>Ga0334890_1003648_pt1 | contig 15236 bp, 20 predicted proteins | sample GraSluR1_MG_3_FD_207220 | JGI IMG/M metagenome (GOLD analysis project Ga0334890, IMG submission 207220) | Sludge microbial communities from methane-producing bioreactor in Wageningen University, Netherlands - Granular Sludge_31_08-R1 | ecosystem: Engineered > Bioreactor > Anaerobic >... | reverse complement strand
AGAACACCTTGTTGAAACGCATAATGAAAGAACGGCTCAGAAGAACATTGTAGTGATTCGAAAATACTATGCTTGGTTGTACGCTGAAGGCAGGGGGGAAAACATCGCAATCAATATTAAAGGCGTCAAAATACCAAACACTCATAGCAAGCTTGCATTTACAGTAAAGCAAGCCAAATCACTTGTTGATTATGCTTTTTTTAGAAGCACACAGAGTATGACTGGGCTAAGGAATCTAGCGATTACAGTATTGATGCTTACAACAGGACTTAGAACCATTGAAGTAGCTAGAGCAGACATAAAAGATATTAGTGAAAGAGATGATCTCAAACTAATATTCATACAAGGAAAAGGAAGAGACAGCAAAGATGAGTACGTGAAACTTACTGAAGAAGCGTATTCACTCATCACGGATTATTTAGCAAAAAGAAAAGATAATTATAAACCATTATTTATTAATCATGGAAATAATAGTCTACATAAGAGAATAACAACAGATACAATCAGTAGTTTTTTAAAAGATTACATCAAAGATATTGGGCTGCATGATAATAAATATACAGCCCATAGTCTTAGACACACCACAGCAACTCTTGGTTTTAAGGCTGGTGCAACAATAGAACAGATCAGCACATTATTAAGACACAAGAATCTCAATACAACTTTGACTTATGTCAATGATATTAGTAGAGCTGAAGATAATGTTGAAGGGCTAGTGAATGATGCCGTAGTTAAGGAAATTTACAACAAAAGGAAAGGAATTACTTAGAAATGATTAGGGAGTTTAAAAATGCAGAATATGGGATAGTCAAAGCCACTATGATCGAGAAGAAACCCTACTTTTGCTTACTTGACGTTACAAAAATGATGGGAATACAAAATTCAACAGAATGTAAAGAGAATATTCCCAGTAAAGATATAGAGAGTGTTGAAGTTTTGCACGGCAATAAGAAAGTGAATAAGCTTTTTATTAAAGCGAAACATATCAGCACATGTGCCACCAAATCAAAGAAAGCAGCGACGCCACAAATTAACGATTGGTTGTACCGAATCGTATTACCACAATTACTCAACTATGAAGACTATGATATCGATAAGTATTATGAGAATCCTGAAAAGATATTCTCACTCATTGATGCCTATCAAGATGTGAGTATAAGAAATTGTGTATTAGAAACCGAGAACAAAGACGCAAAGAAAAAAATAAAATTTATCAATAAACTCATAGGATCAGCAGAATGTATCGATTTAGATATGGCAATCCATGTGATGAAGTATAAAGGCATTAGTCTTCAGTTATTTTATAAGACATTAAGAGATCATGGTGTCCTTGATGAAAACAATCAACCATATCAGGAGTATTGTGATAAGCGTTATTTTAGGCTTGTGGAAGCTAAGGTTGTATATGGCGGAAACACAATTATATCTTGTAGAACATACGTTTTTAAAAGTGGGATAACCTTTATCGAAAACATATTAAAAAGTAGAGAGGTTAAAAGGTTAAATGGAACAGGAAAAGCTATACACAATAGCGGAAGTATCAGAGATTCTTAAAGTCTCTCGTAAAACAGTTTTAAAGTTAACCAAGGATAAAGAACTTGTTGGATTAAGAATCAATTCAAGTTTTAGAGTTACCGTTGATAGTTTAAATAAATATTTGAATAAGAAAATAGAAGAAGAAACAAAACGAACATATTAATTAGAAAAAGAGGTAAAGTATGGCACGACCAATAAAAGAAGGATTATCCTACTTTCCATGGGATGTGCGTGCTTTAAGAGAAGAACCAATGGAGTCCCTCATTGATCGATTTGGACCTTTTGGTGCCTTAACCTATATCGCAGTTATAAGTTATATATATGAAGAAGGCTATTACTTAGAAGTTGAAGTAGATAGACTTGCGAAAAGGTTATACACCATTTTAGGTCCAAAGTGGATCAGAGTTGACAAGATTCGAAAGATTATTATTGGATGCGTAGAGCTAGGACTTTTTGATGAAGCGCTGTTTCGTTCCAATGTTATAACATCGAAATCAATCCAAAAACAATATATCCTTTCAACTCAAAGAAGAAAGGTTAGGAATATTAAAAAGCACTGGTTACTAGATGAGAAAGAAATGTCAAATCTAGGACTCTCTTTAAGCATGCCTGAAAATGAAGGTAAAACCACTGAAACAGGGGTTAATGTTGACAATAACCTGGTTAATGACAACACTAATACACAAAGTAAAAGTAAAAAGAAAAGAAAAAAAGATAAATTGATAAATTTAGATAAAAGCATTTATGGGGTTCCCAAAATGCATTATTTAACAAAACTTATTATTGAAAGAAATTACATCAATGAAATAGATGAGAATATCATCAGATACAATAATCTATTTGAACTCATGATAGAAACCTATGGTTATGAATGTGTATTAAGTGGAGTAAACTATCTAATTAAATATTCAAAAAATCCAGAGCCACCAATTGATGATAAGTTTAGTTTTATGAAAGCATCTCTTGAGAACAACTTAGAAAGACTTAACAAAGATATAGGAGGAGAATCAATTGAATCATACTTCACCAAATTACTTGAGTCGGTGGGTAAAGGAAATTAAAAGAGCTTATAACAGAAAAGAAGAGTTAGATAATAAACTTGCTTTCTATGAGTCTCAGCTTACAGCATATCGAGCAGTGACCTATGATGGGATTAGATCAGAATCATTTGGAAATAAAGTCGAAAACAACCTGATCTTCGTCATTAACAAAATTAATGAAACAACAAACGAGCTCGATAAGTATTTAAAGCTGATTAATGAGTATAAAAATTTGTTAAAAGAACTAAATAATAAGCAAAGATTATTAATGGAATATTTAGTAGAAACAAACCTAAATAAAACTGAAATTGCCTTTAGAATGAACATATCCAGAAATAGAGTGTATGCAATCATGAAAAAAATAGAAAAAAGTGTACTAGACTAAAATGTCTGATACACCTTTTTTTAATTGATAAATTTTTTACTTACCTTTTATTTGATCATTTAATTCTTCAGCACTAGGAATGTTAACTTTTGCTTCTGGAATTTCTAATCCCCAATTATCCCAACCGACATAATTATTTCTAGCAAATAACTCAATCTTCTTTTGATCAGGAAACATTCTTGAAATACCTTCTATTACCAATTCGGGTTTTTGACTATGTTCACCTCTTGGATATTGTAAGAATTGTCTCACGTTTCTAGCACCTCTAGGTTTTGGGATTCTTCCTTTTTTAAAGACTAAAACCATTTCTGTTTGAGATAGAGTATATTGTCCGGGGTTATGAATCATTTTATCCCAAACAAAAGCAACTGTTTTATATGAAAAGCCCCAAGCAGTCCCAAGTTTAATTGAATTTTCCATTTGTGGACCTGTAGTCCACATAAATAACAAGCAATCATCATTAGATATGGATTGAACATCTAACTTCATTAAATCTTTGATCTTTACAGTGGGATATTTAAATGAAGCTGAACTTATAAATATGTTTTTTTTAAAATCTTGATTCTCTGACTTTATACTTGATTTATCATACTGCATTTTTCCACCGTAATCCCATGGTGGATCAGCATAAATAATATCATACTTTTCGTTAGGTAGTTCTGGGTAAAATTCATCTAGTGGATTGATTTTTGTTCTTTTCTTGGCTTCTTCATTATAAATTGAATAGCCAGATTTTGTTGTACTCATAATTCCTCCTTAAGTTACTGTTTGTTAGCATAATAAAATAAAAAAGCACATTAGTAAAGAGATAAATCAAAATTAGAATGTGCATTTGTGAACTTATCACACTTCTGATATAATAATATTATACTTTATCATTATACATTAAATATTATTAAATTTAAAGAGTTCAAATCTATTAAGTTTAATTAGAGGAGGGTGTTTTTTTTATGGCAAGTAACGAGTTAAGAAATCGTGCAAATTGGCAAACAATCAGTGGTGCTAAAGCACTAAAAACTGAAGAAAGATTTCAAGTAGTAATGCAAGCAGCTTTGGAATCGGTTTATCCGGGAGAATTTATAGTGGAAAGGCATCCAAAAGAGTTTACTGATATATACTCTACTTATAGTCTATCAGAAGATGTACTTAGTAAAATTTATAATGTTGATATCACTGAGTTGACCACAACAGGTAAACCAAGATATTCATGGGGTATAAGCATGGATTTTGCTATAAGAAATTTAAAAACAGGAAAAACTTTGTTTGGAGAGATTAAGAGACAAGATGGATGGGTAGAAACAACTAACATGGCTGCTGGAAGAGGAAATGCTCACGAAAGAAGTTGTAAATATTTTACACCTGGGTTAATGAAAGTTATAAGAGAAAAAAGTAAGATATCTGACGAAATTTTGCCATTTTGGATAGTACTTGTTGGAGATATCACAAGAGATCCAAGGAGAAATAGGGAGATTGCATTTTGGTATCAAGGATTTGAATCAAACTATTATATGTGGAGAAATACAGAAGATGAAGGCGACTTGTTGGATTTTTTTGAAAATAATCTTCTTGAATACTTACTATAAGAAAATGAATTGCCATAGAGCAGATTGACATGATCTGCTTTTTTTATTGCATATATCTCAATCCGATATAATTACTGTGCACCTAGATTAAATATGGAAAATGATAGACTATGAGGGAAACTCGTGGAAAAATGAGAAGTAGTTTAAATCCCCTCAATACTAAATAATGCTAAAAGTTCATAAACATAATTTGGTTTTTGTGGTAGAGTGTATTTATCGTGGAGTACTGACTAAAAAAGCAGTCTAGAAGTCAAAGGGTTCAATTTTGGATCCTTTTTCTTTTGCAGAAACACATGTAGTGCTTCAACTAGTAAATAACTTCAGTTTTTTAGAAAAAATTGATGATTTAGGAGTTGAAAAAGCTATGCCGAAGTTATTAGATACATATCAAGAATGGCTAAGAGACGGTGTTTTAGATGATAAGTTATCCACTGTACAGGAACTTACTAGTAAGAGAGTGTCTCAAGCTGAAATTTGTAAGGTTTTAGGGGTCTCTGAACGTACATTAATTAAGTTAAAAAGAACGCATCCAAGATTGAATCAAGCATTTCTTTTTGGGAATGATGATCTAAAGTATAAATTAGTAGATGCTATGTACACAAAAGCAATCGGTTTTGAATATGAAGAAGTTCAAACAACGATTGAAGAAACAAAAACTGGTACTAAGAAGAAAATTGTAAAGAATAAAAAGAAAGTTGCACCTGATTATAATTCGATTGTTTATTTACTTACTAAGAAGTTCGGTAAAGAATATCATCCAAGATATGAAGAAATTGAGATGCGACTAGAAAAATTAGAGAATTCACAGGAGACATGGATAAATGAAAATCATCATGATCAAAACAACGGATCTAAATCCGTATCAAGCAAATCCAAGAAATAACGATGAAGCGGTTGCTTCTGTTGCAGCTAGCATAAAAGAGTTTGGATTTAAGGTTCCAATCATTATTACAAAAGATTATGTCATCGTTGCCGGTCATACTAGGTTAAAAGCTTCAATTCAGTTAGGACTTAAAGAAGTACCATGTATAATCGCTGATGATCTAACTGAAGATCAGATTAAAGCATTTAGGCTTGCTGATAACAAAACTGGCGAGATTGCAACTTGGGACTTTTCAAAACTAGAAGCTGAACTATTGGATATTGATATAGATATGTTACAGTTTGGTTTTGAAGAACTAGAAGAAAGTTTACCAGATAATGCATCAGATGATGATTTCAATATAGATGAAGAAATACCTGAGACTCCTTTCTCACAAACAGGTGATATCTATGAACTCGGTGGACACAGAGTTATGTGTGGTGATTCAACAAGCGAAGTAGATGTTGCAAAACTAGTTAATGGAAAACAAGTGGATATGATCTTTACTGATCCACCTTATAATGTGGATTACGAAGGAACTGCAGGTAAAATTAAAAACGATAAGATGGAAGATAATAACTTCTATCTTTTTTTATACGATGCTTTTAATAATATGTTTCAAAACATTAAACCTGGTGGTGCTATCTATGTTTGCCATGCAGATACTGAAGGACTCAACTTTAGAAATGCATTCAAAAATGCTGGTTTTAAATTGGCTGAATGCTTAATCTGGGTTAAAAACGCCTTAGTCCTTGGAAGACAAGATTACCACTGGAGACATGAACCGATTCTTTATGGGTGGAAAGAAGGCGCAGCTCATTACTTTGTTGATGATCGTTCTCAAGATACTATCTGGGAATATAACAAACCAAGAAAGAATGAAGAGCATCCAACAATGAAACCATTAGAGTTAGTTGGAAAAGCTATCTCTAATTCATCTAGACGACATGAAACAATTCTTGATCTATTTGGTGGTTCAGGTTCAACAATGATCGCATCTGATAAACTTGATCGTAAATCATGTTTAATGGAACTTGATGAAAGATTTGTTGATGTGATTGTGAAAAGATATATTAAACATAAAGAAACAAATGAAGATTGTTATTTAACTAGAAATGGTAAAAGGTCTAAAATAAGCTCTTTTGATGTATTTGAAGTATAATCACTATAGTGAGAAAAATGACTTGCTATTTAGTCCCTTTAGAGTGATATATAGTGTAAGCAAAAAAAACAAAGGAGACTAAAACTATGCAAAAAGAAATGAAACTTAAAGACTTTATTGAAAGATTTAAACAAGGCGATTTTGAATCTAAAGATGTTCACACTCAAATAAAAGCTGGTTGGTACGATTGGTTTTGTAAAGATGAAAGCCTAGCGAACAAAACAAAGCGCATGGGGAACATTGTCAAACAACTCAAAGACGATGGAAAAGTTAATCTTGAAACCATGTATGTTTGGTTTAAAAATAACTGTCCACTGGCTGGACCATTGTATGATGATTTCAGAATCGCAGACATTGAGTCAGGAGACACACTATTTACCATAATGATTAATTGCTTTAGAGAAGAAAAAAGATATACGGTCTATGGTAGAAAAAATGATTTTATAGATCCACTCTTTGAAACTGATAAATCAAGAGAACTTATTAACTGGCTCAATGAAGGGTGGAGCGACAATGTTTAAAGAATATAATGCACACCCTAAAGGTTTAATAACTACTGATTGTGTGGTTAGGGCAATCGCTACTGCGACTGGCTCAGACTACATGGAAACAAGGCGAGAACTTAATAGAAGAAAACGAGAACTTGGGTATACTAGTTACAAGGACACAAAGTTCTTGTATGATTACTTTAAGGGTTATCCAAGACTTATTTTCAAACCAGTCAAAGGTGAACCTAGAATCAAAGGTAGCGATTTTACAGAGTTACATCCAAAAGGATCCTACATTTTAAAAATGGCTGGACACATTACAGCGTGTGTTGATGGAATTATACTGGATACTTGGGATTGCAGCTACCGTTCAGTTTACACAGCTTGGGAGATTAAGAAAAAGGGAGACTTATAATGTTTAAAAAATACAACGCACATCCTGAAGGTCTAGTAAGATGTGACCACATAGTAAGACAAATAACAACTGTGACCAACGGTGATTACTACAAGATTGCGAAAAAAATAGAAAGAATCAAAACCGAAAATGGAAAGAATCACTGGATTGATCATAGATATTCTTTAAGGTTTAATTGTGTATATGAATATTTCAAAGATTACCCAAGAATAATAATTAAACAGGAAAAAGGTAAGCCAAGAATTAAAGTGAAGGAATTCGTAAAAGAAAACCCCAAAGGTACGTATCTAATCAAAATGGCTAGAAATATTACAGCATGTGTAGATGGTGTTCTTATGGATACTATTGATTATAGTGATTTTTGTATATTTTCAGCATGGGTGATCAAAAAATGAAAGTAAACTTTATTCGAAAAGCAGAACTTGAAGAGCTCATTCCACAAGATGAGTTTGTGATTGAAAAAGAAATTGTTTTAGATGAATTAGCTTTTGAAGAGTTCATTAATAATCCACTTGGATATTATGACTTTATAAAAGAAAATACTAACATAATGTATTGTGACACCGATGGAGTTTTCCACTGTATTTATGTAACAGCAAAAGAACATGATTTTGGGATACTCGTGGAAAGTGAAGGTTATCACTATGCGAGGTATACAGCTTTTTTACCTAAGTCTAGATTATAAATAATTTCCGTGATAAAATCTTCATGGGTGATAATGTGAGTTATACATACACTAAAGATTTATCAGAGAATGAAATGCAGAATGTTCTTTCAAATAGAACTTTAACAAATATATCAGACGATATGATAGATGATACTGTCTATGTGAAATACAAGGATGATGTCATTGGTTACTTTTCTTTATCTCACTTTGAGGATTTCATTGTAATTCAAGAGTTCGAGATATTATCCGCATTTAGAAAAAATAAGCATGGCAGTTCTGTATTGTCTGAGTTAATGCAAGCATATCCAAATAAAAAGTTTATGCTTTATCCTGAAGATGAAGAAGCAAAAAGTTTCTTTCAATCAGTAGGGTTTAAAGAAGAATACAATGAAGATGTAGGTATAATTAATTTAGTGAAATAATTATTAGAGGAGCTTTGGCTCCTTTTTTTGTTTAATAGGAAATTGTATTTTAAAAATAAAGAAGAGATATAAAGAGAAAAAGCCTACAGAAGTAGGCGGAAAATATATGAGGATAAAAGGTTATTTATTCTTTAAACGATTATAAACATCTAAAGGAACAAAATCACCGGTATTGCATTTAGGACAATAAGAAACAGGATAATCACTCATAAAAGAATTCCAACATTCGCTGACAATATCATAATCAATTTCTTCATGAAAGCCACAATCTAAGCATTTAAGTTCAATGGTTTCATCAAAGATATCTTCTTGAATAAATTCTTCAACATCGACTTCATCAAAGCCATCACAAAATTGATTGAACTCAATGGCTCTTTTTCTTTTTTCTTCATCAGTTAAAAAGCGTTTTTTAGTAGAAAAATGTTTTGGCATATCAGCCACCTCCAAAATAATTGTCAGGAAAAAAGGATAATTCTCGATTCGCCTTCATAGTAGAACCGCAAATACAAAGTAAAGGATCATATTTATAAGTAAGTAAGAGTGATATTCTCCAAAATAAACGATGATGTAACTTTTTGATTTCTTGTTTTGAGTATAACTTAAGAAAATGAGGAAACTTCTTTTTAGACTTATTAGCATAAAAGCCGTAATATCTAACAGTATGAAATCCTTTATCGGGGATATGAATAATTAATTTCTTAATGAACTTATAAACACTTTCAGTTACATACTGTCTTCCTCGTTTTTCACATTTCTCTAAGCCTTCATCTTCATGAGGGTCATAATAATAAGTGATAGTATGTTTATCATAATCAATATATAATATTCTTGATTCGCTCATAGCTGGGTGACCAGCATATCTAGCGATATATCTAGTGATATTTTTAACAGAAACTTTTGAGTTGTTTTGAAGTCTAGGGCCAAAAGTATAAAACCCATCTTTAAACTGTTTATAAAGATAATTTCTTAATCTAGAAAAAGCAGTGAGTTCATTTTTAGAAGCATGAACCTTTAAATAAGAATAGATTCTTTTTAATATTTGATTCATGAATGATTTGCGAAGTGATTCAAAATTAAAGAAATCACACTTTTTATAATTTAAGTCTTTGTCAATGATTCTTTCAGCGATTAAGACATGGATATGAGGGTTAAACTTTAAATCTCTACCAAAAGTATGTAAGAAGGAGATATAACCTAATTCTCTGTCTTCATCTTTAGCTATCTTTGATTTGCCTTGAACTAAATAAACAAAAACATCGTCAACAGCTTTAAAAAGTTCATGGAAAAGACCCCTATAAAGTCTGAAATAAATTCTTAATTCTTCAGCGATGGAAAAAACAAACTGTCTATGAGGCACATTCAAACATTTTTTAGCAATTTCATTGGCGCGTCTTTCTCTATATATTTTACCGCAAGAAACACAAAACCTTGAATGACAAGACAAACCAGATAGATGATAATGTTCACAATCAGGACATTCATAGAACACATAGCCATAGGAGAAATCTTTACAAGCAATCATTCGATTGACATTATTGATAATAGAGTCTCTAATGTCCATATGACTATAGCGCAGTAGAAACCTTGACCAATATCTAACAAAGACATCTTTAATCGTGTATTTATTACTTAAAGCTCTGGCAAGTGGTGCATTACCAATTTTATGTATGGTGTTTTCATAAACATGTTTGCCAGCTTTAGCAGCTGTAAGCAGCTGCGTTTTATAAGCATCTTGTTTTGCGTACTTATAAACATTCATACTACTATTTTATCAAATTTTAAGTATTCAAAAAAGAGGCCTTAGCCTCTTTCGTTGAAAAACTTGTTTTTCATTTTTTTATACTTAAAACGAAGGAGATTATATTATGCAAAGAGTAACAAGTGAATCAGTATTTCAAGGACATCCTGATAAGGTGTGTGACCAAATTAGTGATGCGATATTAGATGCATTACTAGAACAAGATAAAGAATCAAGAGTAGCAGTGGAAACAGCCATTAAAGATAATCTAGTATTTATCTTTGGTGAGGTAACAACAGCTGCAGCATTAAATTATAAAGCCGTCGCGAAAACAGTATTAAAAGATATTGGCTATGATGAAGATTTTGTAGTCATAGAACAAATTAGTAAACAATCACCTGATATTGCACTAGGTGTTAATAAAACAGAATCTAAAGAACAAGGTGCAGGAGACCAAGGGATTATGTTTGGCTATGCCTGTAATGAAACACAAGAGTTTATGCCACTACCTATTATGCTCGCTCATGAAATATCTAAAGAAGTTGATAGAGTAAGAAAAGAGCAATATCCTCATATCTTTGGACCTGATGGCAAATGTCAAGTAAGTGTTGATTACAAAGATGGAAGACCAGTAAACATTCCAATTATTGTTGTGTCTACTCAAACTAAACCTGGTGTTTATCGAGAAGTCTATGAAGAAATCATAAGACAAGCAATCATTAGAGCAGTTGGAAGACATGATTTATTAAATGGCACACAGATACTCATTAATCCTACTGGTGAATTTATACTTGGTGGACCTAAAGCAGACTCTGGATTAACTGGTAGAAAAATCATTGTGGATACTTACGGTGGTTATTCTAGACATGGTGGAGGTGCCTTCTCAGGAAAGGACGTAAGCAAAGTTGACCGTAGTGCGGCTTATTATGCAAGATATGTAGCCAAAGCCGTTGTAGGGGCAGGTTTGGCGACACACTGCGAAGTCTGTTTGAGCTATGCAATTGGTGTTGCAGAACCAACAAGTATTTTAATTAATACCTTTGATACTGGCGTTACATCAGATCAAGAAATCACACAGTTAGTGAATGAGGTATTTGATTTTAGACCAGGTGAAATGAAAAGAGAACTTAAGCTAGATAATGTTAAGTTCAAACAAGTAGCAACCTATGGCCATTTTGGTAGAGAAGATTTAGATGTTCCATGGGAAGATGTAGATCATAAGATAGAAGAACTACTAGAATTATATGAAGAAGCCTAAGATATTACATAACTTCTATAAATCCACAGTGTGGCAAGTAGCTAGACAAATCAAATATCAAGAACAAAATGGTAAATGTGAAAGATGTGGCAGGGTTGGTGAAGAAGTTCATCATAAGATTAGGCTTACAGTTGATAATGTCAAGGATCCAACAGTTAGTATTAATCAAGAAAACCTAGAACTTCTTTGTAAAGACTGTCATAACAAAGAACACAAAAGATTTACAAAAGAAAAAGAGTTTGATAGTGATGGGAACTTAATTCCAAGATAACCTCGTATTTGTATTATAACTTTGGTATAATTATTAAAAATGGGGGTGTCTTGATGCATATACAATGTACAAAGAAACTATTAGATTTTATAAAACCAAAATTTACTGATAAAGATACTGATGGTGATTTGTATGCATGGCACGCTAATTACCTTGTGAATGACAGAAAAAAATTATTAGTACTTATGAATGATCTAACTAGATTTTCAGTAGTATTTTTTGGTGTTAAGAAAAGTGACTTTAAAACTATAGATAAATGGTTAATCTCAGCAATTTTCAATGCAATGAGAGTAGCAGGGTTTACAGAAAAAGAAATAACGAAGTATCTTGACGGAGCACCTGAAACTATTACATATAACAGATCTAAAAATAGAACTTTAGTTGCTAGATTAAATAAAGCGATTGAAGTAGCAGACATAGCATGTCAAGAAGACGGAGTTTATGAAGACGTTCTTGAACAAAGACATATAACAAAGTTTTGTAATGAGTTCTTAGTTTGTGAAAACAATTATAAAAATTGCTATCACCCTAAAGATAAATTGAAAGAATATATTGAATTATTAAATTAAAACGAGAGGAACTAATCTTTATGGAGCCTAAAAAATATCCATGTGAACTTCCTAATTATATAGATATAAACTTGATAGAACATGAGCCTGATACTTTAGATGAAATAAGATATGGTGTTACTTTTGTTTATAATGATAGAAAAGAATCAACAAAAACAGTTATTGTAATTATGAAAAACCCTAGTAATTCTTTGCAAGGATCAACAAGCGAAAAAAGTAAATTACTTATTGATGAAACAACGGATATTATTTTAAGGTTTTTACATCGATATAAAGTTAGATACGGTAAAAAAGAAATGATAAAAAAGGTGATTATTCTTAATCTCTTTCCGTGTTATGGATCTAATCCAAACGAAATAAATGTAAGGTATAAATTTGATGATAAGGATTACGATGAAAGTTTATTATATAATGATGAACTGGTTCATAACAGAAAGTATATCTCCGATACAATAAACAAAATTGAAGATGCAACAGTTATTTGTGCTTGGGGTCGATATGGTTCAGAAGAAAAAGTTATAAAAAGTTATTATGAGAAACAGATAGAGTTAGTCATGAATGATTTATTAAAACTCAGAAAATATATATCAGTTGTCGCAAAGAATAGTTATAAAATTAAAAAACCGTTCTTACCGACACACGGTAGAGCTTGGAAGTGCGAAGAACACACTATCTGTACCACCCCCACTAAAGACATTAATTATTAACTAGGGTACCGCGTAGGGGGACGTTTAAAATACGCGAGGCAAAAATTTTGAAATTCTGATTTTATTGAACTCGTAATATAATAAAAAAAGTAATGTTAAGCTATGAATATGACATCATGGAATAAGCATTACTTTTTATATTATTATCTGTTTTTATTCTTTTTACTAATTAAATTCAACAATGAAATTACTAAATTAATTACAGAAATCACAACTCTTATAATGGTTAACAACATTTAATTCACCATTTTCTAGAGGTTATGCATTGAAAATAAAAAAGCAATGCAAAAATTTAACTTTTTTGCATTACCCGCCATTCCTTTTTTATACTAGTCAGTATCTAGTTCTATGACCGACAAATTTACCTCTGTCGAAGAGTAGTGATTTCTTTAGAGTTTTACCTGTTCACTCAGTGTTAAAGCCTTTTGTACCTGTATGGTCAGTATCTAGGTAATATTTAGAGTTATCCTCTACGTATATTATATCATTAGCAGCAATAGAAATAAAGATATCTTGAACGTATTATTAGTTTTAAGATTAATAGGAGGCCTAATAACTAGAATGATTGATATTGAATACAAGCGATTAAAGTCGCTTTTTTCTTTGGTTGATGAAACTAAGAAAGAATTAGTAGATAATTTAATATACCAAGCAGCATTTATGAAAGTAGAACTCACTAAACTTCAGGAACAAATGATAAAGTATGGCGCAATCCAAATATCAAGCAAAGGTGCTCAAAGACAAACCGAAGCAGCTAAATACTACACTAAACTCGTTAATTCATATGGAACAGTTATAAAGACTTTAAATTCAATTTTAGGAACACAAGTAAATGATGGAGATGATGCATTTGATGAATTTCTCAAGAGAGCAAGTGAATGAACTATTTAGTTGAGTATTATACTGAAATCCAAAAAGGTAATATTCTTGTTGGTGAGGAACTCAAAAATCAAATAGATAAGTTAATTACTGATTTGGATAATCCTAGATACATCTTTGATGAAAAACCAGGGAACCTAAGAATTGATTTCATTCAGACATTTTGTAAACACACTAAGTCACCTTTTAATGGACAGCCATTTATCTTGGAACTTTGGGAAAAAGCAATTATTCAAACTGCTTATGGATTTAAAATCGCTGAGACAGGACTAAGAAGGTTTAATGAAGTCATATTATTGATTGCACGTAAGAATGGTAAAACAACATTTATCGCTGGCTTAGATCTAGCTGAGTTCTTTTTATCTAGAGGTGGTGTTGATATAGTCTGTGCTTCAAATACAACAGAACAAGCTAATATTCTCTTTGAAGAGATAAACAATATGAGAGAACAATCTCCTTCATTATCAAAAGACACAAGAAGCAAGAAGAACATTTTCTTTATCTATTCACCTAAAACCAAGAACAAGATAAAGAAGTTATCTGCTCAATCAAGAAATAAAGATGGTTACAATATTGAAGTTGGTTGTATTGATGAAGTTCATGAAATGACTGATTCTAAAGTATATGATGCGATTAAACAATCTCAATCAACAAAGAAAGAACCTTTAATATTTATTATAACCACCGAGGGTACAACCGTTGGTGGTTTTTTAGATAGTAAACTAGATTATGCTAGAAAGATGATTAAAGGTGAAATAGAAGATGAAAGAGTATTACCTTGGCTTTATACGCAAGACTCAGCAAAGGAAATTTATGATGATCCAAAAACATGGCAAAAATCTAATCCTAGTTTAGGTGTAGTTAAAACTTCATCATACCTAGAAGATGTCATGAATAAATCAAAGCATGATTTATCAACAAGAGTAACCATGCTTTGTAAAGACTTTAACATCAAACAAGCAGACTCAGGATCATGGTTATCTTATGATGATCTAAACAATGAAGAAAGATATAGTCTAGATGATTTAAGAGATAGTTATGCGATTGGTGGTGTAGACTTATCATCAACAACAGATTTAACAGCTGCAGTCTTAATCATCCAGAAGAAAGATAGCAATAAGAAGTTTGTGATTCCACATTTCTTTATGCCAAGTGAAGTTTTAGATAAAAGAATCACTGAAGATAATGTCCCATATGACATCTGGATTAAAAAAGGCTTTGTAACATTAACTGAAGGTAATCAAAATGATTTCA
>Ga0334890_1003643_pt1 | contig 15252 bp, 10 predicted proteins | sample GraSluR1_MG_3_FD_207220 | JGI IMG/M metagenome (GOLD analysis project Ga0334890, IMG submission 207220) | Sludge microbial communities from methane-producing bioreactor in Wageningen University, Netherlands - Granular Sludge_31_08-R1 | ecosystem: Engineered > Bioreactor > Anaerobic >... | reverse complement strand
GCGAAATCGCGGCGCTCTACACAGAGGTGCTGACCGGCACCGCCATCGCGCCGCCATCAGTGGCGCCACAGGCAGAACACGTTTTCCATCAATACACGGTCCGTACTCCGCAGCGCGACGCGCTCAGCAGCTTTCTCAAGGAGCGCGGGATCGGATCCGCCATCCTGTATCCCGTTCCCATTCACAAGCAACCCGCATACGAGAATCGTGTTCGCTGCGGAACGATGACGGAAACCGAACGCGCGGCCGCCGAGATTCTCTGCCTCCCCGTCCACCCGCGCCTTACGGACGCGCAGGTCGAGGAAGTCTGCCGCGCACTCAGCGATTTCTCCAAATCCGCAGCAGGGTAATCGGCACATGCTTGACCGACCCGAAGAATATCAGCGCATGCGCGACGCGGAGGACCGCCTCTGGTGGTACCGATGCCTGCATCAGCTCGTCCTGAAAGCCTTGAAAGAAGTCCCGAAGCAGGCGGAAATCCTTGATGCCGGCTGCGGCACCGGCGGATTGCTGACCGCGCTGAAGAACGCCGGATATGAGCGCTGCCGCGGCTTCGACCGCTCACCGTACGCGACGCGTTTCTGCCGCGAGCGCGGGCTTGCGGTCGAAGAGGGTTCTTTGCAGGAGCTCGCCCGCTTCGCCAGGCCCGGATCGCTCGACGCGTTGATCAGTTGCGACAATCTCTATTTCCTCTCGCCGGATGAACAAGCCGAGTTCGTTTCTGCCGCAGCCTCCGTCTTGCGCCCGGGCGGAGTCTTGATTGTGAACGTTCCTGCCCTGGACGCTTTTTGCGGCATGCACGACATAAGCGTCGGCATACGGCAACGATTCTCCCGCGATATGCTGCGCCGGACCCTCAAGCACCCGTCGCTCGAGGTTCAGCACATCCGTTTCTGGCCTTTTCTCATTGCGCCTCTGATTTACGCGGCACGCGCTCGCCAGCGCCGGACGCTCAGGATGCACCCCGAAACACCCGCGCATTCCGATGTCTCCATGCCTCATCCGCTGTTGAACGGCATCCTCGAAGCGATTGTCCGCGCCGAATTCCGATTGCTGCCATGGACCCCGTTCGGAAGCTCTCTTTTTGCCGTTGCACGGCGGGTTGCCAATCCGTCCGGCCTCACCTAGAATGCGCCGCATCGTGAAAGCGAATCGCAAAAAACTCTGGCTGACAGCGCTTTGGTGGGTCGCCGTCGCTGCTATCTTCGTCCTGCAATTGTGGATGGCATGGCGGCGCCACTTCACATTCAACTTTGTGGTGGAGCAAGCGCATCAGTTGTTCAGTGAAGACCTCATGGGCTTCCTGATGCATGCCCGCCAATTTGTCGAATTCGGACGCACTTCGACCTTTTTCTGGCCGGGCTACATGTATCACGGACCGGTGCAGGCTGTTTCATTGATGTGGCCGGGCCTTCTGCTCGGATTCCACGAGTGGATTCCGGTCGTCATGATGGCGGTTTACGGAACGCTGATCCCTATTCTCTGTTCTGTCATCGCCAAGAAAGCCATATCGCCCTCCGCGGCGCTGCCCGCTCTTTTGATCACGGGCGCAAGCGATGTGTATATGGCTTCCTACATTTTCACGATGTCGTGGCCGTTCCCCATCTCTATTTCAATCAGCCTGATTCTTGCACTGATGATGATGGGTTGGGTCCGGCGCTTCCAGGAAGACCGGATGCAACCGGGTTTTGTTTTCTGCCTGACCGCCGGACTGCTGGCCGGGTATCTTTTTTATGCGCATCCTATCAATGTCTTAACCTTGGCAGCCTGCGCCCTGTTTCTCCTTCTTGCTCTCGGGCTCCGCCTGTTCACGTGGCGGATTCTTGCGGTCGTCGGAGGAGGCTTTGCAGGCAGCTACCCGTTCTGGATTTACTGGTGGCGCTACATCACCCCCGCCACGCTGGAACACTTGTGGGCGGTCAAACCCTATCGCTTGTCGCTCCGTGAATATTTCTTCTCCTCGCGGGGTTTCTTCTGGTTCATGTTTTCGCCGTCCAATCACACCGCTTTGCGATGGATTGTCTTGTTGGGCGTAGTTCTTGCATTCACGGGCATCTTCTGGACACTCACGATATGGCTGGTGCGTGCAGCAAGGCGCCGCGAATGGCGCGCGCATTTTCGTGATGGGTTTCCAATTCCGTCCTGGTCTTACGGCGTGTGTTTTGTGCTGGTCGCGCTGCCAATCATGCGTCGCCTGTCCGGCATCGCATCGTTCGCCGGCCCCAGCCATATTTACGCTTGCGAAGTATGGTTCTGGTTCATGCTCGCCGTGGTGGCCGTGTTGAATCGCGTCATGCGGCGCAACGTCTATGCCGGAGCGCTGCTGGTGCTGCTCACTTCAGCGGTCGGGTATCATGCGCTCATCTCCCGCTATCCCGCTCCGTCACCCGGCGTACTCAAGCTCTTCAACGCTTTCAAGGCCGACGCCCGCGACATGGCGGAGAACCATTGGGATCCGATGCTGGTCACCTACGGCGTGAACGGCGCCATGTATTATGCCTATGCCCCGCGCCACCTCATGATCGCGGACGGCTTCCGGCCGTTCGGGCTGCAGGACGTTCCCCTGCATGTCGAGCGGGCAACCAATATCTCCGTGGCCACCCCCGGGCTTGATGCAAACACGCTGGGGCGCAACGCATGGGAAACAAAGAAACTTCGCACCATCGAAGTGCATTACAACATGCAGATGCCCCCCAGCGGAAAACTCATCCCTTCGTCCGGTTGGAGCATGGATTTCGGCGATTCACATGATCCCGGCCTTGCCTTACTGCGCGACGACAACCTCTCCACCTCGTGGCTTTCTCCAGCGCCTCCACCGCCGGAAGGATTTACATGGACGATCAAATTCGATGAACCGCGCACCATTTGCCGGATGGTATTGCTCTCGCTTCGCGACACCGTTACATGGAAACCCTTCACCTACTGGCGGATCAAAGCGTACTACATGCACGCGCACCTTTTCCAGGCCCCGGAAACCCTGCCGCGTCGAGTCACCATCGAGGGACGATCGGCGGACAGCGGCGAATGGATCACGATGACAAAGAACGCCGATGATTGTGGGTATATCTGGGACGGCGGCCGGCTGTTCTACGGATTTCATGAGCGCCACCGTTTCGATGTCCGGTTACCCCCTACAACCGTGACCGAGCTCCGCATTCGAGATTCGCACAAAGCTGAACAACCCCGCCTTATTTCCGAAATGTATTTCTTTGAACTGGCGGACGATTCGCCGAAGCCATCAGAACCCTTGGACCAGCTGGCATCCCTGTTGCGAAAACATGATGTCCAGCGCCTGTACGCAGGACGTTTCATCTCGGCGCAGATGGGCGCGCGCATTCCTTCGCTTCATGTCTGGCGGCCCTCGGCACTGGGCGAGCCCAATCACACCGTGGAACATCAGAACCGTTGGCCCTGGTTTTACGGCTTTGAAGCGCTGGACATAAACGATGCGGCGCTCGTTTCCGAAGAGGCGTGGGGCGATCACGTGGCGGAAACTCTGCATGCGTCAGGCATTTCATACGAAGCCGTGCCCCTCGGCGCGTGGCGGCTGTTCCTGTTTACAGGAAACGATGTTCCCGTCGAATCTTCCGACCTCATCTGGAACGGCCTGGTACCGATCCGCTTCCCAGGCAAAAAGTATGCGTACGACATGTTCGTGAAAGCGCGCGACATGAACGCCGCCGGTGAGACAGAACAAGCGATGGACCATCTTCGGGAGGCGTTGCGCGTTTATCCACATTATTATGAAGCCGGGCGCCTGCTGGAGAAACTTGGGGAACCTGTTGCGCCGGAAGCTCATGCAACATGGTATCGCAAGCGGCCGCCCGCGCGGCCGCTTGATCCGCCCATCCGCTTCGGAAAAGGCGTCCTCCTGGTGGGCATCGAACCGGAGCGCGAGAGCGTGCGGCCAGGTGAAATGGTAAAGATCAGATATTGCTGGAAAATTCCCACACCCGGCGTGTCGCCATGGCCGCGCCCGGTGCAATTCACGCATCTTGTCGGACCGAACTACACCATAAACGATGACCACATCTGGCTGCCCTACTACCGGGAGCATCAACTAATCCATTCGCTGGACGACGAACTCTTTGTTGAGGAACGGGAATTGACCATCCCGCCAGATAGTCCTCCGGGCGACTATATCTTTGAGATAGGATTGCTCAACCTGGAGGGTCGCGAGCGCCTGAAGGCGCGTACGGCCAATCCGTCCGTTCGCATCAAACGAAATGCCGCCTTTGTGCCCGGCCTTCGCGTGGTGAAGTAAGACCGTTCAGCGCGGCTCGCGGCAAACGGCAGTGATGTATTCGAAATAACGCCCGGTTTCGATCGGCCGCACTTCATGCCATTGCTCCCGGTCCACGAGCAACAGGGGCAACTTCAGGATTTGCCTTACGCGCACCGCCGTGTGCCAGGGCGTCATTTTTCCGACGAGCGAGAGGATGCGATTACCCCATCGCGATGCCTCGCTCTGCCCGTAAAACTCGCAGACCCCGAAATGCTCGGCCAACATGACCTGGAACTCTTCCGCGCTGTACTCGCGCACGTGATACGGATTGCACGGCTTGTCTCCCAATGATCGTCCGGGATTGGTCACCGTACGATTCGGCGTGGACATGACAAGCAATCCATCCCTGCGCAGAACGCGCCCGATTTCCGAAAGGAATCCGGCGTCGTCAGCCAGGTGCTCAATTGTTTCGAGCGAAATCACCACGTCCACCGATGCATCTTCAAGAGGAAGGGCGGTCGCGTCGGCCTGGTGGAGCGCGACATTAAAACCGTCGAGCCGCTTGCGCGCCGAGCGCACGGCGGATTCCGAGCAATCAACGCCGATCACCTTTCCCGCGCCCGCGCGGGCATAGGAAAGCGTACCGAGGCCGCTTCCACAGGCGCAATCCAGCACCGTTTTACCCTTCACAAACTGAGCGGCAAACCGGTAGCGACAGCTATGCTCAAAACGAACCCACGGGGGAAACCATCCCTCTTCGTCCAACCGCTCTTCTTCACTTAACATCGCAATTAACCCCTGATTAGCAGGCCTTGCCCGGAAGCGGCGAGTATGCTTAACGGGCATCGCAAAAGCAATACCCGGCCCCTCCGGTTGTCCTTGATTCGTGTCTGGATAAAAACTAAAAATACCCTCATGAAAACTCATCTTGCTGTGATTGTGGCGATGGTGTGCTTGAGCATGGCATGCAATGGACGGGCAGAAGAGGAAGCCGCCGTACCCGATTCACCGCCGGAGGAATCCGTCGCATCCACGAATGTTCAGGAAGAGGCCCTGGAAGAAACCCCCGACAAGGCTCCTGAAACGACACCCGAGGAGTCCTCGGAGACCATCCCTGAGCCAGCCGTATTTTCCACGCGTGTTCGAGAGTTTTTTGATTCCGATTTCTTCGAGCAACGCATTCAAGGCTCGCTGGAGGTCGGCGCGCGCATTCTTTACATCAAATTGCTCGAAGACAAAAAGGGCGAGCCGTTTGATGGTTCCTTCATCGGCAGCGTAAATCAGCTCGAAGCAAAACAGAACTACTTTCCCATGCCGTATGTCCAGTATGTGCCCTCTTGGTGGGGTCTCGGTTTGAGCTGGCATCAATTCGAATTCGAAGCGCGTGACCCGGGAGGATCAGACGGCACAGCGAAGTTGAACGGTCCCTTGCTTTACGCCATGGCACGCTTCACGAACGAAACGCGTTTTACACCGTTCGCCGAAATGGGATTTGCGCTGTATTCCGCCACGTTTGATGCGGAACCGAACTGGGCGCAGAGAAACCGCTTCGATCTCGAGGACAGCAACGGCATCTACGTAGCCGCGGGATGCAGGGCCCAACTCACGGAAAACTGGAGCGTGGAAGCCTACTTGCGCAGGATGAATGTGGATGTGGACGGCACGTATCGCAACCTGCTGGATGGACGCCAACAGTCTTTCACATTTACCGCCACGCACATCGCCGCCGGCTTCGGCGCTTGCTATACGTTTTAAGTGGCTGTTGAAAAACACGCCCGCGCGCGTCCTGTCCCGCAAATCAATGCGCGACCAGCCGAATATCAGCAAGGGTCCATGCGAAGCGGGTTGACGGCACCGTGATCTCGAATTGGATTCCTGTGACCGCATCGCTGCCCGGCAACAGAATCCGGCGAACACTCAGGCCATAGACCGGATGCCCGTTGCGCCATGCAAACGGACTCGGCTGGCCCGACACTCCGTCAATCCATTCCTGCCATTCATTGTCACGCCGGACGCTGACTTTCATTTCCTGCGCGTAATCATGGCGCGAAGGGCCATAGTCGAGTTCAACTTCAGCCATCCGGCGCGGTTCGCTCCATTCAAGCCGAATCCACATGCCGGTCATCTGAAGAAATCCGTCGCACCGCCAGAACGAAGGCGTCCCGTCACCGATGTTCGAAGCGGCATCCGGATTGTGACTGGCGAAAACACGCAGGTCGTCCGGTCGCCAGACCTCGACATCCGCCGACTGATCTTCCTGTGCGCCGCGCAGGATAAAGCGATCATAAACGCGATATCCGCCGATTTTCGCGACGCGGCAATCCACCTGCATCTGTTTCAAATCCGCTTCAAACGCTCGCGGCGGAAAACGGCGATGCGCATCGCTCAGCGCGAACGCGACATTCGTGGAAGCGTCCACCTCATCCTTGTAAGGAAGCGGCCAACCGGGAAAACGTTCATTCACCGGTTGCGCGCATAGCAATGCGCCATCCGCAAAATAAGTGAAGCGATAGGCCGCGTCATACGGGGCAACGGCATGGCGCACACCTTCAGCCGAAAGATAGTCAATAACCGGCCGCACATCGGGGAGCCCCGCAAGCTCCGCGACGCGACCCGGCTCTTTCCATGCCTTCATCAGCTGCGCGCTGCGCACGGTTTGCAGAATCGCAACGGCACACAATGCCACGACACAGGCCCGCCAACCGAACCGCCCTCGCGCCTGCAGCAGCAACCAGCCCAGCGTGAAGGGAAGGGATAAGGCCACGGGGACGAGATATCGGAATGAACCCGCGTCGCCGCGTTTTGAAAAGAGAAACTGCACAAGGGAAATCGCGGCGATCCCGGCGAAGAATAGAACCCATGGGAAAGAGGAGCGCCGATTTTGAAGCATTCCACGAAACCAAATCACCGCCGCCCAAACCATCACAACAATCAAATGCGAGGCCCACAACGCCATCAACACGCGCGCCAGGCCCGCCGGAAAAGACAGCGTGATGTTGTCCGGAAACAGGGTCGGCCTCACGCCCAAAGCTCCGGGCAACGCGCCTTCCATGGCGACGGGCCAGAAGCGGCGCAGCGCTTCGACTGCGCCGTAGCGACCCGCCACGGCCGCGTAGGCGCCGGGGACCGTCCACTTTGCAATGAGAAAAGGGAGCATCCCGGCGCCGATCCCGAGCAGGACCGCAATCAACCGGCCGAACCGCCGCGTGCGAACCCATTCCGCGCAGGCCGCAATGCCAAGCATCAACATCAATGGCACGGACAGCATATGAACGCTGAACGCCAGCCCTGCCCCGAGTCCTGCCATAAGCCAGCGAATTCCAGCAAACGGCCGCTCATCCTCGCACTCCGCGGGCAATACAAGCCACGCACAGAAGAGCATCATGAAGAGCATGGGACTGTATCCCGGCAGCGCAAACGCGCCGGTAAGCGTGAGAAGATAAGCGGACGGGAATGCGGCGAGCAATAGGGCCGGCCAGATCCGCTCAACCGGCCCGGCGCGCAGCAGAAAAGCAATGGATATCACGAAGCCTGAAACGCCGAGAAGAAAAGCGATGTAGCGCGCGCTGAAGGCAGTGCGTGGAATCCGCACAGCAAGCGGCGCATGCATGTAGGACTCCAGGGGAAACATGTAAGGCTACGCGGGAAAGAACAGGGGGCGGGCGCCTTCACGGATTTCCAAAGCCTGCAAAACCGTCAAACACTCGTCTGCCGAAACCGGCACATGCTTCAATGCAGCCGCGAGAAAAACGGCACGCCACAGAAGTCCGGCGACGAGAATCAAGGCCACCCACCATCCCGCCTTCAGCCGCAGGGTCATGCCCCACCCCGCTTGCCGCGCAGCAGAACCAGGAAGGACCGAATCGTGTCTTTAAGCATGGCGCGCTCGTCCGCGACAAGAATGCGAAACCAGAAAACAGCGGCACAAACAACAAACAGCGCAGCGCCGACAATGATGCGCGCCAAGAGGGCTTGAGGCAAAACCGAGATTACCGTGACCAGAAGAGCAACGGCACAGAGGAGAACGAACTGGCGGGCGAAAGAGCGATTGATCTGTGCCTGCTTTCGCGCCAAGGCCAGCATGATCACGAGGTCCAGCGCCGCCCGGACCACCCACGCCATCGCCGCACCGGTGATGCCGATGCGCTTCGTCAACAGAACCGACAACGCGAGGAAGACTGGAAACTCCACCATGTGAACTTTGGCCGCCCAATCGGGCTTGCCGATGCCCTGAAGGAAAGAAAACGGTATCCACGAAAGGCAGAGGAGAAATATCCCGCAGATCAGCCATCGAAGCACGGGCGCGCTTTGCACCGCAAAGTCGGGGCCCAGCCACAGGTTCAAGCCCTCCGGCGCGAGAATGGCAATGCCCAGAACGATCGGCCAGAGAAAAGCCATCAACCAGTACAGGCTTTGCCGGAAAAGAGCAGAAGTTTCTTCCTTCCTACGGTGGAAGTGCGCCGCAAAGGATGGGAACAAGACCGAGACCCATGCGCGCGGGAAAATCAACAGCTTCACAACGATTTCGGCGGGCGTTGCGTAGTATGCCACATCGCGGACCGACAACAGCGAGCCGATGATGAAACGATCGAGGCTCAACATGAGCGGGATCAACAGGTTTGAAACCGTGATCCATCCGCCGGTGGTGATCAACGGGCGCACCTCGGCCAGCGAGCAGCGGATGCGCCGCCGCAGGGCGGGCACAACCTTTAAACAGGATACAAAATAGATTGCAAACTCCGCGACGCGACCCGCCAGCAGCACCAGGACGACATGGGAAAGTCTCGTTGAAAAAGGCAGAACCAGGAGCGGCCCCACAAAAGTGAATGAGCCGATTGGAATACGAACCATGTTGATCAGGGCGAAACGCTGATGCGATTCCAACATGCCGATCATGCCCGCCGTCATCACCACCAACGGCAGGCAGAATGCCACCATCCGGAAAGAGAGGAATGCTTCATGACGGAACTCTGGAGGAATACGAAGCCCCGTATAGGCAAGCCACTGAGCACCGGAGAAAAGGACCACCAAACCCAGCAACCCCAGCGCAAACATGGCGACACAAGCTGTCCAGAACAGGGTCGGAACCTCTTCCTGGAGGCCCTTTCCGATTCGCTCGGAAACCAGCCGGGTCAACGCCAGGCCCATGCCCATATCGAGAAGCGTGAAGTAGCCGACAAGCATCCAGACCAGGGACAGCAAGCCGAATTGCGATTCGCCAAGGCCGCGTATCAGAAACGGAATCGCAATGAGCGCGATCAGGATCGGTGTGCACATTCCGACCAGGTTCCACAGGGTATTGCGCGCCATGCCCCGTCCGCCGGTTGGAATAAGTTCGGGAGCATCTGTCATGACAGATCTCTCCCTTCGGCGATCACGCTTTCGAGGAGCGCCACATAGGTCCGCGCCACTTCTTTGATGCTGAATCGTTGTTCGGCCGTTTTTCTCCCGGCCTCAGCCCATGCACGTGTCCGCGCCGGATTTGCCATCAGGTCGCAAAGCTCTTTGTGCCAGGCTTCGTCGTTTTTACAGTCATCAACGAGCCAGCCGTTTTCGCCATGTTGCACGATGTCGGGTATACCGCCCGTGCGGGATGCGATCACAGGAACGCCGCACGCCATCGCTTCGACGATCGCCAATCCGAAAGCTTCATTCTCGGAAGGGAACACAAAGCCGTCTGCGCACGGCAACCAGTCATAAACGCGCTCCTGATAGCCCGTGAAGGTCACTCGCTTTTCGAGTCCGCGCGCCCGAACAAAATCACGAAGCTCCGTCTCGCACGACAGGTACTGGCCGCCACCGCCGCCGACCAGGACAAGATGCTCGCCCGTACGCTCAGCGGCAATTCGTGCCCACACGCGCAGCAGTCTTTCCAGTCCCTTGCCCTTGTTCAGCTTGCCCGCATACATCCACAGCGATCCGTCGGGCAGCCCGAGTTCGCGACGCCGGCGTTGCTTCTGATCGTCCGGCAAAGGCTGGAAGAGTTCGGTATCAATGCCATTGGGGATATAGTGCACGCGTGCGGGCGGCACACCGCATTCCTTGAATTCCTGTTCGATTTCGCGGCTGATGGCCGCGAAGGCGGGGGCGCGAAGGAGAATCCGGTTGCGCCATGCGAGATAGGCACGCACACACGCGCGCGCCGGGGTGGCGCGAATGGATGCGTCGGGGCTGTCCCAGATGAAACCACCGGAAAGCTCTCCGCGGCTCTCAGCCCGGAATACGCACGGTTTATGCGTGCGGCGCGACGCCAGCACAGCGGGAACACCCGCCACGCGAAAGCAGCAAACCAACACCACATCGTAATCACTCGCGTTGCGCGTCAAATAGCGCCAGGCCGGCACCGTGAGCAGATACTTTCCGAAACGGCCGCCGCGCGAAGGCGGCAGGCGGACAATCTCCAAGCCTTCGTCAATCGTCTCCCGCGCGGCCCAATTGCTTTCGAGGCGCCGGGTCAGCACGCGCACGGAATGTCCCATGCGAATGAGTTCGCGACTCAAAAGCCGGGCGTGATTTTCACCACCGCCCTGCATCGGATAAAACGTATCAGTCAGCAGGCAGATGCGCATAGCCATCCGTTCTCTTCAGCGTCACGCTTTTCAAGGTCAGGTCCGCGTTGCGAAGGAAAAGTAATTGAAGCGTCCAGGGCAGGCTGATGGAGTGCCGGTAGGGAATGCGACACACGCCCCCCGTGAACAAAAGGCCTTCGCCATTGCCGGGACCACCCAGAAATCGCACCGATACTTCCGCCAGCGGCAGCCCGTTGGATGCGGGGCTGTCATACTCGATCACCATTTCGTATTCGCCCAGCGCAAGCGGCAGGTTCGGGCCATAAAATACATGCTGCGCGGCAACGCGATCCTTCAGCAGCGTGACCGCCCCGCTTTCGGGATCCGAAAACCCGGCCCTGAAGAAAGCGTCGGCCGGCATCTTCAATTCCTCGCCCGGCTCGAGCATCCGCCAGAAACCCGCGCCAAGAATGGCGACATCCACATCCACAATACCTTCCTTGCACAGAAGCGCCGCCTGCACAGCGTTCGTGCCGGAGAACACGGGCGCCGGCAGTTCAACCCATATCCATTCCTCCGGAATCGCCACCGGGTCTTCCCATGCCACGGATTGATCCAACACGGTGACGCCACCCTCCAGCACGCCCGGACCGCGGACTCGCACGAAATAGCGCAAGCCGCTCACATACTCAACGACATAGGGCGACGTTTGCAGCGGCTCCAGCCCCGGCGCAAGCCGAACGAAGCGATCGCGGCTTACCCCCTTGTCGGTTTCAAGCACTTCCGCGCCCTCGGGCGCAGTCCATTCGGCTTCCCACGTCCGCGCAGGAAAGAGGAATGCGTTATCCGCCACAGCCGGATCCTTTGACCGCGAACCCCGTTCGATCCGGAACGCCCAGACCTCCCGGTCGCGGGCGACAAACTCAACGCGGGGATGTTCACGCAGTGCGCGCAGCGTGTGGGACACAGGAAAAGGACTCACCTTGTCGGGAAATGCATCTTCGTGAACGAAGATATATTCAATCCCGCGGCCCAGAAGGTTGTCGAGCCGGTCGTCGGTGATATACCCGATGTTCATCCACTCGAAATACTCAAAGATCTCGTGAAAATACTGGCGGCTCACGCTGGGGGTGTAACCGTTGAGGAATTTTGTCCGGTAGAGCATGGAGTAATACTCGGTGAGCGAATTCCAATGCGAGTCACCGGGCCACACCGGAATGCAGACGGCGCGATTTTCCACGCCGCGCGCCACGGCATCTTCAGCCACGGCGGCATAAGCGCCCTGCTCGCGATCGAGCAGACAGATCGCCGGACACGTGTGCCGTCCCTGGTCAAGCAGCACGACCACTACGCACACGAAGATCAGCAGCCTTCCGTCCGCGCGATGGCGAAACAGGCTTGAAAGCCGTTCGAACGTGAACGCTGCGGCCACGGCGAGGAACGGGCCCAGAATGGCAAACACCTTCGCGGGCTGGCGAATCAGCCGGTAGGGTGGAATCAGTTTTCGAAGGGCGCGCAACACGTAGTGATGCGGGTCGTAAGGCACGTTCGGGCCCAATGCGAGCGTAACGATACCCCACGCGCCGAGCAACAGAAGCGCATACGCCCCGAGCCGCTTCAAACCTGCGTCCTCGCGGCGAAGCGCGCTCCATGCATGCATCACGAAGCCCATCCCCAGCAGGCTGAACACGGCCCATCCGATATAGATCAGGCCATAGCGGTTGTCCGGATTGCGATCCCAGAGACCGCTGATGCGGGGAGAGAACAATGCCACCTCGCGCAGTGATCGCCCCTGGTCCTGCAGCGTGTCCTCCAGCCCGCGACTGACCATGCGCGTCGCGCCGAAAGCAATGATCATGCAGACAAGGACGGGCAGCAAAGGCCACACGAGCCTGCGCCAGAGTTCCCGTGGCGAACGAAACAAGCGCCAAGCCGACGTGCCTTCCGCAATCCACAACGACAGGATCACCCAGAACGGAACCGCGATGAACGCGAAAAAGAAAACGTGCAGATCTCCCCACTTGGAAATCACGAGAGCCAATCCTGCCATCCACCCCCCCCACGCACGGCCGTCCCGCACGGCGATATCCAGGCCGAGGAAAATGATCGGCACCCACATCATCGCAAACCCGGTGGGACTTCCGCCGAGCAACATGACCCACAGATAGGGCAACAGGATCGCGGGCAACCCGCCGGCCAGCGCAATCAGCGGATCGCGTACCATGCGGCGAATCAGCAGAACCATGGCCAGGTAACCAATCCACACCGTCAGGAAACCGGTCAGGTTCCACGCCAACGCGTGACCGCCCGCGAGATCGAGCGCCGCGAAGAGCTGTCCGAAAGGAAAGTAATAAGACCCGGGGCCGTAACGATCTTCGTCAGCACCTTGATTGAATTCGTAAAGATTGTAGAAGAGCGGCGTCTCGCCCCGAACAACATCGGCAAACAGCCAGAAATGATAGAGCAGTTGCAGGTGGTCGCCGGGAATCATGTAGCGCGGCCCACCGCCTTCCGGCCGATGAGCAGCGGGAATCCCGGATCGCAGATGCCGCGCGAGCGGCCACGTAACACCGGCCGAGACGACGAGCGAGACCAGCAACGTCCAGAAAATCAACTTGCGCATAGACATCGGTTCAAGCCCTTCCGCGATGCACCAGTTCCGTGTAGGCGGATTCCATCACCCGGACACATTCGGCCATATCGTACTTTTTGATTTCTTTCAGCACGTTCTGTTCAAGGCGGTTGCGCAATTCCCCGTCGCGGATAACGCGCAGGAGCTGCTCCGCCATGCGTTGGTCGTCGCCGGGCGTAAAAAGCAGGCCGGTCTCGCCCTCCCGCAGGATTTCGCCCTGACCGTCCGCCGTCGAAGCCACAACCGCATTCCCCACCGCCATGGCCTCGAACAACGTGCTCGGCGTACCCTCCTGGTGACTGGGAAACACCTGAACATCGAAACACTGAATGATATCCAGCACATTCGAACGATAACCGAGAAACCGGATCGTCTGTTCCATCCGGTTATCCCGGACCCAGGCGTGCAGCACATCCTCATACCGCCCGTCACCCACGACCCAAAGAACCGCGCGCGGGATTTCCTTGATGACGCGCTGCATGGCGCGGAATGCATCGAGATGTCCCTTGTGGCTTTCAAGGCGTCCGACCACACCAAGCACAATATCTCCGTCGCGCACGCCTTGTTCCGCGCGAAAGGCGGAGACAAATCCGGGCGGCGCCGGCTTCACCTGGTCGAGGGGAATGCCGCTGTAAAGCAGTTGGATCACGGATTCGGGAATGTACCGCTTTTCAAAGGTGAAGCGGCGCACCGACTCCGAAACGGCAAACGCGCAGCGGGTGGACGGACCCAGAACCCGTTCAATGGGCCGCTGGAACCACGGCACCGTTCCATAGTTGCAGTGTTCGTGTACAATGACGGGAATGCCGAGCAGGCGCCCCGCCACGCGCGCCCACAGGCAGGCTCCATAGCCATGCGCATGCAGAATATCCACTTTCTCCCGGCGGATTATCCGTATCAGCTTGAAAAGATTGCGCGGATCCGTTTTTCCATAGCCGAGATACAAAGGTGAAATACCGGAAGCCTTCAAACGGTCTTCGGCAGCGGCGACGGGTCCCTGCCGACTGCACAACAGGACGCGAAAGCGTTTTTTGTCGTAGGCGGGCAGCCAGAGCTCAAAAAGCCGTGCCACTCCGTGAAACGACACATGGTCGTTTCCGAAGTGTTCGCAGATATGCAACACCGTAATAAAGTCTTCTGGGTCAGCCGTCATTGTCAGCAAGATGTCGAACCACCGCTTGAAAGGCAAGACTGAACGGGTTTAGACCCGCCACAAGGAGGGCATAACAAAGGGCAGAGGAAAAACCTGATCGAGCCAGCGCGCTTCGGGCGGCAACTCCAAAACGACGGACGGTTTTTGCGGGCCGAAAAGGAACGACACCATTTGCAGGCGGGAAAGGCTTACGATAAAAGCGCCGCGCGGCGCTCGGGCTTGCAGCCTTCCATCTACGACTCCCGCGCTCATCAGCGTTTTTTCTCCGTCTTTCATCAGCAGGGCCAAGGTCTTCTCACGCGGCCAGGTGCCGGCAAGATATGCCTTGTAAGCTTTTAACACTCCAAGCAGGTCGAAAACGGCGAGGTTTTCGAGAGGGCCGCCGTACTGCTGAGCCACGGAAAGCCACAGCGATGAATATTTATCACGCAAAGCCGGCACACGCACGCTCAACGGTCCGCATTGACGAACGGCGTGGCTCAGCAGCGCGCGGACACCCTCGACATCCCCGCCCCACTCGCTCACCCATTGAACCTTCTGGTTAACAACCAGATACGAAAATGCTTTTCCGAGCGACGCCTGCCAGGTCCGGCTGTGCTTGCGCCGCAACTTCAAACGAAATGTTTCGTCATCGCAGAGACCCTTCACTTCCAGTTCGTCACGGGCGGCCAGGACAGGCTCCAGCAAATCGTGAAGCGGATCCATTTCGCTGATCTTCCACGGCAGGAGGCCT
>Ga0334890_1003637_pt1 | contig 15271 bp, 12 predicted proteins | sample GraSluR1_MG_3_FD_207220 | JGI IMG/M metagenome (GOLD analysis project Ga0334890, IMG submission 207220) | Sludge microbial communities from methane-producing bioreactor in Wageningen University, Netherlands - Granular Sludge_31_08-R1 | ecosystem: Engineered > Bioreactor > Anaerobic >... | reverse complement strand
AGCCCAAGGGTCGGAAACACGGCCACGAAGAAGAACAGCAGGGCGAAGCTCCACCCGCGGACGCGACGACGGGCGAACCAGGCCGACAGGCCCAGCAGCACCACCGCGATCACCGCTGCCCGGTAGGCCGGCTGTGCGAGCGAGAACGGCTCCACGTACGGATGAAACGGATACAGATTTACCGGCCAGACGAAGCTGCGGACGTGGAACCACAAGTTGTAGCACCCGACAAGCGGCGCCCGCAGGGGGGTCCAGTCCGTCGGCAGTTCCGCCGTGCATGCTCGCGACTGCGATACATACGTGATTCCCGCGAACACGACGGACATCGCGAGCAACGGCCACTTCGCGGCAGCCGAACGCATCCAGTCGCGCGGCGAATGAAGCCGCCGCATCGGCCACCAGTCCAGCAGAACCATCAGCAGCGGCAGGGGGACGACGATCGGTTTGGCCAGCAGGGCGAGCAGGTACGTCATCAGGCAGGCCGGAAGCGCCCAGCGGCGGGGGCGCTGCATGTGGGCCACGTACGCGATAAGGCTCGCCAGCCCGAACAGGCTCGCCAGCAGGGTCTTTCGCTCGGCGATCCAGATGACGGCCTCCACCGTGGTGGGATGCACACCGAACAGCAGCCCGGCCGCGATGGCCGGCCCGATGCGGCGGCAGAGCATCCAGGCCAGTAGGATTACCAGGCCCGCATTCAGCCCGTGCAGCACTACGTTCGTCGCCCGGTACCGGGCCGGGTGCAGCGACTGGCCGGCCGTGGCGTAGTCCGCCATCAGCGACAGCATGGTGAGCGGATGGTAGTAGCCCTCCACGCTCGAAGGCCGATCCACCTCCGTGAGAAAGCGGGCCGCTGACCTCCACCCGGGGTCTTTCACGAGCGGATTGTTCAGCAGGTACTGCGAGTCGTCCGTGAAGAAGGCGCTTGCACCGATCCCCGGCCCATGAACCGCGCCCACCACGACAGCCACGCCGAGAACGGCGGCGACGGCCCATCGCGCGGGTCCGGGGGGCCGCGCTGGAGCGTGGTGATCGTCTCCCAGACGCGCGATCTTGCTGTTTCGGTTCGTCCTGGCCACGCGTCCAGCATACCGCGATCCACTTGTTCGGTGCTACTGGATGCCTACTCGCGTTGGAGTCGACGCCTTCCTCGCAAGCCGCCAATCTCAGGCGGGACGCCGGGCGGGAACCTATCGACCTTCGCCCAGCCGCTGTTTGATCAGGGCCTCGCTGCCACCGGCGGCCACCAGCGACTGCGGCACGCGGCCCAGCGGGGCGAAGTTGTACTCTGTGCCTGCGTAGTGGATCACGCCGGACGAGAAGTCGGCCGTGGCGTCCTCCGGCGTACGGACGGTCAACTCGCCGTCCGCGACCTGTGATTTGAGGCTTGCCGCCAGGTCGTCGACCAGCTCCGGGCACTCCAGCACAATAAAGCCGTTGTTGAACGCGTTCCGCTTGTATGTCTGCGATGCGGAGGCCACGATCACCAGGCGAATGCCCCGGGCGGCGAGGGCGGTGGCCGCCTGCTCGCGCGATGAGCCGGTGCCGAAGTTTCGCCCGCCGACAATCATGTCACCGTCTTGCGCGATGGACTGGAACTTCGGGTCGTAGTTGAGCATGGCGACCTTGCCCATCTCCTCCCGCGACAGGTCCTCCCGGTAGGTGTACTCCTTGCCGTAGATGCCGTCCGTGTTGAGGTTGTCCTGCGGCAGGAAGAGCAGTCGGCCGGTGAAGCTTCGCGGGAATCCGGGAAGAATCTCGACCTGCGCCGGCGGGCCGGCGGTTCGCTTGTTGATCCGAATGGCCGGGGCCATGCGGCCGGCCGCGACGGCCTGCGGCGCGGCGATGTACCCCGCGACGGCCGACGCCGCGACCACGGCCGGGCTGGCGAGGTACACCTGGGCGTCACGGGAGCCCATTCGCCCCTTGAAGTTGCGGTTCGTGGCGCTGATGCCCACTTCGCCGGCTTCCAGCGTGCCTTCACCCAGGCCGATGCATGGTCCGCAGCTTGGCGGCAGGGTTTTGGCACCCGCTTCCAGGAGGATCTGCCAGTCACCCGCGTCTTTCGACCGCCGCTCAATGGCTGCGGAGGCCGCCGCCACGTACAGCGTCACGTGGTCGGCCACGCGCCGGCCCTTCAGAATGCGTGCTGCCTCCGCGAGGTCCTCAAATCGGGCGTTGACACAACTCAGCAGGTACGCCTTGTTGACCTTCACCTTGCGTTTCTCGATCTCCGGCAGCGGCACCATGGTCTTGACGTTGTCGGGGCCGGAGACGTGCGGGGAGACCTGAGACAGATCGAGTTCCAGTTCCTTGGCGTAGTAGGCGTTCGGGTCCGCCGTGAGTCGATCGGCATACCACTGGTCCACCATTTGCCTCGTGTATGGCGGGGGGCTGTCGCCGCGGCGGGCGAAGAAATCGGCCCGCTCACGCAGCCAATCACGCAAGACCTCGTCGAACGGAAACACACCGGCCAAGGCGCCCCACTCGGTGGTCATGTTCGCGATGGCCAGCCGCTGGTCCATGGTGAGGTCGGCCAGGTGGTCGCCGGCGAACTCCACGCAGCAATTGAGCACCTCGTCCTGGTTGTACAGGCCGCACAACGCGATGATCATGTCCTTGCCCACTACGCCGGACCGAAGCCGGCCGGTGAGCTTCACTTTCACGATGTCCGGCACTTCCCACCACGTCTCGCCCGTGGCCCAGATGGATGCGGCGTCCGTGCGGACGACGGGCGTCCCCAACGCGGCCAGCGCCCCGTACAGGTTGGAATGGGAGTCGGACGCCACCACCAGGCTGCCCGGCGTGACAAAACCCTCCTCCACCATGATCTGGTGCCCGATGCCCGTGCCCGGCGGGAAGAACCGGATGCCGTGTTCCTTGGCGAACGCTTCGATCTTGGCGTACTTGGCCAGGTTGTCGGGGTTTCGGTTCTGGATGTCGTGGTCGATCGCGAATACCGGCTGCTTCGGGTCGGCGATGCGGGTCGCCCCGATGCTCTTGAACTTCGACATGACGGCCGACGTGTTGTCGTGCGTCATGACGTGCTTCGGGCGAATGGACACGTAGTCTCGCGCGTGAACTGTTTCGCCCGGCTTCAGGGCGGTGGCGTACGCGGTGGCAATCTTCTCGATCAGCGTCTGGGCCATGTTGCATCTCCCGTCAAAGGCGAAAGCCCATGCTTTTACCCGGGCCGGATGCCGGCGACAAGACAGGGTCCTCCCTGGGGGCTACCGCGGGCGGGGAGTGGCGAATATGATGTTGTCCGGTGGGGCGTTCCGACCCTGTCCGACGGCGTGACATGGGGGACGCCGCGGCGTCTCCCGGGATAAGGATTGAGGCGATGGCGTGTCGAATGCGCAACACATTGTTCGTGGGGGTCCTTCTGGTTGTGACGGTGGTCGGCTGCGCGCCCACCGTGCAGGAGCCTGTGGCGGCTGATCCGGAGCCGGTCTCGGTTCCCCGACGCGAAATCCGCCGGCCGTACCCGGTGGACTTCCGCAATTTCTCCCCCGTGGACAAGTGGCTGGCCGAGGCCGGTCCGGTCATTGACGACGCGGAGGGCACCCTGAACCCCTACGTTCTGCACGTCATCAAGGCGTATCCGCCGCCGGAGACAGGACTGTATCCCTACCACTGCGATTTCAAGCTCAAGGAGTACGACATCTACAACGGCGTGACGCAGGACATGTGGTACCAGGGCCGCGTCGTGGCCAAGGCCTACCCGGACGGCTCCCGGTGCAGCTATTGCTGCGGCCTGACGTTTGAGGTGTTCATCCGGGCCATGAAGCTCCGCAACGAGCAGGCCGGCCTGCCGATTGACGACTTCAACGGCATGGACTTCTACGACCTCTTCAACCTGCTTCAGTTCTGGTACATCGAGGGGCAGGGCGACAGCCCGCAGCGGGGGATCGTGGCCTACGGGTTGGGCCAGGCGATCGACAATTTCGAAGACGCCCGGCCGGGCGACTTCTGCGACTTCTCCCGCAGCACGGGCAGCGGCCATTCGGTGATCTTCGTCGACTGGGTCCGTGACGCGGACGGGAAAATCACCGGGATGAAGTACTTTTCGGCCAATACGAGCGGCGTGGGCTACCTGACCGAGTACTTCAGCGATTCTGGCGGCAAGCTTCTGCGTGAGTGGACCCGCCTGGCCCGCGTCGGCCCCATCAGCGAGTACCGCCCCTTCGATCGCCAGACGATCCCGCGCCGCAAGGCGTATGCCCCGTGACCCGAGTCCCGGCGCGCGTCTTCTGGTTTCTGCGATCTGGTGTTTGCCTTCTTCCCTCATTCCCATTCGCCCTCGCTCCCGTACTTGCCGCGCCGATCCATGCGGGCTAGGGTATACTCGGCGGCTGGGGATTTTCGGAGCGTGATTGCGGAGGACAGGCATGGGCGAATCACTGGACGGACTGGATCGCGTACCAGAGTTGCTGCGCGGTCCGGTGCGCGAATATGCCGCCCTGGTTCGATCGCTGGGCGGCGATAACGTCGTCTCGCTCACGCTTTTCGGGGTGGTGATGGCGGGGTCTTTCGACCCGCATCGCCACACCGTCCGCAGCGTGCTTGTGGTCGAGCGTGTGGATCTGGAGATGCTCCGCGCCCTTGCCGGCCGGGGCTCGAAGCTCGGGAAGGACCACATCGCCGCTCCGTTGGTGATGACGGCGGAGTACATCCGGAACTCGCTGGACGCGTTTCCGCTGGAGTTTCTGGAAATCCAGCAACAGCACGCCACGCTCTTCGGGCCGGATGCGTTCGCAGAGCTGACTTTCGATGAACGGGACGTGCGACTCCAGTGCGAGCGGGAACTGAAGGTGATTCTCATCGGTCTGCGCCAGGGCCTGCTGGCGTCCATGGGGAAGGAACGCGCCTTGGGCGAGCTGGAGGCCGGAGCGGCTGCCGGGCTGCTGCGCACGTTGCGGGGCATGCTCTGGCTCAAGGGGCAGAAAGAAGCGAAGGCTGCGGAAGACGTGACCCGCGCCGTCGAGTCGCTGACGGGACGCCGGTTGGAGGGTCTGCGGACGGCCCTGGATCCGACGGCCGAACGCGGCTGGCCGGCATTCGAGCTTCTGTACCAGGACGTGGCGGAACTGGGGGCTTTGGTCGATGCCTGGTGAGCGCGCTATCGCGAGGGCCGCGGTCACATGGCTGGTGCTCGCGGCCGCCCTGCGGGCGGAGGTGACCATTCCGGATCCCGGCACGTTCGTCGTGGATCACGCCGCCATCATCAGCCCGGGCGTCGAAGCACGGATCGAGGCGCTTCTGCATGAGTTGGAGCAGAAGACCACGGCCCAGGTGAAGATTCTCACCGTGCCTGACATGGGCGGCGAGGATGTATTCGGCTTCAGCCATCGGCACGCGGAGTTGTGGGCACTGGGGCAGCAGGGCAAGGATAACGGTGTCCTTGTCGTCGTCGCGATCGCCGATCGAAAGGACCAGATCCAGGTAGGCTACGGGCTCGAGGGCCTGCTGCCGGACACCTGGTGCGGGTCGCTGCGTGAGCAGGTGTTTGTGCCGAACTTCCGCGAGGGACGGTTTTCGGAAGGACTGTTCCTCGGCGCGTCTGCGATTGCCCGCCGGATCGCGGAGGCCGACCAGGTTACGCTCGACGCGCTGGCCGGCGTCCCGGTGGTCGACCTTCGGTCGCGACCGTCGATCAGCGGAGGCGCGGCCTGTGTCTCCTGCTTCATGCCGATGCTGGTGCTGTTGATCGTTCTTTCGTCCCTCGGGCGTCGCCGGACCTACGGCCGCCGGTGGGGTGGGAGCGTGGGCGGGAGCCTGTTCTGGGGGATGTTGCTGGGCGGCATGATGAGTGGTGGCGGCCGCCGCTCGAGCTGGGGAGGCGGAGGCGGTTTTGGCGGAGGATTTGGCGGCGGATCGTTCGGAGGCGGCGGGTCCTTCGGCGGCGGCGGTGCCGGAGGGGGCTGGTGACGGAGCGTCGATGCTACGGCCACTCGGGCCCGATGACCGTTTGGGAATGCGAGGGTTTGCCATGAAAGTGTTGCAGTTGCTGTTGGTTGTGATCGGCGTCTTTATCGTCTCGGCCCTGTTGGTGGGTGGCTGCGTCTACAGCGGCTATGCTCGCGTCCACAAGATGGATCAGGAGATTGAGGGCCACTGGGCCGAGGTGGAAAGCCAGCTCCAGCGCCGGTTTGACCTGGTTCCCAATCTCGTGGCCACCGTGAAGGGCCTGACCGCCCAGGAGCAGGAGGTATTCCTCGGCATTGCCCGGTCGCGAGAGAAATACGCGCAGGCCACCACGACATCCGAGAAGGCCGAGGCGGCCAGCCTCTTCGAACGATCGCTTCAGGCATCCGTGCGGATCATCAATGAGCGATATCCAGACCTGCGCTCGAGCAAGGCCTTTCAGGATCTGATGTACTCTGTGGAGGGCACGGAGAACCGTCTGGCCGTTGCCCGAAAGCGCTACAACGACGCCGTAACCGCATTAAATACAACGATTCGCAGGTTCCCGGGAACGCTCTACGCCAGCCTGGCCGGCGTGGAAAAGGCGGAGTACTTCAGGATCGAGGAGGCTGCCCGGGAGGTCCCGAGGATCGATTTTTCCCCGACCACAGCCCCGACAGCCCGGTAACGAGCGTGCCGGCCGGTGCTGATCTGACCGGACGGAGTTGGGTCAGCGATCGGGCCGTGATTCACGAGGAGCTAACGGGTGAGCGAGGGGACTCGAACCCCCGGCCTCCTGGACCACAACCAGGCGCTCTAACCAACTGAGCTACGCTCACCATGCACTCGATCCGCCGGCAGAGGCCCGAGGCCGCACGCCGATCGGTTGGGCAACCGGGAACTATACCGCCACTTCGGCATTCGGACAACCGGAATGGTCCCTTGGCCGCATCCCGGGGGCTGGAAGCGGGTATCAGGGGGCGGTACCATGAATCCGATGAAGCGACACGGAAAACGCTTTGCAGCGTGCGGTGTTTTCGCCCTGGCAGTGGGGCTGGGCGGGTGCGCGAACCCGGCCATTCAGGAGCGGTCGGCTGGCCGGGTCGAGCGAATCCATCAAACCCTGGCGCTGGCCCAAGAACGCGCGTCGGACAGTCCGGCAAACATGAAGTGGACGCTGGACATGGCGGCCGAGCGCGAAACGCAGAACTCCGCCAACCTCAGCCGCGATCTGGTGGGCAAGCGTATCCGCCACGACCTGGAACACTGGCCTGAACGGCAGAACGTGCATGCCGCCTGGCTGGCCGACCTGATCGGCGGAGACCCCGCCAACATCGAGCAGACCGTCCCCATCCTGATCAACTAACCACCCTCCAATTTGTGCGACCGGCTTTCCTGATCGACCTGGAGAGTCTACCAGCAGTTTTTTTCTCGGGTCTACCATCTACCAACTCATGATCGACCTGGAGAAAAAACGGCAAAAATGCGCAGCGGCCAAAACCGCTGCAAACGGTTCAGGGGCAAGGGGTTACAGCGATTTTCCGGCGAAGTCGGCGCAACGGCGAATCCCAGGAAAAAAACTGCACACCAGCGATTCCGGGCCAAAAACGCGGATCAAGTGGGACTGGACGTGGAGGGGGTGCAGGCGGTCGGGGGTGGTGTTCAAATCCCGTTCAGAGCGGGGTTTACGTGCCGTTGAAGCGGGCCGGAATGGGGCGATTTGCGCGCGGCGGCGCGGCGGAGAACGGCGGAATCCTCGGAAAAAAACTGCTGCGCTGGCGCAGGGGGTCGCGCAGCGGTCGCGCAGCGGAATCGGCCCGGGGGAGGGGGTGCGGCGCAGGATGTGCGCAGGAGACACGCGGCGGGGGCGCGCCGGGGGTGCCTGGTCGGGGCTTGGGGCGGGGGCGGGGCTGGGGTGGGGCTTCATGGTCATCGGTTTCGGCTCACGGGGGGGTCCGGGTCGCCGGGCTGCCGGTCCATGTAGACGGTGTTGTAATAGTGCACGTTCACGTCCCGGGGGGGGTGCTTCCGCTCCAGGTCGCCGAGGTAGTCCAGGGCTTCCCGCAGCGCCGAATCGGAGAGTCCATAACCGGGGCGGATGCCTACACCGCGGTAGAGCTGTCCCATCCTGGCACTTTCCTCGGGGGAGAGAACGCCCTCGTCTTGGAGTTGGGAATACCGGTTGTAAATCTGATTCAGGATGTAGCGATCCTCAAAGAGTTCCGTCTCATAGAAGAAGGCTTCGGCGGGGCTGATTTGGCCGCTCGCCTTGGCCCTTTCGACGTACGCTTGGGCCGCCTCGCGCATCTGCGCCCACTCAAAATGGTCCATGCCCGTGGTGGCACCGGCGTAGCGACGTTCGGCGACGGCCGCGCGGCCGCGGTAGCGAAAGCTATCTCTGTATTGATCGACCGTCTCGGAAAAGCCCTCCGGCGTGGCGGCGGCCATTGCGGCTTCTGATTCCGCGAGGCCCGCGAGAGACGCGCCGCCGTACGCCTTGAGCAATCGCGCCGCCTGTTCCGATGGGAGCATGGATCGGATTCGGTCGGCCTCTTGTTGTGTGTCCACCTCCGCGAAGATTTCACGGGCCAGCGCGAAACGGTCCGCATCCGATAGGGCCTTCGGGTCCATGCCGCGCACGCGGGCCTGGGATTGGATGGCACCGTAGAACTTGCCGCTTGTGTCCGACGCGGCGCGGGCCAGTTGCTTCATCGTTTCGGCGGCCAGCGCGGCATTCGGTTCGGCGTTGACGGCCTGGACGCCGGACTCGACGATTTCCGCAAACGGCACCCCGGACCGCGCCATGCCCATGCCGCCGGCCAGAAGCTGGGAGAGAAACTGCCCAAGATCGACAGCCGACGATTTTGCCGCCGCGGCCTGGATTTGGGAGAGTGCAAGCTGTGTGCTCTCCGTGGTGCCGAGTTGCCCCGTTTCCGAGAGAAACCGGAGCATGTCCGCGGCGCCCTGACCGCTCATGTTGACCGCACCGGCGAACCCGGCGATTTGCTTTGCGCTTTTCAGGTTCTCGCCTTCCAGCAGGCCGCCGGGTATGTAAAGGTCACCCCCGATTGCGTAGGTGGCCGCGTCCGCCTCAGAGAGCCCGCCGGCTTTCGATAGTTCATAAGCGATTTTGAGGGTGTCCGCTTCTGTGTGCGTTTTGCCGGAGCGCGCAGCAGATGCCTGCAACTGCGCATGTAACGCGGCGGTGGCCTCTACGGCGCTGGTCGTTTCTGCCGCCATCCGGGCGCGGATTTCCTCGATTTCCTTGAGCACGTCGCGGAGGTGTTCCCACGCGCCGATTATGGTCTGAACCGTTGCGAAGCCGGCCACCAGCGAATGCACGCTTTTGGTCAGGCCGGCAACGGTGCCGTCGATCGACCCGAACGCGGATTTACCCTTGTGGCCGACGTCTTCGGCGGATTGGCCCACGTCGTGCTGCGCTTGCTCGACGGACTCCAAGCCGCGGCGCACTTCCTCGACGCCCAGCAGGCGGATGATTTCTTCGATCTGTCCCACGGTCGCTTGTCTCCGTCAAGGTTCCCGGCGGCGGGTGGCCGGAGCCACCCGCCCGCCGGGTCTGGTGCCCCTGGCTGTCGGACCAGGGTTGCTGTTGCTCGCGGACGGTGCCACTTGGTGGCACGCGCGGCCGCGGCTCAGGCGTTGTTGGTGCGCAGGACGGCCATTGCGTCACCGTCACTCTCGCCGATGTCCTGGCGCACCACGCATTTGAACGCGAGCTGGTCTTCTGCGAACTTTACATGCTCGCTTCGTTCAATTGCCATCGTCCGCCGCTCGCCCAGCAGCCCCCACGCGCGGAGAGAGCCGAACGCGAGCGCCTTCTTGTGCGTGCCGTCGTCTGAGATGGTGGGACACACTTGCGTGCGGACCACCGGGTAGCCCAAAATGCGGCGCGGTCCGCCTTCGTTGGGATCCACGAGGATCGGTCGGCCGCCGAGGTCGGTGATGCCGCGGCAAATGTGCTCGATGGAACTCGACATGAACCACGCCGTGTCCGGTGCTTCCAACACCCAGCCGGGCACCGCGCCCACGGTGTCGGCCAAATCGTCAAACGTGAGCGATTGGAAACTCGTGTGCGTGGAGCCAGCCGTCACCAGCGCGACGTTCTCGCTGTTGAAGACGCCGGTGATGCCGGCGTACGTGCTGGTGCCGTCGCCCATGAACGCGTTGCGGTCTTCGGCGTTCGCGAGGGCCAGCGCGAATTCCAGGGCGAGCAGCTCGCCGACGGCGATTACGCTGTCTTCGCTCAATTCGCGCGAAACGAAAGTGAGTTGTGCCCACTTCTTCGCGGTCAAGCGGACAGAGCCGAGCGACACGTCAGACGGCGTGATGGCTACCCCTTCGTCCGGGTAATAGACCGTGGTGCCACCGGTCCGCTTCGGCCACGACTGCCGCTCACTCGACATGGGCACGCGTCGAAGGAACTTCCGCGCGACGCCGTACTGTTCGACGTTGCGGATGAGTTCCCGGCCGATTTCGTCCGGGACCAGGTACCCGCCGGCCACGTCGCTGGACTCGCCCATTGCCTTGATGTAATCGTCCGCCGAAACGAACTGGCCGGACTTGGTGCGGATGCGAAGCCCCGACTTGCAGAGGGATTCCGCGCAGGCGCGCCGAATCTCGGGCTGGGGGTGGTGGCCGGCGAGCACGAACTCGCCGAATTGCTTGGCGCGTTCCTCGGAACCCCAGAAGCCGCGATAGTTCGGGTCCACGTGACTCCCGCCGGACAGTTGTCCGACCTGGCGGGTGTACTTTTCCAGATTGTCCCGCGCGAAGCGGACTTCCCCTTCGACCTTCGCAAACCGCTCGTCGACCGTCTTTTGAAGCGCGTTCAAACGCGAGTCGACGGCGGGTCCGAGCTTCTGAATTTCGCTGAGCAGTTGTTGTGTATCTGGCATGACTGTGATTCTCTCCAGGAGAGTTACGCTTTAGACCTGAGGCCGCGGCCTGCCTCCACGCAAAGCACAACCCGCCGGCGGTCGACTCGCGCAGGCGGTGCCGCCCGCCCAGCGCGAATCCGCATCCGGGGTCGTGGGGGGAACAGCACACCGACAGCCGCCGGTCCCGCCACGTTCGGGCGGGTGGTGGTGCAGGGGTGTGCTCGTTCCCGGAATCTTCTCTGACATTGGGCCGGCCTCCGTGCCCGATTCACGCTCAGCTCGCGGCGCGCTTGCGTTGCGTCTTCCCGGCCGCCGGCGACGGGGCCGGGGTGCGGGGGAGTTCTTCCAGTAGCAGCGTTTCCCGTTGCCGGTACTCTTCTTCCTCCGTCTCGAAACCGCGGAGCGCCAGCGCGTCGATGTAGAGCTTCAAACCTTCGGGGTTCACGCCGGCCAAGCGCCACGGTTCCGACAGAAGGTGCAGCCGAACCGAGTCAGGCAGCGGCGGCGCGCCGGGTTCGGCGGCCTCCGCAAGCTGTAGCGACAGTTCCGGCTCGCTGCCGGGGCCGATGCCGTGCTCCCATCCCAGGCCGGCGAGCACGTCCAGGCCGCCGCCGACGGAGAAGAGCATCGCGGCATTTCGCACGCGCTGTTTTGCATCGTCGCGGTGCATATGGTCGCGGGTGAGCAGGCCGAACACCGAAAAGGCTTCACGGTCTTCGGCGGTTGGCAGGGGAACGAATGCGGTCCGCTGGCCGTCGGACACGGGAAGATTGTCTGCGGTGTAGAGCACACGCGCGACGGCTCGTTTGTGCGCAATCGCGAGCACGCCCGGGGACACCAAGATAAACGGTGACAGAGCGCCGCCGTTGTCGGTGGGCTCGGCCCACGTCAAGTTGAAGCGCTCGAAGGTCGGGCCATCATAGTAGAACGCGAGCACATTCCGCTGAACGGCTTCTCTCGCCCGTTCGGGCGAGCCGAAGAGCATTCGTCGGAAGGCTTCCGCCATGCCGAACGCAATCGCGCGGGCCTGGTCGGAAGACAACGGCAGGCGGAAGTCGGCGAGACCCGCGAGGCAATCACGGGCGAGCAAATCGGGCAGTTCCACCGCCTTGTTGGTGAAGCCGGATTGCCTCGCGATTTCAGCATGAGCGCCGGCCCCGACGATTTTCAGGCGGTGCAGTGCTCGGGGCCATCTGATACCGGCCAGCGCGGGAAGCGGTGGTGCCGCAAGCGAACCGGCCGCAACAATCCAGCTCATCGCCTCCAGCAGCGGCGTAGCTTGCGCAGGGCACACACCCGCCGTCGATGGGCGGGTGGGCCATTGGTGCGGGAGCGAGAGAAGCGCTTCGAGCAGGTTTCCATCCGGGTCACTCACGGGGGGAACTCTCCCTTCCGGGTCTCGGGCTGTGCTACGGGCGCGAGCGAGATGCAGAAGATGTGCTCTTTCCGCCGGTGAGAGGTTCAGCGCTGTGGCAAGGGCTCTCGCCTGACGGGGCGGAACATTGGGGTGAATTCCCGCTTCCAGTTGCCGCAGGCGCTCACCGAGCATACCCGCGGCCGCGCCAAGTTTGGGCAGGGAAAGCCCCCGCTCTGCGCGTTTGCCTCTGAGATAGGTACCGAATTCATCAAACGGCATCTTCATTCCAATCTCACACGCCGGCCTCCACTTCCTCAGACGGTCGGAGTTTGCGTGGTAGCAGTTAGTCTATCGGTGAGCCGGGTGGGGAACTGAAGCCGTGGAAAAAAAATAATTGCGGATGCGTTCAGATTCCACCGTAGCCGTCCGATATGCCCGATTGTGAACGAAGACACAGGCCGCAATCTGATGTGCGGTTGCTCCCCATCCCCGCTGCCCGGGCAGGTGGAGGTTACGGCGGTTTTGCATGGGTTGCCTATCCTGAAGACGACTGCCAACCTGGTGCATGACGATCCGGGGCGGGTGGCGGCGGCGGCGGCGGTTCGGGCGATGCGGACGCGGGAAGTCATTTTTGCCGAGTTGCGGTCAATGGTTCGGGTGGGGCTGGCAGGGGGTGAGACGCTGCCCACCATCGCCGGGCAGGCCGCGAGAGCGGGTCGGCTGTCGCCGAAGAGCGAGCGGCTGCTACTCAAAGGTCTGCGGCGGATCGCCGGCGGCATCGACTTCGCGGAATGGAGCCGCGGTGATCGTGATCTTCCGCTTGTTCGAGCACTGGCGGCGACGGAGTAACACGCTATGGCATGGAACAAGGCCGACAAGGCGGAACTCGCAAGGTTGAAAGACGAAGTGTCTGCCCTGCGGGCGGAGCTTGCGGCCGTCAAAGCCGACGCGGCCTCACTCCGGACAGACCTGGCCGTGTTCATGCGAGAATGGGGGCCGGCATTGCACGGGGCGACACAGTTTGCCCGGCAGGCATTGGAGCGCATGACCGCGCTGACCGCCGACCGACCTGCCGCAGAGGGAAACCCCGCCATTCCACCGACGCCGGAGACGATTCGGGACGCGTATCGGTCGACGTGCGGGGCGCTGGCCGCGTGCGCGCACACCGACCCGGCGGAGCAACTCGCGGAACTCTGCATCGCCCTGCGCGAGCAGCCCGGGCCGACCCGGCTTCATGCGTTGCTGCTAGCGCGCGCGGTTCAGGGTGGCCTTCAGCTTGGTGAGTTGCTCGAATCTGAAGACGTGGCCGCGACCATCGCCCGCCACGCCAACCGGCCCACCCGAGGGACAGGCACCGTGCCGCCGTCTGGCACTGGTGAGGGGGAAGAATGAGCACACGACCCCCACAAGCAGATGCCTTGATCCCCGTGAAACCGCTGCGGTCTACCCCCGGCCCGGTGAGCCCACTCGGCGGCCGGCCGGGGGAGCCGCCGGCGGCGGCTAAGTATGGTGATAGTGCGCCCAAGTTCCCGTCACGGTCGCGTGAACCGTCCCAGAACTTCGCACGACATGCAGCCGGCCGGGTGGTCGGTGCTCCGATGCTTGAGTTCGTCCATGCGGCACAAACGGCAGGCGGCCGGGCAACCGGCCGCCCTGCCGGTGCCTGGGCGGCGGGCCGATCCCCCGCCGATCGGCTCCTGGAGGCCCGGGAGGGGGGTTTCCGGGCCGTCCAGGCCATCCGGCGGGCCTCCGGGGGCCTGGCGGGCGGGGCGGGCTTAAATCACCCTGAAATTGTGCTTGACGGGGGTTCGGGCGGGGGGTACGCTTGCCCCTGTCATGAATCTCTTGAGCTTCAACATGCCTCAGCGGCGCAGCGATGCGCCACAACGGGAACGCCAACAAGCGCCGGCGGACACCGGCAACGGTCCGGCCGCTTCAAGAGAGCGGATGACCCGACGCTTGTTGGCTTTCCTCACATAAAGAGGCAAACCCCCATGAACATCAGCAAGTGCAGCACGCGGTCGCGTGCGAGTGAGGGCGTCGCGCTGGGCGACGTGGAACTGCCGACGTGGGAGGCGCATCCCATCGCATCCATGCCGCTCCCGCCGTGTCTTGATCGGTTCGATCTGCTGCCGTGGAGCGAGATTGAAAAGACGCTGTGCGAGGGCAGCGCGGTTGCGATCCACGCGCCGGGCGTCGACGCCCGGACGGCATGCGCGACCGTCGATGCGCGGCTGTGCATCGAAGATTTCTTGCGATACATCGTCGGTGACGTCTTGTGGGTTGTGCATCACGCGCACTGCCCCTTCGACGGCTGGGCACGCGAACGCATCGCGGACGAGAACCAGGCGCAGAAGGCGGAACTCCGCCGTCAAGCGGGCGAGCCGCCGGTGATCCTGACGCCGGAGGATGTGGCGCGGATGGAGGCCAAAGCCGCAAGCGAGGCAGACGAGACTGACACAGACGAGAGCGAGGCGGACGCAGGCGAGTCCGACCACACGGACCTGCTGGCGACCGTCACGAAGGATGGAGCACTCGCAAGGGCGAGGCAAGCGGTGGACACGATCGGCGAGGCGGTGAACGCATTGCGCCGCGCCGCGCCGGAGAGCGTGGAGGCATTTGCATTTCTGCGCGCGGCGGCGGTTGCGATCGAAGGCTTATCCTTGCTGGCGGTCCGGCCATCGGTGACGACGGCCGCCGCGGCGGAACGTGCGAACCAGGAAGAGATCGTCGCGGTATGACCGCGTGAGAAGGGAGAACGGATTGTGATCCAGATAACAATGACAGTGAAGACGGAGGCCGCAGACGGGGCGGTCGATCCGTTGCAGGACGTGTTGACCCGTCGCCTTTGCGAAGTCGCGATTGACGACGAAGACCGGGCGGAGCGATCGGTCCTGCGGGGCTACGACTTCGAGTGCGACCGATGCGGACGGGCATGGTTCAGCCGGGACGAAGGCGAGTGCTTCTGTAACCAGTGCGGCGGACCGGCGCATGGTGAACCCGCGTTCACGCACTTTGCGAAGATTGAACAGCGCGTCGTGCGGTGTCTGCTGTGCGGTGCGGAGATCGGGTCGGCATACCTGGACAGCGCCATCCCGGACGATCGGGTCTA
>Ga0334890_1003635_pt1 | contig 15284 bp, 12 predicted proteins | sample GraSluR1_MG_3_FD_207220 | JGI IMG/M metagenome (GOLD analysis project Ga0334890, IMG submission 207220) | Sludge microbial communities from methane-producing bioreactor in Wageningen University, Netherlands - Granular Sludge_31_08-R1 | ecosystem: Engineered > Bioreactor > Anaerobic >... | reverse complement strand
AAAGGAGGATGAACAGTGGTTAGGTGGCAGATTTTAGGCTTTTCGGAGGACATCTTCATAAACCTTTATGGTTTTTTCAGCGTTTTTCTCCCAAGTATAATTTTCCAAAACCATTTTGCGTGCTCGCTCTCCCATTGCTTTTGCTTCTTCAGGATGGCTTAACAAATAATCAATAGCTTCAACAAGGCTATCAACATCCTTTGGTTTCACAAGCATTCCGGTTTTCATGTGGGTAACAATCCCATCAATTCCCTGATTCTGAACTCCAATAACTGGTTTCCCATGAGCCATCGCTTCAATATAAACGAGACCAAAGGTTTCTTGATAACTTGGCATAGTAAATATCTCGCAAATCGACATATATTGCATAACCTTATCGTGTGATAATCTACCTAAAAATCTAACATTTTCTGTTATTCTAAAATCATGTGTTATTTTTTCCAAATATACTCTCTCTGGTCCATCGCCTATAATCAAATAAATTAAGTTATCATGCTTTTCAACAAGTTTTTTTAAGGCTCGGAGATTAAATTCAATTCCCTTAGTCTTAAGTAAGCGTGAAACACTTAATAAAACACGGAATCCTTTGTATGAATCACGATATTCACTTTTCTTATAACATATATCTTTATCGTAGAAACCATACCCAATTATTTTTGAACTTATATTAAATAAATTAGTTAATTTACTTGCTAAACGCGGGCTGGGTGAAATTATATTATTTGATTTAGAAAAGACTTTTTTTAATGCTAAAAAACATTGTTTTGATCTATATGTTGTAATATCCAAATCCGTTGCTTGATAAGTTAAAACTAAAGGCTTTTTATATAAAGTTCTTAAAAGTAAACCTGCATAGCCATCAGGTAAAGCCATATGAGCATGTATTAAATCGAAGGAATGGTTTTTTTCGACCTCTCTCACAATTTTTTCGATACCCCGAAACATTCGTATACCAGATGAAGCAAATAAAAAAGCTTTTGGAAAAACAAGATATCTTGGATAATAGACCTCAATTCCTTCTATTGTATTATGATATGGAACAAGATAATACGATTTCCATTTAGATGAAAATTTATTTATCGGGAAAGGAGCCCATCCGCAAGGTGATAAAACTAAATTTTTACAACCCTGTTTTTCTAATGTCTTTATTTGATCATGCATGGCAATCCCAAGCATTTGGTCATAAGGTCGAGGATAAAGATGTGAAATATGAAGAATCTTCATACTTTTATATCTTCCGTTATAATTTTATTATTACTTTTTCGCCATTGAGAATAACTTAAACCTAAAAACAAAAGAAAAATGGGCATAAGTTGTAAAGAATGATAAATTGATGCCAAAAACATATAGAAAACATACCCCACAAAGGTGCCTTGTAAAGCAAGAGCTATCGCACAAACTGAAAAATCTTCGCCTTGCCGACTTATTTTAGAAAGACCAAAAAAAAGGTTACCAAATAATACAATAAAAGCTATGGTTCCAATAAGACCATATCTTCTCAAAATTAAAAGCCACTCATTATCAACAATAGTCCCCATCGTTTCTTTCCCTGGTCCCCAACCAAACCAGGGTGATTCCTTCCAAAAAGTAAAATGTGTTTCCCAATTTTCTACACGTGCTACCCAGCTTGAGGCTTCTTCAAAAGTAAAAATTTGTGAATAGCGTGATAAAGCTTTCTTTGGAGATAATCCCAGAAAAAGACCAAAAATAACACAGACTAAAAGTAAGAGAATTAATAGTCGTTTAAATTTTAAACTTAAAGTTACATTTTTGACTCTAATATATAACATTATAATGACCACTATGGAAACCAAACCAGAAACAAGAGAAGTCCGAGAAAGAGTTAAAAATAATGCAGTCCAAAAGACCGGAAGAGTAAACCAGCATAAGATTCTTAACCTTTTTTCCCCGACGACAAGACCACCAGACAAAGCCAGAGAAGAAGCGAGTACCATCATAGCCCCAAATTCATTAGGATTAGCTGTTGTCCCGGTTATCCTTTTATGAACCAGTAAGCCTCGCATTTGAGTAGGAGCGTAGTAAGGTGACAAAATTTGATTAATATCAGCAAAGTTAATATATTGAAGAAAGCCAAAAACAGCAGAGATTAAAAAAATAAAAATTGCAAACTGATAGTACCGTCTCATATCTTCACTATTGATTTGTAAATTAGCAACTAAAGAAAAAATGAGATAATAGATAATAAGCTTGAATATTTCCCAAAAATCCCGTCCAATAATAGGGTGGTTTCTAAACAAATTTGAGTAAGCCATCGACAAGATAATACTTAACCCAAATAATAAAAACCACTTGTTAGCAGATTGGTATTTGATATTTATTTTATTACCCATAGCAAGATGGCAAAATAAAAGGAATATGCATCCAATAATGACAACAATAAACTCGGGACGAGGATCAGGCATATTATCTGATAGCCGAATAGAAGGAAAAATTATCGCAGCAACAAAAAGTGGGAGCAATATTCGATTAATTGAAAATACACCATCGCTACCAAATAAAATCAAACTTCCAACAAGCAAAACGAATATTGGCGCTATGAGCACAATACCAATTATAGAATGTTGGATGAGAAAAAAAAATAGGACTAATCCTACAATTGCCGTTCCTAACCTTACCATTAAGGATAATAGTCGCTTTGTTATAGGAGCAATTACATTTTTGCTCATAGTTTAATCCTCTTTATAACTAACAAAAAAAAATGGTAATGCTGAAACCGACTCGAGAATTTTAGTCTCTATCCTATGATGCCTTATTGACTTTTAAAAGTATGTTTATTATCCATTTTTCATGCTCGCAGTCGCTGCCCCCGGAGGAACACCGATCCCCGTACCATTGGGGAACTCTTCTATGCCTGCTATGGTGAGATTCTGGATATAACACTCATGGAAGCTTTGACTTTACTTCTTTTGTTTTTCAAGTCAACCATGAAACAGGTTTTCGACCTTTCAGAAGAAAAAATCAAAGAAATTCTCTCTTATATGCGAAAATTTTTCTAGAATGGTTGAGAGAATAAGTGCTATTATTGAACTGTGAAAGTTGAGGTAATGATTTAAAAAAATGCATTGATAAATAGCAAAATTAAGCCTATTAAGAAAATTATTAAGGAAGATAACCTAACTTTTTTAAATAATACATTCTCATAAGATTTTTTCCTAAAATCCTCCTCAAAATGTTTTTTGTTGACTTAATTAGAAAAAATTTAAAACAATGATAAATATTATTTATGAGTTTTATCCTTCCTTGCTGAAGCATATATTTTTCCCTTGTAAATAACCATATGCTTTTCAATCCTTTTTCGCTAGATATTCCTCCACGCCTGGCATTCGAAAGGATTTTTCTAAAGATAAAGAATTCTATTTGTTGAACTTGTGATGCTCTATAAAAAAAATCTCGATCTCCAACTACAAAATATTTCGGATTAAAAAGCCCAGTCGTTTTGTATACAATTTTTGTGACAAAAGCCGCCTGGTGATTGATATTTTTTGAAAAAAAACTAATGGCATCATTAGGATCTATTTCGCAATAAAAAGGTTTGATAACCTCTTTGTTATGTCTTACAGAGTTAAATGCACCAATAATTATTATTTTTTCCTTATTTATTTTCTTATATGTATTAACAGCAATTTCTACAGCATTGTTTTCATACCAATCGTCACTGTTAATGATTCCAATTATTTCACCATTCGACTTTTCAATACCTTTATTCATTGCATCGTAGATACCTTTATCTGGTTCAGTAATCCATTTCATCCGACCTTCAAATTTAGGTTCGTATTCCTTGATTATATTCAAAGTATTATCCTTGGACTGTCCATCGATAATAATATATTCGATATTTTTATATGTTTGATTGAGAACAGATTCAATTGTGTCTTTGATAAATTTTTCACTGTTGAGACATACTGTGATGATCGTTACGAGTGGGTCATTTTTTATCTTTTCTTGTCTTTCTTTACATATAATTTTTTCCATTTAGCCAATCTCCATCATTAAAGGTTCTTGTGCTAATTTTGCAGGACAAACATGAACTTGGCCATCATGGAATTCATCACGCAATACTTGTTCGATGACTTTACCACCACATCCATCCTTCACCACCACCTCCATGAATCCTCCCCCACCGGCTCCACACATTTTTCCGCCGTAAATATAAGGATTTATCACTTCAAAGATCCGATCAATGAGGGGGTTGGTGCAGTCTGTATCCATTTGCTTATTGATTACCCAGTGGCATTTCATCAGTTCTCCAAGGGTTTTTATATCTCCTGTGGTCACTACTCCTAGCATTTCTCGTGCGATCTCTTTAATACCAAGAAGACTCTGAACTACAAAGGAATCTGCTAGGATGTACTCACCCATGATATCCCAAAGTATGCGTTTTGCTAAACGTTTTTGGCCGGTATATATTAGGACATAATGATTCTCAAAGGTTTCCCTGGTTGATGAGTCAAGGAGAACGGGGGTGTAGGTAGGGTACTGGGGAAGACCGGGTTGGCTAAAGACAAGTTTGATGCCGGGAGTGAGTCCGCCAACCTGATCCTGCCAACCCCCGCCTGTAGTCAACCTTTGCTCTAAAGCCAGCACTTCTTCGAAGAGGATTTGTTCATCAACGGTCTGACCGAAAAGGTGCTTGAGGCAGATCAACATAGCTCCACCTAGGATGCTGCTGGTTCCCAAACCGGATCCCTTAGGAATGGCTACTCGGGTGGAAAGAGATAGACCTCCTTGTTCTTTCAGGATTTCAGGGAGAGGTCTGGTTTCATCTGGTCGGATAAAGCCAGTGAAAAGAAGAGCAGCCTTGTGGAGGGTGAGAGGATCATTGAGGTCACGATAGTTGGTGAGTTCCGATAAACACGTGATTTCTCGCTCAAAATCCAGGTCTTCACTTTTAAAAACTAGTACTGGTCGGTCAAGTACCTGAGCTTCCACCTGGATGGGAAGTTCTCCATTCAGGGTGAGGGCGCAGTTAAGAACAGTCCCTCCATGCTCAATGCTAAAGGGCGGAGTATCCGACCAACCACCACCCAGGTCAGCCCTGACAGCAGTACGAACCCAGACATGGTGGTGAAAAAAGCGAGGAGGATCGTCTCTCAACATCGTCTCAACTTGTGCCAATGTCCGGTTTATCTCACGGTTGAGTTCACTAAATGCTCTATTTTCTAATTCATTTGAAGTAAAAGGAGAGTTGATCTTATGTATCCGACAGACCTCCGACAGTGCTCGATACCCCCGCATCTTTTGTAAGGGATCTTTTAGTTTCTCGGTTGAATTCATTGTCAATTTTAACCGACTGACTATCTCTTCATCCTTCTCTCCAAGAAGGGGGATTGCTTCCTTTGCCGGTTTTCGATTTATCACAGAGCGAAGGAAAATGCTTGATCGTACCTTATCCTCGATTGATTTTTGATTACACAGTATTCTTACCTTATCAGCCTGCATTGCACTTTCTTCCAGGCTCAGCCTGTAACTATTCCTCCATATTTCCTTTATCTCGTATGCAAGTTCTGGCTCCTGCATCCAAATGATTTTTTCAAGACTCTTTTTTACGTTTTCTTCAGCCGGAAATAATCGGGCATTCCAGAGAGAACGTAAATTTTGCGGTTTGTCTCCCCAGAGGTCATATTCTGTTAGGCGAGCTTTTGCTAACCATTCCCTCCAGGAGTGGTTACAGAAAGTACCGTTTTCTAAAGGTTTTTTTGGATTGTCAAAAACACCGTAGATATGGGTAACGAAATTCCCATCATTTAGTGGAACTTGATACAAAACGAGGTCTTCATTAAGATGGAATTGAAAACCCTCATTAATGATGTTTGAGATTACACATCCCTGGTTGATAACACAGGAGCCCTCAATGAGGCTATCTTCTATCAAACATGGATAAGGTGTGGCCACATCTTTCCCCAAATAGCTATTGATAAAGACTGCCTTACTCCCATCTCCCTCTCTATATCCTTGGACATCTTTTTTCCATCCTAAATCTTCAAATAAATCCACTCCTGAAAGCAGAAGGTCGCGATATTCAGCGGTGGTTCCAAAATGAATAAACTCGGCTGGTTCCAGAACCTGGGCAAAAAGAGGAAAAGATCTAAGTAGATTCCATAGTTTTTCCCGTGCACTTTGTACACTTTGAGGATCTTTTCCTTCCCTTGGTTGGGAGAGGTATTCCACTAAGGTGTTTTTTTTGGCTAGAGGGAAAAGTATATCCCCATAAAGATTAATACTGACCCCTTCATTGAGCCAGAAACGGCGTTTTTCAGCCTGATCACCTTCCTCTGTTTCATCAATGAGATCTGCCAATACATTAGCCACCTCCGGGTCAAACCAAACCATCCCGGAGTCCACCAGAACCTTTCCTTCCTGGTTGACTAATCCTTCTTGTGTAAGGCTCTCTGGAGATACCTTGTGAAGGAAACGTTGAACCCGAAATGTATCCTCGGTTAATCCATAGACTCCGTGATGGCTTCCCATCTCCCGAGCTACTTGTATGCCAAAACCAATAACTCCTCTTTTGTTGAAATCAAGTTGGGAAGGGTTGAAAATGAGAAACACATCACCTGAAACAACCAATACTCCCTCTTTCATCCGAGAGGGAAGGCTACTTAAGAGGATACAGAACTCGTCAAAAAGGGTGGAAGGTCGTCCATTAAAGGAAAGTTCTCGGGGAACATGGGAAAAAATCTTACCAAAAGCTGAATAATGGGGAATCCTTTTACTATCCCCTCCAGAATGAAGGATAAGAATCCTCCGGTTTCGAAAAGCCTTCTCGTTTTCTTTTTTTAAGTATGATCGCACCACCGCCAGAGCATGCATCGTCGCTCCGCCGCTCCCAATTCGTCTCCCCTGAGGATCAGCTACCACGAGGTACTGTGTTGGTTCACTTAATAACCCTTCCTTCTTCCGGTCATCAATCTGCATCTGGTAACTTTTAGCCTGCTCCCCGTTAGCTGCAGTCAGTACACAGATGTCCCACACAGGTACCTGGGGATTTTTCTCTAAGCTTTGCCGATATAGGTTAAGATTATCTAAGTAACACTGAACAATTAAAAACTGTTTGATTATTATTTCTCCTCTGCAAATTTAATTTACAGTCAAATTATATTAGAAAAAAATTTTATTAAAAAACATTTTTTATCCATCTCTTACGTAAACTAACATATCGCTAAATTCTTGCTGTTATATAAATAAAATTAATTTCTCTACAAACTGAGCCGCTATACGGTAACTATAAATTTTCACTAATATAAAAATTTTTCTTCTAAAAAAACCGGAACCTTCAATTTCTATATCTAAAATGATAAGAATAAGCTCTTTAATTCCCTATGAATATTCAAACGGTTTTTTCTTTTTTTCTATCTTAGCAATGTCTTCATTAAAAACGATGAAAAATACCGTCAACCTGCAATAATTGACCAGAATTTTTATCTATAAAACCGGGTTCAATTGAAACCAAACTATACCCTTGGTCGACCATATACCTATACATCTCATTAAACAGCAAACTTCCCTCATATAACGGTACAAGCGACATCTCAATTTGTATAGTGTTAATGTTCATAAGCACCTTTTTTGATCCTTCTAATACCTTAAGTTCAAATCCCTGGGTGTCTATTTTCATATAAACATTATTATTCAAATTGCATAAATCATAATATATTGTTTCAAGGCTTTTTACTTCAATTATTTCTTTCCCAACATATTTTGAACCTGGGGCTGCTTTTATGTGAGAAGGTAACATATTAAGTAATGAGCTACTGTAAGAATTCCCTGCAATGTTAATTTCTTCCCTTCCTTCAGTATCACCTAATGCAAAATTAAATACTTCCCAATATGGATCATTTTTTGCTTTTGCTTTTAACACTTCAAAAGCTGAGCTCAACGGTTCAAAAGATATAATTCTCTTCTTATAGCCGAGATCGTTTCTTAACTGAAATGCGAATTGGCCAATATTAGCTCCAATATCAAGAACAACATCTATATCATAATATACAAAAATTTGTTTTCTTCGAGCAAGTGGATCAGATAGTTGTGGATATCTTTTTATGTCATAACCAAATCTCCAAAGGATTTTTCGGAGTTTCTGCTTTATGTTCATTATATTTTACACTTCCTTTTGTATAATATCATCCAAAAATTATTTTTATGACTATTGGCTCATGGTTCCAGGTTTTGATTCTTGAATTTTCTATTCTGCAAATATTGTTTACCATGAATACCTCAACGCTGTCATCTTAAGCAACGATTTCCTGGGTGAAGATCTCATCTTTTAGATTCTTTTTCGTAAATATTTTAAAAATGGGATTCTATTGTCATTTAATAAAAACACCTGATTCCTCAGTATGACAAAATGAGTAAAAGAGATTGCCACGTCGTCCAACCAAATTCGAATCTTTTAGAAATTGATGAACTTCAATTATTAAATACATAATTATTATTCACTCATAAATACTTTTTATTCCTTCAAAAAAGTCATAACGAGGCATCCAGCCTAATTTTTTTATTTTGCTCACATCAAGTAGTATTCTCGGTGTTCCGTCTTGTTTTGTTGCAGCCAATCCAATTTTTCCCTTATACCCCACTATTTCTTTTACCAAATCTGCCAGCTCTAAAATGGAAATATCGTTCCTCACACTAACATGGATCACTTCCCGCTCATTATATTGAAGTATAAAAAAAGCAGGCATCGGCTAAATCATCAACATTCAAAAACTCTCTTCGGGGAGTATCACTACCCCACAACTTAACAGTGGGTTGGTTTTTTACCTTGGCTTCATGAAATTTGCAAATTAACGCTGGAAGAACGTGCGATATTTCCAGGTCAAAATTATCTCCCGGACCGTATAAATTAATGGGCATTAGGGAAATACAGTTCATACCGTATTGGCGCTTGTACAACTGGCATATGGTTATTCCAGCTATTTTGGTTACTGCACAAGGAGCATTGGTCGGTTCTAAATGACCGCTTAATAAATGCTCCTCTTTTATGGGCTGAGTTGCATATTTTGGATAGATACAGAAACTACCTATAAACAGCAATTTTTTAACCCCCTCACCGGTAAGATTGGTGAAGAACGTTGGTCTGTATAGCAAGATTATCGTAAATAAAATCAGCTGGGTAGGTATTGTTAGCTAGAATACCACCCACCTTGGCCGCAGCTAAGAAAACATATACGGTTTGCTCTTCTTCTAACCTTGTAGCATCAAAGGCTACAACTGGAGTCTACACAAGCCATGACTTCAGCCAATGCTTTACCAAAAGCTTCATACAATGAAGGAGCTACAATTGCATCTACTGATGAATATGCAAGTCGTGATGAAATCTTATTATTTAAATAGCCAAGATACTTAACCTCATCAATTTTTAATTTATCTAGACTCAAATCATCATAATAATCTAATAAAACACTATTATGTTCTCTGATATTTAATAATTTCTATGCTCGAATATTTATCAAACTCACTATTTTTACACTTTAACGATCAAGCATTATCTAAAACAATTCTTTTATCAGCTGAGTATACAATAGTTTTTAGTAATTTATTTTTAATGGGTTGAATTTTACTAACTCACCTTTTGTACTAAAATAAATGATGAAACACCTTGATTTAAAAGGATTTTTAATGTAAAATCACTTCCTAGAAGAATTAATTTAAGGAAAAACAATCACCATAAAGAGAGAGATGTTTTCATGACTATCCAACCAGAAAATGTCGAAAATGAAAGAATTCTATTACCCATGTTTTCCATCTTTATGAAGGGGTTCAAATTGAATCAGCTGTTTCGAAAATGATATATGAACAAAAAGAAAGGGTTCCCAGTCGAAGAATTCTTCCAGATGATCTTCCTCCTGGTCTTAATTCAGAAAAACGTTTCTGTCATTCTCCGATCAATTAATCCCATTATTCACAAAAGGATAGATACCCTTTTATCGCTTTCTCTACAAGACTAGTGGTTGATGGCGAAAATTCCCCTTCCTCCTATACACCAAAGTTGCATCTGAAGAACTTTTTCCTTTTGCTCTACTTAACTCCAAACTTTTAAAAAATTCTTCTTTGCACGCTTTGGTAAAACTCTGGATATGACTTTCACGGAAGCTCCCTCTTTACTCCACGAGCTTTTCAAACAATCTATGAAATAGGTTCTTGTCCTTTCAGAAGAAAAAATCAAAAAGCTATTCTCTTATTTTTAAAAAGTCTTCCAGCATGGTTAAAAGGGAAAGGACTATTACTGAACTGTGAAAGTTAAGTTAATTACCACATTAATTTTTATATTTTTCTTCTATTTTTTATCCCATCTTAGACAATATTGACTTTGCTTTATAACCCATAAAATAAGGAAAATATACGATATTGCTCCAACAATAGAAAACAGAAACACGGCATACAAATCATTTTTAAAAACATAAAACCCTAATATTAAAGCTATAAATTTTGATATTGACGAAATTATTTCATATTTTAAAAACCATCTCTGCATACCTAAAATAGCTATAGCTTGAACACTTGGAACATTCATAAAAGCAAAAAATAACCAAAGTCCTACCCATCGAGCATACTCACCAGCTCTAACCCATTCAGCTCCAAAAACCAAACTAAAAAGTAACGGACCGAAGGTAACTACAAGTCCATAAGGAATAACTCCAACTAATGCTAATCCAATAGTCGCCTTAATGATGTGTTTCTGTATATTTTCTCCCTTATGAACAGCCTCTGTAATCCTAGGAAGAAAAACTTTTCCCAAGGCTTGTGCAATGAAAGCAGAAGGAAGTGTGAGCACCCTAACCCCAACGGCATAGAATCCTGCCGCAGCCGGTCCAAAGAGAGAAGCCAAGAGAACAATCGGAAGATTCCGAGAGGCACTATCAATAAAATATTGTGGAGCTCTAAAAAGGGGAAAATCTCGGTATTCATATGCCAGATTCTTGCTGTGCCCATTATTGTGATGATCCATGGTTTTTTTTATAGGCTTAATAGATTTATGAGAAAAAATCCAAGATAGAAAGGCATGTAACACATTTCCGAAAGCAGATAATCCAATAAGAACTGATGCAAATGGAACAAAAAAACCTACACCAGTTTTTAGACCATTGAGAGAAATGCTTTGGACAACGGTAATTGCTGAACTGGCTTTAAAATTCTTTTTACGAATGAGCCACTGATCATAACCATTGGCTAAAGCAATAAAAAAAACCGATATTGGAACCAGAAAAAGGTAAGGAGCGACTGCTTCCATATTTAGTAAAACTGCAATATATTGCCTAAAAAGTAACATAATTCCTACTAAGATTAATGAAATAATAGCAGCGATTTTTAAAGAAAGATAAAGAAGGCTTAAGCCATCTTTATCTTCTTTAGGTAAAACTATTGCATAAACATAACAGAGTGAAGAAACTGTTGAAAGAAGGGTTGTAACAGACAAAAACACCCCGAGGATTCCAAAAGTCTCAGGTCCATATAATCGGGTTATAATTGGAGAAAAAGCAATTGTCACTAATTGGGCAATAACAGTGCCCCCAGCAATCATAGCTACATTGCGAACAAAGGTACTTTTTAATATATTTTTTATATTTAAGTGATTTAAATATCGGCTAAAAACCATAGAACAAAGTTACCCATTTTTTAATTATATTTTTTTAAGTATTTTTTCCTTCTCCCCAAATCGGTATTGCTTCCTTTATTTTTAAAGTTTCTTTTAGCTTCGCAAACTCTTCACTGCTCAAAACCAAAAAGCGGATTTTGCGATGGATGAGAGACTCACCTTTTTGGATAAGCTTTTGGAGGTAGTATTGATCGACTTCCCCTACAATAACCAAATCGATTATTCCGGAATCAATGCCCCGCGCGTAGTCACCAGTAATGAATGCTAGGTCGATTTTACCCAGCTTAGAAAGAACCTGGTCCAGGAGTGTGTCGATGCCGGTAAACTTTCGCACCATGCTTTGGATGTCGGGGAATAGAGGGTGCTTGGGGTTGGATTGGTAAACCTTGGTTCTCCCATTTTCAGTTGTTTCCAAAAGTCCGGCTTCGGCAAGACGGTTGAGTTCCAAGCGAACAGCATTGGTGGATTCTCCAAATTCCTCAGCCAGTTCCCGGAGATAGGATTTGCTCTCTGGGTTGAGAAAAAACTTGAGGAGTAATTTTATTCTGGTTTTAGAGGTAATGAGCGAATCTAACATTTTATCCCCTTAAAAAACGTGAACCGTGAATGGTTAATGGTGAACCGTGATCCGTGAGCCGTGATCCGTGATCGGTGAATGATTATCATATAATAGTACCTTATTTCTACTCAATAATATACAATAATATTTACTCAATAATGAATTATTGTCAAGAGCAAAAGGAAGAATTTTTTAAAGGTTAAGGTGAGGTAAATGGAAAAACCTGTTAAAACTCATAAAGACCTAAGAATCTGGAAATCAGCGATAAACATGGTAGAAGAAATTTATAAATTAACCGATCAAATCCCAAAACATGAATTGTATGGATTAACAAGTCAAACGGCTCCCGCCGTGGGGTCAGGTCTTGATTATTGAATTTCTCCTAATTCTACTTATTTTTCTCATATAAGAGTTCAAAAAAACGAATAATTAGAATAAGTTTAAATAAGACAATTGAAGCACAGATAGATAATAACAAGTGATAAATCCAGAGATCGAAGAGAAAAGTATATAGAACTTGAATGAGGGTAATCTTGGATTCCCATCTTAAAGGATAAAAAGTAATATTTTTAACCCCATTTTAAGGAATTAGTAGCGAAAAAGGCTTTGGGATCAAAAAGAAATTAAATATTATGTCCTTTTCTTTTATTTACCACTTTTTAATCATAATCAAAATAAAATGTAAAAGATGAATACTGTTTGCATATATGATAATATTTTATTTAAAAGATTACTAAATATGAAAATTAATAAAATTTTTTTAATTTAAATATAATTTTTTATTTTATATATTTAAGTAATAAATTGGGGTTTTAAAAAATGAAAAAACAATTTGCCTTTTTTATTCTTTTAAGTTTTATAATTTTAGGCACTTTTTTAAGATTTAATGGAATTTTTTGGGGTTACCCCTATGTTCTCCATGCAGATGAAGGAGCCATTGTTAATAGAGCAATTAGCATGGTAGAAAAGGGAACTTTTGAAGCTCCTGGTTATGAAACTCCTGGGAATATTATTAAAAAAATTTCAAGCATTGCTTTTAAAGCTTTTTCAAGTTTACGTTATAAAACCAGCTTTTTTAGCCCAGAAATTAACTCTAAAAACCGTGCAATTTATCATGTAATAACCCGGTGTATATCCGCTTTATTTGGAAGTCTCACAATATTGTTAGTTTACTATATTGGAAGATTTAGGTCCGAAATTCTTGGAATCATAATGGCTGGCTTATTTGCCTTTTTCCCAATTTTTGTTAAACACTCTCATTATGGTGTACCAGATATAACATTAACTTTCTTTGTTTGCTTAGTAATGCTATTTGGGTTGAAATATACCAGACACAATACCTACTTTAATGTAGGTTTAATGTCGATAGCTTTGGCATTAGGAACAGTAGAGAAATATCCTTCTTTGTTTTCATTTGGAATGGTAGCTTTAGTTATTGTCGTTTATAACTATAAAAAAATTAAGATTTTAATTAAACAAAGCATATTTTCAATATTTGTTTATATTTTAACTATGTTTTTAATTAGTCCCAATCTTTTTCTAAATTTTAACGATGTTTATGCCCGAATTTTAATAGAGAATCGAAGTACTCATCTAGGTGCTGATGGATTATCTTGGGGAGGGAATTTATTATACTACATCCAAACATTTACCAATTATGGTGGAGTAATATTGTCTTTTTTTGGAGTTTTTGGATTAATTTTTTTACTAATTATTAAAAGAGAAAAACAGAATATTGTGTTTTCCTGTGGATTTATTTATTGGTTTCTTCTTTCTAGCAGAGGTTTACACTGGGAACGATGGGGAATGCCTATGTATGCGGCTTTTTTATTTGTCACAGCTTTCGGCATTTACTATTTAATAATTCATAAAATGACTTTACTAAGAAGATTTTTATTATACATTTGTATCGTCCTAAGTTTTACTAATTTATTTCTCTCATCTGCTAAGGAATCAATTTATTTTAATGCAACTGATACAAGAGTGAAATCAATTGAATATACAAATAACAAAGGGATAAATAAAGAAAACACAATTTATGATGGGTATACTCCATTAATTCTAAATGGGCCTGCAACTCTCACAAACAAATTAATAATAGAAGATGGGAAGCTATATATTAGGGATGTTGGGAAGCATTTTGCTATTGAATCATCATCTATGTTTGATAGGTATTATAGAGAGCCAATTAGATATGAAGATATAGTAAACAAATACAATGCTTTGCATAAAGAAGGGGAACTAATTGCCACTTATTCACCAATTTCCTTAAATAGAAGTAAATATGAAATAAAAAATATAATTTACTGTATTTCTGGAATATATCGGTTATCAAATAATGGCTTAGTGGGACCAAAAATTAATTTTTATGATATCAGAAACATTAAACCACTCAAATAATCCAAGGCTTCTAGCAGCAGGCCTTGATTCTTGAATTGTCTTTGAGATTTCATTTTTCCCTTTAGTTTTAATCTTTTTCTCCCCCTCGCCCCCTCGCTCCGTCTCCCCCTCGAAAATTGGGGTCAGGTCTTGATTCTTGAATTTCTCTGAATTTTAGTCTCTCTCTTTATTCCGATTTTGAATGTGAGGATTTCATTTTTCCCTTTAGTTTTAATCTTTTTCTCCCCATCTCCCCCTCGGTTTTTTCATTGTGGGGTCTTTCCTTAGCATTTTCCACCAAATATAATACTCATTCCAAATCATTCAATAACACTCTAATGTCGCCATTTAGGCGAGAGAAATGTTTCTTATCTAAGGTATAAACGGTTAGAGGTCCTTTTTTATTGGCATATTGGACGAGATAGGAGTCAATAAAATCGACGTTTTTCTCTTTGTAGTCCTGTAACGCACCAACGATGACTTCTTTATCTGGGACTACCACACCCTTCGCTTCAACGAGCTGTATCATTACTTCTGCAATCTTTTCTTTCGAATATTCATAGTAACTTTCTAAAGTCCAAATGATTTCAGCGATAATGATTGGATGGATATATATCTCCAAATCACCTTGTTCAGCTTGAAGGAAAAGAGGTTCAACTGCCTGGAAAAGTTGAGGATCTTCTTTTAACAAAAAACGAAGAATTACATTGGTATCAAGCCAAGCTGATT
>Ga0334890_1003632_pt1 | contig 15295 bp, 12 predicted proteins | sample GraSluR1_MG_3_FD_207220 | JGI IMG/M metagenome (GOLD analysis project Ga0334890, IMG submission 207220) | Sludge microbial communities from methane-producing bioreactor in Wageningen University, Netherlands - Granular Sludge_31_08-R1 | ecosystem: Engineered > Bioreactor > Anaerobic >... | reverse complement strand
TGGGCATAACCGCCTCTACCCCGGGGATCTGTTCCAAGGTTCTGACCGCCTGGTCATCCAGCTTTATTCCCTCACTCCTTCGTGAACCCATCGATGGCATCATATCATAAGAAGGATATACCTCGATAACATTCAGGCTCCCCATTTGTTTCAGGCTTTCTTTAAAACTGAGATCCATAGCTATTCCCAGGGAAATCATTACTACAATGGAGCTAGTTCCAATCACCACCCCGAGTAATGTAAGAATGGTTCTGAGTTTTCTGCGCAAGAGGCTGCCGGCACTCATCTTGAACAAATCTAAATTATTCATCCAGGCTCACTTCCTCTTTCTTTCTAAGCTGCCGGCGGCGAAGAATAAAAGCGGCTATACCCGCCACAAGTATGCCTGAACCGATTATTGCCGGCTTCTTCCACTTGGCAGCGCCGGCTTCCTCCATACCGGGAGGAGGTATATCAGCCGGTGGGGGAGCAGCTTTCATCACTTCCAACTCGAAGCTTTTTTCGACTTTATAGTGCTTGCCGGTATCATCGTCATAGTCGAATAGCACTTTCCCGGTTAATTTGCCTTCTTTATTGGGGGTTACGGTGATATCGTAATAATCACTTTTCCCCGCTTCCAGATTCCCCACGAAAACATTGCCATCCTGGATAGCGAAATCCCCCTCGGTACTTATTATCAGATTTCTTATTAAGGCTCGACCGGTATTATAAAAGTCGAGCGAAATCCCCACCGGTGTACCGGCAAAAACCTCGGGTGGCATTTCTATATCAGAGAAAACAAGTTTTACCGGTTGAGCTACTGGTATGCCGATTAATTCCTTGGCCGTATATTTATTGCCTTTTTCATCTTCATATTCGATGTCAACGGTAATATTATAGGTCTTGTTGGCTACATCCACTTTGGGTTTAAGCTCTATGCTTTGGGTTATACTACCGGCTGCGGGAATACTGTCAATAAAAATGGAGTTGCTGCTGTTTACCGGAGAAAAGATATTTTCCTCCGAACTCAAGCTCAATTTGATGTTATTTAGCATCTTAACCTGGCTGGTATTAAGCAAAGACATGGACAGGGAAAAGACTTCTCCCGCTACAGCATATTCGCCACCATAGAAGTAGTTGTTGATTATAAGCCGAGGGGTGGCCTTTTTGTTTTTGCCTTCCGGTCCACTGCCTTCCACCGTCAAATAAAGCTTCTCTTCCTTGCTGTAATCCTTATTGAACTCGTCTTTATATTTCATTACGAGATCAAGGGGATAGGTTCCACTCTCCATACTGGGATCGGCATATATCTTAAAGGGTATGTATTTAAATTCCTGGCCCTTGAACTCCTTGAGGTGGAAAGTATCGAGGGGCTGGTCCAACCGTAGACCGTTGGCGGTAAACCCGGCCAGTTTTATGTCAATATCCCGGGCGGTGAGATGCCCGTCATTTTTTATCTTCAGCTCTATGGTCTGGCTTTCCCCGCTGTCTATCTGCTCATTTTCCATTTGGATTCCGGCCAGTATAAGCCCGGGGGTTTTCTGCTCATTTTCAATTTTTACATATATAGTACCGGAAGACTGACCTTCATTACCATTTTGACTGGTATAATCAATTTTAACCCCAATGGGATAGACTTTGGATTCAGCTGCCTTTGCTACCTTTATTCCAAAAAAAATGGCACTTTCCGTACGATAGCCGCCAATAGAACTTATTCCGGTTTGCAGCGACATCTTCTCCAATTCAAAGGGGAACTTGGCGACATCATCAATAAGGAGGGAAACATTTATGTTTCGCGCCTCACCATCACGGCTGTTTTGTATCGGAATTATCAAATTTCCTTCCTCTCCGGCTTTAAACACCGGAATGGAGTTGCTGCGCCCAATCACCAGTTTGGGTTCTTCCAGGGAGAGGTTGTCGGCCGCCTCCAGCGACTGCGGCTTATACCAGCCCAGCAAATAACAGCTAATAATCATACTCAAGAAAACAATAAAAAAAACACTCCTATGTTTCATCTCTTCTCTCCCCTACATTTGTATTATTTATTATGACTTCCGCTATCTTTCCATCCCGAATAAATACGGTTTTATCAGCAAAACCAGCCACTTCGCTATCATGAGTTACAATTACCAGGGTCTGCTGTTTTTCCCGGGCCAGCTTCAACATAAGCTGAATTACCTCCAGGCTGGTCTTGGAATCCAGATTCCCGGTGGGCTCATCGGCCAGAATAATAGGGGGACTGCCGACAAAAGCCCGGGCGATTCCCACCCGTTGTTGTTGTCCCCCGCTCATCTCCGCCGGTTTATGCTTAAGATGGGTTTTGAGACCAACATCCTGTAAAAGGGCCCGGGCCAATTGCTCTCTTTTTTCTTTTTTAATACCCCGGAAAACTAAAGGCAGGCTCACGTTTTCCAGGGCCGAAAGGGATGGCAAAAGGTTATACGATTGAAAAACAAAGCCGATGTTTTTTTGCCTGAAAAGGGCCAGTTGCCGTTCATTCATTTTTCCAATGTTTTTTCCCCGGATTAGAATACTTCCTCTGCTCGCCTTCTCCAAACCGGCCAGAAGATTCAGGAGGGTGGACTTGCCTGAGCCAGAGGTTCCCAGGATGCAACATATTTCTCCTGACAATATGTCCAAAGACAGATCATCCAGAGCTACCACCTTTTCCTTCCCCAGTTTATAAACCTTTCTTAGATTACGAATCTCAATATTGTTTTTTATGCTCTTCCCTCCTTTTTTTTAGCAGTTCTATAAGATATACAATAATGGACAAATTTTCTTGCACTATCCCATTATATGATTTTCCCGCCTATCTTTAAACAGAAAACTCACATTCCTTTTCTACTGCATGTATACAATCTACTCTCTTTACTTTTATTGCAATTCTGTTTTAGATTGTATACGCTACAATGTAATAGATTCATGAAAGGAATGCAGTTATGAACGAAAAAATCAAAGCAGCGGTAATCGGCTACGGAAATGTTGGCAGGATGGCAGTGGAGGCTCTGCAATCTGCAATAGATATGGAATTGCTTGGCGTAGTTCAACAGCCGTATTGCTCAGCAGATAGCGCCAGGATACTAGCCGCAATGGATATAAAGATGGTGCAATCCCTTGATCAATTAAGCGGGGTGCAGGTGGCCTTATTGTGTATCCCTACCCGCGCTGTGCCTTCTATGACAAGGGAAATACTAAGTCTGGGGATTAATAGTATAGACTGCTATGACATTCACGGGCAACTGGCTGATTTGCGCCTGGAATTGGATGAAATCGCGGTGGCAAACCATTCGGTGGCAGTTATTTCCGCAGGATGGGATCCCGGGACAGATTCCATGCTTCGCTGTATGTATGAGTTTATGGTTCCCCAAGGCCTGACCTATACAAATTTTGGACCTGGAATGAGTATGGGGCACACAGCAGCAGTACGAGCCCTGGATGGTGTTGAGGATGCTTTATCTATGACCATCCCCCTGGGTACCGGCATCCATCGCCGTATCGTTTATGTTCAATTACAAAGCGGGGCTAATTTGACAGAAGTTAAAAAAGCTATCAAAACAGACCCCTATTTCATCAAAGACGAAACCCATGTTATCCCAGTAGCAGATGTCAAACAGCTAATTGATATGGGACACGGGGTTGATATGGTAAGAAAAGGGGTTTCGGGCTCAACCCACAATCAAATACTGCGCTTTTCCATGCAGGTCAACAACCCGGCCTTAACCGCACAGGTTATGGTAGCTGCTGCCCGGGCCAGCATCAAACAAAAACCCGGTGCCTATACCCTTATAGAAATTCCCATTATTGACTTTATGTATGGCCAGCGTGACGATATTACCCGAAAATTACTATAAAGTATTATAGTCGTCGCTTGTCAGACTTCAGAAGGGGGGGGGTGGTTCTCAGCCACTTGGGAACGACACGAATTATGAACGCATATGAATGCTGCCTTGTATCTGTCCGGCACAACTTAAGCCAGCTCGTAAAGTTTTGGCAAACCTTTATCATCAAAGTATTTTCTCTTAAAATACAAAGCTGATTCTACTGCAAAAATCGGGTATTTTACCCCGTAAACTTTTTTGCTAAAAATTTTTTAGTGAGTCAGTGACTCAAAAGCTCTTTTTCAATTGAAGATCGTTAATTTAAGCCCCCATTTCTACCACTTTTTGGGGTTTAACTTGGATCTGGGCACATTACTCCTGGTATCGGGTCTTGCTTAGGTTTCTTAAACTTACTTTGAGCAAAACGGGTAAACTGTTTGACGTTACGGGCTATGACTTTGCATCCACTTGCCAGACGACATTTTACCTTGCCCCGTACATCAAGTTTATCAGCATCTTCGCCTCTCTTAAGGGCGGAGTTGGTTCCTTCAATTGCAGCGCGACGGCTGGTATTTTCACGTTTAATGTTCTTGTTTAATAATTGTTCTCTGGTCTGATCGGCCAAAATAGTTTTTGAACTAACCCTTAACACCCGGGTTTTCTTTTGAGTTTTTACGGGGCAAATATCGAAAACCGGACAGCCTTTGCAATCATCATGGGAAAAGTGGCTGCTACTAACTTTCTTTTTGAAATCGTAGTCGCTTCTTAGCGGTGTCTTGCCTTGCGGGCAACTTAGCACTTTCATTTCGTCATCAAACGTGAAACAAGTTGTAGGCAGCTTATCCTTGGGTGCTTTGCGCCCGGTCATATCGGTATAATGCAAGTTGATTTCTAATTCCTGGGCTTTTTCTAGTACTTCTTCACCATAATAACCTCCATCAACATAAATGTCGGTTACGTCGGTATTTTCTTTGATTTTAGGTAGACGTTCCTTGGCTATATTTACATCGCTTGTGTTATTGGGTTCTAATGTATAGTCAGTAATAAACTGAACCGGGTTTTCCTTGGCACAGGTTTCGCTTATGTTTAAAACATAACCGCTATGGTTTTTCCCGGCTTTATCCCTATAGGTGGCATCGGCATCATAAGCTGATTGCAAAGAACTGGAACTAACATCTTTACAAACCTTGGGTAGCCATTTATCCTGCTCTTTATTGTAGTCGGCCTGTTCGCTAAGAAACCGTTTAAGTAGCAGTATCTCGTAGGTTGAAGCTAACTTAGGGTTCTTTTCTGCTAGCTTCTCTACCTCTTGCATTAGGTCTAATACTTTTTGGAATCTGCTGTCCAGTTCCTGATTACGGGTTTTGTAGAGTAAATCAGTTTTGAAGTCATCTTTTAAAACCTGTTTTAAGTCGTCATTTAACATCTTAACCGGGATAGCCTTTACTGCTTGAGCCAGTACGTCATGAGCCAGGGAAAGCCGACCAGCCTTTTTGATATTAGGAGTTATTAGGGTTGAATCCATACGCTGCTCATCGGTCTTTATCCCGACCTGCTCAATAAAGTTCTGAGTAAGGATTTCAAATTGCTTAAAGATGACATCATCCTCTTCCGGATGCTCTACAATGTAGTTAAAAACCCTTTCCCTGAATTCATAAAGGGTGCGTTCGGCTAGGTAAACTTCCCCCAGGTTTCTTATTCCTATGGCATAGTTAACCTGGAAGTTAAAGTAAAACTGCTCTAATAGTTCCTGGTCGCTATAGCCAAACATGTGTTTAAAGATTTCAAGCGACATCAAGATGTTTACCGGAGTATTGGGTCTACCGGTATCAAGGCTATACATGGGGGCAAAAAGATCTTCATTAATTTTACAAAATACTTGTTCATAAAAGATCGGGGCCCAGGTTTTATCTAATAGCTTGGCTACACTCGGTCTCATGGAATGGTAATGATTAAACAGGTCATCTTGTAAATGGCCATCATTGTTTTTGAACATAATGCAAAAACCACCTTAAGATTAAATTACAGTTTATTTGCTTTGATTATCTAATTATTACTTCGGTATACATTGCTGTTTATCCTGCTAGTTTTAAGGTTTTAGGGGGTTTTTGCAGTGGAACCAAAGCTGAATTTACTAAGCTTATCATAACCGGTACTTCAACTAATGGACCTATAACAGCGGTAAACGCCACATCAGAGGCAATTCCGAAAACCGCGACAGCGACGGCAATAGCTAACTCAAAATTGTTACTTGCAGCGGTAAATGCTAATGTCACGGTCTGATCATATCTAAATCCCCACCGATAGGCTGCAAAAAAGCTGGCAAAGAACATAACGGCAAAATAGATAAGAAGCGGAATGGCAATATTTATGACATCAAACGGATTCTGAATAATCTGCTCACCCTTAGTTATAAACATAATCACGATCGTATACAGCAAAGCAATGAGTGCCAAAGGTGAAATCTTGGGGATAAATACTTTTTCATACCATTCTTTAGTTTTCACTCTGATTAAGCTAAATCTGGTGAGGAATCCGGCGGCGAAGGGAATACCTAAATAAATAAGCACACTCTTGGCCACGTCTATCATAGATATATCGACAACCTGCCCTCCCCAAGAAAGTCCCAACCATTTAGGAATAAGCGTAACGAAGATATAGATATACACCGTATACAAAAGTATCTGAAAGATTGAGTTCAGCGCCACTAAGGCGGCACAATATTCATTGTCTCCTTTGGCAAGAGTGTTCCAAACAATGACCATGGCGATGCAACGGGCCAAACCAATTATGATAAGACCTATGGCAAAACCAGGTTTATTACTAAAGAAAATTATGGCCAAAACAAACATTAAAATAGGTCCTACGACCCAGTTCTGCAACAAAGAGAATGAGAAAACCTTTCTATTCTGGGCTACTTTCCCTATTTCTTCGTACTTTACCTTGGCTAAAGGCGGGTACATCATAATGATCAAGCCGATGGCGATCGGCCAGGATATGGTGCCGGTACTGAATTGACTCAGCGATTGGGCTAAATTTGGAAATAGATATCCGCCCAAGACACCAATACCCATTGCTATGAAGATCCATAAGGTTAAATACTTATCAAGGAAAGATAACCGCGCTTCATTTTCCAATGTATCACCTTCTCTATTAGAGTAATTTTAAACCATACTGTTTTCGTATTTATCAGCTTCGATTATATAAGATGCCATAAGTTCCTCTAGGTTTTTACCGGGAAAGCAACTTATGATATCTAGCCAGCTAAACTGGCCAGATCATTTTCATATACCCTAATCTTTAAAGTTGCCCATACTCTTGATGGAGGGATCCTGTAACCAGGGAATAACCACGAAGTTATCATCACTAATTTGTTGCACTTTCTCGATCCAGGTTCTTTCAGCCTCGGCCCGCGCAGCAAGCATGGGGTTATTTGTATCTGCTACGGAAAGAGACTGATTGACCACCCACCATTTGTTATTAATACCAGCTCGGCTTAAATCTTCACGCAATCGTATCGCTTCAAACACCGGGGTAGCTTCCGGTAATGTAACGATGACCACCTCAGTCTGTTTTTCGTCCCGCAGCCTGGGTAATAATCTCTGTACCGATATAGGAGTTTCCCCTTTGGTCCTTTGCACCTCCCGGTGATAACTGAGGGTTGAGTCCAGAAGCAATAAGGTATGACCGGTTGGGGCTGTATCTATAATAACAACCTCATTTTCCGCTTTATCCACTAATTCTGCGAATGCTCTAAATACGGCAATCTCCTGGGTGCAGGGTGATCTCAAATCTTCCTCAATATAGGCAACATCGTCCTCGCTCATGGTTTCGCGGGCCTTAGCCAGTACTTCATTTTGATAGTCTTTCAGTTCCTTCTTTTCATCAATATGACTAACGCTTATATTCTCCGCCCCAGAAAAAACATAGCTCAGATGATCGGCTGGGTCAGTTGATGTTAGATGCACCTTAACACCCTTCTTAGAAAGCGCCACGGCAATCGTAGCTGCTACAGATGTCTTGCCTACGCCGCCCTTGCCCATCGTGAAAATGACCTTTTTACCGGCTGCATATATATCCTCAACCAGAGCATTTATAGGTTTCAAATCCGTTAATTTATTTTTTGCATCTGCACTTAGATAAGCATCGCTATTCAAGAACGCCCTTATTTTATCCAAGCCTAATATGTTATAGGAGCGCAAGGGGATCGTATAGGCCTTAAATCCTCTTAATCCGGGTGGCAAGTTTTTAAGGGCATGCTGCTGCTTGGATAATATTTTTTGTGACAGATCATCTGATGCTTCACCCAGTACCCCGTTGATAATGAGAAGCTGATTGTTAATTCCTAAATTGCTCAATTCCTGGCTGGACCGTTCAGCTTCCAGCAGAGGTGTTTCTTCCGGCCTGGAAACCAGGATAAGTGTAGTCTTAGCTTTATCAGCAAGGTTTATTACCGCATTTCTATACATATCTTTTTTATCCTGCAACCCTGCGAGCTGGCCTAAACATGAAGCTCCATGGGTACTTTCCGCAATAAAATTACTCCAGGCTGAAGGCAGCTGCAGCATCCGCAGAGTGTGCCCGGTCGGGGCGGTATCAAAAATGATATAATCAAATTCATTTTCGCTTGTATTGTCAGTGATAAAGTGTGAAAACTGGTCAAAGGCCGCAATCTCAATGGTACAAGAACCTGAAAGCTGTTCCTCCATATTATTAATTACGCTGTCGGGCAGTTTTCCCCTATATGGAGATATAACCGATTCCCGGTATTCTCTGGCTGCTTCTTCCGGATCAAGGTTGGCAACTACCAGTCCGGGAACACCCTCAATCTGTACGCCCTTGCCGTTTAATTCGGTATTAAAAACATCCTGCAAATTTGAAGCCGGGTCGGTGCTTATAAGCAGCACTTTTTTGCCGCTGTCTGCCAAATTTACTGCTACAGCACATGCTGCAGATGTCTTTCCTACCCCGCCTTTGCCGGTAAAAAACAAGTATTGGGTAAGATTAATTTTATTTATATCAAAGGATTCAAATTTGGTATTCATAATTAACAGCACCCCTTTGAGCCACAGCAACTGCTTATGATGACTGCCGGTTTCGATTCTATTTCTATTTCCAGCCATTTTTCAATTTCTTCATTAGTGGGGTATTCTTTGGTTTTTGCCACCGCACCATCCACCAGCGTTACGGGTAGTATTTCTGCCCCCTCTTTCTGCAGAAGGTCGCTGATTACTTTATTCGCAATAAAGTCCTGCGGTTCATTAGACAAGCCATGTCTCTTAATGATTATTCCTTTATCTTTTAAGGAATTAATTACTGTAGCAATCCTCATCAGTTCCGGATCAATTGACGGGCCGCACACCCCGGTGCTACAGCACATGGCTGGATCAAAAATCTCAATTTTTCTCATGTTAGGATTCCTCCTCATTTTTCTTCAGCGCATACTTTGCAGCTAGCCTGCTTACAGATACAATCGTCCTTTTCATTAGTTATATAGTTGATAAAATTAATAGCATCCTCTGTTCTTTCACTTTTAAGCGTATATCTCATCCACGCCCCATCGCGAACACCATTAACCAGACCGCTTTCAGTCAGTATTTTCATATGGTAGCTGAGCGTTGACTGAGAAATACTAAACTTTTCCAATATGTCACATGCGCACATCTCACCACATGACAACATATCAATTATCTTTAAACGCGTCTCATCTGATAACGCTTTAAATACTGGAACATAATCGGCATAAGAGTTCATCAAACCTCACTCCCGTCATATTTATATGTCTCGATTACATTCAAACATCTCGATATGTTTATAATATATCAAGCATATCGACATCTGTCAATGTCATGATAATTAATTCATAAAATACCCGCAGGACCTGAATTGTAGCCAGCCCGCGGTTAGTAGTTTATAATTATTAAAACTATAATTACCATACCATCTCTGAAAGTAAAATGGATATCATAAGCATCATGGATTATGACTTTATCAGTGACTGCCAACCATAAGCTCTCGTCAAAATCATTGATCACAAGCGGTTTCTGGATACAATGTATTATAAAATTGATAAGTAAGAAGGTGGGACTATGACACTTCAACAATTAAGATACATTATCAAAATAGTTGAATGCGGCTCAATTACCGAAGCCGCCAAGCAGCTTTTCATCTCACAGCCAAGCCTTTCAAATGCTGTCAAAGAGCTTGAAAGCGAACTAGGAATAGAGATATTTCACCGCACAACGAAAGGTATATCATTATCCATTGACGGTACGGAATTTCTTTCTTACGCGCGCCAGGTTGTAGAGCAGACCGAACTTCTGGAACAGCGTTATCTGGGCAAAAAGCCCTCAAAACAGCTATGCTCCGTTTCAACTCAACATTACGCTTTCGCTGTCAACGCCTTTGTTAATCTTCTTCTGGCATTAGATGTGGATGAGTATGAATTTACACTTCGTGAAACGAGGACCTATGAAATCATTGAAGATGTCAAGAATCTTCGCAGCGAGCTGGGTATAATATATTTAAGCGACTTTAATGAAAAAGTACTTAATAAGCTTTTAAAGGAAAATCATTTGATCTTTAACCCTCTTTTTAAAGCTGACCCACATGTTTTTATCAGTTCGCTTCACCCGCTTGCCCATAAAAAATCGGTCACTCTTGAAGATTTGGATGATTTTCCTTTCCTGGCCTTTGAGCAAGGTGAATATAACTCATTCTATTTCTCAGAGGAGATCTTGAGCACCGCTCCACATAAGAAAACAATCCATGTCAGCGACCGCGCAACGCTATTCAATCTGCTGATCGGGCTGAATGGATACACTATTTGCACAGGCGTTCTAAACAGCGATCTAAACGGTGATAATATTATTTCCGTGCCGCTGGAAACGGAAGAAAAAATGCTGGTGGGTTGGATAGCCAATGAGAAGGCCCATCTGAGTGCTATCGCAGCTGAATATATCACCGAGTTAAAGCGGCTGATTTCTGAATACGGTTATACTGTATTATCATAACCCCGCTTTATGCCACCAGCAGAGTGCTTATGGCGGCATAGATTTTCTTGGCAATATATGGGTTATTCATCGTATATAAGTGTATTCCATCAACCCCTTGGGCCATAAGATCGACAATTTGATCAACGGCATAAGCAATCCCTGCATCACGCATGGCTTCAGGATTATTCTCATATCTCTCCATCATGGCTATAAACTTTTTCGGAAGCTTTACGCCGCACAGCGATACCATTCTTTCAATCTGTCTTTTATTTACCACCGGCATAATTCCAGCTTCAATCGGTACATTTATTCCTGCAACACTGGCTCGTTCCCGAAATGAATAAAAGTAACTGTTGTCAAAAAACAACTGGGTGATCAGCTGGTCCGTCCCGGCATCCACCTTGATTTTAAGATTGCGTATATCGTCAACCAGGCTGGGGCTCTCACTGTGACCCTCCGGGTAACATGCTCCGATAATATTAAAATCGCCGTTTTCCTTGATGAACGAAACCAGGTCGCTGGCATAGCGAAAATCCTGTTTTGGCACCAAGGCAGGATTCACATCACCGCGCAGAGCCAAAATATTTTCAACTCCTGCTTGCTTAAAGCCTTCCAGCATATTCAGCACTTCATCTTTGTTAAGATTGATACAGGGAAGATGTGCCACGCTTTCAATTCCGTAATTGTTTTTGATTGCTGAAGCAATTTCCAAGGTTGCGGAGTTGGTTTCACTTCCGCCGGCACCATAAGTTACGCTGATGAAGTCCGGGTTTAATCCTTGCAACTCTTCAAGCGTTTTGTATATGATTCCAATTGAGGCGGTGCGCTGGGGAGGAAAAATCTCCAGCGACAGCACGGTTTTATTACTAAAGATTTCTGATGTTCTCATAGCTGTAAGCTCCTTCTTACTTCCTGGGCGGCATCAACCAGGTTTTTCAGGCTCGGAATTGTTTCGGCATTTCCTCTCGTTTTGAGTCCGCAATCGGGATTTACCCAGAGCTTTTCCTTAGGTATTTTTTTAAGCATCTTAAAAATTGCTTCCTTGATTTCCTCAGTACCGGGGATTCTTGGTGAGTGGATATCATAAACCCCCGGACCGACTGCCGTCTTAAATCTGCATCGGTTCAATACATCGATAATTGCCAGGTCGGAACGGGAAGCTTCGAAGGTGATAACATCCGCATCCATCTCGTCAATATCTTTTATAATATCGCTGAATTCGCTGTAACACATATGGGTATGAATCTGCGTCTCGGCTTTAACCCCGCTGTGTACCAGCCTGAACGCGGTAATCGCCCAGTCCAGGTATTCGCAGTGCCAATCGTTTTTTCTTAGCGGGAGCTTTTCACGAAGAGCAGCTTCATCAATCTGAATAATTTTTATACCGTTAGCTTCAAGCTCAAGCACCTCTTGTCTGATGGCCAGAGCGATCTGCAAGGCGCATTCTTGCAATGAAATATCCTCGCGGGGAAACGACCAGTTCAAAATCGTGACCGGACCGGTAAGCATCCCTTTCATGTATTTCTTGGTAAGCGATTGCGCGTATACGATATAATCGACCGTCATTGCTTGGGAACGGGAAATATCACCCCATATAATAGGTGGTTTAACGCATCTGGTACCGTAAGACTGTACCCATGCTTTTTGTGTGAAAAGGAACCCGTTAAGGCATTCACCGAAATATTCAACCATATCGTTACGCTCAAATTCGCCGTGAACCAGCACATCAAGCCCGATTTTTTCCTGCAGCGCAACACATTCCGCAATTTTCTTTTTATTAAATTCGATGTAGTGCTTTGATGTAATTTTACCGTTTTTAAAAGCGGAGCGCTTCGCTTTGACCTCTGCCGTCTGCGGGAATGAACCGATGGTTGTGGTTGGCAACAAGGGCAGATTATATACCGCCTTCTGTATCTTTTCACGTTCATGAAATGCAGGATGTCTGATGAAATCCTCCGCTGTAAGTGAGGAAACCGCAGCTTGCACCGATGCGTCCGTGCAGAATCTGCTTTCTTTGAAAAGCCTGGTGTTTTTAATATATTCAGTAATTTCAGCCGGGGTATTGCTTGCGGTAATTTTCTTCAGGTCGGCCAGTTCCCCCATTTTTTCCTCCGCAAAGGCAAAATGTTTTTTAAACTCATCAGTTAGTGACTCTTCATTTTTTATGGTGTACGGAACGTGCAAGAGCGAACAGGAGGTATTCAAAACAATAGTCGCGCGGGTTTTCTTTAATTCATCAAGGATAAGCAGGGTTTGGCTATAGTTGTTGCGCCAGATATTTTTGCCGTTTACAACACCGGCAAAAAGGGTTTTATCTGCGGGGAAACCAAAGTGTTTGACCAGTTCCAGCGAATGATTACCCTCGATAAAATCGAGTCCTATCCCATCAAACGGCAGCGTGGTGACCTCCTGGTAGCAGTCGCGCAGATCGCCGAAATAGCTTTGTAAAAGCACCTTTGTACTGTCCTTTGCTAAAAGGATCTCACCGTAGATTTTCTTTAAAAGAGCAACGTCATCTGCGCTTAAGTCCATAACCAGCGCAGGCTCGTCAAACTGTATCCATTCAGCGCCTAAATCATTAAACTTCTTAAGAATCTTCGAGTATGCCACGATAATATCTTTGGTAAAATCAATCGCTGTTTTATTGCCGGTAAATCTTGCGAGCTTTAAAAAGGTAAAAGCTCCGATGATAACAGGTTTGGTTACGATCCCCCAATTTGTGGCTTCCAAGAATTCATCAAACGGCTTGGTTCCAGTCAGTGAAATTTCTGTGTCATCCTCGATCTCAGGCACAATATAATGGTAATTGGTATTGAACCATTTCTTCATTGCCAGGGCCTTAACATCGCCATTAAGTCCCTGATAACCTCTAGCCATGGCAAAATACTCTTCCAAGGAATCTAGCTGTAAAGAGCTGTAGCGTTTGGGAACCACATTAAGCAAAACTGCCGTATCCAGCATATTATCATAAAAAGAAAAATCATTGGATGGGATAAAATCAATGCCATTATTAATATGCATTTGCCAATGTGTTTTCCTGAGAAGAGCAGCAGTGTCTTGAAGCTCCGCTTTTGATAAAACGCCTTCAAAATACTTCTCGGTGGCAAATTTTAGTTCCCGTAAAGTCCCTACTCTCGGGTAACCGATGGTTGCTGTTTTCATGATATCTCTCACCTTCCAACTATAGTGGCAATAATATACCATGCGGCTTTAGACATAGCGTAATACTTGATTTGTATGCTTTGTCATAGCTTTAAACTATAGATGGAGGCAGGCAAGGGGACGGTTCGGCAGGCAAGGGGACGGTTCTGTTGCCTGCTTGTTTATAATTTCACTTTCTCCACAATGCTTTTGTCTATCCCCAGTAAGATAGCAATTTTTCGCTGAGACAATTGCGTATTGGCCCGCAGAAAAACGATGGCCTTCTGCCTCAATTCCTGGTTCTCCTTGATTTCTTTAATGGTGATTGGCAAACCCTCTTGCTTCAGGTACTCCCTCAGAATACAACCTCCTTCGTCAAGTGTTTTAATCCCTGACTTTTCCTCGATGTCAATAAATGTTTCCTCGACCACATCTTTAGAAAATCGTATAAACTCCTCGATCGCACTCTTTCTGTCCAGTGCAATAATGCCAAGAATAGACGCGCTGTCTATCCATTCTTCCCCGAAGAGCTCTGGTTGGATGTAAGCCCAATAACTGCTCCACCGGTAGTCTTCCGGATTTGAAACCATTCCTGCTTTCACCGGATTGTTATGAATATATCGAACAGCGGCCAAAAGGTATCTTTCATCCTCTATCGGTTCGCTTTTAAACCGGTCCTGGAATACATGGCCAACTCTATTGTGTCTATTATTATAGAAAAAGGCATAGCGTGTCGCTATGCCTTTCATGATAGATGCCAATTCATTATCTTGTATGTTAATAAGCAGATGAACGTGATTGTCCATCAGACAGTAGGCATGTAACGAGAAATTAGTTTCATTCTGCTTGCCTCTTATACAGTCCAGAAAGAATTGTTTCTCCCCATCACTAGCGAGAATCGACTTTCTCTCATTGCCGCGCAGCATGATATGATAAACGCCAGTCTCGGCCATTTCCCTTGCTCTTCTCGTCACTTCGCTCACCTTCCCACACAACTATATTATACCAGGCGATGTTCCGGCAGGCAACAGAACCGTCCCCTTGCCTGCCGCAGAAAATAATTAATTCCTGGCAACGACCTACTCTTCCACGGAAAAACCGCAGTACCATCGGCGCTGGAGAGCTTAACTGCCGTGTTCGGGATGGGAACGGGTGTGGCCTCTCCGCCATTGTCACCAGGAAATTTTATTGCTTTATCAAATTCTTTGGAAACTGCCGGGGAAAGAAAGTTCTTAAGGTCAAGACCTCGATCTATTAGTACCGGTCAGCTTAATGCATCACTACACTTACACACCCGGCCTATCAACCACCTGTTCTTGATGGGATCTTACCTCCTTAAGGAGTGGGAGAACTCATCTT
>Ga0334890_1003631_pt1 | contig 15296 bp, 13 predicted proteins | sample GraSluR1_MG_3_FD_207220 | JGI IMG/M metagenome (GOLD analysis project Ga0334890, IMG submission 207220) | Sludge microbial communities from methane-producing bioreactor in Wageningen University, Netherlands - Granular Sludge_31_08-R1 | ecosystem: Engineered > Bioreactor > Anaerobic >... | reverse complement strand
TTCTTACATTTTAACTGCAATGCAGTAGAAAATTCAAGGCAAGAAATACCGTCTTAGAAGCAGGATTTCTGATTCAAAAAATGGAGATTTCAATCGATAATCAAAACTCTACTGCATTATTTGGGTTAATAAAACCGTACGAGAGGCTGCCTCGAAGAAACTGTTTGGCTTCGCCGAGCTCGGTCGCAGCCACAAAGAAAAGAGCACCTCGGTTGACGAACGAAGTGAGGAGTTTTTCGAGAGAAGCAGTCACGAGAAGGTTTTTAGCTGTTTTGTTGCAGCCGGCAGTTTTTCTTTGCTATCTTTCTTTTGGCTGCCCAAAAGAAAGTAGTTTGAAAAGTCCGGAGAAAGAAGAAATAGAAAAAAAGGGATTAGGGATTAGAGATTAGAGAGAAAAAACCTGCGGACGGGCAGCAAGATGGAAGAGACTCTTCTCAGGCACGAATTCGCTTGACAGAGAAAGCTGATCTTTACTTCGTGAATTGAGCCGAGCAGTAAGACCTAAGCTCATCGAAGTACGGCTTGCTGCCGATAGGGTATATCCGGAAACAGATATGCCTCCCGTTTTTGGAAAGGCGAGAGATCAATCGATATCTTAGCCTTCTGATTTTTAACAAAACAATTAGGAGGAATAATGAAATTAGTTTTGACAATGCTTGTTTGTATGCTGTTGCTTGCTGCCTGCAGTGATAGTAAAGATGACCCTGCCGAAGTGCAATATGACCCACCGGAACTTGCCGAAACCCCCAACATAATCATTCTGGTACCCGGAAGCGATGAATTAGACACCTATGAATCGACTGAGGTTGAATATGGTGAAGATATGGTTACTGCATATTCCCTGCCCCAGTTCATCGATCACGAGACACCATCCTTATACGATTACGAGTTAGTTTCTGATGATGAAGACGGTAACTGGTCTCCACGAGTAAGAGACGAACCGGATTTACCCTGGCATCTTTTTAAGACCGGTTTTCTTGTCCCTGAAAAGAGCTATCGCTCCTTTTTTCCGGATGAGGATATCGTAACTACCTATAATGTAAAATTCCTCGGTTATCTAAAGATGTACCGCAAGGTTGAAGTTATCAATGAAGAGAAGATCACCTCTTTTCAGATAAACTCTTTGGAAACTACCGATCTGGAACATAATTCGGAAACGCTTGCCTTCATCCCGCTGAAGAGCTTTATTACCGACTATGTTACGACAGATAAGGACTCGTTTTCTTATTTGCTGGAATTCGAAAACGACGATAGTGCAGTTTTATCCTGGGAGAACATACAGCAGTATTACTGGCTGATAGACACGGAAGATATCTACCGTGCAGTTGGAGAAGATATGCTTGAGCATGAACATAACTCACTGCGATCAATCACTCTTTCGGGAGAAGGCAGATTGAATACTCCGGTTCGCAGGGCAAATTATCTGCTCAACTAAAACCGGAGAAGCAGGATTCGATCATCCTGCAGTAATAATAAAACACATTGATGCTTGACTTAAAAAAGATCCTGCTTGGGATTTCCCTGGTTTTTGCCATCAGCAGCTTGTTGTCGGTTACCGAAGAAACAAGCAGCGATTCTCTTGAGGTCCGTAAAGTCTATGATCTGGACCGGGTAATCTTTATCTGGGAATCTCCCGACAGAACCATTGGGAATGTCAATACCAGAAGCATAAAGCCCCATACGGTAAATACCGAAGCCTCGATTGGAGATCTCTTGAAAGATATGCCCGGTCTTTTTCTGACGGAAAAGAGCAAGGGAGAGAGTATCGTCAGATTCCGGGGCTTCGAAGACCGGCATATCAGGGTATTTATTGATGGAATGCCGATCAGTGACGGATATTTCGGTAATTATGATCTTCACCTCCTTTCAGCAAACAATGTCTCCCAGGTTCAGCTTATCAAAGGTCCTGTTTCTCATCAGTACGGGTTCAATACTATGGGGGGTATCCTTAACATCATAACGGATGACCTGAGAGAAGAAAATGCTCTCCGGACAAGACTCTTATATAGTTCACACGAAAGAGTTCAGCTATCTCTTAATACCTCCTATGCCCTGGGCAGGTCTCAATTTTATCTCAATTCTTCATTTCTAAAGACCCCCGGTTTTATCCTGCCCCGGAAAATGAATACTTTTCAGGAAAACAGTCTGGAAACCGAAGGAAAGAGAAGAAGCAATGCCGAACGGGAACAATATAACATCAATCTGCGCTACATTACCGATATTGCCGGTCTGCATACTTTCACCTTCACTACAGGCTACAGCTACATTCCGGAAAAAGGAAATCCCCCCTCTATTTACTTCCACCCTGACGACCGTTACAGCAGAATCGAAAAATGGCAAAAGAAAAACGCTTCACTCGCAGTAAGTTCAAGCATGTTTGAAGGATTCGAGATAAGTGCAAGCTCCTTTTATGATGAATCGGAAGACACCTATATCCGCTTCAATGACCCCCTTTTTACAAACCCCTCCTGGGAATCCCTTATCCGGACAAATACCCTCGGTTTGCATCTCAATGTAAATCATACAAAGGGGAGATATCTCCAGAACGATTTTGGAATCCGCTTCGAACAGAAGGGATATGAGAGAACAGGAGGTCCCGGCTATGAGAATATCTGGGTTGACAACAGCCAGACCCTGACGAAGATCTACCATACTCTTCGCTATCCTGTAGAAAGAGAGAGTTTTTCTCTGATAGCCGGAAATGCTCTCAGCAGTTTCACTCATTCCAATCTGAACGGGTATAATCACTACTTTGAACCTCAGGCAGGTTTGAATTACTATTTTAGGGATCAGTCCGTTTCACTTGCTTATGGTATCTCCTATCAGTTCCCGACAATGCAAGAGCTGTTCAGTGAATCTTCAGGAAATCCGGAATTAAAAGCGGAAAAAGCGTACAAAACAGAAGCCTCTTACCGCTCCCCGTTTTCACTCGCCGGCAGCAAAGGTACCTTCAATCTCACCCTCTTTCATAACAAGGTCGATGACCTGATCCGGAGAGACAGAACCCTCTTTTACAATCAGGAAAAAATGAGCAGTTACGGCGGCGAAGTCCATCTGCAATGGAGCCCTTTTCCTGTTCTGATCCACGATTACGAAATAAGTTTTCTGAAGCTGGATAAGAAGAACAGCAGTGTTCAATTGCTGGAATATCCGGAAGTTAAACTGAAGTTCAATCATCAGTTAGCCTTATCGAAGAGCATCAATCTCAATCTCTCGACTCAATGGTATGACCGGTCTTATACCTTTTACCGGGATGATGACTTCCATACATTGCCTGCATATTGGATCCATGATTTCGGAATCAAATATCTTCATAGCAGGTTCAACACAACATTAAATATCAGTAACCTGTTAGATAACTATTACGAACCGCAATACGGTTATCCGGCAGCAGGAAGAGAAATAACCCTGGCGATCGAGCTCCCGATTTTTTGACAAGGCAGAGATCATCAACAGATACTAACTGCATTCATCATCCTGACAGATTGTCTTGTATCAATACTCAAGCATCTCCTTGACTCTCATTATCCGCTCATAAGACTCTGATATCCGCTCCCGGGAGATTATCCCATCCTTAACAAGATTAATTATATAGTTGTGTAGTTTTTCAGAGATTAGGGGATCATATTGCATGTTATTGGCAAAGAGAATAATATCGACACCCGCCTGCAGAGCTAATAAGACCGCTTCCTCCATTCCATAGTAATCAGTGATAGCCTGCATATTCATATCATCACTGATAATAACCCCGTCAAAACCCAATTCTTCTCTCAATATCCCGTTCAGAATATTATGAGAAAGAGTTGCCGGATGCTCTTCATCAAAACCGCTGTGAAACAGATGACCGGTCATGATCATCCGAACATTTTCCTTTTCGCTAAGATACTCATAGGGAAAAAGCTCTGCTTCAGACCAGGTATTGGTAATATCGGTCAGTCCGTAATGAGAATCGTTAAAAGCACTTCCATGACCGGGAAAGTGCTTGATACAGCTCAAAACTCCCCCTGCCTGCAAACCGTCGATAAATGCTTCCGCCTGAAAAGCTACGGAATCAGGACGAGAAGAAAAACTCCTTTCCAAACGCCCTATCGCCGGATTTTCAGGATTCGTGTTCAGATCTACGACCGGTGCTAAATTGAGATTGATGTTTACTTTCTGCAAAGTCTCTGCTATTTTTGCCGCAGTTTCATGAGTCAGAGAAAGATCATTCCGCCGTCCCAGCTCCCCGGCACTGTAAAAATTCGGAAATCCATGTCTCTCCTTCAGTCTGGCAACTCTTCCCCCCTCCTGATCAACTGCTATAAATAAGGGTATCAGAGAAAAACTTTGAAGCTGTGAGGTTAACTCTGCCAACTGAGATCTGTTTTCAATGTTTCTCTCAGCAATTCCCAGCTCTACATCGTAGTCGAAGAGAATAATCCCGCCAAGATGAAACTCCTTGATCTGCTGTACAATAAGACTCTCCTCATTCACTTCCATTCCCCTGAAACCGATCATCAGCATCTGCCCGACCATGATGTCCAATTCGACGTCTGTTTCTATCCTCTCTGCACACCAAAGAGAACAGATAATCAAAGATAGAACTGTTAACACGCTCATCCTTCTCATATATCCTCCAGTCTTAACAATCTCTTTTTGCTGATGAAAATAACTTTCCTTTCTGAACCGAATATACAGTCCGGCAGATTTTGTCTATGCTTATCATTCCTGCCGCTGCACCTGAAAAAATTCTGCCGGGAAAAAATAGTAAAAAAAACTGGATGATAACTCCCCTCCCGGCAGGGAGAGAGAAGTCATTCTTTATGATATTGAGAATTATTCTCAATTAGGGCTTGACAGAATATTTCTCTGCAGAAAAAGGTGTTTCGTAGATTACAAGTTGGCAGGAGATGAATTCAATGGATTATAGAAAGGTATTCGTCAGATATTTACAGTCTCATGACTTAAAACTGACCAGGTCCCGGGAAGCGATCTTAGATGCTGTATTTGCAACTCATTCTCATTTTGATGCAGAACAGCTCTACTTATGGATGCGGGAAGACAAGAAGAATGTCTCCCGGGCAACTATTTACCGCACTCTCCCCTATCTGGTACATTCCGGTTTGATCAGGAAGTCCCTGTGTGATGAGCACCGGGAAGAATATGAGCATATTTATGGTCATCCGAACCACTTTCACCTGCAGTGTTCTTCGTGCGGCAGGATAATCGAACAGAGTGATGAAGAACTGGAAAAGCTTATCAAACGCTTAGCAAAAAATAACGGTTTTTCTCTTCAGGACTATTCGATAGGGATCAAGGGGAGATGTTCGCTTTGTCAGATAGAAAAAACAGATAAGGATAAATCATGAAGAAAATGAAAATAGCATTGGTTGGTAATCCCAATAGCGGTAAAACGACACTGTTTAACGCCTTGACAGGTTTCAAGCAAAGGGTTGGTAACTGGCCCGGAGTAACGGTAGAGAAGAAAGAGGGAAAATATATTCACCGGGAGGAAAGCATTGAGGTTGTCGATCTGCCGGGGATCTACTCCTTTTCTGCCTATTCCATGGATGAGAAGATTGCCCGGGAGTATATCCTTACCGATGAACCGGATTTAGTTGTGAACATTCTGGACGCTTCTAATCTGGAAAGAAGTCTGTATTTGACGACACAGATCATCGAGATGAAAAAGCCACTGGTAATTGCTCTGAATATGATCGATATTGCGAAACAGAGAAGGGTGAAGATCGAGATCGAGCATCTTGCCAGGCATTTGGGTTGTCCCGTCGTCCCCATCATAGCAAACAAGAAGACCGGGATAGAGGAGTTAAAAAATGCCATCTCAGAAGCATCGACAAGAGCAGAGATTTCAGCGACAAAGGTCTATTATGATTCGGTAGTTGAAGAGATAATCACGAAGCTGGAGAAGCAGGCAGAGAGATATGCTGCCGAAGGGAATGTTGATAAACGGTGGCTGGCGATCAAGCTGCTGGAAGGTGACCCTCTGGCAGCAGAGTTAAGCAGAAATGAACTGGCAGAAGAGGTGACTGCTGACGCTGCTAAGATCAAGAAACATACCGGATTAGAAGCAGATTTGGTCATACTTGACGGACGTTACGGCTTTATCAACGGTTTAACGAAAGATGTAATTCAAAAGGAGAGTCATTTTCAGAAGACTTTCACTGACTTTCTTGATCAGATCGTACTCAACCGTCTTCTGGGAGTACCGATATTCTTAGGTATCATGTATCTGGTTTTTTCGCTGACCATCAACGTGGGAGCACCTTTTATCGAGTTTTTTGATATCTTTTTCAGCACTATCTTTATTGATGGATTTGCTCATCTGCTGGAATCCCTTAGTGTTCCTGCCTGGTTGATAACCTTTCTGGCTCATGGTATCGGTGGCGGTATAACAACCGTTTCGACCTTCATTCCTCCGATCTTCTTCATTTTTGTTTCTCTTTCCATACTGGAGGATTCGGGTTATATTTCCCGGGCAGCGTTTGTGATGGACCGCTTCATGCGCTACATCGGCTTACCCGGCAAAGCCTTTATTCCGATGCTGGTAGGGTTTGGCTGTAATGTACCGGCAATAATGGCAACCAGGACTCTGGAGAATGAAAAAGACAGGATTCTCACGATCCTGATCAATCCCTTTATGTCCTGCGGGGCAAAATTACCTGTCTATGCCCTCTTCGCAGCTCTCTTCTTTCCTGTTATTGGTGGGAGGATAATCTTTCTGCTCTATCTGATCGGAATTCTTCTGGCCATCTTCACCGGGTTTGTTTTTAAGCATACACTTTTCAAGGGAGAGACCTCCTCCTTTGTCATGGAATTGCCTCTCTATCATGTCCCAACTATCAATGGTGTCCTAATGCATACCTGGCGGCGATTGAAGAGTTTTATTCTCCGTGCCGGGAAAGTGATCATTCTGGCAATAATCGTTTTGTCTTTCCTCAATTCGATCGGCACAGATGGTGTCTTCCGATTCGAGGAATCAGAAAAATCTGTCCTGAGTGCGACCGGTAAGTTCCTTACCCCGCTCTTTGCCCCTATGGGCATCAGCAGAGATAATTGGCCGGCAACCGTTGGTTTGTTCACCGGTATTTTTGCTAAGGAGGTGATCATCGGAACACTTGATACGATTTACGGAGCCTTAAGCGGAGGTGAGGAGTCTGAGGAAGAGGAAGAGGAATTTGTCTTCTGGGACGGGATAAGGGAATCGTTCACAGCCATCGTGGGAGGATTTTCCGGAGAGGAAGAAGGACTTGAGATAGAGAGCGACAGTGAAATGATCAGTCGTTTCGGCGGCAGAAACAACGCCTTTGCCTATCTCCTGTTCGTCCTCATCTACATGCCCTGCGTGGCAGCAGTCGGGGCTATATACCGGGAGACCAATCTCAAATGGACACTCTTTTCCATAGCTTATCTGACCGTTTTAGCCTGGATCGTGGCAACCCTGTTCTATCAGTTCAGCACTTTTTTTGCCAATCCCAGCGGTGCCTTGCTATGGATAGCCTTCAGTATCGGTTTATATGTAATAATCTATCTTGGTCTTCGTTTTATGAGCAGTAAAAGAAGGTTTCAGGAAAAGCAGTGACCTGAAAAGAGAACCGGGATATAATAAACTTAAAGTAAATGATCGATAAGGAGTATGAATGAATTTTTTCCGGAAAAATGACAGACAAGGTGGTGACCTCATAAAAGAGGATCCTGAAAAGTGTGCAAATGACTGTTGTAAAAGACACCGCCACCGGAGAGGAAGAGATGAAACGGTTAGTTCTGAAGGTGACCGGGAAACAATAGCCCTGAGCAGTTGTCCTGCCGGTTCTCTTTGTATCATCTCCGGTAACAAGCACAAAATGACCAAAGAGATCGGCTTAAATCCCGGGAAGACCATTTCGGTTTTCAAAAACGAGCCTTCTGACTCCAACATGATAATCTGTCTTGATATGACCCGTTATATAATTGCTAAAGCAATTGCTTCCCGAATTACCGTTAAAGCTGCCGGTGAGAATCCTTCCAGCGGTTGTGATTAGTCTTTCTTTGCTCAGGAGGGTAGTGACCGGAAAATGATTGCAGGGATATTGGCATAATCATGATACCTGAGTTGTTAACCATTCTCAGAGAACGAAAAAAGATCTCCTTAAAAGAATTGTCTGTTCTGGCAAAGCAAAAGGAAGAGGTCACGGAACAGATAATGGAGCAGTTAGTTAAAAGAAATATCGTAAAAAAGAGCATTATCGAATGTCATGGCTGCCTGAAAGACTGTTCTGCCTGCCTTAGCCGGAGTGATCTGATCTTCTATGAGCTCATCCTCTGAACAGGATCTTCTCCCCTATGGAGAATATCACCCTTACCCCCCATTTATACCCCCAACTGCCAAAAGATTGCTGATCGGCAGCTTCCCCCCTATCATCCTGACCAGAACCAGAGAGTCAGATTCAGCTGATCTCGTTACGGAGATTTTCAACAATTATCTGATTAAAAATCCCAGAACTTCTGCGGACATGGATTTTTACTACGGCAGTAAAACAAACCTATTCTGGAGGCTTTACGGTGAAATCTACAACTGTGAGCTGTATAGTCTTCTCAGGATCAAGGCACTGTTAGAAATGACGCAAACTGCTGTTACGGATGTTATCGATATCGCAGTACGCAAAATCTATGACCTGAAGAAGAGAAGGTATATTCTTCCCCCCTCTCTGAAAAGAGGGAAGAAGGCTTCCGGTTATTCCGTCACCTCCGGAGATAATTGTCTCTTACCTCTGAAATACAGAAATATCCCGGCAGTATTGAGAGATAACAAGAGTATCGTCACATTGATCTTTACGAGTAGTTACAGCAGGAAACTATTCGGGAAGGCTTTCCCGGAATACAGCTTTTCCGTTAGGAAGGGAAAGACAATACTGATCAATGGTAAAAGAAGCTGGCAGGTCTATCTGCTCCCCTCACCCTCCGGTGCGGCTAATAAGAGCATCGGAAGAAATCCCGAATTTCGGAAAAGAAAAGAGCAAAACCCTGACTATAATACCCGGCGATTCAGATTGGATGTCTATCGGGAAGTATTATTATCTTAGGTAGTCTGCTGCCGGCTCTGCGGAAAGAGTACTAAATCCCCGGAACAGGAGTTAATAACAGTCCGGACGGAATAGTTAAGTAATGAAACGAATAGTGTCAGGAGTTAGAAGTCTTATCCGAACTCTATCCTTTCAACAATAAAGCGACTGCGTAACAGGCAACTCCCTCCCCCGAACCGCTGATTCCCAAGCCTTCCTCAGTGGTAGCTTTAATCGAGATATTCGAAACTGAGGTTTCCAGGTCTGCAGCTATATTCTCTCTCATCAAACTGCAAAGATCAGCTATTTTCGGTTCTTGCAGGCAGAGAGTGACATCAATGTTCCCGATCCGCCAGCTATGCTCTTTGACCAGAGCAAAGGTTCGTCTCAGGAGCAAGCGGCTGTCAATGTCCTTATAAGCGTTTTCACTATCGGGAAACAGCCTGCCGATATCACCTAAGGCGAGCGCACCTAAGAGGGCATCTATCACGGAATGAATGAGAACATCAGCATCGGAATGACCTGACAGACCCTTGGAGAAGGGAATCTCCACCCCGCCCAGGATCAATTTCCTTCCGGCAACAAGCCGGTGAACATCATAACCGAACCCTATCTTCATTGTGGAACTCCTTGTCTGCTTAAAACTCAACTCTGGCTTTTCTAATCAACCGTAATTGATTTGGAGACATTTTTCGGAACATCGGGATGTACGCCGTGATCAATCATACCAAGCCTATCAAGATAATTCATCTTTCTGATACTCATCTTCAAAGCGAGAAGCTGTAAAACGATCGTAGCAGAGAAAGTAGTCATCAGAGTATCGCCTGTCTGGGGCAGCATGATGTATCCGAAACCGTAATAAGATGAATCACTATATGGGTTCCGCTGGGCATTTTCCAGTATTTTTTCGTTTTCTTCGGCAATGACAAAGGTATCTGCACCCCTGATCTTATGGGTATTTATCTGGGAGATGGTCAAATTGACATCTCTCTCTTTCGGACCGGTAATATAGATAAGAGGATAATTGCGAAAAAGGGAAGGAAAGACATTGTAATCCTCGGTGATATCTTTGAAGAGCTGTGTAGCCTCTTTCGAGAACTGAAAAGGAAATGTCTTATCAAAGATATATTTCACCAGTGCTTTGGTCACTTCTCGCCGGGTCTCATAATCAATCCCCCTTGATTTCCCTAACTCTTCAGCTTTATCGGATATCTTATCCAGATACTTGTTGAGGGCTTTGATATTCTTCAGCCCAAAGATAGTGTTCTTGCCGAGAATCGTGTTCGGTCCGTGTTTGAACTCTGAACCCTCCTGCCCTTCCGTATGGTTGAGGACGGTTTCCCTGATCTTCAGAGCTCCTTCTTTAGCGACTCCGATCAATCTGGTAGCTAAGATATGGATCGAAGGTTCCATGTAGATCTTGGCTGCGACATAATCGATCTGGTCTCTGGTGGATTCAATCGTCTCCTTTATCAAAAGAGGAATATCTTCAAAAAATTTACGGTATTTTTCCAGGCTCTGAGTAGAGATCTCAAAATCACCATTGGAGATCAATCCCTCTTCGATGAGCCCCTTTTTCATCTCAGCAGTCTTTATCGCCAGATAGTAAAAGAGGGTAATCTGATTAATAAAGCTTTTCGTTGCCGGGACGGCGATCTCCTGCCCGCAGTAGATAGGGATGGAAACATCACTCTTTTCCTGCCCCAGAGTAGAATTGACATTGTTAACGAGTACTATCTTGCTCATATTGATAGGCATATTGTCAATATCGTTGAAGATGTCTATCAGATCCTTCGTCTCACCGCTTTGGGAGACACCGATCACTACATCATTATTCTGCAGGCATTTATTATATTGCCCTCTGAATTCACCAGGCAGAACAGGAATGATCTCAACTCCGGCGATCTCATTGAAGAACATCGCACCCACTTTGGTAGCATGAAAGGAGGTGCCGCAGGACATCGTATAGATGTTTCTGCTGTTGCGGAGCGTATTCCCGATAAGAGTAGTAAACTGGTCGATTTTCTCATCGAAGCTTTGGAAGTCATTATTCTCGGTAACAGAGTCCAGAGCCTTACTGACCAGGATTCGTTTCTTATCAAACTCTTTCCCGATAAGGTCGATAAAATAGTTCTTCTCGCTGGAAAAAAAGTATCTGCGCTCAAAGTCTTCTTTTACCAGCTGGTCATAGATCGGTGTATAAAATTCTCTGATCTTTTTGAGAAATTCCTCAGACTGCTTGTCGCCAATAAAAGCATCAAAAATTTTCTGCTGCTTAACGAAACCCTCTTCCGATAATATTTTATCCGTTAATATCTCAAAAACGTTAAGCATCTTATGGGCTTTCAGGAACTCGATCATTCTTCTTCCGGTATTGGAGCCGCCATTGATAATCTTGACCAATCTTCCGGTAGTCTCGATCTCGGCATGAATCTCCTGCTCCATAAAATACTCGAAGTCCGGCAGCAGTTCAGTATCTTCTACTCTCAGTTTCGATCTGACAGGAGTGGAATCGATTTTATCCCCTTTTTTGTAACAGAGATCCGGTTTGGTTAATCTCTTAAAAGTGAGATCTTTGAAAGCGTATAACTGATACTCATTACCGCAGAATTCTACAAACGAACCCTCTTTCATATCAACCAGATATTTGGTAAATTTCAGGACTGCAGTCAAATCAGATGAAGCAAGAGTAAAACTGTTATCCCCCTCAATAGTACCAACCCCGAAATAAAAACTACTCCCCGCTTTGATCCCATAAACAAGTTCGGTCTCCGGATCGACGATAACCGCTGCATAAGAACCAGTCATCGCTTCGGAAGCAGAAATGATTGCTCTTCTCATACATTGTTTTCTCGTCTCAGAATCAACCTTCTTATCGGGTGATTGTCGTTCCAATTCGATATCGAAGTAATGTTCTACCGTGTGAACAAGCATCTCACCGTCATTATCGGAAAGAACTTTGTGACCCTGATTGAGAAGAAAGGTTTTCAACTGGGGAGTATTGGTTATGTTGCCGTTATGTGCTCCGTAGAGATGAACCTTGCAATGAACTACATGAGGCTGAGCATTCACTTTATCGACCAAACCGAAAGTCGCCCAGCGCACCTGACCACAGAATGTCTTTCCCTGCTGTTTGTTGATCTGTAACGTCTCAATAAGGGTACTCGGAGCTCCGACATCCTTCATGGAGACGATCTTTTTCTTGTCGTCCTGAAACACAGCTCCGGTGGAATCATAACCTCTGTATTCCAGAGACTTGAGAAGCTTAGAGGCATATTCTCCCAGTTTAGGTGAAAACTTCAGTAAACTCATTCCCAAAACACCACATCCGATACCAACAACCGGAACAGGAATCCTGATCTTATCTAAGACCGATAAAGAGTGATAAACTACTTTCAAAATATTCTTTCTCATTTGTATCTATCCTTTTTCTAATAATATCTTTTCTTTCCCAGCGATGATAAACGGTAGCTGCTGCTCTTCTTTCCCGGGAAAACAGGAAATTCAGCAGTCCCGGAAGCAGAAGCTATAATCGTTGATTCATCAAAAGCCGGACAAGTTCATAATCTGCCGGTTCGGTTATTTTCAAATTATACGGAGATGACTCCGCTATGTAAACCGGATATCCGTAGTGTTCGAGAATAGCGGCGTCATCGGTAAAGATTGCCTTCTCCTCATGAGCCCGTTTATGACATTCCTTTATCAAGGCATAATCAAATATCTGAGGGGTAAAGACCTCATAGAGCTGGTTACGGGGAATTGTGTTAATCACTTTGCTGTCCTGCACCTCTTTGACCGTATTGCGGATCTGATGTGCCGGAACGACCGCCTTGTGCTGAAAGGCAAGTTCCAGAAGCCGGGATATCTCCTCAATCGTTATCAAGGGTCTTACTCCATCATGGATTAGGACATAGTCCGTATTGTCGGCAAGCAGGGAGAGGGCATTGAACACCGAATCCTGCCTGACAGCTCCTCCCCGGACTACAACGATATTCTTGTCGGGAAAATGCATATCCAATAGGGTCTTCGTATAGCTTAAACTATCCGCAGGGGCTGTCACAAAGATGCTCTCGATATCGGGATGAAAATAGAAATTCTCCACCGACCAGATAAGAACCGGCTTGCCGTGGATATCAAGAAACTGCTTTTTGCATTTTCCGGGACAGCGTTTACCGATTCCACCGGCAGTAACTATAGCTACACACTTCATCTATCTTTACCTATACATTTCCTTATCCATATTCTAAGAACTTCGTCTTCATTCAGATTAAATCGTTTATCCGTCAAGGAAAATCAAAAGCTCACCGGGAAACAGACAAGGGAGAGAGAGTTGGAACTAAAACAACGGTTTCGTGGCAGAATTTCTTGTCCTTGAAAGAATATGACTTGATCAAGGCTCTAAACAGTGAGATGAATATTAACAGCAATAAATGACTTCTTTGGAAAAGGTACTTAAGTTGTGGTAATTCTTAACCGTCCGGTTGAATACTGTTCTTAGACAAATCAAGCTATAAGAAGTTATGTTAGCTTTGTTAGTCTAAATAATTGGGCTGCTTTATCATTATCCCCGGATATTTTGGTTTTTACAGGCAGAGGAATGATATATCTTTTACTTTAACTACCTGCTTTCTCATCCGAAGGCTTTTTCGTATTCAGAGCTTCCAGCTCTGGCTTTTCCTTTTTTTACGAGGGCAGAGACGCCCTCGCTACAATAAAAAAAAAAGAACAACGCTCTTGCAATGTTAGGAACAAGTCAGATATATCCTCGCTACAATAAAATAGACAGGGATTGAGAGACTTAGCGTCTGCTTCCCCGGTTGAATTCCTGCTTCGCAGATGAACAAGTTCAATTCCAAAGGGCAGGCGGAGCTACTGTCCGACGAACGAAACTACTATCGTAGAGACGTGGGCACACCCCGTCTTGGTGCTGATAACCGGGAAGGGGAGAACTCCACAAAGACTAAGCTATACTTTGCTGAAAACGTATTCGGAATAAAATGGAACTGAAAGTAATTATAACCCTCTCCCGCATTCTCGATGTTAGCTAACTTTATTATTTCTTCCGCTCAGGCGGGGCATGCCCCGCCTCTACCCTGAAGTTCTCAGTTGATCTGCGCTGATCAGTTTTTGGGTGGTTAGCCGTGTTTCTTTTGCTTTAACTACCTGCTTTCTCATCCGAAGGCTTTTTCGTATTCAGAGCTTCCAGCTCTGTTTTTAGCAAAGCAAGGGCAGAGACGCCCTCGCTACAATAAAAAAAAAAGAACAAAGCTCTTGCAATGTTAGGAACAAGTCAGATATATCCTCGCTACAATAAAATAGACAGGGATTGAGAGACTTAGCGTCTGCTTCCCCGGTTGACGAACGAAACTATTCTCGTAAAGACGTGGGCACACCCCGTCTTGGTGCTGATAACCGGGAAGGGGAGAACTCCACAAAGACTAAGCTATACTTTGCTGAAAACGTATTCGGAATAAAATGGAACTGAAAGTAATTATAACCCTCTCCCGCATTCTCGATGTTAGCTAACTTTATTATTTCTTCCGCTCAGGCGGGGCATGCCCCGCCTCTACCCTGAAGTTCTCAGTTGATCTGCGCTGATCAGTTTTTGGGTGGTTAGCCGTGTTTCTTTTGCTTTAACTACCTGCTTTCTCATCCGAAGGCTTTTTCGTATTCAGAGCTTCCAGCTCTGGCTTTTCCTTTTTTTACGAGGGCAGAGACGCCCTCGCTACAATAAAAAAAAAAGAACAACGCTCTTGCAATGTTAGGAACAAGTCAGATATATCCTCGCTACAATAAAATAGACAGGGATTGAGAGACTTAGCGTCTGCTTCCCCGGTTGAATTCCTGCTTCGCAGATGAACAAGTTCAATTCCAAAGGGCAGGCGGAGCTACTGTCCGACGAACGAAACTATTCTCGTAAAGACGTGGACACGGAGACTGTGTGATAAATGGAAGTTAATCTGATTCAATTCGCATTACATCATTCATCAATTTTTTTTAACTGATTTCACTCTTAATTCTTGGGCGTGGTTTGCCGAATCAGTATTCTGTTGTTACCTTTTTTTAATTCGAACGAGTAATAAATCACTCTGTCAAGAGTGATTTAGACTCAATATCATTGCCTTTACCTGATGTCGGCGGAACTGAAAAGTGCACCATGTCGGAACTAAAAAGTGCTCCACTTTTTAACCGAAAAAAAGTAAGTAGTATCCAGAATGATATTTCTGGAGGTTGCTTATCAAAGGAGCAAAAGTGTAT
>Ga0334890_1003629_pt1 | contig 15308 bp, 18 predicted proteins | sample GraSluR1_MG_3_FD_207220 | JGI IMG/M metagenome (GOLD analysis project Ga0334890, IMG submission 207220) | Sludge microbial communities from methane-producing bioreactor in Wageningen University, Netherlands - Granular Sludge_31_08-R1 | ecosystem: Engineered > Bioreactor > Anaerobic >... | reverse complement strand
TAGGCAGGTCTTGAACAATCAATTCACATACGGATGGATGTGTGGAAGAGGGGTGCAAATCCCCCGCTGCCCCGCAGCCGTGATGGGAACGAAAGCCGAATGAGTCACTGTTCCGACGCAGTCGGGATGGGAAGGCAGGTGAGTAGGGAGCCCGAAGCCGGAAGACCGGTTCATCCGAAATACCTCGAGGGGGGGACACCTTGACAAAATTGCCGTCACTGTCCGATCACGTTAGTATCGTCAACGGTTCCCGGATGTAAAGTTTCTGTGACTGTTCCTCATACCGTCCATAGAGGAGCGGTATCATGCCGTTTCAGAAAGCCAGGAATGTTCCGAAATGGAAAGATCGGTCGTAACATTATCCCGTGTTATAAAAATCAGCCTTATTCTGCTTGCGGTATTTTCCGTGATCGCCGTGATTTCTCTTCTTGTCGGCCCCGCGCGGATCAGTTTCTTTCAGGGATTAAAAGGACTGCTCTTCGGATGGCAGGACGGCTCGACAGTCCTCACCCCTACCGAAAAAACCATCATTTTTTCCATACGACTGCCCCGCGTTCTCTTTGCCGGTCTTGTCGGGGCGTCACTCTCGGCGGCAGGGGTCATTTTTCAGGCGTTGCTTCGCAATCCCCTGGCAGATCCGTACATTCTTGGAATTTCGGGAGGTTCAGCAGTGGGGGCGATTATCGGCATAATTATCGGAATCGGTGCGGTTCCCTTTGCCATTCCCGGACTTGCTTTTTGTGGCGCCGCGTTAACCGTAACCATGGTTTTCTTTATCGGGAGATCGAACAGAGAACTGCATTCAACAACCCTCCTCCTCGCCGGTGTCATTGTCAATGCATTTTTTTCGGCCGTTATTATGTTTCTGCTTTCAATCAGCACCAACACGGAATTGCATAGTATCACCTTCTGGCTTATGGGAGATCTCGCTCTCTCGAACTGGTTTAAAATCCTGTTTGTCACCCTTATGTCGTTCATGGGGTTTTCCGTCATCTATAGCTATGCACGATCGTTGAATCTCATTGTAACGGGCGAGGAAACGGCGCTGCAGTTGGGCATCAATGTTGAAAGAACGAAAATCGTTCTCTTCATGGCGGGATCGCTGCTGACCGCCGTTGCCGTATCATTCAGCGGGATAATAGGTTTTGTCGGACTTATCATTCCTCACATGATGAGAATTCTGTTCGGGTCCGACCATCGCCTCCTGCTTCCGGCATCGTTTTTGTTTGGCGCATCCTTTCTTGTTGTTGCCGACACGATTGCCCGGACGATTATTCCCCAGACGGAATTGCCGGTTGGGGTCATCACCGCCATGTGCGGTGCGCCGTATTTTATATATCTGCTTCGGAGGAGGTCGGTTTGATTTATGACCGTAATCGAAGCCAGGGACATAAAGTTTAAATATAACAAGTGCTGGGTCTTGAACGATGTTGCCTTTCAAACCCACGAGGGGGAGTTTCTCGGAATTATCGGGCCGAATGGATCGGGGAAAACGACGTTGATAAAGGTTATCGACGGACTCCTCGTGCCTGATGGGGGAGTTGTTTGCTTCCGCGGGAAAAACATCAGACATTTCAGACGGAACGACATTGCAAAGTTAGTTGCGGTGGTTCCTCAGGACATCCCCCTCGGGTTTCCTTTTACCGTTCAGGAGATCGTCATGATGGGGAGATCACCACATCTGGGAAGACTGCGATTTGAAGGGGCATCCGATTTTGAAATCGTTCGCACGGCAATGGAAACAGCGGATGTTCTGCCCTTCGCTTCACGGAGTATCAATGAGTTGAGCGGCGGCGAACGGCAGCGGGTTCTCATCGCCCGGGCTCTTGCACAGGAACCCCAGGTGATTCTCCTGGACGAATCGACGGCTTTTCTGGACATCAAACATCAGATAGCCTTCTTTGACCTTATGAAATCCTTAAATAAAGAGAAGGGGCTCACCGTTATCGCCGTGACCCATGACATGAATCTGGCATCGCTTTATTGCGACAGGATTATGCTCCTGGACGGCGGCAGGGTGCATACGATCGGAGCTCCCGATGAGGTGCTTACACAATCAAATATCAGGGAGGTATACGATACGGACGTTCTCGTTGATCTCAATCCTGCGACGGGATCACCGAGAGTCACTTTACTGGCATCACATCCGTTGGATTAAGGAAGCCGATCAAAAATCGGCGCTGCCCCGCAACTGTAGGCGGAACGAACCCCGCAACATGCCACTGTCCCGACGGAATCGGGATGGGAAGGCGTGGGAAGTAGGCTGTTGCCGCAAGCCAGGAGACTTGTCTGACGGATGCATTAGCAAATCCAACCGAGGGGAAAGGATTGTTATGAAGAAGACAGTTAACAAAAACCCCCCTTAGCGAGCCCGGTACGAAGGAAAAAGATGACAAATCAGATGAACGATCAGACGCATCGCATAAGGAGGAGTGGTGAAATGGAGAAGTTGTTAAATTATACAGTTGTATTATTTACGTGTTTCCTTGTTGCTGTGTCTTTTCCCGCCTATGCACAGGAAGGGGGCGATCCGGTAACGATGGAAGAGGTGGTGGTAACGGCGGGAAGGGTAAAAGAAAAGAAAAAAGAGATTACCACAAATGTCACAATTATTGATAAAGAAGAGATTAAAAATTCCTCGGCAACAGATCTCGGAGATCTGCTGGCTGAAAAGGGTATCGGGCACATCCATAAATATCCCGGTGTTTCAACCTCTGTCGGTATACGGGGGTTCAGAACTGATACGACCGGCGTAGACCTCGCGGGTAAGGTGCTGATCCTGTTGAACGGTCGGAGAGCGGGGACCGGCAATGCGGCCAAGATTATGACGAAAAACATAGAGCGGGTGGAGATAATAAGAGGTCCCGCCTCCGTTCAATACGGCTCAGCCGCAATGGGCGGGGTTGTAAACGTCATCACCAAACAGGGGGAGGGAAAGCCGACGGCTTTTATTGAGGGGCTCTTGGGAAGTTACGGCTATAAGGAAGGGAGTGCAGGATTGTCAGGCACGTATAATGCGTTTGATTTTTCCGGCAGCTTTACCAGAGATTCAGGAGATGATTACAATACCGCCGATGGCGCACGATATTACAACACCGGTTATGACCATAAACAAAACGGCAGTCTGAATCTCGGATATGAATTCCTGCCGGAAAATCGCATCGGCGTCATTTACACCTATTTTAATGCCGATCATGTAGGTAATCCAGGCTATCTCAGTCAGAATGATCTTGATGACTATAATGATTCAGGCAACAAATCGGTTGATTTCATCTATGACGGTAAAACCGGCAATGGGTTCTTTTCCTGGAAAGTCAGGTATTTTGATGGGAAGGATGAAGACAAATATGTCGATCCCGTGGCTAGTAATCCCGACTTCTGGGATAACGGCATTCCCGATAAGGTTACGGTTGATTACAAGGGGGCGCAGGCGCAGTTCTCATACATCCGGGAGTATATCCTTCTCACCGCGGGTTTCGACTGGGTGAATTATGAGACCAAGGACAGTGAATACAGCCCGAGTAATACCGAATATGACAACCCGGCCGGTTTTTTCTTGGCCAAGGCCAGGCTTTTTGATCAGAAGCTTATAATTACCGGTGGTATACGATATGACGAGTACGAAGTGGACATGAAGGGTGAAGGGGGAACAGAGAGAGACGATCACACATCTCCACGGATAGGCGTTGCCTATCTGCTGACAGACTGGTTGAAGCTGAGGGCTAACTACGGGGAAGCGTTCAGAATGCCCACGGCGCAGCAGCTGGCCTGTGATATGAATATGTGGGGTGTGCGTTACGTGGGCAATCCCGATTTAAAACCAGAAAAGAGTGAGACCTATGAAGGAGGTCTGGACTTTTCGTACGCTTCCTTCAACGCCGGGCTTACCTATTTTCATACCGATTTCAAGGACAAAATTGAGAGCTATACAACCGGTGGCGGCGACACATCATACAGAAATCTCGGGAAAGCTGAAATAGAAGGGATTGAAGGGAGTATTACTTATGATATCGGCTCACTTTTCTCATGGGATTATCAGGTCAAGCCCTACGTAAGCTTGACCTATCTCGCCAAATATAAGGATAAGGAAGCGAATGAGGATCTCCTGTACACATCGGACCTTCATGTGTCTTACGGCATAACGGTTTCCGACCTTGATGGTTTCTCCGCTAACCTGAACCTTGCCTATACGGGCAAACAAAATATTACTGATTATGAAGGCGGTACGTACGCGACAATAACAAAAGGCAGTTTTACGGTAACCAATCTGACGGTCAGTAAAAGGATTCTGGATGCCGGAAGATACGGGAGTGTAATGCTCAAGGGAGAGATTCAGAACCTCTTTGATAAGGATTATGAATATGCTCAGGGATACCCTATGCAGGGAAGAATATTTTTCCTCGGTTTGAGATATGATCTCTAAAATGACATTGTGGCAGGGGAGCTGTATGTGGCAAATCTTCCCTGCCACCACTTTTTCATGAGGGAAAAATGAAAGGATATGTTCAAGTTTACACGGGTGATGGTAAAGGCAAAACAACAGCCGCTTTCGGACTTGCCCTGCGGGCTGCCGGGGCCGGTCTCAAGGTATATATCGCCCAGTTCGCAAAAGGCGGGGAATACAGTGAGATCAAGGCGCTCCGGCGTTTTCATGAGAGCATTACGGTAAAACAGTATGGCCGGGGTGTTTTCATTAATGGAAAACCTGCGGAAGAGGATATTCGTGCTGCCCAGGTCGGCCTTAAAGAAGCACGGGACTTCATGGTTTCCGGAGCCTTTAACGTGATCATTCTTGATGAAGCGAATATCGCCACCCGTTTCAACTTGTTTTCCGTGGGAGATTTGCTTGATTTTATCGAGACAAAACCATACGATGTGGAACTTGTTATCACCGGTCGATATGCGGACATGCTTGTGGTGGAACGGGCAGATCTGGTAACGGCAATGACGGAGGTGAAGCATTATTTCCGGAACGGTGTTCGTGCCCGGAAAGGTATTGAAAAATAAATGCCTCGCAGTTACTGATGAACAGACTGATGAAAGAACTGAAAAAAAGGTTCGAAGAAGCGGTCGATAGGAATCGCGGTGATGGGATTCTCTTTTCCGGTGGCCTCGACTCCGCGCTGGTGGCTTCCTGTTCGAGAAACAGCAGAGCCGTTTCCATCGGTCTTAATCCCCGGAGTGAAGACCAATTTTATGCCGGGGCGGTTGCGAGGTATCTCAATCTCGACCATCAGTATATAGACGTGTCGACCAACGAAGCACTCGCGGCGGTTCCCGAGGTTATTCGCACTTTGAGAAGCTTCGATCCCGCCGTTCCCAATGATGTGGCCGTCTATCTCGGGTTGAAGTATGCGAAAGATATGAACATTCAAACGATGATGACCGGTGACGGCAGTGACGAGATCTTCGCCGGATACAGTTTTATGATGGAAATAAAGGAGCTTGACCAGTATCTGTCAAGGATGCATTCTTCCATGCAATTCAATTCGAATAGAATCGGGAGAGAATTAGGTATCGCAATCAAACAGCCTTTCCTGGATAATGAGTTTATGAAATTCGGCCGTGACATTGATCTACAGTACAAAATCAGAAACGAGAAGGGGAAAATCTGGGGCAAGTGGATTCTTCGGAAAGCGTTCGAGGGAGTCCTGCCGAAAGAGATTCTCTGGCAGAGCAAACGGCCTCTTGAATCAGGTTCGGGAATGTCACGACTGCGCGATGTGATCACATCTATTGTGTCTGATTTGGAATTTGAAGAAGGAAAGAAGGTCTATCCCGTTCGATTCTGGAACAAGGAACATTTTTACTATTACCTTATCTATCGGGAAGTAGTCGGGGATATTCCTCCACCAAAAGACGGACAGAAACGGTGTGTATGCTGCGGCGGCGGTATGGCGCCGGATGCCTTTCACTGTCGAATATGCGGGGAAGTGACGGAATGGAGAAGCACAAACTGAGAGCTTTTGTTTCATGGAGCGGCGGGAAAGATGCCGCCCTGTCCTGCTACCGGGCAATGAAGCATTATGAAATATCATGTCTCTTAAACATGGTGTCGGAAGACGGATTGACGTCACGGGCTCACGGTGTCAGGACGAATGTCCTGCGGGTACAGACCGATGCCATGGAGTTGCCGATTATCCAACAGAAAACGTCATGGGAAACGTACGAACGGGAATTCAAGGCGGCGGTGTCCCGGTTAAAGCAGGACGGAATCGAAGCGGGAATATTCGGCGATATCGATCTGGCGGAACACCGGGAATGGGTGGAGCGCGTATGCCGCGAGGTCGGCGTTACGGCAGTCCTGCCAATCTGGGAGGAGAAGCGGGATGATCTGTTGCGGGAATTCATCGACGAGGGGTTCGAAGCAGTGGTTATTTCTGTCAGGAATGATGTATTGGGGACGGAGTGGCTGGGACGGATCATCGATTCTTGCTTTATGGCAGACCTCTCGAACATGGAAAATGTGGATTTGGCAGGTGAAAGGGGAGAATATCACACCCTTGTGGTATCGGGACCAATTTTAAAAAAGAAAGTGCGAATCATAGAATCGACGAACATCATGCAGGAGGAGCGGTCCATCCTCGATATCGCCGCGTGTGAGGTGGTTGATAAGTGATGGAAGGGGGGCATCTTTTCAAGGGACCGTGACGTACACCAGAGAATAAAAAAGGGGGATATGATGGAAACTAACCGTGTGTTGATCGTTAGTGACGATTCAAAACGACGCAAATTTATCGAATACGGTATTATCCGGTACAAACTGAACCCGGTGAGCTATCCAAATTTTCTCTCGGTTCGGAAAGCCCTTCAGTTGGACCCGTTTTGTATGGTCATCGTTGACATGCAGATGCCCATCGAACAGAAACTGGCTCTGGTGGATGAGGCCATGAAGAGCCAGAAGGAAGCAACGGTCATAACGATTGAAAAGAGGGACTATCTTAACAGTGTCGGTTTCCTGTCATCACATCCGTCGATTATCAGTCTCGAGTCGATTGCTGCATTCCCCGATACTTTGAAAGATATTATGAAGAAAGCCGATACGATTGCTGAGTGATTACAATGTATTTTTCATTAATGGCAGCTTATGGTGACAGTGATATGTTTTATGGAGAGCTGCTATGACACCGGTGCTTTTTCTGAGCGCATACGCAGCGGATCTTATTATCGGTGACCCCCGGTGGATTCCTCATCCGGTCGTGATGATCGGAACGTTTATTCGATGGCTTGAGGAACGGATCCGTCATGGCGTTTTTTCCGCCGACCTGAAAAAGGGGGGGATACTCCTGTGGTTTATCATTGTTGGTGCCACTTTTTGTGTTGCATGGGGCCTTCTGGCGGGATGTTTTTTCGTTCATTATGTAATCGGTGTGGCAATGACGATCATTCTTGCGTCGCTGACACTGGCCACACGGTCGCTCTTTGATGAGAGCTGGATCGTCATTGATGCCCTTGATCGGGGAAGCATTATCGGGGCGAGAAAAAAGCTTTCCATGATTGTTGGGCGAGATACGGGACATCTTGGCGAAGAAGAGATCCGTCGTGCTGTTATTGAAACGGTGGCGGAAAACCTCTCCGATGGCATCATCGCTCCCCTGTTCTACCTGGCCATTGGAGGCGTTCCGCTGGCCATGGCGTACAAGGCGGTTAATACTCTCGATTCCGTGGTCGGGTATAAAAATGACCGATATGGTGAGATAGGCTGGTTTTCTGCCAAGATGGACGATTTGTGGAACTGGATACCGGCGCGACTGACGGGAGTGATCATTACGGTGGCATCATATTTCCTTCGCTTCAATGGAACGAATGCCTGGAGGATCATGACGCGGGACGGGAAGAATCATTCAAGTCCCAACAGCGGAATTCCCGAGGCAGCGATAGCAGGATCGCTCGGCATTCAGCTCGGCGGAGCGATTCAATACTTCGGAGAGTTTTTTGACAAACCGACCATCGGCGATGCGAAGAAGACCATTGAACGGTCTGATGTGATTCGGGCATGGACGGTTATGATGATCTCATCGCTCTTTATGGCCATACTCTGTGTGACGGTAATGGGGTTCATACGATGATTAAACAGGATCATGGAGGGAATGTCAGTGAAGTTTCCAGGATATACGGACTCGCCGAGGACAGGATTATCGATTTCAGTGCCAACATCAATCCGCTCGGATATCCACCGGGACTGAAAGACGCAGTAATGGGGGATTTTGATGCTATCTTGAATTATCCCGATATCGATTCGTTTGATCTGATTGAAGGGCTGTCGGCATATCACGGCGTCAGTCGGGATTCCCTCTTGGTGGGAAATGGTTCGACGGAATTCATGTATCTCATTCCAATGGTATTCAAACCGAAGAAGGCCCTTATCGTTTCTCCTGCTTTCAGTGAATACGAGAAGGGACTGCACATGGTCGGAACGGATGTTTCGTATTTTCAGACCGTGAGGGAACAGGGGTTTGCCCTCGATGTGATGGGACTGTGCGACCGACTGCGGGAAAGTTTCGATGCGGTATACTTGTGCAATCCCGCCAATCCTACAGGAATTCTCACGTCGAAAGATGATGTCCGCCGTATTATCGACGTTGCTGAACAGACGAAGGCCATGGTCATTATCGATGAGGCGTTTATCGACTTTGTGGAAAATGAGTCGGTCAAAGCGGAAATCGATCGATATGCTTCGTTGATTATTATGCGGTCCATGACCAAATTTTTCGGTATCCCAGGCCTCCGGATCGGTTATCTCCTCGCCGCCCCGTCGTGCATTGAGACGATCAGAAGGAGCAAAACACCCTGGACGGTCAACGCATTGGTGCAGCGGGCAGTGGCAAAAGTGCTTGATGACCGCGAATATATTGATACGACACGACGGCTTGTACAATCCGAAAGAGACTATCTGAAAACCGCCCTCAGAAATATTTCTGGTCTGACAGTGTTTGACGGCGCCGCCAATTTTCTTTTCGTCTATATGGAAGATCGTTGTGCCATGAGATCGACGACGTTGCGGGACCACTTGGTGCAGGACGGTATATTAATAAGAGACTGCAGCAATTTTCATGGATTGAATGATCGGTATTTCAGGGTTGCAGTGAAGCGATGTGATCAGAATGAAATTCTTATAAAAAAATTGAGAGAGATCGTGACATGATTATTTTTGTGACCGGCGGCGCCAGAAGCGGCAAAAGCGACTTTGCGCAGGACCTGGCTGAGCAGAAAAAAGGAAAGAGGCTTTTTATGGCAACCGCCCAGGCTTTCGACAGGGAAATGGAAGTACGAATACGAAAGCATCGGGAGAAGCGGGGAGATCGGTGGGACACCCTGGAAGAACCGATTGCACTCGGAAATGCATTACGTTCGGTGGGCGATGCATACGAAACCGTTCTTATTGATTGTTTTACTCTCTGGATGTCGAATCTCTTCATGTCGTTTCCTGAGCAGAGTGAAAGAAGGGGTGAAATTATCGATGATTACTTTTCAAGTATCGACGACTTTCGCGGGACTTTGATTGTTACATCGAATGAGGTGGGACAGGGAATCGTTCCGGATAACAAACTGGCAAGAATTTACCGGGATCAGCTCGGTTTCCTCAACCAGAGGATGGCGAAGCGGTCCGATCGGGTATATGTTCTCTTTTCCGGAATCCCAGTCACTATCAAGGGCTGATTACTTCAGGAGCAAAAATGATGATGACTGTCAAAGACATGGCGCGGAGCATTGCTCCTCTCAGTGATGATTATCTTGACAAGGCTCAGCGGCGGCTGGACAATCTGACAAAACCGCCGGGCAGTCTTGGTAAGTTGGAAGCGATAGCCCGTCGTTACGCCGCCATCCGGGAGACCGTTGATCCTTCTATCACGAAGAAGGTGATTGTAACGTTTGCCGGTGATCACGGTATCGTCGCCAAAGGTGTCAGCGCCTACCCGCGTGAGGTTACGATCCAGATGGTCCTCAATATGCTTGCCGGTGGTGCCGCCGTAAATGTCCTTGCCCGTCACGTCGGAGCGGAAGTTACCGTGGTGGACATCGGCGTAGATTTCGATTTTGAGCCTCATGACGGATTGATCGTCCGGAAAGTGAACCGGGGAACTCGGGATTTTACGGAAGGCCCTGCCATGTCGAACGACGAGGCCCTCCGGGCAATAGAAATCGGAATTGAACTTGCCGCTGAGTATGCCCGGGCAGGGGTTGATATCATCGGGACGGGAGAGATGGGTATCGGAAATACCACCCCGTCGACGGCAATTCTGTCGATATTATCGAGCATTCCGGTTACAGATATCACGGGAAGGGGAACGGGGATTGATGACCAAACGTTAAACAACAAAATAGCTATGATCGAACAAGGGATTGCAGTCAATTGTCCCGATCCTCGTGAGCCCGTCGACGTTCTGGCAAAGGTTGGCGGATTCGAGATCGGCGGGATCGCCGGACTCATTATCGGCGCAGCATACCACCGGATACCGGTGGTCGTCGACGGTTTTATATCGTCGGCAGGTGCCCTGATTGCCGTTGCCATGAATCGGACGATCAATGACTATCTGTTTTATTCTCACCTTTCCGCCGAGGCGGGACATCGGGCAATGTTGGAAACACTGGGGCAGAAACCGATCATGGACCTGGATATGCGGTTAGGAGAGGGAACGGGATCGGCAATCGCAATGTCCGTCATCGAGGGGGCCATCAAGATTATGACCGGGATGGCCACATTTGAATCGGCGGGTGTTGATAGGAAACTGGAACCATGAAAGGATTTTTGACAGCGCTGCAGTTTCTTACGATCATCAAAGTACGGGAAGATCCCGGTCTGACTGGGGAGCAGTTGGGCAGTTCCATGGCTTATTTCCCACTGGTCGGGTTAGTCATCGGGCTGGTGCTCGCGGGCGTGAGCATCGGGGCGTCCCATGTACTTCCGCCGGCACTTACCGACACTCTCGTAATCATTGCGCTCGTCGTCATCACGGGGGGGCTTCATCTTGACGGTTTTGCCGATACGGCGGACGGACTGGCGGGAGGAAAGGATCGGGAGCGAATCCTCGCCATTATGAAGGACAGCCGAATCGGATCGTTTGCCGTGATCGGCCTGATCCTCCTGCTGCTGCTGAAGCTATTTGCTCTCATGGAAGTGCCCGCATCGGTGAAGACGGCAACGCTTCTTGTCGTTCCCGTTCTGGGACGGTGGTCAACGGTCCAACTGGCGGCCCTGTTTCCTTATGCACGGTCCGGGCACGGTACCGCCCAGGCCTTCGCGGGATTTACGGGAAAACTGGAATACCTCGTTGCTTCACTGATAACAGCGCTCATTGTTGTCGGATTATTTCCACTGAGAGGCGTGATCTTAATCATCGCTACGGCAGCACTCGCGTTCGGAACCGGTTATTTTTTCAAACGACGAATCGGCGGTGTCACCGGCGATATCATGGGGGCGACGTGTGAACTTGTTGAAGTTACAACACTCCTCCTGGTGTGTGCCCTTTGTGTGTAAGAGGGTACATGATAAAAGGAGTCAAAATTCAGAATTCGAGACACCGACCACTGCAGAATTATTAAATGAATAACGAGTTGGGTACTTGTTTAAACTGTTAGAATTTCGATATTCAACATTATAATGGTCATTCGGTCATATTATGAACACCTTTACTCGCTTATACCTGATCAGGCATGGACAGGTGATCAATCATGACGCCGGTGTGTATAACGGTCATAATGATGTGGGATTGAGTGATCTCGGTGTCAGACAGATGGAATCGGTTGCCTGGAGGCTCAAGGATGAAAATCTCGATGCGGTTTACTGCAGCGATCTTATCCGTTCCCGGGCCGGTGGAGAATTGGTCGCCCGTGAGCATGGTCGTGATCCCTTGCCGGACCCATCCCTGAGGGAGCTCGACTTCGGTGTATGGGCCGGTATGACCTTCATGGAGATAGAAGAAAACTATCCCGGAGGTTTGGAAGCGCGCAGCAGGGATCTGATTCATTTCCGTCCTCCGGAAGGAGAAAGTTTCGGAGATTTACAGGACCGTGTACTTTCCACGGTGCGTTCCATTATTGAGCAGCATCACGGCGGCAGTGTAGCCCTCGTTGTTCACGGTGGGGTTAATCGAGTCATCCTTGCCGATGCTTTGCGACTCGACGCCGTGAATTTTTATTCCATCGATCAGGAGTATGGCTGTCTCAATATTATCGATTACTATCGAGATCTCGCGGTCATAAAATTGATTAACGGAAGGCCGCAGGTAGACTACTAAAGTCTTTATTCACAACATATCTTTGACTTTCGTTAGTGCGGCTTTGCCGCCGGAGAGTGGTATGGCGAGAAAATTATTTTTATTCATCAAGATCCTGACGGTGATGCTTTGTTTCATGGGGGGCTCATCGGAAGGTGTCGGCGCCGACATGGTTGTCGATGAAATCGGGCGTCAGGTTGCCGTTCCCCGTCATCCACAGCGCATCGTTTCACTGGCTCCGAATATAACGGAAACGCTGTTTGATCTTGGTCTGGAGGATAGAGTCGTCGGTGTTTCCACGTTCAGCGATTACCCTGAAGCGGCGCGCAGGAAACCGAAGGTAGGCAGTTATGTTAATTTGTCACTGGAGAAAATCGTATCTCTCGGTCCCGATCTCATCATCGGTACCGCCAATGGTAATAAAAAAGAAACGGTCTTACAACTGGAACGGGTGGGTTATGCCGTCTATGTGATCAATCCTGTGACGTTCGATGATATATTCAAGTCAATTCGGCATATCGGACAGATTACGGGACGGAAGGAGATATCGGAGGAACTTATCGAGACGCTTATGGCACGGGTGGACACCGTAGCCTCGACAATCAGCGGATTGAGAAAACCGAGAGTTTTTTTTCAGATCGGTATCGACCCGATTGTAACGGTCGGAAAGAATACCGTACACAACACACTCATCGACCTTGCCGGGGGTATCAACGTCACCGGCGATGTCGCCGTGGAATATCCCCGCTTGAGCATGGAGAAGGTCGTTTTTGCCCGGCCCGACATTATCATCATCTCTTCCATGAAACGGGGGGGTAATTTCGAAAACGTTCGGGATATGTGGAAGCAATGGAAAGACATCCCGGCAGTGAAACACGACAGGATTCACATAATCAACAGCGATCTGACGGACCATTCGTCGCCGAGGATTGTGGACGGACTGGAAGAACTGGTCAGGATTATTCATCCTGAACAGACGCTCGGAAACCGGAAAAACGAATGACGGCAGTGGATTTGTGTTCCCTTCATCCGACCGAAGTGATGTTCTGCAGGATAATGGGTATCGAGAAAGGATTAATCATCTATGCTTGACTATTTTTACCAGGGCGGACCGGTTATGTACCCCCTTCTTTTCTGTTCACTCCTGTCCCTTACAATCATCATTGAGCGGGGGCTGTTCTGGATCAGGGAAAAGAGACGGCGGGATAAAAAACGCCTCGATACCTTTATGGATCTGATTGCAGAGAATAATTTGACGCGTGCAAAGGAACTGGCTGAAAATACAACTGATTATGTCATGCGGGTCATGGTCTGCGGTACGGTTCACCGTGAGTTTTCGCTCCGTGATGCCCTCCAGATGAGCGCCGATGAAGAGATAGCCCGGATGAGAAAGTATCTTCCCGTGCTTGACACGATGATAACATTATCGCCGCTGCTGGGGATTCTCGGGACGGTCATCGGCATCATCTATTCTTTTCAAATGCTTGGGACGATGGGAGTGGAGCATCCACGGATGATCACCGGCGGTATTGCCCAAGCGTTGATTACGACTGCCTTCGGGCTCATCATCGCAATCTTCAGCCTGATTCCCTACAATTATTATCTTTCGAAGATAGAGAAGGCATCACTCGAAATCGAACAATACGGCACTAACCTGGAGATAATATTTGAAAAGAATAAGAACGGAGAGAAACGCCCGGAATGAAGGTTTCAAGACGTTACACCACAAAGGCGCGCATAGAAATGATTCCGCTGATCGATGTTGTCTTTCTGCTTCTTGTCACCTTTATTTTTTTCACGATATCAATGACGATTCATCGAGGTCTGCCTGTCCAGCTCCCTTCAGCATCAACGGCGGTGGTCGAAAGGAAGGGATTTGTCGAAATTACAATCCAAAAAGATGGGAGAATATTCATAGACAAGCAGAATGTGACACTGGAAGACTTGCGGGTGCGGCTGACAGCGCTCCATTGGGAATCTCCCCGGACAAAAGTTCTCATCTCGGGTGACAGGAAAGCATACTACGATGCGATTATCTCCGTGATGGATGCGGTCAAAGAATCAGGCATTCCGGGAGTGTCATTGGAAACGACATGGAAGGAATAACCATACAAAGGGACCTGGCTGCTGCGTTCTGCATCGCTATGGTCATTCATGGAATTGTTGCCGCTGCAGACATACGGACGGTCAGCACTGTCGTTCTTCCGAAAGAGAATACGAAGCAATTTCTTGACATAGTGTTTGTTCAATCAGAAGAAGCAAAGAGGCCGGTAACGCCGATTGTTATTCCCCGGGAAAAACCTGTCATGGTAAGAAAAACAAAATCATTGGGAAAAAAGCCGGTGATTGAAAAAAAACAGGTTGAAAAGAATGTGGTTGTACGAGAAGATATGTCGACAGGCAATCAGGAGGTCGTTACGGCACCTCCCGTCGAACAATCTCATATCGTTGCAGCTCAGGCGAAACCGCCGGTAATTTCAGCTGTTCCTCGGTATGAAGAAAACTCACCCCCACCGTACCCGCGCATTGCTCAGAGAAGAGGTTATGAGGGCATCGTCATGTTGTCCGTAGAGGTTCGCAGCGACGGGACTGTAGGCACGGTGGTGTTGAAGGAGTCGTCGGGGCATGCAATCCTTGACACGGCAGCCCTGAAAACGGTGAAACAGTGGAAGTTTCGACCGGGATCAAGATTTGGTGTTCCCATAACCATGGTTGTGGACGTTCCCGTTCGTTTTATGCTGAAAGAAAGTGAATTCCCGTAAGATATGAAATATCGACATGCCATCCTTCCGACACTATTGCTTATAGGAATCTGTGTATCGCTGGTCCTATCCCCCGTTTGTTCTGAAGCGTCAACGGCGCAAACCTATTTCCTTCAAGGGAATTCCTTTTTAAATAAGAATAAGTTGGAAAAGGCCATAGAAAATTATGAAAAGGCCATTGCTCTTAATCCGAAAGTCGCCCGGTACTATTACAGCCTTGCAAGGGCATACCATCGAAAAAAATCATACGACGAGGCAATCACCCAGTATGAAAAAGTGCTGGATATCGATTCGAAATTCTACTGGTCATATTCGAGCATCGGTGACA
>Ga0334890_1003622_pt1 | contig 15335 bp, 8 predicted proteins | sample GraSluR1_MG_3_FD_207220 | JGI IMG/M metagenome (GOLD analysis project Ga0334890, IMG submission 207220) | Sludge microbial communities from methane-producing bioreactor in Wageningen University, Netherlands - Granular Sludge_31_08-R1 | ecosystem: Engineered > Bioreactor > Anaerobic > Unclassified... | reverse complement strand
TGCTGTACTTCAGCTTCACACAACCATCGGTATCGGCCATCGATCAACCGGTTGAACGTATTGGAGAGAAAGCCATCGACCTATTATTACGACAGATAGAAAAGAACGAGATACTTCCACACGAACGTTCTGTTTACCTTCCAGTAGATATTATCATTCGAGAATCATCCATTAAACCCTTATAAACTATGTCACGAAATAAAACTTTTCCAATCTTCCTTGCATTCTTAGCCATGGGCTTTGGCGATGTGGTGGGTCCACTTGTATCGCTGGTAAAGGAATCGTTTGAGGTATCGAACTTTGTTGCATCGCTAATGACAACCAGTGGTTTCATAATGTTTGGTATTCTTTCAATCCCATTAGGCGTTTTTCAGGATAAAAAGGGTAAAAAGTTTATCCTCTCCATGGGTTTACTTATAGCCCTAATCGGACTTGTTATACCCATCCTATTTGGAATGTTCGGTTCCACAACATCAATGGAAAGCGACTCCTTTACAAAGTTGTATGCACTTTTCGCTTCAATATTCCTTCTGGGGGCTGGTGCTACAACTCTACAGGTTGCAGGAAACCCCATTATGAGGGATGTATCCGAAGAAGGGAAGTATTCAAGCAACCTCTCATTAGCCCAATCCATTAAAGCCATAGGATCTTCTCTTGGTTTCCTTGTACCTCCAGCAGTAGCTGTTTGGTTCGGACTGGATTGGACCATTCTTTTCCCAATGTTTGCAGTTATCCTGTTGATAACATTACTTTGGGTAAATGCACTAAAAATTCAGAAAAAAAAGAGTCAGGATGTTGCACCTGCAACTCTCACCTCAAGTTTAAAACTTCTCGGAAATCCTTTTGTCCTTTTTATGGTGCTGGGTATTTTTCTATATGTGGGAGCCGAAGTATCTATGAGCGCTCAAATACCAATATTAATGGATAAGGTTTATGCCATTAAGGAATTTGGACTTTGGATGGCGTGGGGATTATTCTTCCTGCCAATTTTCCTGGGACGATTGGTTGGTGCCTTTATACTACGCAAAATTAAAGCAGGCAAATTTCTGATTTATACCGTTTTACTTTCAGTATTGGGTATGCTTTTACTATTCTTCGGTAGTCAATACTTTGCTTTTACTGGCATTATAATGATAGGCTTAGGCTTTGCCAATATTTTCCCATTGATCTTCTCGATAACAGTTGACACAATGCCCGATCGGGCAAACGAATTATCGGGTTTAATGGTAACAGCCATTGTGGGGGGAGCATTAATTCCACCCATTACCGGAGCCGTTGCAGATATTAATGTTCAACTTGGATTTTTAGTACCGGCTGCATGTATTCTGTACTTGCTGATTCTGGCTCTTAAGTTTTCAAAAAAATAGATTTTTTTCTGAATATCAATAAATGGAAATAGATAAAAGAAACGAAATAGTATTAACTCTTGATGCAGGGGGCACAAATTTCGTCTTTTCTGCAATTAAAGGATCGAAAGAGATTGTTGAACCGGTTTACCTTTCGGCAAATGGTAACAACCTTGAAGTTAGCCTTCGAAATATCATCAAAGGGTTTAGTGATGTTAAAAAGCAATTGAAGGGAAACCCTGTGGCAATCAGTTTTGCCTTTCCCGGACCTGCCGATTATCCCAATGGGATAATCGGTGATTGCGGAAATTTACCCGCCTTTAAGGGTGGTATTGCTCTCGGTCCAATGCTTGAGGACGAATTTGGTATCCCCGTTTTCATCAACAACGATGGTGATCTTTTCGCCTATGGCGAAGCCATTTTGGGTTTTCTCCCTGCCATCAACAAAGAACTTGAATTGCACGGCATAGCCAGAAGCTATAAAAACCTATTGGGTGTAACACTGGGCACTGGTTTTGGTGCAGGCATAGTTCACGATGGGCAGCTCTACCTTGGCGACAACTCTGCTGGAGCAGAAATATGGGTAACCCGAAATGCTTTTAACCCCGATGTTTTTGCCGAAGAGAGCATTAGCATCAGAGCCGTTCAACGAGAGTATGCAAAAAAAGCAGGTGTCAACCCCAACAATGGTCTTTCTCCTAAAGACATTTCTCTCATCGCCTTAGGTCAGGAACCCGGTGATCGTGAAGCTGCCAAATGGAGCTTCAATCAACTTGGTAAAGTCCTTGGCGATGTGCTGGCAAATGCCATAACTCTTCTCGACTGCAACGTGGTTATAGGGGGTGGCCTGTCGAATGCATACCCTCTCTTTGCCCCATCCATGATGGAGCAATTGAACGGAAAAATATCCAGTTTTAATAGCAATACTGTAAACCGGCTCGAAGTAAAAGCCTTTGATCTTGAGAATACTACAAACAGGAATGAATTTTTTAAGAGCAATCCAAAATATGTTACTGTACCCAATAGCAACCGAGAAGTATTATACAACTGGCAAAAGCAGGTTGGCGTTGGACTAACCAAACTTGGTACAAGCAAAGCGGTTGCCATTGGTGCATATGCCTATGCACTAAATAAAATTACATGACCAGATCAATTCAAATAATTCTTATAAACGGGCTATCAATACTTACAGCCTTTAGTCAAACATCTAATCAACAGAATTATTTAGAATGGGTTAACCCTTTTATTGGGACCGAACGGATGGGTCATACATATCCAGGTGCAACGCTACCCTTTGGATCAGTTCAACTAAGCCCCGATACCGATACTATTCCTTTTGCCATTAATGGCAAGTATAACGCCGAAGTGTATAAGTACTGCGCTGGATATCAGTACACCGACAGCACAATTGTTGGTTTTAGCCATACCCACTTTAGCGGAACAGGCCATTCCGATTTGGGAGATATTCTTGTTATGCCAACCGTTGGAAATCTTTTTCTTAATCCTGGTACTTCTTCTAAACCTGAAAGCGGCTACAGATCAAGATTTTCCCATCAAAATGAAACTGCTCAACCAAACTACTATCAGGTTTTTCTTAGTGATTATGGTATAAATGCCGAGGTAACATCAACCACAAGGGTTGGGATGCATCGATACACTTTTCCCAAATCGGACCAATCGCACATAATTGTCGATTTGGTGCATGGTATTTACAATTATCCGGGTAAAAATGTATGGACTTTTGTAAGGGTTGAAAACGATACCCTTGTTACAGGTTATCGGCAAACCCATGGTTGGGCTCGAACCCGTACAGTTTTTTTTGCCATTACATTCTCAAAGCCATTCAAATCCTATGGATTAGTGAATGAGGAGGACCCTGTTTACAAAGGATTCTGGAGAAGGTTCAACCAAAACAACAATTTCCCAGAGAATGCAGGTAGAGCAATAAAATGCCATTTCGACTTTGAAACCCATCAAAGCGAGCAAATCCAACTTAAGGTAGCCATTTCGCCGGTTAGCACCAGAGGTGCTGTTAGTAATCTTATTGTAGAGGCTCCGCACTGGGATTTTGATAAGATAAAGCAAAAAAGCCAGGAAATATGGAACAGAGAATTGGCAAAAGTGGAGGTTGAAACCCTGAACGATGATGATAAGGTTAACTTTTACACCTCACTCTACCATTGCTTTCTTGGTCCTACAATCTATATGGATGTTGATGGGAAGTATAAAGGACTTGACCAAAACATTCATACCGCAAAAGAATTCACCAATTACACAACATTCTCCCTATGGGATACCTACAGGGCATTACATCCTCTTTTCAACATAATCCAGCCATCACGCAATGTGGATATGATCAAATCCATGCTTGCACACTATTCCCAGAGCGTTCATAAAATGCTACCTGTTTGGTCGCACTATGCCAACGAAAACTGGTGTATGATTGGCTACCATTCCGTTTCGCTTTTGGCTGATGCCATTGTAAAAGGAAACAGTCATTTTGATACAAACCATGCCCTTGATGCTGCCGTGCAAACGGCAAATAATGGCTGGTACGATGGTCTGGACTATTACATGCAAATTGGATACGTTCCAGAGGATATGTCGGGCAATTCTGTTTCGAAAACTCTGGAGTTTGCATACGATGATTGGGCCATTGCCCAAATGGCAAAAAAATTGAAAAAGAGCCATTTGGAAAACACTTTCACCAAGCGTTCGCAGAACTATCGTAATGTTTTCGATAGCTCAATAGGATTTATGCGCCCTCGTATTTACGATGGCACATTCAAAAAGGATTTTGATGTTCTCGATACTCACGGGCAGGGTTTTATAGAGGGAAATTCGTGGAACTACACCCTCTACGTTCCCCATGATGTGGAGGGTTTAATAGGCTTGCTGGGTGGAAAAGAGAAGTTTGAAATTTATCTCGATTCGCTTTTTACCATGCAATTACCCGAAAAGTACTTCCAAGGAACTGAGGATATTACCCGCGATGGCATTATCGGTAACTATGTGCATGGCAATGAACCCTCGCATCATGTTCCGTACCTCTATAACTGGACTGCAAAACCTTGGAAAACACAAGAAACTGTAAGGAAGATTTGCAACATAATGTACAGGCCAACCCCTAATGGGCTGGGTGGTAACGATGATCTGGGTCAAATGAGCGCATGGTACATTTTTAGTGTCCTTGGCTTCTACCCCATTGCCCCTGGATCGGAGTTTTATAGCATAGGCAGTCCACTTGTTGTATCTGCAAACCTAAATCTGGAAAACGGTAAGGTTTTTAAAATTAAAACCATAAACCAATCCCCCGAAAACGTTTTTGTACAGAAAGTCACTCTTAACGGAATAGAAATTAATAATTTCAGGATTAACCACTTCGATATTATGAAAGGTGGTGAATTGGTTTTTTATATGACGAATAGAATTAGGTAACAAACCTGTTATTGCACTGAAAATGAAAAATATACCTACTCAAATATTCCTTTTTGCTTTTGTTATACTTTTTGCATCATGCAAACAGCAATCGAAACCTATCTTTCAAAAGGTTGAGCTTAACTCCAGTTGGGTTTTTAGCAGAAAGGATAACCCTGAATGGCTTCACGCATCAGTTCCAGGGACTGTTCATACCAACCTGTTAAACAACGGTGCCATATCAAACCCATTCTATGGTTGCAACGAATATGAGCTACAATGGATTGGAGAAAAGGATTGGATTTACAGAACTACCTTCAATGTTGATTCGGTCACTCTATTAAACTCCAAAATATTTCTTGTTTTTGAGGGTATTGATACCTATGCCGATGTATTTCTTAACGGAAAAGAGCTGCTACATGCTAACAATATGCACAGAAAATGGGAGGCAGAATGCAGCGAGGTTTTAAAAGCAGATGGTAACATTTTAGAGGTACACTTCCATTCGGCTCTCAACAAATTTTTGGAAGATTCCATTGCCTTGGGTTATCCCCTGCCCGGTGGGCGTTGGGTGTTTGCCCGCAAGGCAGCTTACCATTTTGGCTGGGACTGGGGTCCACGGTTCATTACTGCTGGCATTTACAAACCTGTTTATCTGGAAGTCAGAAATTGCTTTAAGGCAATTGACATTCATCTTTTCACTAAGGATACTTCCAACGATAAGGCAATTATAACTGTAGATGCTCAAATTCATTCGGATATTGAAGATAAGGCTTCTGTAAAGGTAATGGATAAAAAAACCAAAAAGGTTCTAACAAGACAGGTTATCTCAATTACTCCCGAAAAAAAGGATTACACCATTGACTTCACAATCAACAACCCCAAACTATGGTGGTGCAACGGTTTGGGCGAGCCCAATATCTACGATCTTATCGTTGAGCTAGAAACTGAAAAAGGTTTTGGCTACTCCAGAGAGATTCCCTTTGGGATTAGAACTCTACAAACAATTATGAAGGATGACGAGCATGGCAAATCGTTATACGTTGAGCTAAATGGATTTCCGGTTTTCATGAAAGGAGCCAACTATATTCCTCAACACTCCTTCGTAAGTGAAGTAACCGATGAGCAGTACCACGATATCATCAAAATGGCTGTGGAATCGAACATGAACATGCTACGCATATGGGGTGGCGGAGTATACGAAAAGGACATCTTCTATGAGCTTTGCAACCGCAATGGTATTCTGATTTGGCAGGATTTTATGTTTGCCTGTGCCATGTACCCCGAAAACAACGATTACGTTGAAAACGTTAAGCAGGAAGCCATATATCAGGTAAAACGACTTCGCAATCATTCCAACATCGCCCTTTGGTGCGGTAACAACGAAATAGATGAGGGATGGCACAACTGGGGTTGGCAAAAAGCACACAGCATATCCAAAAAGGACTCGGCTACCATTTGGGAGGGGTATAAAAGGGTATTCCACGGTGTGCTCCCCGATGTTGTCAGCACATGCGATCCCCAAAGGTTCTACCTCCATACATCACCTTTGCATGGTTGGGGACGCGAAGAAAGCATGAAAGCAGGAAGTTCCCATTACTGGGGGGTTTGGTGGGGCGTTCAACCCTTCGAAATGTACCTTGAAAAGGTACCTCGCTTTATGAGCGAGTATGGATTTCAGGCGATGCCAACCATCTCAACCATTCGGGAGTTTCAATCAGAGGATGATGATTATCTTTTCTCTCCTTCGCTCAAATGTCACCAAAAGCATCCTACCGGATATGAAACCATAAACACATACCTTGAAAGAGAAAACCTATATCCAAAAACAGTTCAGGACTTTATCTACCAAAGTCAGCTTATACAAGCTAAAGGCATAGGTTTAGCCATTGAGGCACACCGAAGGGCAAAACCGCAATGTATGGGAACGCTTTACTGGCAGCTTAACGATTGCTGGCCCGTGACAAGCTGGTCGGGAACGGATGCCTTGGGCAACTGGAAAGCTCTGCAGTACAGGGTTAGGGATCTTTATAATGACATAATAGTATCAATTATTGACTACAAAGATGTAGTAGAGATTTTTGTTGTATCCGACCGCCTAACCGAAACATATGGCATTGTTGAAGTTAATCTGGTAGATTTTTCAGGTAATAGAACCAATGTCTATTCAAGTGAACTTATTTTAGCAGCCAACACTTCTCAAATGGTATTGTCCAAGAAATCAAGCGAATTTTTTGCTGGTATCAACACTAAATCCTCTTTAGTTGAATGCATATTTAGAACGAAAGACAAAAAAATTTACACCAACGAGAAGTTTATCGAACCTTACGGCAACCTGGAATTGCCATCGGTCGAAATAAGCACAAGGGTTGAACCAATATCCGACGGATTCAATATCCAACTAAAAGCCAATGCTTTTGCTGCGCACGTTCAACTTTACCTGACTCAAAGCCACGCCTGGTTTAGCGATAATTTCTTTCACCTGTTCCCCAACGAGGAATACGTTGTGTTTTGTCGCTCGGATTTAGGCTACGATGAATTCAATGAGCAGCTAAAAGTTCATCATTTAGCCACAAAAAAAGAGAATAATAAAACTCAATACCATGAAAAATAGAAATTTAAGACTTTTAACGGTACTTTGCTTATCAATAATTGTCGTTTCCTGCAAAACCGATCACAGGGTAGAAAATCCTGCCGAATACGTTAACCCATTCATTGGAACAGATGCCCACGGGCATACCTACCCGGGTGCCACTTTGCCATTCGGTATGGTTCAGCTAAGCCCCGACACCCGCCTGGGTGGCTGGGATGGCGCATCAGGTTACCACTACTCCGATACGGTTATCTATGGTTTTTCGCACACTGCCCTCAACGGAACAGGGGTTGGCGATTATGGGGATATACTCCTTATGCCTATTGTGGGCGAGCCCACATTTTTCAATACCGAATACCTTTCGCCCTTTGAAAAAAAGAATGAAAAAGCGCAGGCGGGTTACTATAGCGTTTACCTTGATAAACCTGGAGTTCTGGCCGAACTTACGACTACTACAAGGGTTGGCTATCATCGCTATACTTTTCCCGAAACCTCACAGGCAAATATCGTTATTGACCTTGAGCATCGCGACAGGGTGATCGATTCGTGGATTGAGATTATAAGCGACACGGAGATTCGCGGAATGCGTCGCTCCTCAAACTGGGCCAACGACATGATCTGGTATTTCCACATGGAGTTCTCTAAACCTTTCACTACCAAAGGAATTGCTGTTAACAACGAACTTCAACCCTCTGCTTCTCAAGCACGAGGACAAAATGTAAAAGCTTTTGTTGGATTTGGTACAAGCGATAATGAATCCATCGAAGTGAAGGTAGCGCTTTCGGCTGTTGATGCAGATGGAGCATACAAAAACCTTAAAGCAGAGCTACCCGGCTGGGGTTTTGACGATACCCGCCAAAAAACTTACGATACATGGAATACCGAGCTAAGAAAAATTTTGGTCAAGGGTGGAACAGAAGAGCAGAAAACGGTTTTCTACACTGCCCTTTACCATGCATTTTTACAGCCCAATACGTTTATGGATGTTGACAATCGCTATAGAGGAATAGATAAGGAAACGCATATTGCAGAAGGTTTTTCAAATTACACTGTTTTTTCCCTATGGGATACCTACCGTACCTGGCACCCGCTTATGACAATAATCGATACAGCCCGAACCCTCGATTTTATCAAGGTAATGCTAAACATGTACCAGAAAGGTGGTTTGCTCCCAATATGGGAGCTGGCAGCCAACGAAACCTACTGCATGATTGGAAATCATTCAATCTCAGTAATTGCCGATGCCTACATGAAGGGAATCCGTGGTTTCAATGCAGATTATGCGCTTAAGGCAATGGTTCATTCTGCAACTCGCGATCATTTCGGACTGGGAGCATACCAAAAGTATGGACATATACCAGGTGATAAGGAGCATGAGTCCATTTCCAAAACCCTGGAGTATGCTTACAACGATTGGTGTATTGCGATGATGGCCAAGGAAATGGGACGCAATGATCTGTACAGAGAGTATATCAAAAGGGCACAGTACTACAAGAACATCTTCGATCCCTCAACGGGCTTCATGCGCCCCCGTATTAATGGAGGATGGCTCACACCATTCAACCCCACTACCGTGGATTGGCACTTTACCGAGGCCAACTCATGGCAGTACAGCTTCTACGTTCCACAGGATATCACCGGATTATACAAGCTGCACGGAGGGAAGGAAAAATTTTCCGCCCTCATTGATGAACTATTCGAAACCGATAGCGAAATCACCGGTAAAGATCAAAAAGACATATCGGGTTTAATCGGGCAATACGCTCAGGGTAACGAACCCAGCCACCACATGGCATACCTGTACAACTTTGTAAACCAACCCTGGAAAACGCAGCAACGGGTAAGACAGATTATGGATGAACTATACACCCATAAGCCCGACGGGCTTAGTGGCAACGAGGATTGCGGGCAGATGTCGGCATGGCTGATCATGAGCGCAATGGGCTTATACCCTGTTACACCAGGTATGCCTGAATATGTAATCGGCACACCCTGGTTCCCCGAGATAGAAATCTTTCTCGAAAATGGCAATGTGTTTAAAATAACAGCCAACAAGGTTTCGCCCCGAAATTTCCACATCCAATCGGCAAAACTTAATGGAAATCAATACAATAAATCGCATATATCCCATGCCGATATTATAAACGGTGGGCATTTACAATTCGAAATGGGAAATCGCCCTAACAAGCAATGGGGAATCCAAGATAAAGATGTGCCATTCACTCATATTCAAGACGATTTGCTTTTACCCATACCCTATATCGTGGCTGACGACCATCGCATTCGCGATACGGTAATGGTTACCATTGGAACCATTGTTCCCGATTGCAAGGTTTTCTATACACTCGATGGTAGTGAGCCAACCAAAGAGTCGATACTTTACCAAAGCCCTGTAAGCCTTGACAAAGCAACCACACTAAAGGCAAGGGCATTTAATAATGAAATGGGATACAGCTTTCCCATTGAAGCACGTTTTGTAAAAATCGACCTATCAAGAAAAATTGAAATTGTAAATGCCTACCATCCAAACTATCATGGAGGAGGGCCAGAGGCCCTTATCGATGGAATTCGAGGAAATCCAAACTGGCGATTAGGGGGTTGGCAAGGTTACGACAGAGTTGACTTTGAGGCAATAGTTGATTTGGGTAAAAGCAAAGTTATAAACTATTTAGCCGCTGGTTTTGTACAGGATATCCGCTCTTGGATATGGATGCCCAAGGATGTTGCATTCTGGGTTTCGGACGATGGACACAATTTCACAAAAGTTATATCCAAAAAAAGTACAGCTCCTCATGATGACTACACTATTAGAATTGAAGATATTGGCAGTAAGGTAAAAGCATCTGGTAGATATATTAAGATTGTTGCTAATAACTATGGTACCATACCAAAATGGCATTTAGGTGCTGGTGGAAAGGCATTCATATTTGTTGACGAAATAATTATTGAGTAAAAAAAAAAATGCAAATGAGAAGGATGAGGGACATTATCGTAAAGCAAACAAAGCCAAACTTAACTGAGGTTGAGCGGATGTTTGAGAGGCAATCGCAATTCGATGGGAGTCAGGCTAAAATACAATATATAGTTGTTGATAACTTCCCAAAACTCGGACTATTTACAGCCCTAAGATTTTTAGAATGGGTATCTGAGAATCCAAATGGTGTCATTAGCCTTCCCACAGGGAAAACACCTGAATTTTTTATCAAATGGACACAATATTTGCTTACCAACTGGGACAATTCCACCGGAAAAGAATTACGAAAACGGTTTGGATTAACATACAGCAAAAAACCGGTATTGAGTGATTTGCACTTTGTCCAAATTGATGAATTCTACCCCATAAGCTCCAAACAGCATAACAGTTTCTATCACTATGTGATGAAATATTACATGAATGGATTAGGTCTTAAGAAAGAGAAAGCACTTCTGATTAACTGTGATGAAATTCTTTTGGCTGATGGAAAACATTTTAGTGAAATCTTCCCCGATTACCATGTTGATATTTCACTAAGGTATAGGGAATGTAGATCCTCGTTCGAACAAATCCAACGTGATTCTATCTTTATAATCGACGAATGGTGCAGCCGTTACGAACAGAAGATCAGGGACAAAGGAGGCATTGGCTTTTTTCTGGGGGGCATTGGACCGGATGGCCATATTGCCTTCAATACAAAAGGTAGCGATTTGTTCAGCACCACACGATTAACACAAACAAACTTCGAAACCCAGGCAGTTGCAGCAGGGGATTTGGGTGGGATAGAGGTTTCAAGTAATCGGCTGGTAATCACCATTGGATTGGAAACAATAACCTATAATCGCGATGCGGTGGCCATAATATTTGCCGGTGGCGAAGCGAAAGCAGATATCGTTAAAAACTCCATTGAGCAAGAAATGGTTAACCTATACCCTGCCACAGCGCTGCAAAGATTAAGGCACAGCAGATTTTATCTTACCTCAGGTGCTGCATCAAAATTATCCGACAGCCTTAACCGCTACTATACTGATGGGGATTGGGCACAAGAAAAAACCGATCGTGCAATCATTGATGTATGTAAAGAGTACGATAAGTACGGGAACAGGCTTATGGTTGATGACTTTGAGAACCATCGATTCTGCAAACTTATTCCCAACAAGGAAATGGCTGTGGACACTGTTTTTAAAAGCATCTTGGAAAAAATGCAAAGGGGAATACAAAAAGAAACGAATCAGGTTTTTCTGCATACAGGTCCCCATCACGATGATATAATGCTGGCAATACTTCCTTTCATAGCTAAGCATATTCGCGAAGTATCAAATACATTCCACTTTGCCGTTATGACATCAGGCTTTAATGCTGTCACCAATCGCTTTGTAGTTGAACTATTGCAGGATACCAAAAAGTTACTTGATCTGGGTTTGATACAAATGATAGAATACCCCGATTTCTTTGAAAGTGGTTATAAGTACAAGCACGATAAGGACGTATACCATTACCTTAACAAGGTTGCTGCTGGGGAAGAACACGAACGTCGAAGGGGAATATGCCATCGGGTGGTAAGAGCGCTTACCGAGATATACAGGGTTAAAGATAAGGATCAGCTAAGAGATTCGATTAACGAAGTTCTTTCGATACTCAGAAAAAGTTACGATGGAGAGAAGAATCCACCAAAAGTACAAAGGCTCAAGGGAATGATCCGTGAATTTGAAGAGGAACTGGTATGGGCACATTACGGCATTCAGGTAAAAAATGTGAACCATCTTCGATTAGGGTTTTACAAGGGCGATATTTTTACCGATCAACCCGAACAGGTTCGGGATGTGACTCCAATTCTCGAATTACTCCGAAGAGTAAAACCAACCGTACTTAGCCTGGCCTTTGATCCCGAGGGAAGCGGTCCCGATACACACTATAAAGTTCTCCAAGCCATTGCCGAAGCCTTAAGAATTTGGAGGGAAGAAGCTGATATTTCAGGTTTACGTATTTGGGGATACCGAAATGTTTGGTACCGTTTTCATGCTGCAGACGTTAACACTATTTTCCCGGTTTCCCTTAACGCTATGTCGGCCATGAAGGACGCTTTCAACCATTGCTATATAAGTCAGGTTGATGCATCATTCCCTAGCCATGAGTTGAAAGGTAAGTTTTGCGATCTTGCCACAAAAATATGGGTTGAGCAGCTTAAAGATATCCAACTTCTTCTGGGGAAAGACTTCTTTTACCAAAGCGAATTACAAGTATTTCGTTCTGCTCATGGCATGCAATTTCTTAAAGAAATGAAAGTAGATGAATTCCTTGTTCATGCAAGAGAGCTGAAAGAAACTATGGAAGGGATGGTCGGTTAATACAAGTATTAAGTATATTTTTATAAGGAAAAATCATAAGACTATGAAAACATTAAAATTGGCTGCCCTTCTGATATGGGCACTGATTATCACCATATTTTCATCATGCAATCACTATAGCGAGGATGAATCCATCAACCTATTATCTTACAATATCCGTTTCGATAATCCTGATGATGGACTGAACTCTTGGTCAAACCGCAAGGAAAAAGTGGCGGCACTGATCAGGTTTCACGATGTGGGCATAGCATGCCTTCAAGAGGTATTACACCATCAGTTAATCGATTTAGATAAAAGACTACCTAATTTAAGTTGGGTTGGGGTGGGTCGTGATGATGGAAAACAGCAGGGGGAGTACTCCCCTATTCTATACGATAATCAAAAATTTAAACTCCTCGACTCTGGTTGGTTCTGGCTGTCGGATACTCCCGATGTCCCTTCCATAGACTGGGATGCAGCTTGCGTCCGAATTTGCACCTGGGTAAAGCTAAAACATTTGGCTAATAGTATTGAACTCTTTGTTTTCAACACACATTTTGATCATGTTGGAGAAATTGCCCGACAAAACTCTGCTCAACTCATCATACACAAAATCAATGAAATTGCTCAGGGTTATCCTCTGGTTCTTGCCGGTGATTTTAATGTATCACCCAATTCTGATCCGATTAAAACGATAGCTGAAAAATTTTTTGATTCGTATTTAGTTTCCGATGAGCCCCCTTACGGCCCCATTGGCACATGGAATGCCTTTGATTTCAACAGCACGCTTGATCAGCGTATTGACTTTATTTTTACAAACGAAAGAATTAATGTTATTAAGTACGCCAATTTATCTGATTCCGAAGATCAACGATTCCCCTCAGATCATCTGCCAGTTTTTGCGAAAGTAAGTTTTAATGAACTATGAATATTGAATTTATGACTTTTTTCTACTTCAAATACCAGCATAGTAATACATATTCATTCTTCATATTTATGGCACAGCATTTTCTATTTAGCATCAAACAATGCCTGCACCTTAGGTTGATGATTCATTAGATTTTTTACCATGAAAAGAAGAGACTTCATAAAAAGAATGGGTATCTTAAGCATGGGTATTGCCTCAACCGCTGGTTTTAATTCATCCTGCTATTGGCGAGAAACAAAAAAACCATTCAAAAAATGGGTATGGCTTATTCCAGAAACAGGCCTCTCGTTAACAGAATGGCATAAACGCTTCGACAGGTTAAAACAGCATGGCATCGATGCAATCCTTATACAGGTTTACAACAGCCACAAAGCATGGTACAAAACTCCTAACCTACCCCTTGAAGAAAATCTACTTGAAACATTAATAAGGATTGGTAAAAAAGCGGGTATTGAGGTTCATGCCTGGATTTGGATCATGCCCAACAACAACCCCTACTACATCGAAAATAATCCTGAATTTTATGCTATTAATGGTCTTGGTCAACCATCATTTTCGAACCCAGCCTACGTTGGATACTATAAATTTATGTGTCCAAATAATCCAGATGTTAGGGAATTCATATTGAACAATGTAAGAATACTTTCAAATGTTTCCGGTCTGGATGGCATCCATCTTGACTATATTCGCTACCCCGATGTTATAATTGCCCCAGCACTTCAACCCAAATATCATGTAATACAGGATAAGGAGTACCCACAGTTCGACTACTGCTACTGCAAGGTTTGTAGGGATAAGTTCAAGTTCGAAACGGGTATAGATCCACTAAAAGACCTAACTGAACCCTCTGCCAATGATTCTTGGAGGCAGTTCCGATACAATTCTATTACTAAATTGGTAAACGATGAATTGGTTCCAATAGTAAATAGTCAAGGTAAAAAGATCACTGCTGCCGTTTTTCCCAATTGGGAAAGCGTTCGCCAACAATGGTTCAAGTGGAACCTCGATGGTTTTTTTCCTATGCTTTACCACAATTTTTACAACGCTCCCCTTGAATGGATTGGCGAAAATATAAAAATGCAAATAGCAGATTTGGAAAACCCTAAACCGATTTACGCAGGTCTATTTCTCCCCTCATTAAAACCTGAAGAACTTATAAAAGCAATTGAAATTGCTTACAAAGCCAAATCTTCCGGTATCGCCCTCTTTTCTCATGATCATCTATCTGAATCACTGCTATGTATTATATAATATAGAAATATTCTATCCTTTTTCTATATATTAAAACTTTGAATTATTGATTTTGATAAAATAATCCTCATTTTTTTTTACAATTCTGTTTCACTGATACTTAAATATTTTTTTTTAAAAAAAATTAAAAAATATATTAAAAAATACTAAATCGTTTTAGTTATTTATTAAATTTGCATTAAGTAGAAATCAATAAGTAAACAATTAATTGCTCTTCAACTAAAAGTAAAGTTTAACCCAAATCAAACCCTAAACGAAATGCAAAGAAAAATTTTACTGTTTTTAATGTGCATGGGGTTCTTTATCAGTAGCATAAATGCTCAGAACCTCAGGGTTACCGGTAAGGTAACCAGTCAACTCGATGGAACTTCTCTTCCTGGTGTTTCCATAGTAATAAAGGGTACTACACAAGGTACAACAACCGACATCGATGGAAACTACAGCATTGAAGTTCCTCAAGGAGCTGTTCTACAGTTTTCTTTCCTTGGAATGATTCCAA
>Ga0334890_1003619_pt1 | contig 15344 bp, 4 predicted proteins | sample GraSluR1_MG_3_FD_207220 | JGI IMG/M metagenome (GOLD analysis project Ga0334890, IMG submission 207220) | Sludge microbial communities from methane-producing bioreactor in Wageningen University, Netherlands - Granular Sludge_31_08-R1 | ecosystem: Engineered > Bioreactor > Anaerobic > Unclassified... | reverse complement strand
TCATACTTCTCAACAATATAACGAAAGTCATCAAGGTTAATAACGAAAAATAGACTTAATGAACCTTCCGAAGCAGAAACTATCTGGGTATTAATGCTTCCAAGGAGATTGTCTTTAAATATTGGTTTATTATTTTCGTTAATCAACTTCTCTGTTGTTGATTCATGAGCTTCATCCAACTTTTCACGCATCGCTTGTCTTTCTAACCTATTTCTAGTTATATGATAAACAACATTTCTATAAAGAAAGAAGAGACTTAGTCCCGTTAGGAGAATCAATAGTACTGCTACTACAACTTCAACCGTTTGAGTTGTTGTGTTGGGATCCCTCAAAAAAATTAAATCAAACATAACGCACCTCACATTTCGTTTTTACTAGCTAAAACATCTATTCTTTTAGCTTTTGCTATTTTATGAAACTGATCAACAAACTTCAAAGTCTCTTTGTCTAAAAGTGGTTTTGAAATCAAATAACCTTGAAAGACATCAGTTGAAATCTGTTTTAGATACTCATATTGCTTCTTCGTTTCCACACCTTCTGCAATTACCTTCATCCCTAAATTATGAACCATACTTACTATTGTACCAACAATCTTATGATCTTTATCTGCTCCAAAGATTCCATCGATAAATGACTTATCAATCTTCAAATTATCAAACTCAATCTGTCGTAAATACGTCAATGAAGAATAACCTGTACCAAAATCATCTAAAGAGAACTTGATTCCTAGTTCATGCAAAGCTTGGATTTTATCTTCTAATAGAATTGAAGCATCCAAAAATACACTTTCAGTCAATTCAATCGTTAAATAATTTGGATTAACATCGGTTTCTTTGATGATTCTCTTAACAATATCAACAAAGTTACTCTGAAGAATCTGAATTGAAGACACATTTATACTCATCATAAACTCTTTATCATACTCTTCGCGAAGTTTAACTTGCATTCGGCAAGCTTCCTCAAAGACCCAAGTTCCGATAGGAATAATCATATAGGTTTCTTCAGCATTAGCAATAAAGATCTCTGGACTTATCTCTCCCAAAGCAGCTGAACTCCACCTTGCTAAAGCTTCAAAACCATATAGATTACTCTTGTTGTCTACTAAAGGTTGATATTTTAGGTATAACTCTTTATTAATAACTGCATTTGATAGCTGTTCTGACACTTCTGCTTGGTAGTTTACTTCTCTTGCTATATTCTCATTATAGAAGATAATCTTCTTTGTTGCGAGTTTTTTTGCTTTAAAAAGAGCAATATCACATTTTTTAATCAAATCATCAATTGTATTGCCATCAGTTGGATAATTGGCTACTCCTATATAGAACTTAACTTCAGTTTTTATATTCTTTACAACTAAAGGATCTTTAAAATAAGCCAATAGTTTATTGAGTTCATACTCCACTTCTTTTAATGAATTAATATCTGTCATCAAATAGACGAACTCATCGTTACCATTAGCATAAAGATGATTAGAATCATTAAATATCTTAAGCAATTCATCTGCAATACTCTTAATCAAACTATCTCCTAACATCTGCCCTTTGATAACATTGATATTCTTAAGGTTATCAACTTGAATCAAACATATTGCTGTTCTTCTTGAACCAGTTAAAACATAATTATCGATATCATCATTAGCAGGAACTCGATTCTTAAGCCCGGTAATTCTATCAAAAGCAAAATTATCATAAACCAATTGAACTTGTCTGTCAATCTCTTCAGACATTAAATTGATTGCATCACCAATCTCTTTAATTTCATTGTTATCAATAAGTTCAACCCTTACACTATAATCACCATTCTTTATCTGTTCCAAAGATGAAATAATCTCATGAATAGGATACAATACTTTCTTTAGACGATGATTTAGTATTAAAGTGATAAAACCTAATAGAAGAATAATTGCTATGATTGAGAAACCGAATACCATCTCTATCGAAAACATCATAGCATCTTCTACCATAACAACAACATCCCAGTTATAATCAGGAATAGAATCAATGCTAATAAAATACTCTTGTCCAAAGAATTTTAAATTGACCACTTCATCTTGATTATATTGACTCTTAAGCAGATCAAACCCTTGTTTCTCAAATCCTTTTTGTATATCTATGTTCAAAAATTCATCTTTGTCAACCATGAAGTAATCAAGATATGCCTCATTACTAGTAAAAACCATTACTGGTTCATTAAGAAAGTCTGCAAAAATTAAAATATCGTTTTTGTTTTGAATAATCTGATTGTCTAATTTCATAATCATATTAGTCAAACTCAATAGAGAAATATCAATCCCTAAATATCCGATATGAACACCATCACTAAATACTTTATTTGCATAAGTGAATGTATAATCATCAAATAACGCATCGATATAAGGTTCTGTGAAAACCTCTTCTAAACCATCTAAGGCTTGGAACCAAGGTCTTTCATGCAAAAGCCAATCATCATCCTTCAAAACTTCTCCACTATCCAAAATCGCACAACCATCTACAGCTAACAGACAATTATAATCAGTCGCTACAAATAACAGATCATATATCTGATCTCCCTGATGACTCTTTACAAGGTTAACTGTCTTGAGGTAATTAAAATATTTCAAATAACCTTCTTCATCCTCATTGGGAATAGGGTTGTTTCCTGAATTAACATATTCAAGGTAATCAATAACTGATTGGTCCGTTGAAAGCAACCTTGCATCTGTTTTTATTCCATCTAAAACTGTTGTTAAAGTATTTACAATAGCAGATGTTTGGTTCTCGATAATTTCAGCTTTATTTTGGTCAATATTAATAAAAGTAAAAATCAGAAAAAATGTTGTTAATCCAACCAAAAACAACGAATCAATAAAAATCGTTAAACTGACAATTCTTTTAGTAAGACTTATTCTTTTGTTTATATTTCTCTTCATAAAATATTAACTCCAAGACTTAAAGAAATCGAACAATCCAAAAGGTTTATTTGTTTCTGGTTCTTCTATTTCTCTGATGTAAACATTGAATCTTCTCGTTCTATTGCTTATAGCATATTCAATATAATAATACTTTCCATCAATACAATCACAATAATCAAAGGCATCATTTAAGAAATACTCAGCATATTGAATTTCGTAAGTATACCTTTCATTTAAATAATGATCCAATGGCAGTTCTAAACTAAACGAATAAAACCCAGCAGTATTTCTACCAAAACGATAAGTATAATCTGCATCACTAGTATAAAAGAACTGAGTCATTCTATTGTTCAAACCAAATACCTCAGTAAATACAGGATAATCAGCAGGATCAACCACTCCAAAAATTGAATCATCGCCATCAGTAATCATATTTTTTACATTTATAATCACTAATTGATTATCAAAATCAAGACTATCTTTTGCTAGTACACAACTGCCAATAGTATCATCGCTGCAAAAATAGATATCAAACACGATTGTAAGATTGTAAATTACATCTGTGACAGTAATATAATAATAAACTTGTGAATTACTGTCTTCTGATGTAACTCGATATTGAATCACTACCATTTCCGGTTCAATCGGTTCGGCACCTGTTTCTGGAATCAAAGTGAAGTCAGTTGCCAACAATGCAATATCTTCGGGGTTTGAATCGTTATTGACTTCTGGGGTATAATACCACTCACCTAAATCACTATCCCAAGCACGTCTAGAAATAGTAGCACCTAAAGGTAAATAATCTAAAACAAAAGGTGTATAAGAATCCAATGGAACATTTGAAACTTTTCCATCAATTCTAAAATAAGGATATCCCACTTCATCAGATTCATCATAATCAATCCCATCAAAGAATATTGCTGGATCAAAAATAGATGATATAACTAATCCATCAACATCAGTAATATCCATATTCGGATAAGATGTTTCATTAGCTAGTTCAGAAAATTTTATATCACTAAGATAAGCGCTAATACCCTCATTCTTTCTAATTACTAAATCTGTTTGAATGGTAATAAAATCTGTAGTACTTCCATCTCGATAATACTTTATACTAAAAGTGTAATAACCAGGTAATGTTTCATTGCTCATATTGATAATTAAATAATCATTAGTAGAATAACTCAATCCTACTATTTCCGAAGGAAGATAAGGAGTAATCTCATCAATCAATGTAGCTGTAACAGAAATCTCTAGGTATGAATCATCTAATGGATTAAGAGTATACAAATCAAGGTATTGATCAAATCCTAAATCCACTGAAAACACAGTATTACTTGCTTCTCTTGTTGTAAAAACATCATTAAGAGGCATATCATTTCCATCTCTAAGCACAGAAATTAAATCTACTTCCCGCTCAATCAAATTATGAGTATAAGTTGAAGTTGTTCCGTTTTCTGCTTCAATAATATATTCTAAAATATATGTTTTATATCCGTCATTATAACTTACACTTACAAGCCTTGCACTAACAACAGAAGCAAAATCAGATAAGACTAAACTGCCAAGATTTATAAAATTAATATTATATCTAACTCCATCTAAATAACTAGGAACTCCTCCTAAAATAATCTCAGAGAAATTATTTGGTGAAGTATCCATATCTATCAATCTACCCATATTTACATATGAGGTAATATTTAACCCATTAATCACTAAAGAATTCTGAATTGAATAATGACTGAAACCAATAATATCCTTTTGATTAGATGTTGCTTTATCAAAATGTATCGTATTAGACGTAGATGAAGAGAAATATTTATAATTTATATAATAATCTCCGGCAATCAATTCTTCACTAAAATTAAATGTAATACTATAATAACCGACTCCGCCACTAATAGCAACAGCAGATGCTGTAATTGTATAGTAACTCGGATCGACAAATGTATTAAATCCGTCATCATGATACAACGAAAAATATTGTGAAAAATCATATCCCTCAATCAAAATACCTTTGCTATCTTCAAAATTTAAAGTTAAGCTTCCATTGTAATTTACATCACCTAAGCCACGAATATCAGTTGGATCGACTACGTTTGTTGGTAGTCCACCATTAAATTCAGCTGAAACAACGCCAATCGTTCCTGGTGATTGTACACCATTTGGAGTAAATGTAATGAATACTTGATAATCATTGTAATACTTACTATCGGCAAAATTTGGATCCGCAACAAAAGCTTCAGAGAAAACTGAAAAATACCCTAAAGGTAATGTTACATTTGCTGGGATAGAGTAACTTGGTAAATTAATATTTAAGTCTGCTGGATAAGCTGTTGAAATTTCATTAAACCGTTCCGGATATAATAACGTACTCAAAGCTTCTAAATAAACCTTATGCTCTCCTAGATAATCAATAGTATCAGCAGGATATACAGTCCATTCGCTTGTATCCCAACTTGTAGTTGGAGATAGGGTTGAGGCATTTCTTACTACAGTTCTGTTCATTGAACTGCCACCACCTGCCCAAGTCCATTCCTCTCCTGGGTCTTCACCAATAACTCCAAAAACATCGATTACTGTTGAATTCTTAGCTAAAGCGATAGCATCATCACCATTGTATCTCATAACTACGATTCTATCAGCTAAATCTAGCATAGTTTGATTTGCTTGATCATTTACTAGTAAGTATGTATCTCCAGATGCTAATGTTCCAGTTAAGGTTATTGTAGTATTTGGTGTAGGCGATCCACTTCGATATATTCGAATAGAATAATCAGATAAATCGACATCTTCTCCTGTACCATTATATATTTCAATAGCATTATTTAAGTTGCTATTTGATCCCTCAACATACTCACTGATAATTAAATCATCCAAACCAAAATAATCCTCAGTTCTTACAGCTATCAATGAATTAGCTGAGGCCAAAGCATCAAAAATATTATAACTTGCTGTTGTTTGCAAAGGATTGAATGCCTCCATACTGATAGTAAAATAGATTTCACGATTTAGATAATCAATGTTTGCCAAACTTAAAACACTTGAACTACCACCGTCTTCAAGCAAGATTAAGTTCTGTAAATCACTATCAATCAATTCAGCTTTATCATTGTAAATCGTTTGAAAAAGATTATTGTACTTATTAACTAAAGAAGTATCCAAATCCAAAGATATCGAAGGAGCTATATTTGAATAATCCAAATCTACTAAAGAAATAAATATATCCGCAAACTCATCGATTAGTTTTATATTTGAAGTTCTAATGTTTCTTGGTAAAACTGATCCAAAATCTTGTCCCGCTGTTGTTGATAAAACATACATTCCGTTTAGTCTTGGATTTGCTCCACCAAGCTTAAAGCGATCTGCTAGCAAATCATATTCCGCATAATAGATATATTCAGTTAAATCAGGATCAGTTCTCATCTCAAAATCATCGTCATATAGATATTGTGTTTGGCTGTCTGTAATCAATGGATCATTGGGGTTTTCTGTAATCCAACGCACGGGTCTTCCGGAAATATAGCTCGGATCACTTATTACCTGTCCAATAGAATATGTCGAACCTGGTGGAGTTGAACTCCCCCCAGTATTACGAGTTTCTATAAATGTTGATGTTGTTGGTGAAATGGAAGCAACTTCGCTTTTAATACCTTGTTGTAAAAAACCACTACTAACTTGAACGCTAATTTGATATTCATGATAATAGGTTCTAAATATCCACCAACCAGTAGAATACGTTCTTATAAACTGAACATTTGTTACAGTTCCACTATTTGCATAAAGAAAACCTGTAAAAACTACTTGAGTCGTATCGTTTTGTTTTGCTGAATAATAAATCGCATCATAGAATCTATAAGCTGTAACAGTATTTGAAAAATCTTCAACCTGATCAACCCTGCCTACTAAATCAATGTTTGGATTTGCATTAACAATAAAGTCAAAAGCACCACCTTCAGGCGTCATAATCCCTAAGTTACCTCTTTGAAGACGACCAAATATGCCACCAAAACCTCTTTTTCCTCTTGGACCTTCTCTAGTATAACCACTTGGAAATATAAAAGGGTTGCCGTCAGCCATATAAATTGCGGCTAATTCTCCAATTACTAGATTATTGTCTAAAGCTGATGATAAAGAGCCTGCAGCAATAGATTTAATATCACCATAGTTAACTGCCGTTGTGATATAGACAATTGTTTTTGGATAATCTGCTCCACCTAAAACAAAAGTAGCTCCAACCACACCCCCAGCAACATCTGTAGATGAGATTGTACCGTGATTTAACATATTACTCATTACCGATAAACCATAACCAATCACTCCACCTGCCGAAGCATAAACAGGAAGTCTTTGTGCAGAACCCGCAGTATCCGCATAACTATAAGGTATTTCTCTATATGTAGAACCCAAATCTGGTGGATCTGGTAAATTACCAACTAAAAGAGTCAAATTTCTTTGAGCAGGTGTTGTTAAATAGTCTTCAATTACAGTTGTAAGAGCTGAAACATTTCCAAAGTTCAAACCATTTGAAAGAACCGAGTTTTGAATATTGTTTTCCAATCCATCCGTTACTTGGTCCAAACCGCCAGCATCTGACTCACGCCATAAACTAACTCCCAAAACTCCGCCAGCTCTTGAGAAACGATGAGTCTTTACCAAAACATCACCATTATTACTAGTGTCATAAATTCGCGATGAACCAGAAAGAATCATTCCACTGATTCCCCCTGCAACAACACCAGTAGTATAACTTTCAATCAAGCCACCTTCATAAGACTGAGCAGTACTAGGAAAAAACTGGCTTGTTCCAGAGGTATTAGTATTGACAACTGAGATATTTCCTAAATTGGCTGAATCTTGGATTGAGCCTTTATTGAGTGTTACCAAACCACCTACAAAGGTATTACTTGTTCCGTTAATTCCAAATCTTGTTGTGTTATATGTCGAAGAAATATCTCCTTTATTGATAGAGTTTATAAGACCATAATTAGCAATAGGTTTTGTAGTTGATTGATTGGGGTTATCCAAATCACCTGCAAGATTTGTATTGACAAAACCTCCAACAAAAATGTTTCCAGATCCAGAAATCTGTCCGAATTTTATATCTCCTGAGTTTAGAGAATTCCTAATTACCCTATCAACTGACAAAGTTTTTGTAATGCCCGATAAAAACATTTTGTTTGCGTTTAAGTTAACATTGACAACATTTAAGTTTCCATAATTATGAACATTAATAAAATCAACATTATTGTTTAAAGTAATCATACTGATACTTAAAGGAGCACTCATCGATATTTGTGTATTACCATTATTGCTCATAAAATCAAGATTACCATAATTAGCTGAGAATCTTATCAACATTTCATTATTATTTAAAGAGTAAACAAAATAAGATATATCATTATAAATATTTGAGTCATAAACACTACTAGCATAATTGTAAGTTCTTGATATAACAACTTTATGATTGCCAATATCAAAGATAGTTGAGGTATATCGAAACTGAGTTTGTGTATAAGTTGCGCTATTCTCAGTGAAATCAAAACTGCCATGATTGAATAACAATGCATATTCTACTGCTTCTTCTGTATTTGAAACGCCAATTCCAGCCGCTATAACATCTGCAGTACTAGTCAAAAACTCATGAAATATATTACCTTCATTATATAGATTTGCAAATCTATATTCTGATTCTACTTCTAAAATAGGTGCTTTTCCCTCTAACAAACCAAAGACACCACCAACATATTGATAACCTTCAACAGCTGCTCTATCTTTAACTGATTGAACGTAAATATCACCTTTATTAGCAACATTTAACAGTTCATGCATTGCAGTTTCTGTATTTAACAAATAACCGATTACACCGCCGATATAGACATAAATATCAGCTACATTAGGAACTAAGTTAAGATCAGAAACTGTAGAAAAACCATATATATCGGCTTTATTTATCGCCTCATCAATAGTCAATTTTGCGCTATTAGTTGAGCCGACAATCCCACCAATATAATACCTTGGGTTAACACTATAAGATGAAAGAAAACTATGATTACCAAAAGCAACTTCACCAGTAACTGAAACTCTTTTAATTATTCCCGATGCTGTTCCAGCTATTCCACCAATAAAAGTTCTTCCTATCGCTTGATCTCCCAAATCAAGTTCAACATCTACCAAAACATCCTCGATTGTTCCACCTGTCATTCTGCCAGCTATAGCACCCATATAGAATGTATAAGAGTAGATATTTTCTGTGCTTGTAAACTTAATAACTGAAGCTGAGAAGTTAAGGTTGCTAACCTTAGAACCGACTCCCAATCTTGAGAACAAACCTGCATAATGCTCATTATTTGTGCTTAAAGGTTTATCGATTACCATATCATGAATATAGAAATTTTCACTCAAATCTAAAGCTAAAGGATTATAACCTGAAAAATCACCATAAAATATGGCTTGAGGTACACTATATACTCCTTCGGCTAAAGTACTCATATCAATATTTGCAGTTAAAACATAATCGGCTTGATTGAAAGGAGTTGAATTCTCAATAGTATTAAAACTCAACAATTTAGAGAAAAAAGCAAGTTCAGTAGGTTTTGATATTAGATATACTTGATTAATTGAATCATATTCCATACCTTTTAAAATCGGATATACATCATCTGGATAGAAATACCATTCACCATCAGCTAAGCCAGATGACTCAGACTTCAAAAGCGCTGTACTTTCGCCAGCAGCATAACTATTAGGTGTATCGATTATAAAAGTGGATGATCCAACTGTCACAACTTGCAAATATACATCTGAATCATAGAATAGATTATCTATAGTCCCGAAATTAGTATACAAAACCGGCTGATTCTTAAACTTGTTTATATAGTTTCCATTTACCACAACTTTCGAAACAAAATATGAATCCGTAAATATACCATAGTTTGTATGCACCAAACCAGCTGCTTGAAAATCTTGAGAAGCAGTTCCGACTTGATACCTAATTCCAGCTTGTGTCACTGATTCTCTTGAATCAATTACATAGATGTGTTGAACAACACCACTTGGCATGTTGTACCCAACAACATTTGCAACCTTCGTAATATCAGTGTGAAACTCAAGCAACTCTAAGTTAGCATTTTTTATACCAAAATTCTTAACAATACCTGCATTATAATTGAACATTGAATAATATTGCGACATAGCAATATCAACTGTAGTTACTGCATCAATGACATCTTCATAAATCAAAAACTCGTATCCTGCAAGATAGAGATTATTAATCTCGAAACCTTGACCATCAAAACTTCCTGTGAAATATCTTTGATATAGATTTTCTGCAACATCTTGAAAAATATATCCGATTGGAATAAACGCTTTTGATTGCATAACAGAATAATCGATATCTTGACCTAAAACATAATCTAATGACAACAAAACATCTATTTTAGTATCGCTTAACTTAACATCTTCAGTTGGATTACCAGTAATATAAATCTTTTCAAAAGAAACGTCAACAGAGTAGCGATAGAGCTGTTCAGCATTATCAAATCTTATTTTTTTACCATTTGCGGCTGAAGCACATTGAGAAGGTGTTGATGCTGCTAAACAATAATTATCTCTAAACTCATCATAAGACATAAACTCAGAAGATGAGGTCATCACATCTAGTTCAGTTTCCCAATCATATGTTCCATCAAAAGAATAATACTCTTCTATATTTGGTTTTATCGGTGAAGCTACAGTTCTTTCCAGTAAAAGACCTGAAGTGATAAGACTAAAAATCATAGTCAAAACTATGATTAAACTATGCTTAAGAAATAATGATTTTTGATTATACAAATTCATAGCCATCACCTACCAACTTCCGCCCCAAGGAGGCGTTTGCAAATCCCATACATTTTCTGGTCCACCCTCGCTTTGCACCGCTTCTATTGAAAAAGCTATTTGCAAAGAATACCCTGGAGAATACTTGCTAAACTCTTGTCCGGCAAAATAAGAAGTTATCAAACCTATTTCTAAAGGTGTAGTTTCATTGATTCTTTTAACTGGCAACTGATAATAAAGGTAATTATCAAACGCGCGATTATCAAACCAATTACTAGTTTCATAATTAAAGGGCATGAAATCTTCAGTAAATATTGATAGTTCAGTTATCTTCCCTTGAAAATCAGTATAAATCAATGTCAATTGTTCATAAATCTTTACCCTAAAGTAAGTATTGATGTTACTTTTAACATCTATATAAACCCGTAAATCCTCAAAATAAAAATCATTGGCTTCACTGACAACATTAACAAAATAAACTCCAGGTTTACTATCTGAAGGAGCTACTACTATTTCTTCTGCCGGAATCTCTCCTCCAAAACCATCATCAAAATATACATGGATATCTACTTCAACGAAACCCATCTCAGCTTGAAAAGAAAAGTCATAACGATTAGTAAACCAAGCATAAGTTATAAAAACAAAGGAAAGCAATGTAATCATCAATAATAAAATCGATACAATCATCCTTTTTTTCAACTCTCTCATCATACATCCTTCTCCTTTCTAAAAATTGATATTAAAAAAGCCATTATCTAATCGAAAGCATTTTTTATCTCAAGAAATAAAAAATGCCCTCGTCATTTAAGACAACGGCAACTGGCTACCATCTTTCGAAGGCCCTATAGCTTTGCGTCACTAGCTTTCACTAGTTTTGCTATTTACATAAGGTATTATATAATCTTATTAAGGTTTTGTCAATAATTATGTCAAATTTTAACGTTTTATCTTAAGTTTTAAAAAGTATTATCATCGTTTCTTAGAAAATCAATAAAACAAAAAGATTAATTAAATAGCAATTATCACAAAAAAGCAAACAATCTTTCTTATATTATCTATTTTAACAAATTCATCACGAAATTATAACAATATTTTTATTGTTTTTAAACCAAAAAAATGATATGATATATATTGCGAAAATTATTAAGGAGTGAAAAAACATGGGAAACCTATTTACGAAGAAAATTATAGTGGTAGCATCAGTGGTTTTAACCGTTGTTTTAGGAGCCGTTATTCTGGCTTTTGCGACCGGAAACACCCACTTGCCAAGTCTAGATGACCCAAAGGGCATTTTTTATGAGAGACTTGACGAGAACGGCAAAGTTATCTACTCTATAACCAATGAAGAATTATATGAACAGATAAAATCTAATAATGGACTTCAACAGTTACTGATGAATGTTGATACTTTATTATTAACTGAATATTTAGACGCAGTATCAAATGAAGAAATTCAAAATAGAATCAAAAAACTCAAGTATGGTACAGATGACTTTGATAAGATTGCTGAGTTAGATGACGAAACCACTGCTAGGTTAGAAGCTGAATATGAAAGATCAATGCTTTTGGCTGGATATTCAGGTAAAGAAGATGAATATGCTATGTTGCTTATCGCAAGAGAAAAATATGCTTTAGAAAAGCTTATTGACAAAATTACTGAAACTGAAGTCGCAACAGAATTTATTCAAAAACACTTTGAAGACATGCAAGCAATAAGAATTCGTTTTACTAGTCTAGAAGATGCAAAAGCAGTATTGCAAAAATACAATCTAACTGAGTTCAATGGTGAATCTCTAAGAAAATATGTTGGTTTTATCTATAAAGATGAAACAATGTTAGATATAGAGGATGAAATTGTTGATGCTCATATTGGTGTTGAAGTATTTTTCTTTGATGAATCTGGAAATATCTTAAATCTTGATGATGAAACTATCTATACAATTGGTGCTAATGATATTTATACTGATGAAGATGAGGCAACATTCCGCCTTGACAGCGAAGGAAACCTGATTGACAATGCATCAACAATTATCATTCAAAAAGAACACTTGTTTGAACGTCCAGAAGAAGCTCAAACATATTATAACGAAAACGCTCAATACTTCTATATGACAAAAACAGATGCCTATGACATGGATGAAGATATAATAATCAATGATTCAGAAGGCAACTTAGCATTTATCCTTAAGGCAAATGGAGATCTTTTTGATAAAGAAGACGTTGATGTAACAGATACTTCAGAATTAGAATTCAACAAAGAATTTAAGGAAATTAAAGACGTTACTACTTTCACTTCTAATAACACAATTGAGTTAAGTGATGTAGAAGTTCTCAATTACTATGTTGAAATGTACAATTATGTCTATGGTTTATTCAGAGATCTATTACCTACAGATACTACTATCGAAGACTTAATCACTTTAGACAACGATTACTTAAAGTTTAATTTTGATGAAGAAACAGCTATTTCAGCCAATTTAGCAACTTATGAGTTTAAAACAATCTCGATGCTAAATGATAAATTGTACTCTTTGACTCCTCAATCAGTTACAACAGGTTCAAGTACATACTATTATATGGTATACAAGTTAGACGAACCAACAAAGCTTAATTTAGGCGCACTGGTTTTAGATATTGTTGAAGATAGAATCGTATTACCAGAAAACATTGTAGAATCAATAGTCCTTCCGACTAAAGGTGAATACGATGCAACTATTTCCTGGACTTCAGCTGATAGAAACACAATCTCAAACACTGGTGTTGTCACAACTCCAAGTGTTCCAACAAAAGTAGATTTGAGTTACACAATAAAAGTATTAGGTGAAACAAGAACTGGGAAAATTACTGTTAACATCCTCCCAGAAGGCGAAAACTCTTCGGTAGAAGAGAATACTGAAGAAGTTGCTACTTTAAAAAGTTTATTAAATAATGACAGCTTATATAACAAATTAGCAACTAAATTAGCTGAAAATAAAGTTTATGGTTCAAATGGTTCTACAAATATTACCAAAGAACTTTATGAGTTAAGAGACAGCCTAGGATTCACTATTTATGATTATTATTTAGCTCTTGACTACAAACAAGTGAATACAGCCTACGAAACTACAAACCGTGGACACAAGACTTTAGTTGCTACTTTGGATAAAACTCTTACTAGTGAGGAAAGCGTTGAAATAACAGCTGATGATTTCTTCGAGTATGCATTGTTAAAAAATCCAGCAATCTATACCTTGTATGCATCACAAAATAAAGAATTGCTTTACTCCGAATATTTTGTAGAAACGTTTGGCACTCAAACAAATTTAAAAAGAAATGATTCTTTAAAAATGGATGAGATGTATGATGCAATAGCTTATGCAAAGCAATATTACACTTACATTAAATCGTTATACGAACAATACGGAATGAACTATCCATATAACAATTTCTCAGATTATGCCTACTCTCAATATGGAACTAAGACTGAATTTGCATTATTGCAATACTTCGTAACTAGAGAATTGCAACCATATATGATCAATGCTGTTATCGAGCAATACAAAGTAATCGAACAAGTTTATGAAATTGTAGAAGATAATTATGAAAACTACTTTAGTTTGGATGTAATTCACTTACTAATCTTCATTGATTTCGATGAAGATGGTTCACCGGACAAATATAATGAATACATCGATGACTTAACTCCTGAAAAACTAGATGATTACAACACATTGCTAGCTAGTTTAGAAATCGCAATCAATGAGTTTGACGGCACATTCACAGAATTAGTAACTGCTTACAATAAAGCTACTAGAGAAGACACAACCTGGGGTGTGTTCAAACAAAATGGTATCTTGATATTAACGGAAGACTTAAACTCAACCGACAGTGAAGACCAAAACGTAAAGCATTCTAGAACATACAGTGGTGAGCATGGAACAAAAGATGTTTTTGCAGAAGAGTTCACTGAAGCTTTAATATCCCTCTACAAAGAATATCAGTTACCACAAAACAAGGATTTAGATAGTTTGGTTTCTGATTTAGTCACAACAGATTTTGGTTTACATATCATCGAAGTAGAACAAGGTGATGAATTTGACCGTTTAAGCGCTAAATTCACTACTGAAGATGCAGATGGTAAAAACTACTCAGCTGATATCTTTAACGATTCAGAGAAACCTACTTTAAAACAACTTGAATTGTATACTCTTTATAAATTCTATTCAATGGTATATGATTTAACTGATGCAGATATCGAAAGTAAATTTGATATCGAAATACCAAACATACCTGCTTCTGTAAATAAAGCGATTGAATTCTATTTTGACTACTTACTATCAGAGTTTTATGTTCTTGGTGTAGTAAATGTCAATTTAGCTGAATTACTTGTATCCGGAGAGTTTAAAGCAGATAATTACGCTAACCTTACTAACACTCAACTAATGAGTAAACTTGATGAAGTAAAAACTGCTTATTTTGAAGCTATCCTTGGAAAATACTTTGACTAAAATAAAAACTGTAGGAGTAAATTAAAGTGTACCCCGTGTCAAGGACACAAGAAAAAAACGACTTATAATTTTTCCAACGAAGACGATCGTCTGTAAAGACGGTCGTCTTTTGTATTGATCTGTATTATGTTACTCGGAATCAGTCCATT
>Ga0334890_1003618_pt1 | contig 15344 bp, 11 predicted proteins | sample GraSluR1_MG_3_FD_207220 | JGI IMG/M metagenome (GOLD analysis project Ga0334890, IMG submission 207220) | Sludge microbial communities from methane-producing bioreactor in Wageningen University, Netherlands - Granular Sludge_31_08-R1 | ecosystem: Engineered > Bioreactor > Anaerobic >... | reverse complement strand
GGCTTCGCGGGCACGGAGACGCAGTTGTCTGAGCGCGACTGGGTCGCCAACGTGACGATGCTGGACGGTCAGGCTGGCGGGAGCGTGGTCACGGTCAACGCAGGCTACGAGATCAGCACGATCGACGGCTTCACCATTCGTAATGGCAACAGTTTATATGGCGGCGGAATCTACTGCTCTTTCTCCTCCCCGACGCTCGCCAACAACACGATCACGGGAAACTCCGCTTCCTCCCGGGGCGGCGGGATCTACTGCGATTACGCCTCCCCCACGATCGCCAACAACACGATCACGGGAAACTCCGCCGACTACGGCGGCGGGATCTTCTGCTCCAATGACTCCTCCCCGACGATCGCCAGCAACACGATCGCGGGCAACAGTGCCTCCTCCGGCGGCGGCATCTACGCTGGGTACAGCTCCCCGGCGATTGCCAACAACACGATCACGGGAAACTCCGCTTCCCACGGTGGCGGCGGGATCTTCTGCTACCGTTACTCCTCCCCGACGATCGCCAACAACACGATCGCGGGCAACAGTGCCTCCTCCGGCGGCGGCATCTACGCTTGGTACAGCTCCCCGGCGATTGCCAACAACACGATCACGGGAAACTCCGCGTCCTACGGTGGCGGCGGGATCTACTGCGATTCCGGCCCTCCGACGATCGCCAACACGATCGTTGCATTCAACTCGTCGGGCATCCGCAAGACCGGTTCGGGCACGCCAGTCTTGCGTCATAACTGTGTCTACAGCAACACGGCGTACGACTATTCCGGATTGGCCGATCCGACGGGCACGAATGGGAACATCTCGGCCGATCCGCTGTTCGTGCAGACGCCCGATCCCGGCCCGGACAGCGTGTGGGGCACAGCCGACGACGATCCGGGCGACGTCCATCTGCTGGCGGACTCGCCCTGCATCGACGCGGGTGACAACGCGTACGCCATAGGAAATTACGACCTGGACGGCAACCCGCGCGTGGTGGATGGAGATGCGGACGACGTTGCGGTCGTGGACATGGGCGCGTACGAGTACTCCCCGAAGAAGTCTGCAGATTTCGACGCCGATGGTGACGTGGACCTGGCGGATTTCGCCGAGTTTGCCCGGTGCTTCAACGGCCCGGAGAACCCACCGGCGCCCGATTGTGCAGTCGACGCCGATCTGGACGGTGACGGTGACGTGGACGAGGACGACTTTGTGATCTTCGAGCAGAGCCTGGCGGCAAGCGGGCCAAGCGCATAGCTCGTGCCTGGCGTTCCGCGCACAGCGCGTTGATCTTTTTCATCGCCCCGCTCGCCGATCTCCGGCGGGCGGGGCGACGCTCTTTCTGCTCCGCCCTGCAGATGCACCATCACGCCGGCTGCCCGGCTTCCTGGGCGGTTTGTTACGCGGAGATGTCCGGCAGGTAGGCGCCCCAGTGGCGGAGGCGGTCGCGGAGGGGGTGGATGGGCACGGCACGGACGTGGCCGGCGTGGTCGCGGGCGGCGGTGGCGGCGGCGCAGCCGGCGGCTTCGCCCAGGGCCAGGCAGTTCGGCATCGTGCGGATGGAGCCCTGCACGGGGCGGTCCGTGCTGATGCACCGGCCGGCCACCAGCACGTTTGTCAGCCCGCGGGGGATCAGGCAGCGGTACGGCACGCCGTGCGACTCGCCGGGGCCGTACTCGTGGATGCGCTCCGACCAATCCACCGGCCCGCCGAGCGAGCGTTCCCATTCCTTCTTTGACAGGTGGATGTCAATGTAGTACGCGTTGCGGGCGATCTCGTCGGGGAAGGATCGCCGCGACAGGTAATCGTCCAGGGTCAGCACGTAGTCGCCGGTGATCCGCCGCGTTTCCCGCACGCCGATCTGCACGCCGGTGCTCACCAGGTGAGCCCGTTCGCAGCCGGGAAGGTACTTGCGGATGAACTCCGTGAGGTGCGCAACGAGCCGCCGTCCCTCCGCCTGGGCCCGCGAAAGCTGCTCGGCGTCCGTCGCATCCACGTCGAACACGTGGCTGAAGTTCAGCCCGATGGTGCTGTCCGACTGGTACGCCACGTTGGCGGCCTCTTCCGGAATGCTCAGATCACCCGCGGCCTTGGCCCGGGCGATGACCTCCTTGAGCAGGAGGTTCTTCGAGTTGTCCGCCGAGAGGAACGCCTGCAAGCGCGGCTGGTCGATTCCCGCCAGCACAAAGCACATCGTACACGGCTGCAATTCGCCGGTTTGCGGGTCGCCCTTCTCAAACGCGGCCCCCGCGGCCACGGCCACGTCGGCGTCGCCGGTGCAATCCACGACCACACGGGCGCGGACCCGCTGCAACCCGGACTTGTTGTGCAGAATGGCCGCCGGCACCACGCCGTCCACCGGTGATTCCACGTCAATGAATTGCGTCAGGAACAGCACGCGGGCCCCGGCCGCCCCCACGCGGCGGTCGTACACCGCCTTGAGCCGTTCCGGGTCGATGGGCACCCAGTCCAGCGAATCGCGCTCCAGATGCGGCATCCCCGCCTTCATCTCTTCGAGGATATCCAGGGCGATGCCGCGGATGATGGGTTTTTCCCTGTCCGTGTACGGGCAGAAGGCCGGCACCAGCCCGGCCGTTCCCATGCCGCCGAGGAAGCCGAACTGCTCGACCAGCAACGTGCGGGCGCCCTCGCGGGCCGCCGCGATGGCCGCCGCGCAGCCGGCCGGTCCGCCCCCGAGCACAAGCACGTCCACGTCATGCGTGACGGGCAGGCCGGCCCACGCGGCCCGAACCTCCGGGGTAATCGTACGCTCAGCGGACGGGCTCATGGTGCTTGCTCTGTAAAGGTCCGAATTCTCCGCGTCCCGCGCCGATTCTCCCGCCCGCGCCGGCGCAGGTTCCTTCTCCTCCGTCCCGGAGCCTGCCCCGGCGCGCCGGGATCCCTTCGTCCCTCCGTCCCTCCGTCCCTTCGTCCCTCCGTCCCTTCGTCCCTCCGTCCCTTCGTCCCTTGGGTTGCTGGCGCAGCCCGCGCTGCCATTCAGTCCTTTCGGCCGCAGCACGTGGGGGACTTCACGTCAAGCCCGAAACGCTCGCAGTAGCGCCGGAATAAGGTCCGCGCGGCGGGATACGCGGAATTCGGGCTCAGAAAATGCGGAAACTCAAAGGTGATCAGCTTATCCACGCCGGCCTCGCGGGCAGCGTCGATCTTGAATTCCAGCTTCCGCCAGTCGATGGGTGGGAACTTGATGGGCATGTCGCGGTCGAAAGTCTCCACGTTGGACCAGCAGGTCAGGCCGGCCTCGCGGGCGAGACGCAGGTTCGTCATCAGGTAGTCCGGGGCGTCCAGGAAGTCTACGTGGCCGTCCTGAAACGCCACGATGTCGATGCAGGAGCGGATCTGCTCGAAGATGGCTCGCCACTCCTGCTCATGCTGTTCTCGCGTGATGGGCTTCTCGCCGGGCGGGACCTTTGTGCCGGCGATGTACGGCGAGATCAGCGTGGGCAGCGAGGGCGTCAGGCTCTTGGCCAGGTCTCCCGCCGCCACCGTCAATTCCACCTGCTCCGGATTGTTGCGGGACAGTTCGAAGGTCAGGTACCAGCCGCCGAAGGCCGGATGCTGCCCGAACTGGTCGTTCACTTCGTTCATGAAGTCACGATTGACGGCCAGGGCGTGCTTGGGGTTTTTCGCCCAGTCGCCGGGGTCGTAGATGCCCCAGAGCAGCTTCATGCCGTTCTGCTGGGCCAGGTCCAGGAAGAGCAGGCCCAGGTTCCGGTGTACCGGAAGCATGGGTCGGTGCTGCCGAAGCGACCAGGAATTGAAAACAGCCTGCTCCCGATAGCCCGATCGGATCAGGATGACCGTATCGATACCGATCTGACGCATCACGTCAAAGTCGGCCGCCCATTCCTCCGGCCCCCAGTTCTGGCTGGGGATGTCGTGGGTGATCTCGTCCAGGAAGGTTCCCGTGATTCGCATTCGTTGTCTGCTCCCGTCTGAACGGTTGCCCGCCGCACCGCATGCCACGATTCCGCGGCAGGGCGAAGGAGCCATCATACCGCCGCATGGCTCCCCCGTCACGCGCGGCGATGGCACGCGATCACCGGCCTGCGGTCATTCCGGGGATGGCGGCGGGGGACGGAATCGCTTCCAGTCCACCTTCAGTTTGCGCATGCGCGCCCGCAGCGTATGCGGGTTCACGCGGAGGAGCTTTGCGGCCCCGAAGGGGCCTTCGATCCGACCCTGCGTCATCTTCAGCGCGGTTTCGATGTGGTTGGCGATGGCGGCGTCCAGCGTCGGGAAGTCCGACGTCTGCTTCGTGGCCGGCGAAACGGCCGGCGCGATGGGTGCTGGAATGGGCGGCGGGGCTGGGGCCGGTTCTGCGCGCGGTGTTTCCGCCGCCGCACGGGGTGGGGCCGGCGTGCCCCAGAGCGCCTTGGTGATCTCAAGCTTCCGTCCGTTGCCGAGAATGGCCGCCCGATTGATGACCGACGCCAGCTCGCGAATGTTGCCCGGCCAGTCATACGTGAGCAGCACGTGGATGTCGTCCGGCGTCGGGGCGAGGATCGGCAGTCCGAACCGCTTGGCCGCTCGAAGAGCGAAATGGGCGGCCAGGGCCGGCATGTCTTCCGGCCGATCGCGCAGGGATGGCAACTCCACCGGAAAGACGGCCATCCGGTACCACAAGTCAGCCCGGAAGGCACCCTCGGCGACCATCAACTGCAGGTCGCGATGGGTTGCGGCGACGATGCGGACATCGACCTTCAACGGCTTCTCGCCGCCGACGCGTTCGAATGTTCCATCCTGCAGAATACGCAGCAGCCGAACCTGGGCGGCCAGTGGCAGCTCTCCGACTTCGTCCAGGAACAGCGTGCCTTCGTCGGCCCGCTCGAACCAGCCCTTTCGCAACGCCACTGCACCCGTAAAGCTGCCGCGCTCATGCCCGAACAACTCGGAGTCGATCAGTTCCGGCGCGATTGCTCCGCAATTGACCCGCATGAACGGCCCCGAGACCCGCGGTGACCGCGTGTGGATGGCGCGGGCGATCACCTCTTTTCCGGACCCGGTCTCGCCGAGCAGCAGCACCGGCACGTCGGACCGGGCGACCAGGTCCACCCGCTCCATGACCTCACGCAGGCCGGATTCCGCGCCGACGATCGTGTCACTGATGTCCTGCCGCCCCAGCCTCACCAGCAGCGACTGCCGGTCGGCCTCCGCCGCCTGGCGGTACGACTCCATCTCACGGAGCCGGCGGTCGCTCTCCAGGGCGACGGCGAAGGGCGCCAGCAAGGCCCGGAACAGCTCGACGTGGTTTGCGCTGAAGCTCCGTCCGGCGGCGGCCACCATGACCAACAAGCCGCCCGGCCCGGTCTCGCGGTGCAGGGGGCCGATGAGCATGTCGCCGGTCATGCCTTCCGGTGCATAGGGATGGCTGCGTGAAGGGTCCGGGTTTTGCGGGATTTGCAGCGGTTCGCCCCGCCGGCACCAGGCCAGCAGGTCTTCCAACTCGTTGGCGGTGCATGCGGTCCGGGTCAGCTTGGGTGCCCGCGCCCGATTGGCGGACCCCGCGGCCATGGTGTCCACACATGCTCGCTGCACGTCGATCTGGCGGACCAGCAGGGCATCGAGCGGCAGATGCCGGGCAAGCAGGGGGGCGACGCGCGCGGCCGCCACCTGAATCTCGATGTGCTGTCCGGCCTCGCGCCAGACATCCAGCAGCAGGTTCATGAACCGTTGCATATTACAGATATTCTATCAGATAAGCCGTATGCATGCCAGATTCTTTCAGATATTCCGTCATATTTAACGGCCGATCCTCTCCCCCACCCCCCAGAACGCGGTTTTCGGGACTGAGAATCGCGTCGTTGCGGGTTTTTGGGGTTGTGGCACGGTGGATGCTATATTCCCAATCCAATGACCAATGGATTGACCCGGCCGGTCGCCCTCGGGAAGGGCGGTTTTCCTCCTCCTCCTACGCTCTTCCCGAGGCGGCCGGTCCGTGTTTGCGGGATGGCCGGACCTGAGGAACCATGAAGCGAAGGGCGGGAATCATGCAGAGCGGACGATGGATTGGCGCGACGGTGCTGGCGGCGGCCTGGGCCTGGGCGATGCCGGCGATGGCGGAGTCGAAGACCCTGTTGAACGTTTCGTATGACCCCACCCGGGAGCTGTACCAAGAGTTCAACGCGGCCTTTGCCAAGCACTGGAAAAGCGAGAAGGGGGAAGACGTGATCATCCGGCAGTCTCACGGCGGCGCGGGCAAGCAGGCCCGGGCGGTCATCGACGGGCTGGGGGGAGACGTGCTGACGCTGGCGCTCGCGTATGACATTGACGAAGTCAGCCGGCGGGGGCTGATTGCCGAGGGCTGGCAGAAGCGGCTGCCGAACAACAGTTGCCCGTACACGTCCACCATCGTGTTTCTGGTGCGCAAGGGCAATCCGAAGAACATACGCGACTGGGACGACCTGACCCGGCCGGACGTGTCCGTGATCACGCCGAACCCCAAGACCTCCGGCGGCGCCCGGTGGAACCATCTGGCCGCCTGGGCCTATGCCCTGAAGCACAACGACAACGATGAGGCCAAGGCCCGGGAGTTTGTCGGGAAGCTGTTCAAGAACGTGCCCGTGTTGGATTCCGGGGCCCGCGGATCGACCACGACGTTTGTACAGCGGGAGATTGGCGACGCGCTGATCACCTGGGAGAACGAGGCGTTTCTGGCGGTCGAGAAGCTCGGCAGGGGCAAGGTCGAGATCGTGCTGCCGTCGATGAGCATTCTGGCGGAGCCGCCGGTCACGGTCGTGGACAAGGTGGTTGACGCCCACGGCACGCGGGAGTTGGCGACGGCCTACCTGGAGTTCCTGTACTCGGACGTGGGGCAGGAACTGGCCGCCAAGTACCACTACCGGCCGTCCAATCCGAAGATCGCGGAGAAGTACGCCGAGAAGTTCCCCAAGCTGGAACGGATCACCATCGACGAAGCCTTCGGCGGCTGGCAGAAGGCCCAGGCGAAGCACTTCGCCGACGGCGGCGTGTTCGACCAGATTTATCAACCGGGACGATGAGATGATCGATTCCGCGCCAGGGGCAAGGGAATGAGGCTGCTGCTCAGACAGCGAAGCATTCTGCCGGGATTCGGGCTGACGCTCGGGTTCACGGTGCTCTACATGAGCCTGGTGGCCCTCATCCCTTTGGGGGGGCTGTTTCTGCGGACGGCGGAACTGAGCGCGGACCGATTCTGGGCCATCATTTCGGACGCCCGCGTGGTGGCCGCGTTTCGGTTGAGCTTCGGGGCGTCGGCCATCGCCGCGTGCATCAACCTGGTGTTCGGCCTGATTCTGGCCTGGGTGCTGGTGCGGTATCGGTTCCCCGGCCGGCGTCTGGTGGACGCGCTGATTGACCTGCCGTTCGCCCTGCCGACGGCGGTGGCCGGCATTGCGTTGACGGCCGTGTATGCCGGCAATGGCTGGATCGGCCGGTACCTGGCGCCCCTGGACATCCAGATCGCCTACGCGCCGCCGGGCATCGTGGTGGCGCTGACGTTCATCGGGCTCCCTTTCGTGGTGCGGACGCTCCAGCCGGTGCTGGAGGACCTGGACCCGGAGGTGGAGGAGGCGTCGGCCAGCCTGGGCGCCCCAAGGGCGCAGACGCTGTGGCGGGTGATTCTGCCGGAGTTGTGGCCGGTGTTGCTGACGGGGTTCGCGCTGGCGTTTGCCCGGGCGCTGGGCGAGTACGGTTCGATCGTCTTCATCTCGGGCAACATGCCGATGCGGACGGAGATCGTCCCGCTGCTGATGGTGATGAAGCTGGAGCAGTTCGACTATGCAGGAGCGACGGCCATCGCGGTAACGATGTTGATGGCGTCGTTTGTGCTGTTGCTGGTCATCAACGTGCTGCAATGGTGGAGTGGGCAGCGGCACTGCGTGCGGCGATCGTGAGGACGGGCTCGTGATGCAGGAAGAGCAGCGAGTTTCGGACGGTCGAGTGGTGGTGGGCGCTCCGCGCGGGGCCACCACGGAGCCGTGGCCGGTGCGCGGCCTGCTCATCGTGGTGGCGATGCTGTTTGTCGGGCTGTTTCTGATCGCCCCGCTGGCGGCGGTGTTCGTCCAGGCCTTTTCGGAGGGGGTGCGCGTTTACTGGGGGTCGCTCCATACGCCCGACACGCGGGCCGCGATCAAACTGACCTTGCTGACGGTGGTCATTGCGGTGCCGGCCAACCTGGTGTTCGGGGTGGCGGCGTCGTGGGCGGTGGCGAAGTTTGAGTTCATCGGCAAGAGCCTGCTGACCACGCTGATCGACCTGCCGTTCGCGGTGTCACCGGTGATTTCCGGGCTCATCTACGTGATCTTCTTCGGCATCCACGGCTACCTGGGTCCGTGGCTGGCGCGGCACGACATTCAGGTGGTCTTTGCGGTTCCAGGCATCGTGCTGGCGACGGTTTTCGTGACGTTCCCGTTCGTGGCGCGCGAGCTGATCCCGCTGATGCAGGCCCAGGGGACGGAGGAAGAGGAAGCGGCCCTCTCGCTGGGCGCCGGGGGCTGGCAGACGTTCTTCCGGGTCACGCTGCCGAACATCAAGTGGGGGCTGCTGTACGGGGTGATCCTGTGCAACGCCCGGGCGATGGGCGAGTTCGGGGCGGTGTCGGTCATTTCCGGCCACATCCGCGGCCTGACCAACACCATGCCGCTGCATGTGGAAATTCTCTATAACGAGTACAATTTCGCCGGCGCCTTTGCGGTGGCCTCGCTGCTGACGGTGCTGGCGCTGGTTACGCTGGTGCTCAAGAGCTTTGCGGAGTGGAAGTTCAAGGCGGGCCTGAAGAGCACGTGACTGAGGATCGGACATGAGCATTGAAGTCCAGCACATCAGCAAGCACTTCGGGTCGTTCACGGCCCTGCAGGACGTGAGCCTGCGCGTGGACACGGGCGAGCTGGTGGCCTTGCTGGGCCCGTCCGGCTCGGGCAAGACCACGCTGCTGCGGATCATCAGCGGGCTGGAGGCGCCGGATGCCGGCAGCGGGCAGATTCTCCTGCACGAGGAGGACGTGTCGAAGCAGCACGTGGGGCGGCGGCGCGTGGGCTTCGTGTTTCAGCACTACGCGCTGTTCCGGCACATGACGGTGTTCAAGAACGTGGCGTTCGGGATGCGGGTGCGGCCGCGGCGGGAGCGTCCCTCACGCAAGGAAATCCGGGAGAAGGTGGACCAGCTTCTCAAGCTGGTGCAGTTGGACTGGCTGGCCCACCGGTATCCGGCCCAGCTTTCCGGAGGGCAGCGGCAGAGGGTGGCCCTGGCCCGGGCCCTGGCCATTGAGCCGAAGGTGCTGCTGCTGGACGAGCCGTTCGGGGCCCTGGACGCCAAAACGCGGCAGGAGCTGCGCCGCTGGCTGCGCCGGCTGCACCGCGAACTGCACGTGACCAGCGTGCTGGTGACGCACGACCAGGAGGAGGCCCTGGAAGTCGCCGACCGCGTGGTCATCATGAACGCGGGTCGGATTGAGCAGACCGGGACGCCCGAAGAGGTCTTCCACAAGCCGGCCAGCGAGTTCGTGATGAACTTCCTGGGGCACGTGAACATCTTCCATGGCCGGGTGGAGGGCGACAAGGCGATTCTCGGGCCGCTGGAGATTCAGTACGCCGGGCAGTATCAGGCATCGACGAGGCCGGCCCGCGGGCTGGTTCGCCCGTACGACCTGGACCTGGAGCTGCGATCCAACGGCAAGCCGGGTTTCCGTGCCACGGTGCGGCACATCAACTCGGCCGGCCCGCGGGTGAAGGTGGAGTTGACGGCCGCCTCCGGCGAGCCGGTGCATGTGGAACTGCCGCACGATCGGTTCCAGGCCTTGAAACTGGTGCCGGGCGCAGAGGTGTTCGTGGTTCCCCGGGATATCAACGTGTTCATTGATGAGGGATAGCCGGGTGCCGGGTCCCTCCGGTGATACGAGTCGATCTTTCTGAGATCTGCCCTTGACAGCGCGGATGACATGCCGGGCGGCGACCCTGTTGCCCGTGCGCCCGCAGGAGGTGCGCCCTGTTGACCGACCTGATTCATCGTATGACGGCTGCTCGCGTGGTTGCCGCCGCCACATTCGCGGTCTTTGCATCCGGGCTGTCCGCGCAGACCACGCAGCCCGTCGAGACGCAACCGGCGGAGAAAGCGCCGAAGAAGGTGCCGCCGATCACATCCAAGGCCTGGGGCACACGGGTGGAGACGGAGCCGCCGGGCTACGTCAAGACACTGGACCAATCGGGCCTGGACGCTTTCAAGGACGCGGATTGGCTGGACTTCGGGTTGATCCATCGCACGCGGTTCGAACTGCACCGCGATGACTACCGCCGCAACCGCAGCCAGGATCTGCCCGACGAAGATCAGTTCCTGCTGCGAACGCAGGCGTATGTCGGAATCCGCAAAATCCTGGATCCGTTCCGCTTCGGTCTGGAAGTGGCCGACATGCGCCAGTTCAACAGCAACTTCCCGGAATCCACCGACGACGCCAACGAAGCGGACTTTCTCCAGGCCTTTGCCGAGCTCTGTTTCACGGACGCACTCGGCCCGGGCCGACCGTTGCAGTTTCGCGTCGGTCGGTTCGCGATGGACCTGATCGACCGCCGACTGATCGGGCGGAATCGCTGGCGAAACACGATCAACGCATTCGACGGGTTCCGTTTGCGCTTGGGGCAGCCGTCGTCCGACTGGCAGGTGGACGTTTTCGCGGCCATGCCGGTGGAGCGGCGGTCGCATCACCTGGACCGGTCCGACGAGGAACGCTGGTTCTACGGAATCGTGGGCGCCTGGCGGGGCTGGTCGCCGCATGTGATCCTGGAGCCGTACTACCTGGTGCTGGACGAGGATTTCAAGGACCGGGATGCCCGAGACCGCGAGGTGCATACGCTGGGCATGCACGGCTTCGGTCTGATCGGCAAGACGGGCTTTGACTACGACTTCAACACGGCGTTCCAGTTCGGCGACGACGGCGAGCGCGACATCTGCGCATATGCCATGATCGGCGAAGTGGGGTATTCTTTCAAACACGCCTGGAAGCCCCGGCTCAGCTTCTCCACGGCCTATGCGTCGGGTGACCGCGATCCCGAGGACAACCAGACAAACCGGTTCGATCGCCTCTTCGAAGTGGGGCATTGCTGGGCCGACTCCGATCTGTTTGACTGGCGCAACACCATTACTCCCAAGATCCGACTGGAACTGCGGCCGATCGATCCGCTCCGCCTGACGCTCTCCTACGGGGCCTACTGGCTGGCCAGTGACAGCGACGCGTGGCCGCGGGTGGGGCGGCGCGACGCAGAAGGCGAGAGCGGCGACTTCGTGGGCCAGGAGATCGACCTGCAATTGCGGTATCAGTTCAGCAAACGGTTTGAAGTGGAGCTGGGATACTCGCACTTCATGCCGGGCACGTTCGTGGAGAACACCGGCCCGGCCGACGATGCGGACTTCTTTTACGTGCAAGCCACGCTGAGCCTGTTTTGAGGCCGGCGGATGACGGTTCAGAAAGGATGAAAGTACAGTATGAAGCTGCGCAAGCTGGTTTTGACGCTGGTTTTGAGCCTGCTGTTGATGAGTTCCACCGGGTGCGATGACGCCGTGGAGGACGGACTTCGCGAAGGCCTGGAGACAGGTCTGGCCAACGCCCTGGCATCCCTCATCGAGGTGCCGGTGGAGCGTGCCCTGGATCAGCAGTTCGGCGACAAGTGACGCAAGAAGAGAAGCGGGTCTTTCGCCCGGGCGGGGACCAGTCGGCTATGGCCCTGTGCCCCCGCCCGGGCCGGCACCCCGGTGGCTACCCGCCGGTCAGCCCGCGAATCCAGGCGTCCACATCGTGGATGTTCATGGTCTTGAGCTTGGTCGGAGACTCGTCTGACCGGTAGGCCGTCCGGTCTTCCAGGAGCGCTTGTACCGCCTTCGTCAGGAACCGGCTGATCTGGGCATAGCCGTGGGAATCGCTGTGGCCCCAGCGGTGGTGGTAGTAACGAAGCGGGAAGTAAATGTAGAGCCGGTCGCGGGCCCGCGTCATTGCGACGTAGAGCAGTCGGCGTTCCTCGTCCACACCCTCCGTTTCGCCGACGGCCATGTCGGAGGGGATCATGCCGTCCGCGGCGTGGAGGATGTGGACGACGTCCCACTCACACCCCTTGGCGGAGTGGATGGTGCTGAGCACCAGGTAGTCTTCCTCCAGGAAGGGCGGCTGGGCCAGGTCGGACGTGGCCTGCGGCGGGTCCAGGGTCAGGTCGGTGATGAACCGGCTTCGCGAGCGATACCCGCGGGCGATGTGCTCCAACTGCTCGATGTCACGCGCGCGGATGTGGGCGTTGTCGTGCGTCCGCTCCAGAATCGGCTCGTAGAATTGCCGCAGCCGCTCCACTTGGACGGCCACGGACGGCGCGGTACGGCCGGCCGGAGCGTCCGCGCCGTCCTCCACGTTGGGCATGGCAGCGCATTCCAGAAGCACGCGGCGCAGCGCGGCGAACTCCTCCTTGGCCGGTCCGGGCACCGAAACGTCGGCGGCGGCCAGCCGCCGCAACGGTGAGGGACTCTCGGCGGGGGCTTCGCCGTCGGCGGCGGGCCGTCGGACGCCCAGCGCGTCCATGATGCGGCGGGCGTGCGCCGGGCCAATGCCCTGGAGCAGCGGAAGGATGCGGAACCAGCTCACCTCGTCGAATGGATTCTCCACGATCCGCAACAGCGCGAGCATGTCCTTGATGTGGGCGGCCTCCACGAACTTCAGCCCGCCGTACTTGTGGAACGGGATGTTGCGCCGGGCCAGCTCCACTTCCAGCATGTCGCTGTGGTGGCCGGCCCGGAACAGCACGCCCTGGCGGGCCAGCGCGATGCCGCTTTCCAGGTGGGACAGGATGTTTCCGCAGACGCTCTGGCACTGGTTCTCCTCGTCCAGGCAGTGGAGGAGCACGGGCTTCTGCTCGCCGGTGCGTTCGGACCAGAGGTCCTTGGTGTAGCGCTCGGCGGCCTGCTGCATCACGGCGTTGGACGCCGCGAGGATAGGCCGGATGGAGCGGTAGTTCTGCTCCAGGGTGACGACCTTCGTGCCGGGGAACTGCTGCGGGAAGTCCAGAATGTTGCGGATGGTGGCGGCGCGGAACGAGTAGATGGCTTGGGCGTCGTCGCCGACCACCATGATGTGCGGATGGCGCTTCCGCATGTTCCGCAGAATCCCGGCCTGCACGGCGTTGGTGTCCTGGTATTCATCCACCAGGACGTGCTCGAACCGATCCGCGACCTTCTCGCCGACGCCCGGTGCGGCGGCCAGCGCGTTCCACATCAGCAGCAGGTCGTCGTAGTCCAGGACGTTGCTTTCGCGCTTGCGGCGCGTGTAGTTCTCGAAGATGGCGGCGATGCCCTCGCGGTCCTCCGCGCACCAGGGGAAGCGGGTGTCCAGCACGTCGGGCAGCTTCTCCTGCGCGTTCACCATGCGCGAGTAGATGCTGACCAGCGTCTGCTTGCGGGGGAACCGGCGCTCGCCCTTGCCCAGGCCCAGCTCGTTGCGGATCAGGTTCATCATGTCCGCCGCGTCGCCCTGGTCCATGACGGTGAAATCCGGCGACAGCCCGATGAACCGGCCGTACCGGCGGAGCAGACGGTTGGCCACCGCGTGAAACGTGCCGCCCCAGACCTTGCCGGTGATCTGCTGACTGACCAGCCGACCGGCCCGCGACAGCATCTCCGCGGCCGCCCGCCGCGTGAAGGTCAGAAGCAGGATGCGGTCCGGCTCCACGCCGCGCTCGATGAGCCACGCCACCCGGCAGGCGAGGGTGCGGGTTTTGCCCGTGCCGGCCCCCGCCACCACCAGCAGAGGCCCCTCGCCATGCGTGACGGCCTCACGCTGCGCGGGATTCAGATCGTCGAGCCAGCTTCCCATGGGGTCGCGCTCCGCGCCTCCTCCAAACAAGGGCCTAACCAGAGGATACCCGCCCGCGTGCGAGGCATCCAGGGGGAGGGGCCGGGGGCCACGGGCGTCGTGGGTGAGGGCGGAGGGTGCCGAAGAAATCACCTGGCGAGCAGTGGAAGAGAATCGGCGGCCTGGCCCAGGGCGTGGCTGATGACGGCGAAGGCCGCGAGCACCGCGATCCAGGCGAGCAGGGCGAACGTGCTGCTGCCGATGCCCAGCCAGGCCCAGAGCCGGCCGCGGCGCGGCAGGCCCGCGCGGCGGGCGCGGTGGATGCGGACCAAGCCGGCCACTCCCAGCCCGATGCCCAGCACCTGGGAGACGACGGGCACGATGGCGGTGAACCCGAGGACGGCCGATGCGACGGCCAGGCCGTCGGTGGGGGCGCTGTCTGCGCCGAGGGCGGGCGGGGCCGGCGCGGCCCGGAGTGGGAGCCGAAGCGGTCGGGCCTCGACGATGGCGTACTGTTCTCGGACGTGAGGCGAAACGATCACGCCTGATTCGTTCCCGTCCACCGTCCTTGGCGACGTATCGGCCAGTGCGCGCATGGGCACTCTCCGCGGCGATGCCCTCACAGAGCATACGATAGAATCGCCTGGAACGCGGGTCCCGTTTCCGGACGCACAATCTGGGCAAGAGTGAGGCGACGTCTGAGCGGGGCACGGAGCTTCTCAACAAGGTGGCTGATTCCCATTGAGGAAGCGCCGATAGTGCGAACGGAGGGGGCAAGGGATCCAGGGATCAAGGGACCGAGGGATTAAGGGATCGAGGAGGGGGGCCGGGGACAGCGTGATGTGGGACCGGCCTCTTGTGTGGGACCGGCCTTTACTGTGGGACCGGCTTTCCAGCCGGTCTCTATCGATGTCGCGGTCCGCACGGCGGACCCTACACACGGGATGTGGTCCGCATGGCGGAGCTTACACACGGGAGGTGGTCCGCACGGCGGACCCTACACAAGGCCTGCGGTCCGCGCGGTGGACCCTACAGACTCCTTCTGTGGGACCGGCTTCTTGTGTGGGACCGGCTTTCCAGCCGGTCTCTTGCCCGTTTCGTGCGAGACCATTACCCGGCGGCCGCTGTCGGTCCCGGCGAAACAGAGCAGAGCATGCCTTGATGCCCCCGGTCAACCGGCCGAACCCGGGGCGATGCACGCGCGTCGCCACGTGCTGCATATCCGCCATGTCCCGTTCTGCCGGCCTTCCGGTCTGGTATTGCCGCGACGGCAGGAGTAGTATGCCTGGGTCGGCCCGCCGCGCCTTCTACGGGCGCATGCCCGCAACTGTCGCACGGGTGGGAAGTTGCACACAAGCTCATCTCAGCCATTGGAATGGAGGTCGCGCATGAAGCCATTGAGTACTCCGGTCGACCGCCGGTTCGCTCGAATCGTCGTCGCCGCCGTTTGTGTTCTGGCGGGCGGTGCGGCGTGGGCCGCCGCGGATGAGTATCGCGCGTTCTGGGTGGACGCCTGGGGCGCCGGGCTCCATGACCAGAGCGAGGT
>Ga0334890_1003615_pt1 | contig 15359 bp, 10 predicted proteins | sample GraSluR1_MG_3_FD_207220 | JGI IMG/M metagenome (GOLD analysis project Ga0334890, IMG submission 207220) | Sludge microbial communities from methane-producing bioreactor in Wageningen University, Netherlands - Granular Sludge_31_08-R1 | ecosystem: Engineered > Bioreactor > Anaerobic >... | reverse complement strand
CATGCGTCGCCCATCGGCGTCGTAGAGGATCACCGAGCGGGCCGTGCGCTCGACTTCCTGCACGACAAAGGCGCTGGACAGGCCGTCGGCGCGAAGCTGCCCCAACACCAGTGCCGCGCCCAGGTCGCGCCCGATGATGGACAGGAAGCGCACCGGGTTGCCCAGCGCCGCCAGCGCCTTTGCCACGTTGTAGCCCACGCCCGACACGCTCGCATCCACGCCAAAGAAGGGATAGCGCACCGGCGCGTAGGCGATGGGGAAGCCCTCCACACGCAGCGTCGTCTCGATGTTGGTCAGTCCGGCGACGAGCACAGCGCCCATGCCCAACCTTTCTCCTTCAACAAAACGGGCCAGGATACTCTCCTGGCCCACCCATGATACTGCTTTGCCGCGCGGATCAGTAGCGGAAGATAGCCGCCACCAGATCGCCGCCGGGCATCTGTGCCGGGTCTACCACATAGACCGCACCGCCGTTGGCGACCGTCTGCGCTGCCGCCAGGTCAATCAGATCGTGATCGCCGGGCTGCTCGGAGGGGTGGACGTGCACCTTGTGACTGTGCGCGCGGTAGACACCCCATTTCTGCACGCCGCGCGGGACGAACAGCGTTGCGATGCGCCCCTCGTGCGCCGCCTGCACGATGTCCTTCAGCGTGTGGGAGGCGCGCGGGTCGTCGCGCCCATCCAATTCGTAGTAGAGCGCGACCTGCTCGCTCTGGGCTTTGGCAAAGAACGGCATAACCACCGCCCAGGCGCGCTGGTGTAGCTCTTTGGCACTAAGCGTGTCTGGATTGCCCGTCACGCCCTGCGCCACCAGATGCGGGTAGGTGTTCGCCTCGCGGTAGATCGGCAGCAAGTAATCCACGCCGGCCAGCACCAGGGGAACATGCCTGTCGGCGATCAGGTCGCGCAGCCCGCGATCCACCACATGGAAATAGCGCAGCAGGTCGGGCTTGGCTGTTACCTCAGGGCCTCCGTGCCCGTGAAAGACGGCTACACCTGTGCTGCCCACTGCGCGGGCGCGAACCTGACGCTCCGGCTGATCATATTGCAGCGCCTCAGCCATGCTGGTCGGGACGCCGGGCAGCTCGATCTCCGTCACGCTGTCGCGCGTACCCTCCAGCAGGCGCACCTGATCCTGGCTGAGCGCGAGCACCAGGAAGCGCCCATCCCCGCTGAACAGCGGCAGCAGCGGCTTGACGTAAAACCGGCGCTTGGCCGTCACTCTCTCTTCAAACGAGATAGGCAGGCGATAGTAACTGAAGTGATCGGGGGCCACAAATACGGCCAGCCCGTCGCTCTGCTGCCGCCACAAGTCGGCATCGTCCAGCATGGCCGCCGCCGGCGCCAGCAGGCGCTCAGCATCCGGCACGCGCACTTGCAGCTTGGCCAACCGCTCCTCGGCCTGGCGAAGTAAATTTCTGAACCGGATCGTGTTCTGCTGCACCTCCGTCCCCGCTCGTACAGTGGGCATGTAAAGAGAGACGCACCATTCATCTTCCACATCGATCAGGTTGATCAAATTACTTCGGGTCAACGAGTCCATATACCGGCTCCTTTCCTTATCTAAAGGATAATGGAGTTTCATGGGCAACGCCAACGTTTCAGGGGAATTTCACGTCTGGGGCAGCGCCACACCCCAGGGGCGTTGGGGCCGCAGCGCAAGGGCTGGCCGATCAGAGGGTCTGCACGAGAGTGCGGACGCTCAAGAGGATGATGAGCAGCCCCACCGCCGCCATGAGCTTGCGCGGAGACAGACGGCGGCAAACCACAGCGGCCAGCGGTGCCGCAACCACGCCGCCTGCGATCAGCCCTGCGATGATGTCCAGGTTGGTCAGGCGGATGGTGAGCAGAAAGACCACTGACTCCGAGAGGGTGACGAAGAACTCGGCCAGGTTCACCGAGCCAATGGAGATGCGCGGATTGTGGCCGTTCGCCACCAGGGTCGTGGTCACGATTGGCCCCCACCCGCCGCCGCCAATCGCGTCGAAGAAGCCGCCGACGATGCCCAGCGGAACGACGCGCTTCAGCGGGCTGCCTGGCCCCGGCTTGCGCAACGCTTTCCAGAGAATGCGCAGGCCCATGAGAATCAGATACGCAGAGACGAACGGCTTGATCTTGTCGCCGGGAAGCTCGCTCAGCACATAGGCCCCCAGCACGCCGCCTATCACGCCAGGGACAACCAGACGGCGGAACAACGCGCGATCCACGTTGCCGAGCTTGAGATGGGAGAGGCCCGACACCAGCGTGGTGAAGACTTCGGCCATGTGCACGCTGGCACTGGCCGCCGCCGGCCCTACCCCCGTACTGAGCAGAAACGTGGTAGAGCTTACGCCGTAGGCCATGCCCAGCGCCCCGTCAATGATCTGGGCGGCGAAACCTACCAGCATGTAGAGGAGAAAGTCTTCAGGCATAGAGACCTTTCTCGCCGGCTCTGGCAGCGGGAAGCAGGAGAGTCCTCACCTGACATGGACACAACTCGCAGGATTGTAACAGGTGCCGTTACCCTGTCAAAATCGAGCCGCGCCGCCCCTTTTGTCCTTTCGCCCATTTCTGTGGCACAATAAGAAAAAACCTCAAGCCGCGCAGTCCATGAGTCCCGTCCGCACGCCTAAAGAACGGAAGGTTTGCCGTGCCTGCACAAGAGAAACTCACCCCAACCGAACAGAACTTCGCCTATTTGATCGGACTTGGCATCGCCGTCACCATCCTGGCGCTGCTGCTCATTGGCCTGGGCACCATAGACAACGCCGACATCACCACCAGCCTGCTGATCGTTGGCATCGCCCTGATCGTGCTTGGCGTCGGCGGCTGGCTGATCATGGTGCGCCCCTGGGAACGCTTCGATGACCTAAAGACCCCCCAGTACACGGGCCACGAAGCGCACGCCGAGCCACCCGCCGCGCCTATCTCCGAAGCGAAGGCCGCGCCAGAACCCGCCCCGGCGCAAGAAGCCGCGCCCGTCGCCGAAGCAGTGGCCGAGCCGGCACCTGCTCCGGCGGAGGAAGCGGCGCCCGTCGCTGAAGCAGTGGCCGAGCCGGCGCCTGCTCCGGCGGAGGAAGCAGCGCCCGCCGTCGAGACCGCAGCCGCGCCGGACGACCTGACGCTGATCGAGGGCATCGGCCCCAAGTCCGCTGCCGCCCTCAACCAGGCCGGGATCACGACCTTCGCCCAGGTCGCAGCCATGACCGCCGAGCAGCTTGAACAGACCATCAAGGGGCGCGGCATTCGTCTGGTGGGCAGCGCCGCAAGCTGGCCGCAGCAGGCTGCGCTGGCCGCCACTGGCGATTTCGCCGCGCTTGCCGAGCTACAGGCAAAGCTCAAGGGCGGGGCTTAGCCAGGCGCAGAAGCGGTCTCGCGGGGCGTATCTTATTTCTGGGCCAAGAGATCACCGCTGAGACGCAGAGAGCGCAGAGAAAACACGGTATGGAGAGGGTGTTGGTTCTTCTCCGCGTCCTCTGCGTTTCTGCGGTTCAGAGAATCTCGCCCCAAATCCGGCTGCTCCCCGAAAAAAGCGGCGCGAGTGCACGCTCGCGCCGTCAGGCCGTCTTCCGGCAGCAGCGCCCCGCACCGTCATTCCTGCGGGGCGAACTCCTGCTGGTACTGCGCCGCAACCCAGTCATAGCTCGCCCGCAGCGGCGGCTCCAACGCCTGCCAGAACGCGCTCAGCGGCGGCCCGGTCACGACCGAGAGCGGCAGGCGCGTCGTGTTCGGGTAGGCGCAGCGGTAGATGACGTTCTGCTCGATCTCGTCCACCTGCCAGCAATGCGCGTCCACAAACTCGAAGATCGGGTCCAGGTTGGCCACGTCGCGGCGGCCCCCCTCCCCCCACCATTCAATGCGCCGCGCCGGGTCCAGCGGCGGGATGCGGTCGCCGTCCACCATCGTGCTGTCCACAATGATCGCCGGCTTGCCGCGCTGCAGATCGCGCACGGCTTCCAGGATGTACTCGTCCGATAGCTCGTCGGGCACAATCAGCGGATAGCCGTAGTGGAACTGCGTGGGACTGCGCCGGTCGGCCAGGAAATTGACAACCGTATTCGCGCCCCACACCAGCACCGTGTCGTGCGGATCGGTGCGCTCCGCCACGTAAGTGACCACCTCTTGCTGGCGGGCTGGCCCGGCGATCTCCGTTTCAGCCAGCAGAACGCGCACCACCGTCGCCACCACTGGCACGCCGAGCAACAGCGCGGCCAGGTAGACGCGCAGCCACGACCACACCTTGCGCCGGCGACCCACCGACTGAGCGATGCGCTGCGCCACCACCGGCAGGCTCATCGTCGTCAGCAGGGTCATGGCCGGGATCAGCGTCACGTAGTAGTGCGCGTAGCCGCGATTGGTGATGTTGGACAGGATCATGTCCACGAAGAAGGTGAGCACGATCCATACGCGCAGCGTGGTGTTGGTCGCCGCCTGCCGCCCGTAGTAGGGCCGTGTGTGCAGGCTGCGCCACGCCGCGCGCATCCCCATCACCAGGAACGGCAGCAGCGGCACGATCACCAGCGGGGCCGGGCTGGCCGTCCACGTCGTGAGCACCGTCCGCCCGATCCACACCGAGCCATCGCTCACCCAGTCGTGGAAGGTGCCCGCCGCCACGAACGAGGCGTTGACGGCATCATCGAGAATCCCGTTGAGCAGCAGGTACAGCGCCACCAGCCCCAGGCTGCTCAGCCCGCCCAGGATGGTCACGCCCAGCCAGTGCCAGCGCCGCTGCGTGCCCAGCACCGGGTGACGACTGATCAGCACCGCCGGGACGAAAGCCAGGGCCACGCCCACCGTCGTCTGCTTGATCAGAAAGGCGCTGCCCGCCGCAAAGCCCATGGCGAATCCCCAGCGTGAGCCGGGCGTGCGCAGGAACTGGTAGCCCGCTGCCAGGACGAGCATCTGCGGCAGCAGCGCGTAGGGTTCGGTGAAGTTGATGTCCGAGACGAGCGCCGGATGGCGCGTGAGCAGCACCAGGATGAGCGGGCCGGCCCACGTCTCGCCGCGCTCGCCGTACAACTGGCGCAGCAGCCAGAACATGGTCATGCCCGTCAGGAAGAGGGTGATGTTCTCGGCCAGCCACAACGCCCAGCGGTTGGTGCCGAAGATGAAGAAAGCCAGCGCGTTGATGAAGTAGATGCCGGGTGGCTTGTTGTCCCAGGCATCCAGATAGGGCAGTCCGCCATCACGGATGATCTGGCCCGTGTAAGCGAAGATGCCGCTGTCGCGCCGCTGTTCGGTGAGGAAGGGCGCGAATTGTAGCGACACGAGGATGATCAGGAGCAGCAGAATACTCGCCGGCAGCACCCACGACATCCTGACGAAGGCGAAGCGGCTGCCCCTCGCGCGAGGATGGCCCATCGAGTAGCTCATGCGTGAGAACGCATCTCCTTCACATGCCGCCTATTGCCATTATAAGCCCGCTATGCGGCACAGGCAACTCACAAACAGGGTGGGGGTGCATCTCACGATGGGGGCGAAATGCTTGAACCGCAGAGACGCAGAGGACGCGGAGAAGAACTAACGCCCTCTCCATACTATCTATTCTCTACGCTCTCTGCGCCTCAGCGGTGGTCTTTTGCCCCAGAAATGAGATACACCCCGGCGTGCGTGCAAAACCTGTCAGGTAGGGGCGTATTGCAATACGCCCCTACCCCTCTGCACGCACTCCAACCCACACAACGAACGGCGTGAGGGATGCTCACGCCGTCCTAAGCGAGCTTTATTGTACCAGACCGCGCGGGCTATTTCAACAGGTCGGCGACCGCCTCGCGCTCCTCCAGCAATTCCTCCGCCGACGCCCGCAGCTTGCCGCGCGCGTAGTCGCTCAGCGCCAATCCTTCGACCACCGTCACCGATCCGTCGCCGTTGGTCCGCAGCGGGAAGGAATAGATCAATCCCTCGGCGACGCCGTAGGCATTGCCGTCCGAGAGAATCGCCCCGCTGAACCAGTCGCCGCCGGGCGTGGGCCGCCGCACGCTCTGGATGTGGTTGACGGCGGCGTTGGCGGCGCTGGCCGCGCTGCTCTTGCCGCGCGCGTCAATCACTTCCTTGCCGCGCTGCTGCACCGCCACCAGGAACGCCCCCTCGAACCAGGTCCGGTCGCGGATCACGTCGAGCGCCGACTGGCCGTTGATCCGCGCGTGCTCAAAGTCGGGGTACATCGTCGGGCTGTGATTGCCCCACACAGCCAGGTTAGTCACCGCGCTCACCGGCACGCCCGCTTTCCGGGCGATCTGCATCTGGGCGCGATTCTGATCCAGGCGCGTCATGGCCATCCAACGGTCGGCGGGCACGTCCGGCGCGCTGCGCAGCGCGATCAGAGCGTTGGTGTTGCACGGGTTGGCTACGACCAGCACGCGGATGTCGCTGGCCGCCCGCTCGTTGATCGCCCGCCCCTGGCTGACGAAGATCGGCGCGTTGTCGCGGATCACGTCAGCGCGCTCCATGCCCTTGCCGCGCGGCTTGCCGCCAACCAGGATCGCCCAATTCGCCCCGTCAAAGGCCACGTTCGGGTCATCCGTCGCCACCACGCCGTGCAGCAGCGGCAAAGCACAGTCGTCCAGTTCCATCACCACGCCGCGCAGCGCGTCCTGCGCCTGCGGGATTTCGAGCAGTTGCAGGATCACCGACTGGTCGGGGCCGAACGCCTCACCGTTGGCCAGGCGAAAGAGCAGGCTGTAGCCGATCTGACCAGCTGCGCCGGTCACCGCCACCCGAATCGGATTCTTCACTTCCGCACTCCTTGATAGGCTCTGCAAGATGAGTCATTGGGCTGTGTTGGAGAGTTCCTTGTAGAATTATTTTAGCGCCAAAGCATCGCCGCTGACAACAGGGGACATCTCGCAATGGGGACGAGATTCCTGAACCGCAGAGAGACGCGGAGAAGAATGAATAAGAGGCGTTTGAGAGGTATCTTTACCCCCTCCCCGGCCCTTCCTCCGCAAGCGAGAGAAGGGAGAAAGGACTGCTCTTGCAGTCCCTTTCCGCCTGCGGGGAGGGATTTAGGGTGGGGTTCCAGGCCCTTTCAAACGGCCTCTAGGGAAAGACCTGCGCTACGATTTACCTCACCCCTAGATCCCCTCTTCACACGCGGAGAGGGGACTTAACCGCACAGCGACTCCCCCTCTCCGTAAACGGAGAGGGGGCCGGGGGTGAGGTTTCCGCAAGGTCTCCAAACTTCTCGATACGCTTTTCCCTCTGCGCTCTCTGCGTCTCAGCGGTGATCTCTTGCCCCGGACATGAAACGCACCCCATCCCCGTGATTCGGGCGGGCGACCATCTCGCTTCAGGGTGCTTTGTGGTATACTTCGCCCGCCAACTGACAGGACGCAGCCTGAAGCCCACGATGCCCGACCGTTTCGTTGACCTCACGCAAGGCGTCGCCATGATCGTGACCGATCTACACGGCGACGGCGACGCTTTCGACCGCTATGTGACGCACTTCCGCGGCCTGTATGCTTCCGGCGCTGCCCAACGCCTGATCTTCCTCGGCGACCTGGTTCATTCCTACGGCGGGCCACGCCACGACCGCAGCCTGGACATCCTGCGCAGGGTCATGGCGCTGCGCGCCGAGTTGGGGCCGGACACGGTGATCATGCTGCTGGGCAACCACGAGATGCCGCACATCTACGGCGTCTCGCTGGTGAAGGGCGAGATCGAGTTCACGCCGCGCTTTGAGCACGCCCTGGGCGCTGACCGCGACACGGTGCTGGCCTTCCTGGGCAGCCTGCCCTTCTACGTGCGCACTGCCGCCGGAGTCATGCTCAGCCACGCGGGGCCAGCCAGCGAAGCGATCCCCCATGTGGAGATGCTGCGCTGCTTTGATCACGGTGTGTTGCTGGCTCAGGCCGATGCTGCGCTGGCCCAGGCTGACGACCTGACTCCCTATTACGAGCACTACGAGAAGGTGTACGGCGCGCCCTATCTGGACGATGCACGCCACTACCTGGCCGTGAGCGGCCCGGCAGACCCGCGCTATCCGCACCTGCTGCGCGCCTCGCTGATCGCCGAGCAGAGCAGGCCGTTCGCCGTCTTGTGGGACGCCCTGTTTACCCAGAACGAGCTGGGGCTGACCGAGTACGGCTACGTGCAGGTCGCCCAGCAGTTTCTCGAAGCGTTCTCGGCGGGCGCGCCGGCCCCTCAGCGCGTGATCGTCAGTGGGCACATTGTCACGCCGCTCGGCGGCTATATGCTGGTCAACCGCTACCATCTGCGCCTGTCCAGCGCCGCCCACGCCCGCCCGCGCGAAGCCGGGCACTACCTGCTGCTGGACTGCGCCAAACCCGTCCGCGCCGCCAACGAACTCTTGCCCGCGCTGGGCACCGTCTTCGCCGACCACCTCGAAGCCTTTGCTTGATCGCGCCGGACTCGCCCCCATGCCTCAGCCCCTTGTCCCCGCCCCCACCCGTGTGCTGTGCATCCGTCACGGCGAGACCGACTGGAACGCCGCCGGGCGCTGGCAGGGCCACGCTCCCGTCCCGCTCAACGCGATCGGGCGCGCGCAGTCCGTCGCGCTGGGCCGCTACCTGGCCGGCAATGGGGCGCGCGTCGCTGCGCTCTACAGCAGCGACCTGCCGCGCGCCTGGCAAACCGCCCAGGCTATCGCCGAGGCGCTCGGTCTCGCGGTGCAGCCGGAGCCGCGCCTGCGCGAGATTGACCTGGGCGACTGGCAGGGCCTCACCCGCGACGAGGTGCTGGCCTGGGACGCCGACCGGTACGCGGCCTACCGCGCCGACTGGCGCAACATCCCCGCGCCCAACGGGGAATCGCGCGCCGCGCTCAGGGCACGCGCCCGCGCCGCCTTCGACGACATCGCCGCCCGCCATGCCGGGCAGACCGTCGCCCTGGTCACGCATGGCGGGACGCTGGGGATGCTGCTCGAAAGTCTCTTCGGCGAGCTGGAACGCCCCTCGCTGACCAACACCTCGATCACCCTCGTCGAGCGCCCCCGCCCCGGCGACGCCTGGACGCTGGTTCGCACCTCCTGGTCGCCCCACCTGGATGAAGCTCCCCTCGGCGAAACATGGTGACTTCCTCATCCTAAACAATTTATACTTATTACCGTCAATCTTATTGGCACCGTCTGGCTATTGAGCTATGATCTCAACCATTACCTGCCCATCTCACGCCGAGGTGGATGTCCTCTTGAGGAGAGAAAATCCGATGAGAGTCAACGTCGTCATCAGCCTAACCGTGCTCCTGGCGCTGGTCATGATCCCGCTGGCAGCACTTGCTCAGAGCGAGACGGAGTACGAAACCTACACCTCTGAAGACGGCCTGTTGAGCGTCGCCTATCCCGAAGGCTGGGCGAGCGCGTTCGATACGGAGATGCCCTTCCCCAACGTCTATTTCGCCAACTCTGAAGAGGCGCTCGAAAAGCTGATGAGCACCGAGGATACCACGCCGGACTCCGGCGAAGTGGGCATTCTGGTGGCCGTCCTGCCGACCGCATTCCTCGCACTTGCCGGCACAGAGTTGCCCGCCGATGCTTCGGTCACCGACCTGGCCCAGGTCGTAGTCACCTCGTTCCTGGCCCCCGAAGACGAGGCCGCGCAGGAGGAACTGGAAATCGGCGAGGCGGAAGAAGTTTTGCTGGACGAAGAGGAAGAGCGGGCCGGCGGCCTGGTGCCCGTCACGCAGCCCGGTCTGGAAGGCGCTTTCATCGTGGCCAGCCTGCAGGAAGACCTGCTCCTGGTAACCTACCTGGCGACCGTCCCCGGCGAGTACAGCGACGAGTTGAGCGAGGTGCTGCTGGCCGTGACCGGCTCGGTCAGCTACGAGGGCACTGCCAGCGACCTGCTGGCGGCGATGATGGGGCTTGGTGCAGAGGCAGCGCCAGGAGACACCGGGGCGACTCTAGACGGCGCGGCGCTGGTCGCTGAGCGGTGCACGGTCTGCCATACCACCGAGCGCATTGACCGCGCCCAGAAGGATGGGGCCGGCTGGACGGAGACTGTTGACAAGATGATCGGCAAGGGCGCGCAGCTTAACAGCGCCGAGCGCGAAGCGGTCATCGCCTACCTGTCCAGCAGGTAGCGGGCACGCGCCCCGGCGTCTCCCTCAAGTGCCCCTGTGCGGACTTCCGAAGTCTCTCGCAGACTTCGGAAGTCTGTTTTCGGGAGCGGGCAGCGCCCAGCACAAAAACGGGCTGCCCGCCCAGGGGCAACCCGCCGCTGGCGCTGCGGGCGCTGCTACCAGATTTTCCAGGTGTTCTCCACCAGGTAGATGACCGTCCCATTGGGCAGCGTCAGGTACAGGCGGGCATATTTGAGGTCGCCGGAGCGTTGGTGCTGCATGGTATAGCCCTGCTCGAAGCTGGTCGCCCAGCCCAGCCCAGCGCGCACCTGGGGGTTATCCACCCACACGCGCCCAAAGCCGCGATCGGGCTTGATCAGGCCCGGCGGGGGCGTCTCATCATAGACGACTAGCTCGCCGCGCCACGTGTCGCGGTAACGGTTGACCAGCCCTGTTTCGCGGTAGAGCACGTAGATGTCGCTCGTGTCTGCCCGCCAGATCATCGCCCCGCGCTCGAACTCCTGGTAGGCGGCCTGCACCGTCGTCACGGCCTCCAGCGGGCAGGTCAGCGTCTGGCCGCACGTGTCAAAGAAGTACACATAGGGGCAGATCACGTCCGCGATTGCCGTCTCCTGCACCTGGCTGCCAGCCGCATCGCTGGCGAAGAGCATGAACGTCGCTGCGTCCACGTAAGAAGAGGGCACAGCGACCGTCCACGATCCCTGGGGAGCCGGGTTCGGCGCGAACTGCGCCAGCCGTCCGCCTGGTTCGACCAGCCAGATGCCCAGTTCCGCTGCATTGCGCACATCCCAACTGACCGTCACCAACCCCCCACGCGGGATGGTCTCTGGCGTGACCACGAACAGCGCCACTTCCAGCGGGGCAGGGCTGCGGCCCTGCGACGAGCCGTTCTGTCCCGGCGCGGACACCGGTGGAGACACAGGCGCAGCAGGTACAGTGGGCACAGCGGGTGGCAGCGCGCGCTGCACCACCGGAAGGGGCGGCAGCGCATAAACGGCCAGCGTGTTGCCGTCGCGGATGTCCACCACGCGCAGCCGCAGCCGCACTGACTGCCCGCTGGCGGTGGGCAATGGGGCGAGCACACCCTCACCGCGTGAAGGAATCCACAGGTTCGGGCGCGGCAACTCGACCGAGGCCACGCTGCCGCTCTCCAAGACTTGCTCGAAGACAAGGTGCATGGTCGGCTGGCGACCGCTCACCTCCCATGTCACCGGCACGCGCGCAGTCCCGGCGGCCAGCGCCGCCGCGTCAAGCTCGGTCACATCGGTGCGGAACGAGTCAATGTTCAGCGGCACGGTCTCGTCGGGCGGCGCGTAGGGGATGATCACGATGCGTTGGTCGAGCACCTGCCCGAAAGCATCGGCGATCACCAGGCTGATCATCGGCGGGCTGAAGGTCAGCGCGTGCTGGATGACGAAGTCCTGCTCGCCAGTGGCGGGCAGCGGTTCGGCATCAGGAGGCAGCATCGGCTCCCAGCGGTTGACGCGGTAAGCATACAGGGTGAGCCGATGGCTCATCTGCACGCCCACTGTCTGCCAGGTGAGCCGGGCGGGAGTCTCGCCTGCTTCGGCGTCGGCCAGAGTGATCGAGTCCACGTCCACGTCGAAGCTGATGATCGTCGGCGGCAGGACTTGCGCGCCCTGCGCCGCCGAGGAAGCGCCGCCCGTCAGCGCCAGCAGCACCACTATCAGAAGCATGGAGACCTGAGGCCGGTTCATTAGTCACACTCCTTACGCCGGCGCACACTGCGCTCTTTTTGTCCTCAGTATACTCCATTCGACCCAGCCCGCAGCCGGAACGCAGGGAAAGCGCCTGATGCGTACAGAACCGGTCGGGCAATCGAAGTGCTGCCGCGCCGCGCCTTGCCGACCTCACCCCCTGGCCTTGCTGCGCTCGGCCCTTCCCCCTCTCCGTTGACGGAGAGAGGGGGGCGAGGCGCGCCAGCGCCGAGCGGGAATGAGAGGCCGTTTGAGAGATATCTTTACCCCCATCCCTGGCCCTTCCCCCGCAAGCGAGGGAAGGGAGAAAGGACCGCTCTTGAAGTCCCTCCCCGCAGGCGGGGAGGGATTTAGGGTGGGGTTGCAGGCCTTTTCAAATGGCCTCTGAGCGAAGCGCCACTCCCAGATCACAGACCAGCCGTGATGCCTGTCCGCCTCTGAAACCCATATGGGAGAGAGGATTCAGAGAGGGGGGAAACTCAGGGCGCGCCAACGACAAGGGCCGCCCCAGGGGGACGGCCCTCGTTGACTCTCCGCTACAAACGCCGCTTAGTTGCGGTGCGGGTCGCGGACGCCCAGTTCGCCCAGGCGCTCCCAGCCCTTCTCGCGCAGGGCAGCGTGCGCCGCCGCCAGCCGCGCTACAGGGACGCGGAACGGCGAGCAGCTCACGTAGTTCAGGCCGATCAGGTGGCAGAAGTCAATGCTGTCCGGGTCGCCGCCGTGCTCGCCGCAGATGCCCACTTCCAGGTCGGGCCGGGCGGCGCGCCCATCGGCAACCGCCATCTTCATCAGCACACCCACCCCCTCGCGGTCAATGGTCTGGAACGGGTTCCTGGGGAGGATGCCCTTCTCGACGTACTGGAGCAGGAAGTGCCGCTCGGCATCGTCGCGGCTGATGCCGTAGGTCATCTGCGTCAGGTCGTTGGTGCCAAAGCTGAAGAACTGGGCCAGCCCGGCGATCTCGCGGGCGGTGATGGCCGCGCGCGGGATTTCGATCATCGTGCCGAACTTGTAGCTGATCTCGACACCCTTCGCCGCCATAACCTTCCTGGCCTCATCCTCCAGGATGGTTTGCAGCAGCTTTAGCTCGTTGACGTGTGCCGTGAGCGGGATCATGATCTCAGGATGCGCCTCGTAGCCATCCTTCGTCGCGTCGCAGGCCGCCGAGATGATCGCGTGCACCTGCATCAGCGTCACGTCGGGCATCATGATCCCCAGGCGGATGCCGCGCAGGCCCAGCATCGGGTTGAACTCGGCCAGTTCCTCGGCCTTGTGCAGCAGGAATTCCTTATCCGTCACGTCCTCGCCGCGTTCATGACCGAGCGCCACGTCCACCTTTAGCTCGTCGCGCGCCGGCAGGAACTCGTGCAGCGGCGGGTCAATCAGGCGGATGATGACCGGCAGCCCGTGCATCGCGCGGAAGATGCCATAGAAGTCGTCGTGCTGCAACTCGGCCAGCTTGTCCAGCGCCTTCTGCTTGGTGTCGGGATCGGCAGCCAGGATGTAGTTCTGGAAAAGCTGCGTGCGCTCGCCCAGGAACATGTGCTCGGTGCGGCACAGGCCGATGCCCTGCGCGCCGTAGCTGCGGGCGCGGGCGGCCTGCTGCTCGTCGTCGGCGTTGGCCCACACCATCAGGCGGCGAATCTCGTCGGCCCAGCCCAGAATCTTGAGCAGGTCGGTCTGCTCTTCCAGCCTGGGGGCGACCACCGGAATCTGGCCCACGTAGACGGTGCCTTTCGCGCCGTTCAGCGAGATATAATCGCCTTCCTTGACGACGGTCTGGTTGACCGAGAAGAACTTCTTGTCCAGGTTGATCTTGATGTCGGTGCAGCCGGCCACGCATGGCTTCCCAAGCTGGCGAGCCACCACAGCGGCGTGGCTGGTCGCGCCGCCTTCCGCTGTCAAGATACCCTTCGCGGCGAGCATCCCGTGCACGTCGCTCGGCTCGGTGAGCGGGCGGACGAGGATGACCGGCTCGCCTTCCTTGCTCCTGGCTTCGGCAGTGTCAGCGTCGAAGTAGACCTTGCCGACCGCCGCGCCGGGCGAGGCATTGAGGCCCTTCGCCAGCGGCGTGATCTTCTTGAGCGCCTCTTCGTCGAAGCGCGGGTGCAGCATCTGGTCAATCATCTCCGGCGAGATGCGCGCCACAGCTTCGGCGGGCGTGATCAGCCCTTCGTCCACCATATCCACCGCGATCTTGACGGCGCTGGCGGCGGTGCGCTTGCCCGAACGAGTCTGGAGCATCCACAGCTTGCCGCTTTCGATGGTGAACTCGATGTCCTGCGTCTCGCGGTAGTGCTCCTCGAGGATGTTGGACACCCTCATCAACTCTTCCCACGCCTGGGGAATCTCTTTGGCCAGGCCCGACACCTCGGTCGGCGTGCGCGAGCCAGAGACCACATCTTCGCCCTGGGCGTTGAGCAGGTACTCGCCGTAGAACTTCTTCTCACCAGTGGCCGGGTTGCGCGTGAAGGCCACGCCCGTGCCGCTGACGCCATCGGCGATGTTGCCGTAGACCATGGTCACAATGTTGGCCGCCGTGCCCCAGGTGTGTGGGTAACCGTAGTGGTTGCGGTAGTCTACCGCGCGCTTGCCGTTCCAGCTTTTGAAGACGGCCTCAATGCCCAGCTCTAGCTGCTTGTAGGGGTCTTGCGGGAAGGGCTTGCCGGTGTGCTTCTCGGCCAGTTTCATGAACCGCTCGGCGCAGCGTTGCCAGCCTTCGGCGGTCATCTGGGCGTCGCTCTCCGCGCCGATACGCGCGCGCTCCTCGTCAATGATCTCCTCGAACTCCTCGCCGGGCACTTCCAGCACCACCTTGCTGTACATCTGGATCAGCCGGCGGTACAGGTCCCAGGCGAAGCGCATGTCGTCGAACTTCTTGCCCATCGTCTCAACGGCACCGGGGGTCAGGCCGACGTTGAGAATCGTGTCCATCATGCCAGGCATGGACTCGCGCGCGCCGGAACGGATGGAGACCAGCAAGGGGTTGGCGTCGTTGGCGAACTCTTTGCCCGTCTTCTTGTTCAGAGCGTCAATGTGCGCCAGCACTTCTTCCCACATGCCTTCCGGGAATTTGCCCGTGTTCATGTAGGCGATGCACGCCTCGGTCGTGACCGTGAATCCGGGCGGAACCGGCAGGCCAATGCGGGTCATTTCGGCCAGGTTGCAGCCCTTGCCGCCCAGGAGGTTACGCATCTTGGCGCTACCCTCTTCGAACGCATATACCCACTTCTGTGCCATTCAAGCCTCTCCTAGACTCTCTGCAGGATCACTGCGTTTCCTGTGTGGTGTGTGCGGGTGTCATCGTCACCGGCCCCGGAGCACGGTCGTGCCACTATCCTGATGGCGCAGAACAATGGGCCGGACGCGCAGACCTGGGGAAGTCTGCCGCCATGCATCGCGCGAGCACAGTGAAGAAACGCACCGGATCGTATGACGAGTGTTACAAACGCTTAAAGATACCCTGTCGCGGCGGCTCCGTCAACTGTTTTGAGCCGGGGGAGTGGATAAGTTTAGGGATATGGGTAAAATGGGGACATGAAACACTGTCCATATTGCCAATCCACAGAGCGACAAGTCAAAGCGGGGCGGAATGGCTCGGGGAGCCAGCGCTACAAGTGCCAG
>Ga0334890_1003610_pt1 | contig 15376 bp, 14 predicted proteins | sample GraSluR1_MG_3_FD_207220 | JGI IMG/M metagenome (GOLD analysis project Ga0334890, IMG submission 207220) | Sludge microbial communities from methane-producing bioreactor in Wageningen University, Netherlands - Granular Sludge_31_08-R1 | ecosystem: Engineered > Bioreactor > Anaerobic >... | reverse complement strand
TACCTGCCTCCTGTCCGTAACTATCATCCTTATCCTTTGCATCGTCTTGGCGTTATCACCCAAGACAGGAGCCGGATGCGGTAATCCCGCTCGTCCGGATCCGTGGAGGGGGCGACCCGTCAAGGGGCGTCCCTACTCCGACTATGGTCGTTGTCTCAGGGGTCAACTCTCATCCATCATCCAGCGTAGGGCCGATTCTTTCCAGCAGAAAGCGCCTGAATTGACCGGTTCGTTCCGGAGTACGCTGCAGGGCTACGGTGGTTCGGCCCCGTTGGCATGCCGTCAGAGGTGGTGGGAGCATTTGTCAGCCGTTGTGGTGTGGCCGAAAGACCCGTCGGCGAACCACCGTTGAGAGGTCACAGGCCAAACCCCAGCCGCCGCAAAGACCGACTTTGGCCACCGCGGAGGGAGATGGTGCGATGCGGCGCGAACGACCCGATCAGCTCTCCATGATTTCCTTGGATTTGTGAGCGACCAAAGCGTCTACTTTGTCAGTGAACTCCTTGGCCATGTCGTCGCACTGCTTCTTGCCCGCCAGCAGATCGTCTTCGGTGATCGTCTTGTCCTTTTGTTGCTGCTCGAGCTGCTTGATCGCATCGCGTCGCACGTTGCGGATGCTCACCTTCGTTTGCTCGCCCGCCTGCTTGGCCTGCTGAACGAGCTGCTTCCTCCGCTCTTCGCTCAGGGGTGGAATGTTCAGACGAATGAACTTGCCTTCCACGATCGGCGCGATGCTCAGTTCACTGTTCTTGATGGCTTTCTCGATGTCTTTGACGGAGGCCGGATCGAACGGTTTGATCACGAGCTGGTCCACCTCGGGAGCGGACACCGTCGCGAGGGACTTGAGAGGCGTGGGGCTGCCGTAATACTCGACCTTCAGATGCTCGACCAACCCCGGGGTCGCGCGTCCGCCGCGGAAGGACTTCAGCTCATCCTGAAGCACTTCAACCGTCTTGTTCATCTTGGATCGGTTCTCGGAGATCGTTCCCTGCATCGGCATGGTTTACCTCTTCGTCATGAATTCCATCAGATCTACGTCTATCTCAACCCGGCCCGATCAGCGTGCCGACCGGGTCGCCGCTGATGGCCTTGGCGATATTGCCCTTCTTGAAGATGTTCAGAACGATGATGGGAATGTGGTTGTCGCGGCACAGGCTGATGGCGGCGTGATCCATGATTCGTAGACCGTGCCGCAGAACGTCTTCATAGGAGACGCGATCGAACAGCTTCGCTTGCGGGTCTTTGTTCGGATCGCTACTGTAGACGCCATCGACCTTGGTTGCCTTGACAAGAAGGTCCGCGTCCAACTCGGACGCGCGCAGCGCTGCGCACGTATCGGTGGTGAAGAAGGGGTTGCCCGTCCCGCCGGCCAGGATGGTCACGCGGCCGCGTTCGAGATGGTGAAGGGCCCTGCGCCGGATGAACGGCTCGCACATGGCCGCCACTTCGATTGCACTCATGACCCGTGTAGGCTGGCCGATCTTCTCGAGCGTTTCCTGAAGGGCGCAGGCGTTGATGATCGTGGCCAGCATGCCCATGTAGTCGGCCGTGTTGCGGGGGATATGGCTATTGCGGGAGAAGGCCTCCCCCCGGAGGATGTTGCCGGCGCCGACCACGATCGCAACCTGCGGTCCCATCCCGCTGATCTCAGCGACCCGCTCGGCGATGGACTGCAGGGCGGCCCCGTTGATGCCGAACTCGCCTCGCTCGCAGAAGCTCTCTCCGGAAAGCTTGAGCAACACGCGTTTGTATTGGCATTCACCCATGATTTCGACCGGCCCTTCCGTGGCGCGCACCTGCTTGCCGGTGCGCCTGATCGAGAGGCGCCCTCCAACCGGATCAGCCGACTTCGAATCGGACGAACCGCCCGATCGTCGCGGTGCCTCCGGATGCTTTGGCGGCCTCGGCGATCACCTGGGCGACGGTCTTGCTGTCGTCCTTGACGAAGGGCTGTTCCAGCAGGCAGTTCTCGGCATAGAACTTGCTCATCTTGCCGTCGACGATGCGCTCGACGATCTCAGCCGGCTTGTCCTTGACCTGCTCGGCGTAGACCGCTTTCTCTTGCTCGACGATCTTGGGGTCGATGCCGTCCTTGTTCAGCGCCATCGGCTTGCTGGCGGTGATGTGCATGGCGACGTCGGCGGCCGCCCGACGCAGCGCGTCGGCTTGGGCGACCTTGGGGTCATCGACGTCGATCTGCACCATCGTGCCGACCTTGCTGTTGAAGTGGATATAGGCGGTGATCAGCCCCGGCCCGTCCAGACGGAAACGGGCATAGTCCCCGACCAGTGTCTTCTCCCCCGTTTTGCTGACGATCTCGGTCAGGACGTCGTTGAAGACCTTGCCATCCTTGGCAGTCTGGAGCAGGGCGTCGGGCCCTTCGTCGGCCTCGCAGACCAGGGCATAGTCGGCCAGGAGGTCGGCAGCCGCGACGAAGTCGGCGCTCTTGGCGACAAAGTCGGTCTCGCAGCACAGCGAGACCAGTACCCCTGTCTTTCCTTCGTCGGCCGTTCTGGAAACGACCAGTCCGTTCGACGTCTCTCGTTCGGCTCGTTTGGCCAGTGTGGCCAGACCCTTCTTGCGGAGAATCTCCATCGCCTGCTCGACATCGCCGCCGGCTTCCTGGAGGGCCTTCTTGCAGTCCATCATGCCCTGTCCGGACATCTTGCGAAGTTTCATGACGGCCGAAGCTGAGATTTCTGCCATTGGATCGACTCCTGTCTGACTTTTTCAAAGGTTCACGAATCGCACAGATCGTCCCGGGACCGGGCTTCTCTCTGCCGAGGTGTGTCGAGGACACCTCTGGGGCATTCTCGCGGCACCCACGGCCGTCCCTGCGTCCCTTCGCGTCCTCCGGTTCGGCACGATGAGAACGGCCGGCGGGTCGTCATATTTCGGAAGCGGGCTGGTCGGATTCCTGCGGTGCGGCGCTGGCTTCGGGCTGTGGTTCGGGCGCAGCTTCCGGTCCGGGTTCGACGGCGTCGTCGCCGGGCTCGTCGTCGGCAACGGCCACAGACGCCGAATCGCCGTGGGCACGCGCCATGACGGGGCGCCGACTCGGACGGGTCTTTCGCGGTCGCGCCTCGGCCGATTCCTGTTGCCGAACGGCGACCATCGTCTTGCCGATTGCCACCGCGTCGGCCAGCTCGTTGAGGATGATCTCAACGGCGCGGATGGAATCATCGTTGGCGGGAATGGCGACATCCACGGTGTCCGGGTCGGAATCCGTGTCGAGCACGCCCGCCGTCGGAATGCCGAGTTTGGCGGCTTCTCGCAGCGCCAAATACTCCCTCTTGGCGTCGACGACCACGATCGCGCCGGGCAGACGCGACATCTTTCGCACGCCGTCGAGGTTGGTGCGGATCTTCCGCATCTCACGTTTGAGCCGGGCGGCCTGCTTCTTGCTCTCGGCCTCGAGTGAGCCGTCCTGCTCCATCGCCTCAAGCTGTTCGAGACGCTGAAGGCGCGAACGAACGGTCCGAAAATTCGTCAACATCCCGCCGAGCCATCGCTCGGATACGTGATGCATCCCGCATCGCTTGGCCGCGGCTTCGACTGCTTTCTGGGCCTGCCGTTTCGTACCGACGAAGACCACGTCGCTGCCCGATGCGACGATTTCCGCCAGAAGCTTCTTGGCAACCAGCACGCCTTTGAGCGTCTTTCTGACGTCGATGATGTGAATGGTCCCCCGCTTTGCGAAGATGTAGGGGGCCATTTTCGGATTCCATCGACTCACGCCGTGCCCGAAATGCACTCCTGCGTTGATGAGTTCCCGCGCCAACTGTTTAGCCACAAAAACCTCCAAATTGCCTCTGACTCGTCTTACGTGGGTCACGCAAACCGCTAAATCCCAAAAAAATACTGGAATTGGCCGGTCGTGTCAAGTTTTTATGGCGATAATTTTTCCGAAATCGCGGGCACACCTCCTCTGGCTCGGCTATAGCCGATGGTCACGGGAGACGGCGGATCGCTTCGTCATCTGCAGAAGCGGCGTCAGATGCTCCGGGTGATAGGGGCCAGACCGCTCAATACCACACGGTAATGATGATATTGGGCTCGGTCTTCTTGGCCTGGACCTCCCCGGTGGTCACATTCGTGTGCTTGATGCACACTTCGGGGTGCTCCTTGAGCCAGCCGCCGATCTGCTCATCCATGAAGTCCAGCGCACCCGGATGCAGCTTGGTGAAGAACGTCTTGATGCCCGTGATTCTCTCTCCGGCTTGCTTCGGGCCGGCAGCGGCCTTCGTGGCAGCCGCTGTGGCGGGCCTCTGGGCCGGGGATGGCGCCTGTCTTGGGGGAGGCTGACCCCCTCCACCCAGATTCAGCGGTGCCCTTGAGACGCTCGGCGCGTTGCCGGCCGGGGGCTCTCCCAGCGGGATCGGCTTGTCGAGGTCGTCAATGGGGATGGGCTTCTCGGCAGGGTTGTTGGCAGGATGGTTGTTGTTGCCCAAGTGGTCCATCTACTGTCCCTCCAGAAAGGTCAGTCTGCGATTTCCTGAGCTACACGCTGTGATTTCCTCACGAAGTCCCTTGCCCGGGCCCCTCGCGCCTGGACCGGGGCGCGGCATGCCAAAGCGTCGCCCTTGGTCCTTCTGTTTCTCCTGCTCCAGTGCCCCCCTTGGCTGTCCGGTTGTCTGCTGTTCGGTGCCGGCCGCTGCGGCTATTGCGGCGCGGCGTCTTGCTCCTGTTCTGTCGAGTCTCCCGGCTTGCTCTCGGTATTGGTCTGGTCGGTCTGCGGCACATCCTCGGCCGGTTCCTCTTCGTCCTGGATCTGCCGGCCCGTTTGCATCGCTTCGAGCCGGGCGGCGGCCCTTTCGGCCTCATCCTCTTCGGCACGCATCCGCTCCTGGCGAGCCCGTATCCAACGTTCCCGCTGCAATTCTCGGGACTCGAGCCTGCGTTCGCGATCCTCCTCGCGTGCCTTGATGCCCAGCGGGTCTGTTACGGCCTCGTGAATGGCCTGCGTCATCGGCGAAGCATGCTTCTCCTGCAACATCTCGGCGATGTCCGCCTTGGGCTTGCCGCCCGTCGAAATCGTGGGCGTCAGGATGAAGATGACCTCGGTGGCCCGCTCCTCGAAGTCTCGACCGGAGAACAGCAGGTTCAGGCCGGGAATGTCCTTGAGGATCGGGACCCCGCGAATCACATCGCGTTTCTCGCTCTTGCGGATGCCGCCGATGATGAGGCTCTCGCCGATACGAATACGATTGTCCTTGTTGGTAATGGTCCGTTCGGTGACGATCGGTGTCTGCTTGATGCCCTCGGGCGTCATATAGGCGGCGATTTGAGCCGAGGTCTGCAACCCGATATACCCGTCGGCATACACCTGCGGGGTGATTTCAAGCTGGTCGATGATGTCATAGTATTCCGTCTGCGTCCGCAGGACGGGGGTCCCTCCGAACCCGCCGCTCTGGACGGTCACCTGCTGCAGAGGCACGTGCTGGCGGGACTGGATCTTGGCCGTCTGGCCGTTGATGACCTCCAGCGTGGGGTTCATGAGGATCTTCAGATAGCCTCGCGAGACGAGGATATCGACAAGGGCCTCGAATTTGTCCCGGCTGACGCCGGCTTTGAGGCCGAATTTCTCTCGCGCCGGGTCGCGAAGCGATGCGCCGGGGAAGGCCAGGCCATCGGGTGGCTCGCCGCCCAGTTTGATCTCGCCGAAGAGGTTCTCGATCATCATGGAGGTTTCCCGATCGACGGTCAGGTCGGCGTACAGCTCAGAGACGAGGCAGTCAATCTTGACCTGGATCGGGGGGATGTCGGTTTCGTGGATAATCTCGAGGACGGCGTCGATGTCCGTCTCCAGTGGCGCGCGAACGATCAACTGGTTGGTCGCGGGATTGGCGGTGACCGTATAGTCCTGTATGGTTGTGGATTGGCCCTTCTGATTGAACAACTGCGTGGCGAATTGCTCGTGGATGATCTGCCTCATGTTCGCAGCGGTGTGGTGCCGGCAGAAGTACACGAGCTTCCACTCTTCGGCGCCGCCGACGATCTGTCTGAGCTTCCTGGGCGGGGATCTGTAGACTTCCGGCGGCCGGATGTTGGGATCGGCGACGGTTTCAATCCTGCTGATGTCTCGCAGAATGTTCTGCGCCTCGATGGCGGTCACCCTCTCGTCAGGCCAGTCGTGGCAGCCCTGAACGACGATCGCCCCCAAGACGACGAAGGCCAACAACAGACTTCTCCTGCTGTGGCTGATTTGTCGTCTGTCATCAGTCATTCGCATACTACCTGTCGTTTCTGTCTACCTACGACCCAACGTCCATGTTGTTCTACCCTCACAACCTCCTGCCGTACAGGTAGACGCCAACTGAGCGTATTCTATTCCACTGTATACTATCGTCAAGGGCATTTTGAAAGGGTTAACAAAAATGGGGGTTTTGATCTTGCCCAGCTTAAAAGGGTGGACAAATGTCACTTTTTGGCGTATCAGTGCCGTTCATGGCAAGAGAAAGAGCGAAAGGCGTTACAGTCGGGTTCGTCGCGCTGGGCTGTCCGAAGAATGTGGTCGACAGCGAGAGAATGCTGGCTCACCTCGTGGAGGCCGGGTTTCTGATCGCCGCCGACCCCTCGCAGGCCGATGTGGTCATCGTCAATACGTGCGGCTTCATCGAGCCGGCGAGAATCGAGTCGCTCGACGCCGTGTCTCGGGCGGTGGCCGACAAGCGGAAGGGCGGCGTCCGGAAGGTCATCGTCGCCGGTTGTCTGTCGCAGCGTCTGGGCGAGCAACTGCTCGAAGAGGCCGAGGGCGTCGATGCCGTCGTGGGGCTTGGGCAGAGGGACGACATCGCCCGGATCGTTCGGTGCGCGTTGTCGGCCGCGGCGCCCGGCGTCTACACGGACCGGACGGACCCGACTGTGGCCGACGATCGAGTCCGACTGCGGATCGGGCCGGCCCATTCAGCCTATCTTCGCATCAGCGAGGGGTGCGATCATCGCTGCTCGTTCTGTACCATTCCCTCCATTCGAGGCCCGTTTCGCAGCAAGCCGATGGAACTCGTTCTGGAGGAGGCGAGAGAACTGGTCGCTTCGGGAGCCGTCGAACTGAATCTGATCGGGCAGGACACAACGATCTACGGGCGCGACCTGAAGATGACCGCCGGTCTGGCCCGCTTGCTGTCGGAACTGGCGAGGATTCCGGACCTTGCCTGGATTCGGCTGTTGTACGCCTATCCCAAAGGCATTACCAGAGAGCTTGTCGATGCGATGGTTCGCTGCGAGAAGGTCCTGCACTATCTGGACGTCCCGATTCAGCACGCGGCCGACCGGATCCTCCGCGCGATGCGGCGTCCGGACACACAGGCCGGACTGAAGGCCATGATCGAGCGTCTTCGCACGGCGATCCCTGACGTGGTTCTGCGGACGACGGTAATCGTGGGCTTCCCCGGCGAGACCGACGCGGATTTCGCCGAGATGCTTGACTTCGTCACGTGGGCGCGGTTCGATGCATTGGGTGCATTCACCTTCTTCCCAGAGGCGGGCACCCCGGCGGCGGAATTTGCCGACCAGATCCCGGATGACGTCAAGCAGGAGCGGCTCGATGCCCTCATGCTCGCCCAGCAGGAGATCGCCTTCGCCAAGAACCGGGCGCGCCTGGGCGAGCGGCTGACGTGCCTGATCGATTCGGTCGAACCGACGGGCGTCGGATACGGCCGCTTCTACGGCCAGGCGCCCGATATCGACGGCGCGTGCATTGTGACCCATTGCACCGCCGGTCCGGGGAGCTTTGTCGAGGCGAGGGTCGTCAATGAGAAAGACTACGATCTTCTTGTCGAACAAATTTGATTGAAGCACGCGGCCGACGCCGGTACACTCATCGCCATGCTGCGACACGTTCCGAACATTCTGACCTTCATCCGTCTGGGCCTGTCGATCGTCTTTCTCGGGATGATTCTCTACAGCCCTCACGTTGAGCGGCAGGTAGCGTTTTTGCATGGGGCTTTCATGCTGTTTGTTGTCGCGGGCCTGACCGATGTTGCCGACGGCATCGTGGCGCGTCGTTTCAATGCCACCAGCAAGTTCGGGCGAATGGTGGACCCGCTGGCGGACAAGCTGCTCGTGGTCGGGGCGTTCGTCTGTTTTGCCCTGATCGGTGAGCCCAAGCTGTTCGGCTGGTCGCCCCGGACGCTGGCGGTGATCCACTGGTTCGTCGTCGTGGTCCTCGCCGCCCGAGAGATCTATGTCACGATCCTGCGCCAGGTCGCTGAAGCCAAAGGGATCAATTTCGCCGCCACGGCCTCGGGCAAGATCAAGATGCTGTTGCAGTCGTTCGCCATCGGCACCGTGTTGATCAAGATGGCCCATGTCCCCGAGCAGACGTGGGGCTATTGGTTCACGTCGGTGACGTTCGCGGCGATGATCGTGGCGACCGTGTTCTCTGGCATCCAGGCCACGCGCCGCCCGAGTTGGAGGCAGTTCAAGAAAGAAGGGATTTCTCATGGGTCTTCTGCCCCGGCGTCCTAATCGCATTGCTTCGGTGTCGGTGGTTCTGGCGGTGGTCGCTCTCGTTGGCACGGTTCGAGGCGCCGATGAGTTTCTGCCGATGCTCCCGGAAGGGCAGCGGTGGGAGCTCTTCTGGCAGGATGAATTCAACGGCGATGAGATCGACCCGTCGAAATGGGACGTGATGGGTGACTGGAAGCGGCGTGACGGGTTCTGGGTCAAGGAGGACGCCTATCTGGACGGCCAGGGCCACCTGATCCTGCGCACGAAGAAAGACGGCGACCGGTACACGTGCGGGGCCGTCCGCACGCGGGGTAAATTCGAGCACCGCTACGGCTACTGGGTCTGCCGTTGCAAGTTCCCGACGCAGCCGGGGCACTGGCCGGCCTTCTGGCTTTACACCGATACGGTCGGCCGGGTGGGCGACGAGGGCCGCGACGGCACCGAGATCGACATCATGGAAAAACCGTGGCGCGAGGACCGCATCACGCAGAACCTGCACTGGGACGGCTACGGCCAGGACCATCGGCATGTCGGCACGACGTTCACCGTTCCGGGCCTGAGCAAGGGCTTCCACACGTTCGGTCTCTATTGGACGCCGGAAGAATACGTCTTCTACGTCAACGGCCAGGAAACCTGGCGCACCAGCGCCGGGGGCGTTTCTCAAGTTCCCCAGTATATGAAACTCACCGAGGAGATCGGCAAGTGGGGCGGTGACATCGCCGAGGCCAACCTGCCCGACCACTTCGTGGTCGATTACGTCCGCGTCTACAACGTGGTGGATGAACCGTAGTCGGTTGGCCAGCGGTCGATGAATTCGTCGGTCACGTCGTCGGGCGCCAGCCCGATGGCGTTAAATATGTCCGCTTCAAGCTCGAAGATTCGGGCGTCCACCGCCTTCTCCATTTCCACGCAACGGGCGATGCCCGCCTTGGCCATGGCGATTGCGCTTCGTCGGTGGGCGTCTTCGAGCCGGTCTTTCAGCGGGACGATGGTGTCGTGCATTGCCCGCTTGTCGGCGTAATAGACGAGCTTCTCTTCCCACGATTGCGGGCAGTCGGTCTCGTCCACGACCGCGACGTATCGGTGCCGGCGGATCGTCGTCGCCAGCACGGGGTATCTGTCCTTGAGAAATGCGTCGGCGGCCTCTTCGTGTCGAACGTGGCCGTGCCGGGCCTTGAGCCGGCGCCAGCGGTGCTTGTCGTCCTCAGTCACAGGCTGCTCGAACCAGCGGAAGTCTTCCAGCGGGAAATCACAGACGCGGAACAGATCGTGCAGCAGAGAAGCCCGCTCGACGAGTTCGACGTCGATCTCGATGCCGCGCTCGATCAGTCTCCTCGCCAGGAAGACAGCCAGTCTGGCCACGGCCTCGTTGTGCCGAGCGATGTGGATCGGGACGTGGCAGTCCCGGATGATCGACAGGCATTCATTGTGACTGGGAAGGGCATAGTCTCTCATGCGGATTTCCAGGACCGGTCGTCGCCCGGACGGTCAGGTTTGTGGGACGGCCTCCATCACGGTCAGATACAATCCGCCGTCGAGCACCCCCTCCTGGGGCCAGTGGTAGAGCTCTTCGAGGTGCGTATCGCTCAGCGCATCGTGGAGATGCTCTTGATGTTCCAACGTGCCGGTCACGATCGTGAGCGGCCGTTCATGCGTCAGGAGACTACGCACCTCGTTGGCATCGACCCAGCGCTTGTACGTCTGAAGATAGAACTGGAGCGTCACGGGTGTGCCCACGTGGATCAGCCCTGTTGGATCGACGCCCGCTTCGCGCAGCGCCTCGGCGGCCTGGCGCACCTCGACCGTGTAGTGGACCGTACGCGCCCGCCGTGCATCCATCCTGTGATAAGTCCAGTAGGCAAACCCGACCAGGACGATGCACGTGGCCACCGTGCCGGCCGCCAACAGGCGATCGCCGAGTGGCGCCCGCAAGCGGGCGATCTCGCGACCGGCCAGCAGCGCGCCCGCCGGCCACAGTGGCAGCAGCAGGTCGGCGCGGTGATGGGCCGCAAGCGAGAACATAACGAGGCCGGCCACCAGCCAGCAGGCCAGGAACCGCTCGAATCGCCGTTGCACGGATCGGGCGGCCGGATGGAAAAACACCCGCCAGATCCCGATGAATGTGAACAGGCTGAACGGCATGAACCGGCCCAGCAGGTAGAGCGTGGGCTTGGGCAGGTTCTGGCCCGGAAACGAGTGCTTGTGTGCTCCGGTGGCCTGGCCAAACAACTCCTCCACAATCATCTTGTCGATGAGGGCGTACCCACTGGCGTGCAGGGCGAGCAGAAACCAGCCCAGGCAGAGGGTCAGGTAGATCGCGATTCCGACGGCGTGCGACCCTCGCGGTCGTGGGGTGGTCGGGTCGGTCCGTCGCTCCCAGAAGAAGGCCAGCAGACCAGCGGCGCCCAGCACCAGGCCCAGCGGCCCTTTGACCAGTGTGGCGGCCGCTGCAGCCATCCAGAAGGATGTCCACCCACCGCCGCGGTTCCAGGCCTGCCAGGCCGCCAGGGCCACCAGCGCTACGGCCAGTGCGAAGAGCGGGTCGGTGCGGACAAGCGCCACGTGTATTGTGATGATTGGCGCCATGGCTGTGGCCAGCCCGGCGAATCCGCCGGCCGTCAATCCGAAGAAGCGCAAGCCTACGCCGAACACCAGCAGCGACAGGGCCAGCACGGAGACAAACGACGGCAATGTCAGTGTGAGGCGGTTCATGCCCGCAATTCGCGCCAGGCCGGCGGCGATCCACGTATGCAGCGGGGGCTTGGAGGTGATGCGATTCTGCACGTCATGCTGGACCGCCCAATTGCCGGCCCATGCGGCGTCCATGATGTAGCCGACGTTTCGGTTTTGCGCGTAGCCTTCGAAGTCCGGCGGGCCGGACAGACGCAACAGGTAAAGGGCAGCGACCGCAATGGAAATGGCCGCGCCCCAGAGGATCGCATGCGACGTGATCCCGCGGACGATCCGCCGGATTTTCGCACGGCCCAGGTACAGTCCGGGCAGCAGAACCACTAGCGCCGCCATGAGCAACTGACTGACGCTCTCCCAAGTTTTGTCGTCCACCAGCCCGCCGGCGATCAACAGGACGACGAGGCCCGCAGGGAGGAAGCCGAAGAACGAACCGATGACAAAATGGACGCTGGTAACGGGGCTCAGCCCCAGACCGACGTTAATGACCAGGCCGCCGATGGGTAATTGCCGTGCCATCACGACCGACCAGACCGACGGGGGGACCGTTAGCACCTTGCCGGCCGACGGATGGCGATCGAGCCAGTTGCTGAACCAGTCTCGTCCGGCCCAGCGGGCGACCAGGTACGCGGCGTACGCGCCGGCCAGCGTGCCGGTATGAACCAGCAGCAGGCCCTTCCAGAACCCGAATGTCAAGCCGGCAAGGCCGTAGAAAATCAGGCGCGGCGTGCCCACCGCGACCAGTACCGCCACGATGGGAATGAACACCAGCTCCGCCCACACGTTCCCCCCGTCGATCAGGGCCCGTAGGCGGTGGAAATCCAACAACAAATCTCCCACCGGCGTCAGGCGAAGCATCGCCGTCGCGAACGCTGCAAGCCCGATCAGCATCGCGAGGCGGGTGCGCCGTTTCAAGGGCCCGTTGGAGGCACCGGCCTCGATCGATTCGCCCGCGACCTGCGGCGTCGGTGGTGTGGGGTCGGGATGTGCGCTCATGGGTTGCCCTCTCCCGGCTCGACCCGATTGGCTGGCAGTGCGCGTGCAAGATACCAGCCGACGCCTAGGCAGTCCCGCAGACCCCGCCACAGGCGATTGTGCACGCCGTATTTGGATGCACCGTGCAGGCGAGGTCTGTGGTTGACCGGCAACTCCTCGATGCGAAAACCTTGTCCTCGCAGCAAGGTGGGCAGGAAGCGATGCATCCCGTTGAAGACCGGCACCTCCGCCAGGCAGGCCCGCCGGACGATGCGGATCCCGCAGCCGCTGTCGCTGATGCGATCTCCCGTGACCCGGTTGCGGAAACCATTGCCGATACGCGATGAGATTCGTCGCAGTCGATTGTCGCGCCGCACGGTGCGCACGCCCGTTACGCCGTCGGCGCCTGTGGCAACGAGGTGTTCGAGCAGGCGGGGCAGGTCGCTTGGGTCGTTCTGGCCGTCTCCGTCGAGGGTCGCCACCCAGGCGCCTCGCGCATGTCGAAAGCCGGTTGCGATGGCGGCGCTCTGGCCGTAGTTGAGCCGGTGTTTCAGCACCTGCACAGACGCCCCCGCCTGCAGGGCCGCCAGGCGGGCGGCCGAGCCATCGGTGCTGGCGTCGTCCACGAAGAGAATTTCGAACGGTTGTTCCGTCGTCTTCATGGCCGCGACAATCTCGTGACACAAGGATTCCACGTTGTCTGCCTCATTGAAGACAGGAACAATCACCGAGACCTCAACGGTCTGTGGCGGCCCCGGTTCGGAGGGAGAACATACGTTGTCTTGCCGTGTTGGTTCAGTCATGCGCGTTCGTTGCGTCTGCCACGGATGCTGCCGGTTCATTTTGCCCTGCGGTGCCGATTTCGGCGTCTGTGCTACCGAAATCCAGTGATGAATGCAAGCACTTTCGGACGAACCCCTTGCCGGATAAGACCCCGCCGAACGTCGTTCTTGACGGGGATCGAATCCCATCGTATGCTATGGGCAGGTGGGCAGAAGCCGAGAGGCATATGGATAGGAGTACATGGGTCTTCGCGAATTGATACTTCGCCGCCTTCCGGACAGAGGCCGGATGCGGCAGTCGTTTCTTTATCGGGTGTTTGGCAAGGGGATCCTCGCTCGCGATCTATGGCATTTCGACGCTCGGTCGCTGGCGGGCGGGGCGTCCCTCGGTCTGTTCATTGCATTCACTCCGACGATCCCGTTCCAGATGCTGCTGGCCTGCGTCGGCGCGCTCTATTTCCGGGTGAACCTGCCCATCGCGCTGCTGGCCTGCTGGGTCACCAATCCGTTGACGGCGGTTCCCATCTACATGACCGCCTGGCGCATTGGGCATTTCCTTTTGCACACGATCCCGTACGCCGATGAATACCTTGCGGTTTACGGTGAAGCGAGGCGGGGCAGGATCATCATGGGCTCGTTCTGTCTGTGGACCGGCTCTCTCCTTCTGGGCACGGCCGCGGCGGTTGTCGGCAACGTGCTGATCCGATGGCTCTGGAAAGAGGCCCATCTGCATCGTCCTCACCTGCGCCGGCCCGGCCGAAGACGGACCCCGCGCCGCCCCCAGTGACTCGCCATCGCTGGTATACGCCGACTACCTCCGTGCTGTCGCGGCGGCAGCGTCCTCGACGAGCATGTTGCGCAGGTAGATGTGCAGGCTGCCGTCCCAAGGCTTGGTGGCGATGTCGATGTCACCGTCGCCGTCCACGTCGGCGGCCTTGGCCTCGTGGCAGCGTTTGCCTTGGAGTATCAGATGCTCTTTCCACCGGCCGCCCTTGCCGTCGAGGTTCTCCCAGATGAAGCACTTCTGGGTGTCCTTCGAGAGGGGCCCGCCGCCGCTGAAGACGTCCAGATAGCCGTTGTTGTTGAAATCGGCCACGGCGAGCGAATGGAAATCCTGGTTGGTGTGGTTGGCCGAGATCAGGTGAAACCGCCAGGACCTGCCGTTGCCCTTGTTCTCCCACCAGAAGATACGGCCGTCCGGCGTATCGGCCTCGGCCTGGATAATGTCGAGGTGACCGCTGCCGTTGAGGTCGCAGACCCAGGTTTTGAGGGCCAGCCCATACCGATCGGGCCGACTGCCGCCCGGCGGGGTCAGGACCGCGTGCTCGATCCACTTCGTCCCCTTGCCGTCGGCGTTCTCGAACCACACGTCGCCGCGCACGACGTCGTTGTGGCCGTTGCCGGTCAGGTCGCCGACGCCCATCGGGTCCACGCCGCCGTGGATGCCGGGCCCGATCCGGTGCTCGATCCATTTCTCTCGCGGATCCTCCGGGATCTTGTACCAGACGAGATAGGGATGCTTCCTGTCGTCGCTGCACGCGACGACGTCCAGCTTGCCGTCACCGTCGATATCGGCGGCGACCATGTCGTGGTTGGCGATGGCCCCGGTTTCGTATCGCTCGAAGCGCTCCTCGCGCGGCCGGCCGGTGTTGCGATACCAGGCCGTGCCGGCGACCACGTCGATCCAGCCGTCGCCATCGATGTCGAACGCCGTGCCGCCGACGTCCGTGCGGGCCCCTTCGCCGATATCGTGCTGGATCCACTTGTCGGGCGCGACGTACTGGAACCACCACATTCTGCCCGACTGGCCGACGACCCAGTCGAGTTTGCCGTCCTTGTCGATATCGACCAGCGCCGTCTGGCCCATCCGCATGCCGACGTCGGCGATCTCATGACACTCGAATCGCGGCATCGCGCCGCGCAAGGGGTTTGTCGTCACAAGAGCGAACAGAACGAGCGTCAGTATGCATCTGATGGAGTCTTGTCGAATCATGGCGGTCCCTTTCCGATGGTCTTGCCTTCGTCGGCCGGCGGTTGGTGGCTCCAACCGCCCACGGACAGTGTAGCATGTGGAAGCGCCGGATGCACGCAGACTGATGCACGTCTTGTGAGCTCTGGCACGGCGCAGGAAATGGGGCCCATGTCTTGGTTGACATGGGCCCCGCGTTGTCGCAGTTCAGACCGTCCAGTGCCTCACCAAACAGGCCGCTACGGTGCGATGGTGCCGATCAACTCGATCTCAGCGATCTGCATGAGCCCGTCGTTGTCGGGACGAAGGGTCGGGAACAGAATCTGATAGTACCTGTAGGCCGTGGTGTTCTCGAACTCGATCGGCGTGGCGTTCCGGGTATGCCGTGGCCACACCTCGTCCTGACTGAAATCGACGATCTCGCCGGCGGCGATCAGCGTGTACGGGCCGTCGATACTTGCATTCGAGCCGTACAGCTCAAACGAGGTCGGGTCCCGGCCATAATCGTCGT
>Ga0334890_1003604_pt1 | contig 15388 bp, 11 predicted proteins | sample GraSluR1_MG_3_FD_207220 | JGI IMG/M metagenome (GOLD analysis project Ga0334890, IMG submission 207220) | Sludge microbial communities from methane-producing bioreactor in Wageningen University, Netherlands - Granular Sludge_31_08-R1 | ecosystem: Engineered > Bioreactor > Anaerobic >... | reverse complement strand
GACCCGACCCGGTTCTTCGGCGACGCTGGCCCTGCGGATCACTTGGCTCAACGGCGAATGGGACCGCTTCTGGCAGAACCGCCCCATGGCCGCCTAGAATCTACCTACAAACGTGCAGTGCACCCGGTTGAAATGTCGTTGCGGGGCGATAGAATAGCAGCCGATGCGCAGGGACGCATCCGAGCGGGCAATCGAAAGAGCATTGTATGGCGAAGAAGGGCAGGTATGTGTACGAGTGGCCTCGACCGATGGTGACGGTCGATGCGGCGGTGTTCTGCGTGTCGGGTGGCAAGGCCCGGCTGCTGCTGGTCGAGCGGAAGAAGGACCCTTACAAAGGCCGGTGGGCGGTGCCCGGCGGATTCATCGAGATGGACGAGGAATTGGAGCACGCTGTCGCCCGCGAACTCGAAGAGGAGACGGGCCTGACCGGAGTGCCCTTGGAGCAGTTGCGGGCCTTCGGGACGGTCGGGCGCGACCCGCGCGGCCGGCAGATCACAGTGGTCTTCATGGGGATTGTTGAGGGGCAAGTTCCCCTGCGTGCCGGTGACGATGCCTCTGAGGCGCAATGGTTCGACATCGACCGTCTTCCGGCAGACATGGCCTTCGACCACGCCGAAATCGCACGCGTTGCGATCGCCCGACTCAAACAGACTTCGAGAGGGTAGTCCGGAGGCGGGCCGGCCTCAAGCCTCCGGTCTCGGCGGCGATCCGGCAACGAACCACACATGCGATTCGGCCGTTGCACCAGCACAGAGAAAAAGTTGCATTGACGCGGCGGAGTGCGTAGAATCCCGCCACGGACTGACGAATTTGAAAGGATAGATGGATGAAGTACGACGTAGCGGATGCGAAACTGGCCCCCGAGGGGAAGAAACGGATTCTCTGGGCCGACAATGATATGCCCGTGCTGGCGGCGATTCGCGCTCGCTTCGCCAAGACCAAGCCTCTGAAAGGTATACACGTCTCGGCGTGTCTGCACGTAACGGCCGAGACCGCCAACCTGATGCGCACGCTCAAGGCCGGCGGGGCCAATGCGGTCCTTTGTGCCTCCAACCCCCTGAGCACGCAGGACGACGTCGCCGCATCGCTGACGAAGGACTTTGGGATTCCCACGTTTGCCATTCGCGGTGAGAACCGCTCGACGTATTACAAGCATCTCAATGCGGCGCTGGACCACAAGCCAACTGTGACGTTCGACGACGGCGCCGATCTGGTCAACGAACTGCACACGAAACGCAAGAAGGATGCCGGGCGAATTATTGCGAGTATGGAAGAGACCACCACCGGTGTGATCCGTCTGCGGGCCATGGCCAAGGAAGGCAAGCTCAAATTCCCGGTGATCGCGGTCAATGACGCCAAGAGCAAGCACCTGTTCGACAATCGGTATGGAACCGGCCAGTCCACGGTCGACGGGATCATTCGCGCGACGGACTACCTTCTGGCCGGCAGCAACGTGGTGGTGGCCGGTTACGGCTGGTGTGGTCGTGGCTTCGCGATGCGGGCTCGCGGCATGGGCGCGATCGTGATCATCACGGAGGTGGACGCGATCAAGGCCCTGGAGGCGGCGATGGATGGTTTCCAGGTGATGCCGATGGCCCAGGCGGCCAAGGTCGGCGATCTGTTCGTGACGCTGACGGGCAACAAACACGTGCTGCGGCCCGAGCATTTTCGTGCGATGAAGGACCGGGCCACAGTGGCCAATAGCGGCCATTTTGACGTGGAAATCGACATTCCCGGCCTCAAGAAGATGAGCAAGAAGGTCAATCGGGGCGTGCGAAAGCACGTCGACGAGTACGTAATCAACCGGAACAAGCGCATCTGCTTGCTGGGGGAGGGTCGGCTGATCAACCTGGCGGCGGCGGAGGGGCATCCGGCGTGCGTGATGGACATGAGCTTCGCCACGCAGGCCCTCCAGGCCGAATACACACTCAAACGGGCCGGCAAACTGGACGCCAAGGTCTACGATGTTCCGCTGGAGATCGAGGAGCAGGTTTGCCGATTGAAACTACGGACGATGTCGATTGCGATCGACAAACTGACGCCGGAACAGGTCGAATATCTGGCCAGCAGCGGCGAAGGGACGTAGCCATGGCCCCGTGCGACGCCGGGCGGCGGTTGGGCTCTCCACGCGGCCGCAGGCCGGCCGGGCGTTCGTAGGATGATGCAAAACAAAGAGACGGAAAAGACGCCGAAGACGCCCAAGTCCTTCTTGGCCGTCGGGCCGACGTTGCACTACAGCCACAAGAACGTGCAGCGATGCTGGCTGTTGGCGGTCATCTTCTTTGGGATCACCTGCCTGATCTGGTCTCGCATTGTGACCGGCACGTTCTGGGCGTTCGACCTCCAGGCGGAGACCGCGCCCGACTTCTGGTGGCTGAGTTCGGCGGCGCTGACCGGGGCGAGCATCTTTGAATATCCCTGGCAGATCATCGTGCTGGGGTTGCTGATGGGCGTCTTGGCCGTGGTGCCCATTCTGATCGCCCAACTGATGAGCTTTGGGCACTCCTTCGTCTTCATCCTGGCGGTGTTCTTCCTGGCGAGCCTGCCGGGGTTTGCGTTATCGCTGGTTGCGAGCTGTTTTCTCGTTGCGTCGCGTCCATTCCGCTTTCGGTCACGAATCATTGCCATTGCATTGTGCACGGCCCCGCAGCTTCTTTATTGGGGCATCTTCGGTCGGGCGCCCGGCATGGAGCCGTTGGAGTGGGGCTTCTCCTTCGCTCCATGGATCTGGGCGTGGCTCGTGGGCCTGACGATCGCAGGGCTGGTCCTCGGGATCGGTCATTATACCCGCTACCGTCCAGGGCTCAATTGGGTTTTCACCACGACGACGTTGCTCTTGGCGATGGGGGTGTTCGAATGGAAGATCGGGTTCGACGAGTTGGACTATCAGTATTATATCGCCGGCAACAACCCTGAGGAGGTCTCCGAGTTCCATGATCGCAGCATTCGCGAGGCTCTGGATCGAACGATCATGGACCCGGCCACACGAAAGACCCTGGCGGCGTACTTCCTGCCGACCGATCCGATTCCGCTGCGCGAAGAGCTCAAGACGGAGATCCAGATCCAACTGAGTCTGGACCGCTGGCCGAGTTGGTTCATCGTGCCCGACGAGTTGAAGTATCAGGAGAGGCGCCAGTGGCTCAACGAGCAATACGATCGTTTCATCCACCCGCCGAAGTCGTGGTGGATGCCGCGGTGGCTGCACGCCGAAATCATCGAGCGGCGATCGAGCAGCGCGCGGATGCCGATTGCGCTGTACTACAAGGCACTGCTGAGCGAATACAGCCCGGACCTGCCGCGGATTCGCCGGGATGAAGTGCTGCACTTCTACAGCGACTACCCGCGCGAGCGGTCGGGTGAGATCTGGTTCGAGCTATATCGCGACTTCGGCAGGTCGCCCGAGTCGGCCGAGGCCCGCTGGCGGATTGCCAAGCATCTGGGCGGCCGTGGCCGGTTCAGCCAGGCAGGGACGTTCCTCGACCAGGCGCAAGCGATCGTTGAAGAACAACTGGCCCAGGACGACAATCTGTCGGCGTCGGACTCGTTGTTCAGTCCGTTTCGCCCCCCGGCTGCAACGGTGATGACGCAGGTCAAGCTTCGCCAGTTGCAGCGGCGCGTGCATGAGTTGAAGACGCTTCTCGGCGACGAGAACCTCCAGGGTAGTGAGGGCGCCGCCGACCGCCTGGCGAAGTTTGTGATGCTCAATCCGCACGGCCTCGAGTATGCCCAGCAACTCGACACGCTTCTGTCGCTGACCGGGCCCGAGGATGGTTTGCGCGACAACCTCTTGCTGGCCCAGGCCAAGCTCATTGCCGACGACCAGCGTCGGTCCGAGCGTCTGGTCCAGTTGAACCGCGAGTACCAGGACACCGACGGCGGCATGCAGGCGCTGTATGAATTGACCCGTCTGAAGATCCGGCTCTATCAGCAGGAAGAAGGCTCGGCTGCCGAAAAGCGCAGGTACCTGGCGGAGGCCAGAGATATGTTGACCAGCTTCTTGAACCTCTACCCCGGCAGTTTCTACGTCGAGCAGATCCGGCGCAACCTCGAGAACCTCCCTCGAGTGGAATGACCCCCGGCGGCGCGCGAACAGGACGCCCTCATGCCAGCCTCGTGCGGTAAGACCGTCGCGTGTCGCGTGGTCGCATGGAGGAGGCGACAAAAAGGCTTGTGCTGTGGGCGAGAATGCGGATAATGGGACTGGTCCCGACGTGGGTCGAGATCGGCCGGCAGGACGAACGGCCTCGATTGTCCCCATTGTCGTGTGAGGAGGCACGACTCGGAACGTGTCATCGGACGGTAGCAGGCACCAACGTAGTAGGAGAAGACCCGTCATGAGCAAAGCCACGAGCAACACCACATCGCGTCGCGAATTTCTGAAGAACACGGGCCGGGTCGCTGCGGCTTCGGCCCTGGCGACGGGCATCAGTTCGAGCCTGTACGCCGGGAGCGACAACACGATCCATCTGGCGCTTGTCGGCTGCGGCGGGCGAGGCACGGGTGCGGCCGTCGACGCCATGAACGTCCGAGGCCAGGGCCCGATCAAGCTCGTCGCCATGGCCGACGCCTTCGAGGACCGCCTGACCAGCAGCTATAAGAATCTCAAAGCCAGCCATGCCAACCAGGTGGACGTGCCGGATGACCGCAAGTTCGTCGGTTTCGATTCGTACAAGAAGGCCATGGACTGCCTGCGTCCGGGCGACGTCGCGATCTTTGCATCGCCGCCGGCGTTCCGCTGGGTACACTTCGATTACGCCGTCCAAAAAGGGTTGCACGTCTTCATGGAGAAGCCCGTCACGGTGGACGGCCCGACCACGAAGCGGATGATCGACCTGTCGAAGAAGGCCGACGCCAAGAATCTCAAGGTGGGTGTCGGTCTGATGTCGCGTCACAGCCGGGCCATGCAGGAACTGGCCAATCGCGTCCACGACGGCGAAATCGGCGACATCATCCTGATGCGTGGCTACCGGATGCACGGGCCGATTGGCTTCTTCGCCTCGCTGCCCAAGCCAGACGACATCAGCGACCTGCTCTATCAGGTCCGTCGCTTCCACAGCTTTCTGTGGGCCAGCGGCGGAAACTACAGCGACTTCTACATCCACGTCATCGACCACCTTTGCTGGATGAAGAATGCCTGGCCGGTCAAGGTCCAGGCGCTGGGCGGCCGCCACTACAAGGAGAGCCCCGAGGGCATCCGATATGTCGACCAGAATTTCGATACCTACGCGGTTGAGTATACGTTTGCCGACGGAACCAAGATGGATTTCGACGGGCGCTGTATGGATGGCTGCCTGAACCTCTATTCGAGCTACATCCACGCGACCAAAGGCTCGGCGATTGCCTCCCGGAGCGGCGATTGCGGGTTGCCGTCGAGCACGTACCGGGGCCAGTCGCCCGACGACGATAAGCTGATCTGGCAGTCCAGAATCCCGAGGAACCAGCAGAATCCCTATCAGAACGAATGGGACGATCTGATCGACGCAATCCGCAACGACAAGCCGTTCAACGAGGCCGAGCGCGGCGCGATCGGCAGCATGGTCACGTCGATGGGCCGCATGGCCGCCCACACGGGCGTGGAGATCACGTACGATCAGATGCTCAACTGCCTGCACGAGATGGCACCGGGCCTGGACAAGCTGACCTGGGATTCGCCCGCTCCGCTGAAGGCCGATGCCCAGGGCCGATACCCTGTCCCGCAGCCGGGTATTGTCACCGACCGCGAATACGCATAGGCAAGGATAGTCTCAATCGGGTGGCAGCCTCAAGGCGCAATGAAATGGAGCCTTGGGGATGGTGGTTTGTAGTGTGCCGTAAGGGCATAACGCCTTACGGCGTCACTACGAGCAGCTCTGCAAGCTTGAGGCTGCCACCCGCCAACGCTGTTGATAAGGACACTGGAGGAGGTCAATGGGGTGGTTCGCCGCGTTATGTCGGCATTTCCACAAGACGACCGCAGTACAATCCGTAACGCACCAGTGAAGTAGGAGACGATCCGTCATGAGTCAAACCGCAAGCGAACAAACATCACGCCGTGAGTTTCTGAGGAACACCGGCCGGATTGCCGCGGCCTCCACCCTCGTCGCCGGGCTCGGTTCGAGCCTCTATGCGGCCGGCAGCGACACGATCAACGTGGCCCTGATCGGCTGCGGCGGCCGTGGCACCGGCGCCGCCCAGAACGCCCTGTCCGTCAAGAACGGGCCGATCAAGCTCGTCGCCCTCGCCGATGTCTTCGGCGACCGCGTGGACCGCAGCTTCAAGGGCCTCCAGGGCAGGCACGCCGATCAGATGGACGTGCCGGACCACCGCAAGTTCGTCGGCTTCGACGCCTACAAGAAGGCGATGGATTGTCTGCGCCCCGGCGACGTCGCGATCTCCGCCACTCCGCCGGCTTTCCGCGAGGTGCACTTGGCCTATGCCATACAGAAGGGCGTCCACCTCTTCATGGAAAAACCCGTCACCGTCGACGGCCCGACCACCAAGCGGATGCTCGCGCTGGCCAAAGAAGCCGACCAGAAGAACCTCAAGGTCGGCGTGGGTCTGATGGTCCGTCACTGTCGGGGCCGCCAGGAGTTGAAGGCCCGGATCGACGCCGGCGAGATCGGTGACATTCACACAATGCGGGCCTACCGCATGGGTGGACGAGCGGCCACTCTCGGCCCCAATACGGGCGGCACCAGCGATCTGCTCTACCAGATTCGCCGCTTCCACAGCTTCCTGTGGGCCAGCGGAGGCCTCTACAGCGACTACTACATCCACCAGATCGACGAGTGCTCGTGGATGAAGGGCGCCTGGCCGGTCGAGGCTCGCGCCATCGGCGCTCGGCACTATCGTGGCAACTCCGTCGATCAGAACTTCGACAACTACTCGGTCGAGTACACCTTTGCCGACGGGACGAAGTTCTTCTACGGCGGCCGACACATGGATGGCTGTGAGAACGCATTCAACAGTTTCGTGCACGGCACGAAGGGCTCGGCGGTCGTTTCGACCTCGGCCCACACCCCCGGTCGCGTCCGCACCTACAGCGACCAGAACATGGCTCGCGACAATCTGATCTGGCGGTTCCCACAGCCGGAGCCCAATCCGTATCAGCTCGAATGGGACGACCTGATCGATGCCATCCGCCGGGATGAGCCGTTCAACGAGACCGAGCGCGGTGCGATCGCCAGCATGGTCACGTCGATGGGCCGCATGGCCGCCCATACGGGCAACGTCATCACCTACGATCAGATGCTCGACTGCCCGCACGAGTTCGCCCCGAACGTCGACAAATTCACGATGGATTCACCGTCGCCGCTCAAGGCGGACTCCGAAGGGAAGTATCCGGTGCCGCAGCCCGGCGTGCTGAAAGATCGCGAGTATCAGGAGTTTGCATAGCTCTCAGCTTCGCCAGCGATTCGTCGCCGACCTCGAATCATCCGCGGGGTCGGCGGCGTTTTCCCTGCATGCCATAGACCCCAGTGAAAGGGAACCACCATGAGAAGGCCGATGCAATCGCATAGCTTGACGTCATCGCCGAGAAAAGAGGGGCGGTCCTCCCGTCGGCAGTTTCTGGCCGAGGGCTCGCGGATCGTCGCCGGCTCGGTGCTGGGCGGCGTTGCCCTGTCGAGGGCCTACGCGGGTGAGGACAACACGATCCGTCTGGCCCTGATCGGCTGTGGCGGACGCGGAAGTGGGGCGGCCTCGGATGCCCTTTCTTCGGCGACCGGTCCGACGAAGCTTGTCGCGATGGCCGACGTGTTTGAAGATCGCCTGACACGGTCCCACAAGGCCCTTGGTGAGCGATTCGGCGAGCGGGTCGATGTGCCCGAGGACAGGCGTTTCGTCGGGTTCGATGCGTATCGCAAGGCCATCGACTGCCTGCGGCCCGGCGACGTGATGATCCAGGCGACGCATGCCGCCTTTCGTCCCATGCACGTCGCGTACGCCATCCGGAAGGGCGTCCACGTCTTCATGGAGAAATCCTTCGCTCCCGACCCCGGCGGCACACACGAGATTCTCCGGCTGGGCGAAGAGGCCGGCCGCAAGAACCTCAAGATCGGATGCGGACTGATGTGCCGTCATTCATCGGCTCGGCAGGCGATGATTGAGAAGATTCGTGAGGGGGCGATGGGCGAGATTACGCTGATCCGCGCCTACCGGATGGACCCTGGTGCCCGGCTCGGTCCGTTCAAGGGCGGTCAGAGCGAGTTGCTCTGGCAGCTTCGTCGTCCGTATTTCTTCCATTGGGCCTCTTCGGGCTGGTTCATTGAGATGATGATCCACCAGGTAGACGAGTGCTGCTGGATCAAGGGCGCCTGGCCGGTTGCGGCCGAGGGCTTGGGCGGTCACGAGCCACGAAGCAACGACTGCAGCCAGAACGTGCACAGCTATGCCATCGAGTACACCTTCCCCGATGGGACTAAGGCGTTTGTCAACAGCCGCAGTCAGCAGCACTGTCGCAACGAGTTCGCGACCTTCGCCCACGGGACCTGCTGCGCCGGTCAGTTCTCGGGCAATGTGCACGCCCCGACAGTCCAGATCTGCAAGGACCAGCGGATCGCCCGCGACAACATCGCCTGGCGGCCCGAGAGCGAAAAGGTCAGTCCGTACCAGGCCGAATGGGATGTGCTGCTCGACGCGATCCGCCGGGACAAGCCGCACAACGAGGTCAAGCGGGCCGCCTATGCCAATCTATCCTCCATTATGGGACGGGCGGCCATTCACACCGGGCAGATCGTCACTTGGGAGCAGATGATGGCGTCGAATTTCAAGTTCTGCGAGGATGTCAACTTCACCCTCGAGAGCCCCGCCCCGGTGCGGGCCGACGCCGAAGGCTGCTATCCGGTCCCGATCCCCGGCCAGTGGTCGGAAATCTGACGGGAGGATCCCCTTCGCAGTGTCGTTCGGGGACGCACGGCCTATGGCAGAGACGCGATTACCCGTTTCTTGCGGGAGTGGCAACGAACTGTTTGTAGTGTGCCCGTAAGGGCATACTTGGCCCGGCAAAGGTAAGGTAACGCCCCAGGGCGTCACTACGAACCAGACTCTGACCCCAGGTCCAAACGGGTGATCGCATCATGGCTGTGACTTGAATTTGGGCGACTCAGGGAGTATCATAATCCGCTCAGGCGCAATCTACAGGAAACCTTGATTCGATGCAGAAACCCCGGTCCAGGACAGGCAGATCGAACGAAGGAGACATGATGGCACGCTCGAATGAATCCGACAGGAGTTTGGGCACCACGCGGCGTGATTTTCTCAAGGCCTCGACCGCACTGACTTCGGCGGCGGTCGCCGGGACGCTCGGGGCGCGGGTGTTCGCCGGCGGCAGCGACATCCTCCGGGTCGGGATGGTCGGCTGCGGCGGACGCTGCGCCGGCGCGGCGGCTGAGGCGCTTACGGCCGATCCCGGCGCGCGCCTGGTCGCCATGTGCGACATCTTCATGGATCGCGTCAAGGACAAGCGTCGCGTCCTGACCGAGCAGAAGGGCGATCAGGTGATGGTCGATGACGACCACTGCTTCGTCGGCTTCGACGGGTACAAGCACGTGATCGAATCGTCCGACGTCGTGCTCATCGCCAATGCCGCCAAGTTTCATCCGCTCCAGGCTATGACGGCCGTTCAGGCGGGCAAGCACGTGTTCGTCGAGAAGCCCCACGGGATCGATCCGGCCGGCGTCAACCTCATGGCGGCCGCGGCGAAGCTGGCCAAGGAGAAAGGCCTCTGCTTCGTTTCGGGTCTGCACAGCCGTTATGACACGCGGTACGCCGAGACGGTCCAGCGGATTCACGACGGAGCGATCGGCGATGTGATCTCGATCGAGGAGAATTTCCTTCGCGGCCCGTACGGCATCATCGACCGCAAGCCGGGCCTGACGGAACTCCAGTGGCAGTGCAGCACGCAGTACCATTTCCGCTGGCTCTCCGGCGACGACGTGCCGCAGTCGCTCGTGCACAACCTCGACCGCTCCCGCTGGGTTCTGCACGAGGAGAATCCCACGAAGTGCCACGGTCTGGGCGGGCGGTCCTCGATGACCGATCCGATCTACGGCGACGTGTTCGACCACCATTCGGTGATCTACGAGTTCGCCAGCGGCGTGCGCATTTATGCTTTCTGCCGTACTACGACCGGCTGCCACAACGACTCGTCCAGCATCGTCCTGGGCAGCAAGGGCAAGGCCGACATCACGAACTATCGCATCTGGGGTGAGACGAACTGGCGATCGACGGCCCGCTGCAACCCCTATCAGAGAGAGCATGACGTGCTCTTTGCCGCCATCCGCTCGGGCAATCCTGTCAATAACGGTGACTACATGGTCGCCAGCACGATGGTCACGGTCATGGGGCAAATCTCCTGCTATACGGGCAAGGAGGTGACGTGGGACCAGATCAATCGGTCGGACTTCTACTACCCGCCTCGGCCGGAGGACTGCCACGACGAGATGGACCCGCCCAGCAAGGCCGGTCCCGATGGCAGCTATCCGGTGCCTAGGCCCGGTTTCACCAGGATGATATAGATTCCTGGGTGGGCTTGTGGCCCGCCCGATACGACGATCCCTTTTCCCAAACGCGCTTATAAGGAGACGCAGGTGAACAGAAGCAAGAAGTGGGCCTATGCCGGGGCACGGGCGATGTGTATCGCGGTGATCGTGCTCGGCAGTGCCGTCGCATCGGAAAAAGAACTCCCTAAGAGGTACACCGAGACCATTACGACGAAGACCGGCGAGGAACTGTCGCTGGAGATGGTTCTGATTCCAGGCGGTACGTTCCTGATGGGCAGCCCGGCCGACGAGGCCGGCCGCAAGGACGACGAGGGGCCGCAGCGCAAGGTTACTCTCGATCCGTTCTATCTTTGCACGACAGAGACGACATTCGCCCTGTTTATGGCGTACTATCAGGAGACGGGTACAGCCAAGAAGGATTTTGGAGAGGTTCAGGAGGCCCAGAAGAATGCCGAGGCCCAGGCCGCCGGCGTCGACGCCATCACCGGTCCGACCCCGGTGTACGGCGACCTGACAATGGGCTACAGCGTCAGGCACCCGGCGCTGGGTATGACCTGGCACAACGCCATGACCTTCTGCCGATGGCTGGCGCAGAAGACCGGCAAGCCGTATCGACTGCCCACGGAGGCCGAATGGGAATACGCCGCCAGGGCCGGAACCCCCCATGTCTTTGGTTTCGGAGACGACCCCGAGATGCTGGACGACTATGCCTGGTATGAGGACAATTCCGACTGGGGACCGGCCGAAGTCGCTCAGAAGAAACCCAATGCCTGGGGCCTCTACGACATGCAGGGCAATGTTCTTGAGTGGGTCCACGATTTCTACCAGCCCAACGGCTACGCCAACGCCCCCACGAAGAACCCGACCGGGCCAAAGGAGGAGAAGGTGCGCGTCGCCCGTGGCGGGTTCTACGAGAGTCCGGCCGAGGACTTGCGTTGTGCAGCCCGTGCGTTCGAGGAGCCCTGGTGGCGGATGAACGATCCGCAAATCCCCAAGAGCATCTGGTGGCTGCCGCAGATGGATATCATCGGCTTCCGAGTCGCCTGCTCCGTGCCTCAGGATGCCCAGGAGCAGCCGTAGGTTGTGCCGTCGTACGGCTTCTGGTCGCCGAACCGCTGACGCGGGGCCCGCGATGTTGATACGAAGGGAAGACAATGACGCATCGGGTTGGACGGATGCTCGTGGCGCTGGCGCTGTTTGCGAGTGGGTGTTCCTCACTTGGGCCGAAAGCGGCCGAGCAGTGGTCGCCGAAGGAGGCCAACGAATGGTACGCTGAGATGCCGTGGCTGGTGGGCTGCAACTTCTCGCCCAGCACCGCTGTCAACCAGATTGAGATGTGGCAGCGGGAGACGTTCGATCCGGCCACGATCGACAGGGAACTGGCCTGGGCCGCCGCGCTCGGGTTCAACAGCGTTCGTGTCTACCTGCACCATTTGCTCTGGGAGCGGCACGCCAGGGGTCTGCTCCATCGCATGGAGCGGTTCCTCGACATCGCCGACCGGCATGGGATCGGCGTGATGTTCGTGCTGCTCGACGGGGTGTGGGACCCATACCCTCAGTTGGGCCCGCAGCCCGATCCGATCCCGCACATCCACAACTCCGGCTGGGTCCAGAGTCCCGGCGTGGAGATCCTGCGCGATCCGGCTCGGCACGAGGAATTGAAGGGGTACATCAAGGGCGTCGTCGGCCACTTCCGAAAGGACCGGCGCATCCATGCGTGGGACGTTTTCAACGAACCCGACAACATGAACCGTCCCGCCTATGTCCAGTTCGAGCCGGAGAACAAGGCGGAATTGTCGCTGATGCTGCTGAAGAAGGCGTTTACCTGGGCCCGCGAGGCCGGGCCCACCCAGCCGATCACCGCTGGTGTGTGGGCGGGCGACTGGTCGAGCGACGACAATCTCTCCGAGATCAACCGGTTCATGCTGGAGCACTCGGACATCATCACGTTCCACTCCTATGCGAACCTGGCTCAGACGAAAGCGCGTGTCGAATCGCTGCGGCGCTACGGTCGGCCGATCCTCTGCACCGAGTACATGGCCCGTCCCGCCGGCAGCACGTTCGCCGAGATTCTGCCGTACTTCAAGCAGCAGCGCATCGGCGCTTACAACTGGGGTTTCGTCGCCGGCAAGACCCAGACCATTTATCCGTGGGATTCCTGGACGAGGTCGTACAAGGCCGAGCCCGACGTCTGGTTCCACGATATCTTTCGGCCCGACGGCACGCCATACGACGTGCAGGAAGTGACACTGATCCGCCGCCTGACGGGCCGATAGAAGCAGGCTATGGAAATGCAAATATCAAGAAGCAAGGATCAAAATAGCGGAGTCGCCGCAACGCGGCGATGACATCCTCGATTTTGCATCTTGCTTTCTGATTTTCGCATCTGCCTGGTATGAGGCTGCCACACGATCCGAAATGGGGAGAACTGGACTGTGGGAACGATCCAACAAGGCGTCAGGCAGGTCATTGACAACTGCCTTCGAATCCGGGCCGGCGAACGGGTGGTCGTTATTACCGACCGTCAGACGCGCAACATTGGCGAAGCATTGCGCGTCGCGGCCGAGAAGATTGCCGGCGATGTCCAGGTCTTCCTGATGGAAGACTTCGGGACCCGCCCGATCAGTTTCCCCAATGCCATTGCCGAGGCCCTTCAGGCCGCCGACGTCAGTATCTACGCCGCCCAGGGCGCCGAGGGTGAACTGCAAACCTTCCGAAGGCCCATGCTCGGGGTGATCGATACGAACCCGAAGCTGCGCCACGCGCACATGATCGGTATCACCCCGCAGATCATGGCCGACGGCATGTGCAGCGACTACGCCGAGATTCAGAGAATCAGCAAGAGGGTCTTCGAGACTGTCAGGGACGCCGAAGCGATTCGGGTCGTAACGGCCAAAGGATGCGATTTCACCGCCCGATTCAGTCCCGACCTGACATGGCTCATCAGCGATGGCGACATTCAGCCGGGCCGCTGGAAGAACCTGCCCGACGGCGAGGTGTTCACGGCGCCGGCGACGGTGGACGGCCACATCGTGATCGACGGATGCCTGGGCGACTACTTCACCGAGCGGTATGCGTCGCTCGCGGATACGCCTGTGACCGTGGACGTTCGCAATGGCCGGGCGATTCGCGAGAGCCTGCACTGCGACAACGAGCAACTGCGCCGGGAGCTGGCGGCCTACGTGTTCGAGACCGACGAGAACAGCGATCGCGTGGGTGAGTTCGCCATCGGCACCAACACCGGCCTGACGAAGTTGATCTACAACCTTCTCCAGGATGAGAAGTTCCCCGGCGTGCACATCGCCTTCGGCAGTCCCTACCCCACCAAGACGGGCGCCACATGGGACAGCGGCGCGCACGTCGATGGCGTGATCATCGCCCCGAGCATCTACGTGGACGGTCTGACCCTCATGGACCAGGGCCGATTCTGCTTCGAGGGTACATGACGGGCGAGTACCCATATCACGATGCGCGAAACCCCGTTCTGCTGGCCGACGTGATCGAAGGCCTTCTCGCCGGAGGGCGAATCTTCCTTTCGGGCGGGGCCGGCACGGGCAAGACCACGCTCGTCCGACGGATCGCCAACCAACTCGTGCAGCGCGGCAAGCGAGTCGTGCTGGCGGCCTCGACGGGGATCGCCGCCTGCCAGTTGCGCGACGAGACCGGCATCCACAACTCGCGCCACTGCCAGGGTCCGTCCACACTGCACGCCGCCGCCTTCCTGCCGCGAGTGGAAATGCCCGACTCGAAACGACGCATCCAGTCAGGCCGACGCAAGCTCAAGCGGGCCGACGTCATCATCGTTGACGAGATCAGCATGGTCGACCGCATCACCTTCGACCGGTTCCTCGAACGCGTCGAGCCGGGAACGGGCCTGCTGGTGGCGGGCGACTTCTTCCAGCTTCCGCCCGTGCCCCGCAACGAAGAAGGTGTGCCCGACTTCGCGTTCTACAGCACGGCGTTTGCCGACTTCGAGTTGATCGACCTGCAAACGGTGCTGCGTCAGGCCGAACCGCGCTTCATCGAGTTCCTCCAGGATCTCCGACTCGGCCGGGTCGATGCCGACGTTTTGAGAAACGCCTATCAGGAATTCGATCCCGACTATCCCGTCCTATTCGGCACCAATCGCCAGTCGGACGCCCACAACCAGAGACGAATCGACCGGATCGACTCGCCGTCAGTCCACAGCGTCTGTCGGGTCACCAAGGGCGATCCCGAAGAGGCCGTTCAATGGCTCCAGAGCCACACGCGGGCCAAGGCCACGCTCCAGATCAAGCCGCAAATGCGCGTCCTATGCATCCAGAACCACGAAGATCTCGTCAATGGCGACCTCGGTGCCGTCGCCGACATCTGCACCGAGTGCGCCCCCGGCACGGAAATGCCCTACTGGATCGACGTCGAATTCGACCGGAACGGCCTGGGGACCCGGCGGCTCAACGCTCTGGAGTTTCAGGAGCGGATTTGGGATCCCCGCGAGGACAGCGAGCAGGTCAGGTTCTCCGTCGCGCAGTACCCGATCGTGCCGGCCTATGCCCTGACGGTGCACAAGGCCCAGGGCATGACGCTCGACATCGTCAATATCGACGGTTCGCACGTCAATTTTGTTCCGGGCCACGTCTACGTAGCCCTGTCGCGCGCGCGGACGCTCGACGGCGTGCGGCTCCGCAACGGCTCAGGCCTTGCCGCCTTCAACGATTCGGCCGTGCTGCACTACTATGAGAGGGCCCTTCGCTTCCAGGGCGCCGGCGATCCCAGGTCGAACGGCTGACGCCGGGACGATCGCCGTTGGGTGCACTGCACGTTTGTGGGTAGAATAATCGGGCCCTTTTTGTAGGATCGAAGGATTTCAAGAGATTCCAGGAACCTGCAAAGGAAGGGCCCAATCATGGATAACCGAATTCTCGATC
>Ga0334890_1003603_pt1 | contig 15389 bp, 17 predicted proteins | sample GraSluR1_MG_3_FD_207220 | JGI IMG/M metagenome (GOLD analysis project Ga0334890, IMG submission 207220) | Sludge microbial communities from methane-producing bioreactor in Wageningen University, Netherlands - Granular Sludge_31_08-R1 | ecosystem: Engineered > Bioreactor > Anaerobic >... | reverse complement strand
TTATCAAGTTAAGGTGTATTTGAGTCATTGGAGGGAACCACTGGGTACTTCGTCTCAAAGACTAAAAACTTTTGGGAAGGGGTATCCAGCCTCCAACTTCATCACTGGAAAAGTAGACTGTGCCCAACAGGCTGTATATATGCCGTAGATATAAAACAAAATTGTATGAAAAGAAATCCGTAAAATAATCGATAGTGTTATATACTTATATCCCAAAACAACCGTTTGTGACCGCAGCGAACGCGAAACACCACAAGGTGACAAAATGATATATAAAAAACCTGATGGAACCCGGAAAATAACGACCTCGATCCGAATATCTCAACACGTCCTGGATAAATACCGAAAGACCGCTGATAGCCTTGACATCCCCGGCACGTATTTCTTGGGCATGATTATGGCTATAGGTCACGCGAAATTTTTAGAAGACCCCCGCAGCGTCATGGACGTATTGGCGATGGAAGAGGCGGCGATGGAAAATGTTTGAAAGTGAGATGCCGGGGGCGGCAACCCCCGAAACCAAATTCTCGGCGATGTTCCAGGGTCTAGAGACGCTGTTAAAGTATATAACTCCTTCTATCGTCAGTGGGAGGGCATAAAATGGACACCCTAGGACGGCCCTCAGCCCACCTCCTGGGCCTCGGGTGTAGGTTCACTATAATCCCCCCGGCGGGCTACGAATATACCCGAAAAGATGGGACTGTACAAGTCTACACGGGGAAAAATCCGCAGGGGGCAAAATGGGCGAAAGATGGCGGTTCCAACTATGCCGAACACGATGTCAGATTAGAAAAAATCATCGGCAGAGGCTGGAACCACGGCCTCGTCTGCGGAACCGGGGGAGTGATCGTCTTCGACGGCGACGACGCCGAGAGGCTCCTGGAGCTTGGAATCTTACAGAAAATTCCCCCCACCGTCCAAGTGGAGAGCAGGCCCGGCCATAGGCACCACCATCTCCTCTGTCCCGAGCTGAAGAAGAAATTCGTCTTCTACGATCCCATCCTTACAGAAGAGAAAGACGGGAAGGTCCAGCGGCTCCATTTAGGGGAGGTCCTGGGCCCAGGAGGCCATGCAGTTCTTCCGGGATCCACCCACCCCTCCGGCTCGGTCTACCGCCTGGTGGAGGGATGCCCCCAGGAGATGGCGGAGATCTCCCTGGACCATTTGAAGGAGATCACAAGGGGGCTGGAGTTCTCACCCGATCCCGATAAGCACGTGTCATTTGAGGACGCAGTGCGACCAGGGACCTCCCCCAAAGTAAAAAACGAAACCGCTAGCAAGAAGGGCAAAACCCCCAGAAAGTCGAAGAAGACCGCCACAACCTCCCTCTCCGACCGGCTGGCCGCGGACGCCGTCTTAGCGGCTTATAGCTGGACGCCGAAGAGGAGCGAGGGCGATCAGGCCAAAGGCGAGCCACCGGGCCACTCCTCCGAGAGCGGTGATTGCTTCCAGATCAATCTCCAAACTGGGCAATGGCACTGTAAACAATGCGGAGCGGGAGGCGATCTGGCTAGCCTGGTAGCGGTAATGGCGGGGATCATCCCATGCACCGGCCACGCCGATCTCAAGGATAAGGACATCTTCGCCGAGGTACTGGCTGAGTGCGAAGACCGGGGGCTAATAGCGAAAAAGATAGAACTCCACCCTATCGAAGCCCTTCGCTTGATACTCGTCGATTGCGACGGAGCGGCAACCAAAGACGGCGTTGGCCTGTCAAAAAGGGATGCAGAAGATCTTACCGATATTATCAAGCGAATCAAGTCCGGGGAGACCGATTTTTCAAAAAAGGAGCAGTGGACAGTATACAATAAAATGGAGAGGTATCTCAACACCCAACTCTCAGAATATACACTAATCAAACCAGCGAAGAAGGACGACGGGAACTCCATGGCCACGGTCATGGTAGACCTTGCGATTAAAAGCGGGGCGGCATTCTGGGCCACTCCCGAGGGAGAGGGGTTCATAACCATGCAAGTGAACACCCACATTGAAAACCATCCACTGAAGTCAAGCCGTGTCAAGGACTTCCTCAGCGAGCTGCTGTACGGTCACGACGGACGAGCTGCTACACGGAATGGGATCACCGACGCCGTTAATACACTCTCCGCACGTGCCAGATTCGGGGGAGAGGTTCATGAGGTATTTACAAGAGTCGCAGGGCACAGCGGCAAAATCTTTATAGATTTAGGGAACGATGAATGGTCGGCGGTCGAGATAACCACAGAGGGGTGGCGGATCATCCCCTCCGAGGAAGTCCCGGTAAAATTCCGGCGAGCGAAGGGGTCACTGCCTCTCCCCACGCCCGTCAACGGCGGCACACTGGCGGACCTGCGCAGTGTCTTAAACGTCCCCGTGGGGAGCCCGTGGACCCTCCTCCGATCCTGGATTTTGCAGGCGTTCCGGCCAAAAGGACCGTATCCGGTTCTGATAGTAGACGGTGAGCAGGGCAGCGGCAAATCGTGGCTAGCTCGGATTCTCCGGCACGTCATAGATCCCAACTCCGCCTCCCTCCGCAGACCGCCGCGTAGTGACCACGAGCTGATGATTTCAGCCACCAACACACATATACTAGCATTCGACAACTTATCGACCATACCCCCCTGGCTGGGAGATGCACTGTGCGTGGTTTCGACGGGCGGCGGGATGAGTGTTCGACAGCTGTACTCAGACTCCGAGGAAATGCTTTTCGACGTGCAGCGACCCATTATCCTTAACAGTATCGCCGAGCTGACTACGCGCGGGGACCTCCTCGATCGGGCGATAACGCTACACCTCCCCAGGATCCAGGATAGCCGCCGAAAGTCCGAGAGCGACATTTTCGCAGAGCTGGACAGGATCGGACCAGGGGCCCTGGGAGCAATTTTTGATATCATCGCCGGCGGTTTACGGGAGCTTCCAAACGTAAGACTCGACACCCTCCCACGGATGGCGGATTTTGCGAAGTGGGCTACCGCCTGCGAAATCGCCACGGGGCAGAAACCGGGCGAATTCATAGAAGTGTTCAACGAGAACCAGGACGCCGCGAAGGCGGAGCTCATCGAAAACGACATGTTTTCCACCGCTTTAGTGGATATTGTGAACGCCGCTCCTGCCGGAGAGTTGGAAATCACCTCCACCCTCCTCCTCACGACCCTTGAGGCCAGGTGCAATATAATGTCCAACCGCGATCGGCCGGACGGGTGGCCTAGATCCGGGAAGGGGGTTAGGGGGAAAATTCGACGCATCGCCCCGGGACTGCGAGCTGTGGGGATTGACGTCTCCGAGGGCCGTGATATGCGTCAGAGATCTCTCATTTTCAGGAGGCGAACATAATGACCGCGCTACATTTGTCACAAAATATCACAAATGACGATTACAGCGCACACAGTGCAGCCGGCGAGATATTGTGCAAAAGCTATGTGTCATGCACGCCATTCAAGAAAACGATACCTGGCGATACAGTATCAATAAATCGCATGACACTTATGACACATAGCATGACACATGCGACGAGAAATATAAAAACAACGGGAGCCTCATTTTGGCGGATCTATGACACTTATGACACTTGTTTTTCAATTGATTGTCGAGAGGGGAAAAGAGAGAGAGAGAGAGGGGAGAAGAGAGAGAGAAGAGAGAGAGGGTCTGAGATGGTAGTAAGCGTTTCTATGTGTCATAAGTGTCATAGATACTACAAAATACACCGCCCGATATTTTTATTTCCGCTGGCGCATGTGTCATGTAAGTGTCATGCAAGTGTCATAAGTGTCATGGGAAAGTGCCCCTTTGCACCGCCTGATATTTTTATTTCCGCTGACGCATGTGTCATCACGGAGACGAATAATCGTCGAATATCTCGACGTGCCTGGGAGGCGGAGCGGCTGGAGGCGATGATATGAGCCCGCTTCAGGCGGATCTGGCCTCTTTTGCTGAAGGGGGGTATGTTCTACCCTCTTCCGAATCAAACCCCGCCTACGAGCTCATGGGCTCAGGCCCCGGCTTCTGTCCGAGCTGCCGGCGGTGGATATGTGACGCCGGTATCTACTCTGTGGAGTGGCGGGGGCGGGTCTGCTGGTCCTGCCTTCAGCAAAATGCGAGACCACCAAAGGTACCCTCGCCCCCGCCGCTGCATAGTGATATCGCGCCATCGGTGCCCCAAAAGAGACCGGACTACAGTACTATTCCTACCTACGAGGAAATGAAGCTCATCCCCTGGCAGGAGTACCGCCCCGGTGTACTCGACGAGGCCCGGCTGCTCATCGCTTCGATCGATTTCCGTGACGAGGGGATTTCCAAGGAGTCGATCATCGCGGCCCTGGAGAGGATCGTAGGGAGACCACCGCCTCTTGATATCGTGAGGAATAGCATGTGCGCGGTGAAGGCGGTTATTGCCGCTGATGAGGCGGTGACCGCGTGAGTCCCAAATCCCCCTCTCGAAAAGGATTCCGGCCGGGTAAGGAAAGACCGCTCCCCGTCCCTGAAATCCTCTCCCCTAAATGGGCCGCTGATATCATCGATGCGCTGATGATAGAGGACCGTCGGCGGTTTGAGGAAGATCCGGCTTTGCGAAAATTCACCCGCCTCTACGGGGTCGGCGAATTCTGGCCAATGGTCTTCCCTGCCGATATGGGTGTTATCGTTGCCCGTATCCCAAGAGAGCCCGTGAGTGTCCGGGGCAGGTTCCCAAACCCCTCGCGACTAGTCAATGAGGCCGACCGTGCGGTGATGGAGGAGCTTGCCGGCGGGGATGGTGTCTCGTATCTTGTCGATTTCGATAAACACCCCTCCTATCAAGGCGACGGCCCGGCATTGTTAGCTTTAGGGGTGATGGATATCGATCCTGACCACGTTGCTACTCTGGATATCGACCCTCGTCGCCGGAGGCGGTAAAGTGGTTTCCCAGCGCGATCCCTATCTGAGGAAGGATAAGCCCGTCGTTAACCCGGGGGCTAGCAAGACCGAGAGCCTCCCTGAGTTGCTGAACCGGGGTCACCAGCTCCTCCTGCAACTGGACCGGGAGCACCAAAGGATCCGTCAGGAGGTCTTGACTGCCCTCCGGCCGGTTCCCCAGGCATGGAAGGGGGCGAGGTTGGCGAAAGGCGACTATGACGCCGCCTATGCCGAGCTGATGGCCCTGTCCAAGAGGATCAACACGCTCCTGGCTGAGGAACATCCGGAGTTTTTGCAGTGTAACCCTGAGCCTGCGGCGAGCTTTGGGCTGGTTCAGGGTGGCGGTCAGCAGAAGCGACGGGAACGGAACAGGGACGATCCGCCGGCGAGGGGACCGAGCTATCGATGACTTCACCGGCGAGGGGACCGAGCTTTCGATGACTTCACCGGCGAGATTTTGGGCGGCTCGCCCTCTCCCCCTTTCCTCGTCGGATTATATACTGTATAGGCGTTTATGGCCCGCCTCCTCTACCCGTACGTCTACCAGTCGTGAAAATTTTCACGAAAATGAGGCATGGTAGCCGGTATACGTATCATTTCTGTTAGAACCGCGAGCCTCTGACGCATTTCTGATGCTAAGCCGGCTGCACCGATTGAGAATTATCAGAAAATGGCCCTGGTTATATTCAAAAAGAATAGCTAGCAGTGTTTTTGTACTGCTGGCCATCTTCATATTTCCCGGTAGGAACACTACCGCCGTTGATGGTACAAGCCCGTTGGTACAAGCCGTTGGTGCGCCCCTCTCCACTCCCCATTCCCATAAAAACGCTATGCAGTTATGTATTTTGATATAACTCTAGGATACGGTAGGATGCTACCGCCTACAACCCCCCCTGCAAACCAACGGAGTACCAGCTCTCGGCGCGTTTTGTGGTATATGGAACATCGGAATATATTTATATCATGACATATACCTTAGTCAGTAATCATGCCTACTAAAAACGTGATCGTACGGTGCGCAGCTTGCGGGGCAACCTGGTGTTCTTCAGCTCGGAGCCCCCGATGCGCCTCTCGGAGCTGTCGAAGTAGCAATGTTAAGCGCCTCACCGTAGCCGAGGTCGAGGTCGCGATCGAAGATCTCCTGGACTGTCTCAATGAATTTGATAAAGACACCTACTACGCCCTTGTGCAACTCGACAACGAGCAATATCAGAAGCTCCCCGCGGATTTCGACCTCTCGGAGATCCTGACCGAGGCGATAGATGCGGGCGAGGAGGACGAAGAGCCCGAAGACGACGAAGACGAGGAGGTCGAAGAGTCTCCCAAGGAGAAGGCCCTGGCGGTGGTTCGTGAGGAGCGGGCGTGTAAGAAAGTGATCCTGGCGCTAATCCACGATGAGCCTGAAAATGAGGAGGCTCGGGAGGAATTGGAAGACGAGATCGCCGTTCTCGATCGGAGATATTACGCCTTGCTCCGGGCCGGTGATGACGACGCTGAGGAGGAAGAGGAGAGCTAATGTCCCCTGACGTACCCGTTCCAGTCCCCACACCCGCGGGAGTCTTCGCAAACCATACATGTAGGTGGAATCTTCAGCTCAACTTCGGCTTCTTAATCGCGGCCCTCGTAATCCTTTATTTAATCCATACCTGGAAGCAGGAACGAGGATGCGCGTGCAAGCTGAAGGCGTTGGAGGAGGAGAACCAGCGAAGAGCAGGCTGACCGGACCCGCCTGTGGGATCGTCGCCCCGGAGGAGTGGCTCCCTCTCCACGGAAGAGGGGGACGGGTCCGCCCCTATACTCTACATTTCTTTTATTATGTTTAAATCTGATTCTCTTTAGACTGTACCCCCCGCCCCCTCCGAGTAGGGTATCATTTTAAAAACTCGCTTGTTCCGCAGACTTATAGATTAGGTCTACCTCGTAGCGTACCATAATACTTCACGGGAAAATAATCTATTCATAAGATAAGGCTTATAATAATGGCTCCGAAACCAGCATCTATCGACGTTGTGGTGAGGTTCGGAAAAAGCCGAAAATCCATATATACCATTATCATCTTTTCGCATCTGTAAGCCAAATTATCACGGGTATTTTGCATCGAAAAACGAAACCCTTTTCAAAAGTAGTTATGTGACTATCAAAGGCATTTCTAGGGATGTAGTCACATAACCACCGATGGAGGGGGAGGGACGGCGCCGGAGGCAGGAGGGGATCACCTCCACCGCCAGACCAACGCCACCAGAGCCCCCCACGCTGGAGGATCGCAGCCCCCGTCATAGTCCACAGGACCTCCAGGACGAGAGCCCCCAGGATCTCGAATAAAATGAGAAATGGAGAAGTGGTAGTGGATCAACGCGGCCGGCTAAAGACGCGCCCTCGAAGATAAGACGTAAGTACACCCCCTGCGTTACCGGGCATTGGAGAAAAGTTATTCGGCTATGAGGTGCCTTCAGTCAGAGCGGAGGAGGAAGATATATGGCGAGTGTAATACGCGACATAGCAACTACATCAAAAGTTATCATCATACCGGAAGGGAAGATCTGCGACTATATCGACGGCAAATTTCGAAATGACACGCCTGAAGAATATGTACGCCAAAACATCGAAAAGCGGCTGGTCAACGAACATAAATACGATAGAAGTTACATCGCAGTCGAGTATCCGATTTCGGTAGGGTCTCGTAAACCCCGGGCTGATATAGTCATTTTCTCAAAAGATGGGCATAAGCGCACACAAGAAAATATTCATATCATTATAGAATGTAAGAAGGAATCCATTGATCCCGCCAATAAAAAGGACGGGGTTGGTCAGTTACAATCTTATATGGCCGCATGCCCTAATTGTGAATGGGGGATGTGGACCAATGGAAAATACAAAGATGTATTCCATAAGGTAATAAATGAACGAGGCATCTTTGAATTTGTTGAATTTAATGATATTCCATCTGCAGATGGAAAGCTGGAGGATATTGATCGACCCAAACGACAAAGCCTTAAAAACGCCGTTGAAGATAATTTACTTTTTGTTTTCAAGACGTGTCACAACCACATTTACGCCAATGATGGATTGCCGAAGCAGGACGCGTTTTTTGAATTACTAAAAGTCATTTTCTGTAAAATAGAGGACGAGCGGAACATACCGCATCCATTGGAGTTTTATGCAACGTCGAGTGAGCGGTCTAATCCCGACGGTCAGCTTACTGTCCAAAAACGCATCAGTCGGGTCTTCTCCAAAGTAAAAAGAAAGCATGTAAGAATTTTCGACCCCAATGAAGAAATAAAGCTTAAGCCGCGTAGCATTTCTCACGTTGTCAGTGAACTTCAAAAATATTCACTTCTTAATACCCATATAGACATCAAGGGCAAAGCTTACGAAGAGATCGTCGGAGCGAACCTTCGAGGGGATCGAGGGGAATTCTTTACCCCTCGCAACGTCATGCATATGACGGTGGAGATGCTTGCACCCAAAGATTCCGAGTTATTTCTCGATCCAGCCGGTGGAACCGGCGGCTTTCTAGTTATTGCCATGAATAGGGTCATAGCAGGCTTGGAAGCCGACCTTGTTCAGCAAATTGGCAGGCCCAAATCCGAATGGGGGGACGATGAAAAGCGTGTTTTTCAAGATCGAATCGCTGAAATTGCGTCTACAAACTTCTTCGGCTTTGATCTGAACCCTGTTCTTGTCAAGGCAACCAAAATGAACATGGTCATGAACAACGACGGAAGCGGTAACATATTTCAAACCGATTCTCTCTTACCGCCACATGAATGGGAGGCAGATTTCCGAACCGAACTTGCAAATGCTCTTAGAGTGAAAGAGTCAGTCTTGCGCAATTCGAGCACCATTGAGCTTTTCGATGTTATTGCAACAAATCCGCCCTTTGGCAGTAAAATCCCTATCAAAGACCCCCACATTCTGGAACAATATGATCTTGGCCATATTTGGGAACGAGACCCCACTGACAGAGATAGGTGGATCATGACTAAAAGGTTGCAAAGTTCTGTTCCACCAGAACAACTTTTCATTGAGCGTTGTATTCAGTTTCTTAAACCCGGGGGGAGACTCGGGATCGTCCTACCGGATTCGATCCTCGGCGCGCCCGGGCTCGGCTACATTCGCGAGTGGCTCATTCAGAAGACCCGTATAATTGCCAGCATCGACCTTCATGCGGATACATTCCAGCCGCGGAATGGGACGCAGACATCAGTTCTCATCTTGCAAAAGAAAACGCCCGCAATGATACATGAGGAAGAGCGCACTGGCCAAATGGCCGACTATTCTATTTTCATGGCAATGGTTGACCGAATCGGCCACGATAAACGCGGGAACCCGGTATTTAAAAGAGATAAGCACGGTAATGAACTCCTGTTTTCAGAAATCGTTACGCAGGACAAAACTGTGGGAGATGAAGACACAGTTGAAATTGAGTCGAAAAGGAAGGAGATTGACGACCAGACGTCTCTCGCCGCTGATACGTTTAAGAAATGGTGTACGCAGGAGGGAGTTCTGTGGTAGGCGCTCTAGCTCTAAGCAGCGATGAGATCTCATCGACAATTCCTCCAACAGAGCTACCAGAAGAAGAGTTACGATGGTGTACTGTCACGCTAAGTGAAGTAATACAACGGGGAAAACGCTTAGAGGCAAGCGTATTTGATGTCGAAGGCAAACACGCCCGCGAGGTCTTGAAACAATGCAAGTGGCCTGTAAAAATGTTGACAGGATATGGCGGATTTGCTGATGCCTATCATCGTCCTCGATTCAAGAGGGTCTGGGTTGAAAAATCCGATCTGCCTACATTTCAACCGTCACAGGTTGTCGAGATAAAACCGCAACCAAGCGGTTACTTATCATCACAGACTAAGACTGACATAGAAGCGCTTCGTGTGCGAGGTGGTCAAATCCTGTTGACTTGTTCTGGTACGCTGGGAAAATGCTGCTACGTGTCGAAGACATTGAGTGAGAAGATATTCAGCCACGATCTGATCCGCATCACATGCAAGGAAAAAACCGATACAGGCTTCGTTTATGCATTCCTACGAACAAATATTGGTACCCTCTTGATTCAAACGAACGAATATGGATCGGTAGTTTCCCATATTGAACCTGAACACCTTGATTCGGTTCCAATCTCTAATCCTCCAGAGTTCCTTAAACGACGAATCCATGATTTAATTGTCAGATCCTATGCCCTCAGAGATGAATCAAATAATCTCCTGGATAAAGCCGAGGCGATTCTTCAAGACGCCCTCAAACTTACGGCACTAGATCAGCTTGAACCACACTACTTCGACGCAAGCGCTGGACTACGCAACTTCACGGTGAACCTCTCTGATCTAGCAGGACGCTTGGACGGTTCCTATCATATCCCTTTAGTTGAGGCTATTCTATGCCAACTTGAAAAAGAGGCGAACGAGATAACAACCATAGGCGATCCGCGCATCTCCAAACAGGTCATCCTTCCAGGTCGTTTCAGTCGCGTCTATGTAGAGGAAGGCCAGGGCACAGTCTTCTTCGGAGGTAAACAACTATTGGAACTCGATCTCACCAACAAAAAATATCTCTCTCTATCCCATCACGGCGACCGCATTAAGAGGGAGCTACTTTTGAAGGAGAACATGGTCCTCATAACGCGCAGCGGGACTATCGGGAAAGTGGCACTCGTTCCAGAACACTGGGTGCAGTGGGTAGCTAACGAACATGTGATCCGTGTCGAACCCGTTTCGTCGGATATTGCCGGCTATCTTTATGTTTTCCTTGCTACAGATTATGGCCGAGAACTGATAACGCAATTTACCTATGGCGCGGTCGTTGATGAAATTGACGACCACCATGTCTCCCAGATCCCCATACCACTGCTGAAAGACGCTGATGTTCAGGCAGAAATCAACCACCTGGCCCTGGAGGCAAACGCCAAGCGAACCGAAGCCTATCTAACAGAACAGGAAGCTCTACGAATAACAAATGAAGAAGTAATTCACGCAATCTTATGAGCGTTACCAGCCGACCGAGAACTGTCCCGACGGGCAAAAGGCTTTTGGATCCCCCCGGTATCAAACCCCGCGTTCCCGGCCCTCGGGTGAGAAGGGAGATACGGCACTGAAGGGGGTGTTCAAGCTCACCAGGGGGCTTCCGGCGGGGTCCTAGCCGGATCTCTTGAATATCTCTTGAATATACCGTATACTCCTCTAGAGGGTCATCTTTAATATATCACACGTCATAAGCAAAGCCATCAGAAACATGAGAGGCTGAAAAATGAAGAAGCTGAGAAACAGCCTCCGGGGCCTACCAAGCATACCGGAGGTTGTCGCATTCCTGCAAGAGGATAGTAGTATCACGGGAAAGATAAACCTTTCCATCGAGGGGGAGCTCGCCCTCCTCAGTGAGAGAAACCGCCAGCTAGAAACCGAGAATGCTATTTTGAGGGAGAGGGAGACCGCCCGCTTTCGAGACGGCGTCGAGACTTTGAACTCTATAACCGACGCCCTCCGGACTATTCAGCCGGGGAAGGAGACGGCCCGTTTTTTGAAGGACTCTGAAGAGAGGATCCTCACCGCCGCCCCCGAAGATAAGCCGCTCGTCATCAACGCCAGGATCAAAGCCGCCGCCGCCATGATCCGAGACTCGCCGACTGCATCACTACAACCCGCCGCCGAAGGTCCCGCCCCCCTCCGCTACGATACCAAGCCCCTCAACCAGAAGAGAGGAGAAGCCATCGCCGCCCACGTCCAGATGAGAGGAGGAGCCATCATAAAGTCCACAGAGGCGGGGACGGTCCTGGAGACGATAGAAGGGAGGAAGCTGGATAGAAAGACCGTCCACAGGGCGCTGGACGTCGCCAGGGGCATCCTCAGAGCCTCCTCGGAGGTGGTGGGGGGCATCCGCCGGCTCGTCATCCCGTCGCCCTCGCCAGGAGGAGGAGAGGATCGTCCTCAGCCCGTCGCTGGAGGTGGTGGGGATCGTGGCGAAGTGTCACGGGCCCGGAGGTGGTCCGTACCCTGGGATGGAGGCGATTAAGGAGCTCGGCCCCGGCCCGTATCGTGTGCGATCAAGATTTGTAGACAAAAAATAACACGTTCACCGGGTTGTTGTATGTCGTCGTCGTCGTATGTAGTCGTAGGTCCATTTCTTCGTCGATTCTATCTTCATCTCTTTATGGTTCCGTTCTCGTCGTCGTCGCGTTCTCGGAGCCGTGACAGCCCGCCACGGTTTTAGTTATGTGACTATCCGCTTATTTCATCCGCCAGATAGTCACATAACTTAAGAGGTGGAGGAGATGGCCCGCCTCTTCAGTTCCCGCGCCTTCTCCTCTGCCTCCTCCAGGGTCATCTTTCGAGGAGACCCGATGTACTTGTTGACGACCTTATCCCCCACCTTCCAGGACGCGAAATAGTAGCGGTATTTCTTCTCCCCCTTCGCGGTGGTCTTCACCACGTCGCCGAGGTAGACCGTCACCGCCTCCAGCCTGGCCTCCTCCAGGGCCTCCAGGGCCTCCCCCTCCAGCCTCTCGGCTTCCCTCTCCCTCTCCCTCGCCGCCGGGTCAAGTTCCGGGGTCGCCGCCCGGATATTTCGGGCTTCTCTCCTCCGGTCCCTCGCCTCTTCTCTCAGCTCTTTTGCTTTCCGGCCGCTGGCGGTTCGGTGGATGCTCTTCATGGCATGTAGTTATGTGACCATCCCATATATGTCTTGTGGCGATAGTCACATAACTAGCTGGCGGGGTTATTCTGCCTCTCCAGCCGCTACTTCTCCAGCTCGCCACTATCCAGGCAGTCTTTGATGTACTGCTGGACGGTCCGGTCTTTGTACCCCACCTGCCGAGCTATGCTCTGTCGGTTCCGCTCTCCAGCTCGCCAGATCTCTTTGATTCGCTCTTGTGCCGCCAGGTCCTCGGATAGTCTCTGAATGGTTGGTTTAGCTTCCGGTTCAACCTTGGGTTCGGCGGCCTTAATAGGCAAGAGGGTATCTTTTCTATCTGTCTGTATATCTCGTTTAGCGGTGGGTTGTATAGCTTGTATAGCTGGTTGAGCTATCTCTAGCCTTCGGACGCGCTCTTCTAGGTCTTCGACCTTCGCGAAGAGGGGCAAAGATGACCTCTCCGGGGTCTCGTCTCTCCACAACTCCCCATCGAAATACCGTTTCAGGGCATCCCTCACCAGCTCGGCCCGGTCCCTTCCGGTTTCTTTGGCTACGTCCTGGAGGGTCTGGATAAGCTCTTCGGGAAGCCGGACGTTATACTGTCGCAAGCTCTCCATATTAGCTCTATAGCTATCTCTAGCGCTATAAGCTATACGGTATAGCGTATATCAGTGATATCTCCACAGCTAGAAAAGATATCTAGGGGTATAATCACCCACCCTCACCAGAGAAACGGCCTTAAAATCGATCTGAGAGATCATTATTTTCGGTGAATAAAATTAATTCTGCATAATGCTGGCCTTCACGTCCCCCGCGCCCTCTTCTCTTCCATCAACGCCCCATGAACCCGCCTCAGCAACGGCTCAGGCGCGTTGCTAAACGCCGCCAAGCTCGCCGCCTTCCGCCCCCCCGCAGGCCGCGGAAATTTGGAATATTTGGAACAATTTGGAACGGTTTTGGAACGCTTTCCGTTCCAAAAATCGCTAAAATGGTAGCGGGCGACCGTTCCAATTTGGAACGCCGCCGCCGCGTCACCGGCCAGACTTGCCGTCCACCACCACATCGGTATTCGACCGGCCCGCCACCTGGCCCCGGACCCTCCTCAGCTCTCCACCGCCTCCGGGCCCGCGAGCCTCCGCCCCAGTTTAGCTATCATCTCTCCCCACCCCCGCCCCGAAGTTGAAGAGCATAGCTTCAAGTTCTGGATCCATCGGCGGCCTCTCCTCGCCCTCTTCGCGGTTTGCCAGCCAGACCACGTAGTCCCGTAGGGTCCGGATCGTCGTCGGCCCCTTCTCAGCTTCAAGGGCTCGAATCCGCCGTTCAATGCCCGCCTTCATCGATCATCCCGCCCCGCGCCATCATGATCTGGATGCACAGATCTTTAACCATCGCCGCCGCCTGGCCGTGTCCCTCAGTCTCAGCTCTGGACCACAAGGTCCTAGACTTCGAAGTATAGCTCCTCCTATGGAGGATTGCCGCCCGGGAGGTAGAGTCCACCACCACCTGGGAGACGGCCCGATGCCCACCCCGGAACGGCGACTTTCTAGCCTCGCGGCCAAAACGGCTCCGAGGAGACGGGTCTGGAGGGTCATCCCCCTCCACCAAAAACCGCGATTTTTATATAATATCATGAATACCATTTCAATCCATCGAAACCAAGTTTCTTATTTCATTATCAAATAAGAAACTATATGTACTACCGAGGCGCTAGATAGCGATATGCAGGTTCCGAAATTGATAAATAAGGCCGATTTTGCCCTACTCCTAGAACATTTGACGACAGAGAGGGACGTTTTACTGGTAAAAATGCTCTTCGGGACAGGGTGTAGGATCGGCGAGCTGGTGGGGTCTCGGGTCGGAGACCTGGACCTCGACGAAGGCCTACTCCACCTCGACGCCACCAGGACGAAGACCAAGGAATACCGTGAGGTGCTAATTCCGGGGAATCTCCTCCCGGAGATCAGGAGTTGGATCTCAGGGAAGAGTCCCGGTGAGTGGCTATTCCCCGGTCAGAAGGAAGATAGTCACATAACTCCTCGACGGGTTCAGCAGATAGTCTCAAAGGCGGCAGACGCTGCCGGCATCCAGCGGGTCTATGGGCTGAGCAAAGATGGGCGGAGGCTGAATATCACGAGCCCGCACGTGCTCCGCCACCTCCATGCGGTGGAGGCCCTAGCCGGAGGTGTGCCCTTGAACGCCCTGCAGGATCAGCTCGGGCATAGCGCGTTACAGACTACAGCGGTATATCTGAGGGCAGGGCTAGAGCACCGACGGCGGGGATATTCGGGGTTTGGGGCGGATATCCCTACCGGGGACACTGGAGCGGTCACCGAAGAGGTCCGGTCGGAGCATCGAGAAGAGAACTGACGCCCTGAATGGGAGGCCAGAAGGGGGGCGGCGGCGGTGGAGAAAGCACGATATATGGAGAGACCGCCGCCTCCAGGGGTGGAAGTCTACACCCCTGCGCAGGTAACCATTATGGCAATGGGTAGCATTCACCCGCTGTTATAAAAGCGTTGCGATGACCTTGCGGGTCTGTTGCTATCGATTTTCCGGCGATATATCCAGCAAGATGTTTACGGGAACACGCGAAATTTAGCACGGGGAAAAAGCAGTAGCAACCGCCGCTTTTTTTATATATCCATGTTACGCCGCCGGATGCCGATTTTTCGATCAGTCTCTTGGTCCGATTTTCAACAAAATGTCAAGTTTCGATAAATCGGCAATAATACTAAAAATACCAGATTCTTTGCACAACAGGCGGCACTATCTAGAAATCGAGTGATATTCAGCTTTCGGGAACAAAATGCTGTTTTACTTTATCTCCATATCTCTAAAGTTTTCGCGAGAATTGGGTGAAATCTAAATTATCGCACAATATAGTTAAT
>Ga0334890_1003600_pt1 | contig 15393 bp, 11 predicted proteins | sample GraSluR1_MG_3_FD_207220 | JGI IMG/M metagenome (GOLD analysis project Ga0334890, IMG submission 207220) | Sludge microbial communities from methane-producing bioreactor in Wageningen University, Netherlands - Granular Sludge_31_08-R1 | ecosystem: Engineered > Bioreactor > Anaerobic >... | reverse complement strand
ACGTCCAGGATGCCACGAAGGTCCGGAAGAGGTACCTGGTGGCGCTGGAGCTGGGCGATGATGCGTCGTCGCCGGGCGACGTTTATTTCCGGGGGTTTCTGAAGATCTACGCGGATTTCCTGGGGCTGGACGGAGCCGCGCTGGTGCGGCGGTACAAGGCCGCTAAGGACCGTGTAGGAGAGGGTGGGACGGTCGTGCCCTCTCAGGAAGAACCCGCCGGGGCGGAATCCGGCACGACGCCCAAGGATGACGACGCCGCACTACCCGAGGTTTCGTGTCCCGGGGAATCGCCGGCGACGACACCCGTGCGCCGGCATCGCCGGGCGCGTGTATTGAGGCTGCCATTTCTCGTGTTTTTGCTCGCGCTCATCGTTTTAGCGGTGGGTTCGCGCATGCTGACCAACGGCGTGCGGCCGGCACCCGCGGTGTCGAAAGAACCCTCGGCGGCTGGTCCGCCCGCATCCGCGCAGCCTTTGGAACCCGAACCGCCATCGCCCCAACAACCCGACGGGACCTCGCAGGCGCCTTCGCAACCGCCCGCCGAAACACCGGAACTAGTCAGAGAAGATAGATCGGAGCACCTGACATTGATCGGGATTAAGGCGGACGAGTTGACCCTTTCGGTCGCTATCAAGGATGGACCCTGCTGGGTCAGGGTAGAGGCCGACGGAGCGATCATCGCGGAGGAGCTTCTTGGGGCCGGCGCGAGGAGGGAATGGAAGGCAAATCGCCGCCTGGTGGTGCGCGTAGGCGCTCCCTGGACTATGAGCGCCACCCTCAACGGCGCCGATCTGGGTGTTATCGGCCCGCGGGGCGGCCCCGCGAAAGACCTGGAAATCTCGATAATCGAATAGGGATATCGAATAGGGAACGCCCCGTAACACAGTGCGGCTCGCCACGGTCGTCTTATAATCCCGGACGCCGCGAAATATGATCCTTGTGACGGCGAGGGTTCTTGACGTCGGGCGAGGGCGGGGTGGTGCTCTGATGTGGAGGATGACTGCGGCTCTCATTCTGGCCGCGTTTTGTTTTTTGCGGGCCGCTCCGGCTCGCGCGGCGGCGGGCGACCCTTCGATCCTGTATGTCCCCACGGCCGGCGGCGCCCCGTCGGTCAGCGCGGACGCCGCGGTGGTGATGGACTGCTTATCCGGGAGCGTCTTGTACGAGAAGCGATCTAACTGCCCCATGCATCCGGCCAGTATAACCAAGATGATGACGGCCATCGTCGCCCTCGAAGTCGGCTATCTAGGCGACGTCGTGACGGTCAGCAGTAACGCGGCAAATACGCCGGGGTCGTCGATGGGCATATCTTGCGGGGAACGATACCTCCTCGAGGACCTGCTCGCTGGGTTGATGATAGTGTCGGGGAACGATGCGGCGGTCGCGATCTCGGAGCACATCTCCGGTACTGAACCGGCGTTTGTCGAAATGATGAACGAGAGGGCGCGCGAGATCGGGGCCGTCAACACCACGTTCGTGAACTCCTACGGTATCAGCGAACCCGGCCACCTCACGACCGCGTACGATCTCGCGCTCATAGCCCGGCACGGGCTATCCATACCGTACTTCGCGAGGCTGGTTTCGACCAGGGATAAGGACGCGTGGAGACTTGATCCGTTGCGCGAGGTGCCCCTTTCGAACACGAACAGGCTCTTGTGGGGTTTCCAGGGGGCGGACGGGGTGAAGACGGGCACCACGGGTGCAGCTGGCGCGTGCCTCTGCTCGTCCGCGACCAGGGACGGGATGAGGGTCATCGCCGTCGTCCTCCATAGCGATTCGAGATGGGAGGATTCGGAGGCGCTGCTGGAGTACGCCTTTCGGAATTTCGAGGCCGCCGGGTCGTTCGAGAAAGGGGAGAGCGTGTGCGAGGTCGTAGTAGATCGCGGCTTGCGGCCGACGGTGGAAGCGGTCGCGGCCTCGCGCCTGGCGGGGGTGATACCGAGGGGAGGGGGAGACACCCTCCGGATAGTCTTCGATATGGAGAGGCCCGTTCGCGCCCCAGTGCTTCGCGGGCAGCGGCTGGGTTCCGTCAGTCTTTGGGCCGGGGATAGGATCGTAGCGACGACGGACGCGGTGGCGGCCCACGATGTGGAGGAACGCACCCTGTTCCGCTCGCTCGCCGCGCTCTACGCCCCGATCTTGAGGGTTCTCAGCATCGCCGGAGTTGGCTGATATCGAATCGAATCTCGGCCGCCTGCCAATGGGCATGGATCATCTGTTCAGATTCCTGTCCGGTTTGATGATGTACTTTTCGCCGGCGAGGGCGAGGAGATCGGACAGTTTGGTGATTCGGAAACCGTTGGCGGTCAGGCCGTCTACGATGGCGGGGAGCGCGAGATACGTCTCCTTGGCGCTGTCAGAGGCGTGACAGAGAATGATGTCCCCAGCTTGCGCCCTCGTCAAGACCCTATTCACCATGAAGTCAACGCCGGGGTTCTTCCAGTCGAGCGTGTCCAGGCTCCATATGATCGTATGGTACCCCTGTTCCCTTGCGGTGAGAACCACTTCATCGTCGTAGTCGCCGTTGGGCGGACGGAATAGGCTCGCCTCGTTCCCCACGAGGCTCGTTATGGTATCGCGCGTCCTCCGCAGGCTTTCGATTATTCGTTCCCGCGAGCACTGGCTGAGATTGTCGTGCCACCAACCGTGGGAGCCGATCTCGTGGCCCTCCTCGGCTATCCTCCTCACAACCTGGGGATGTGAAGCCGCCCATGGCCCCGATAGGAAGAACGTGCACGAGAGCCCTTTTTTCCTGAGGACGTCGAGCACGCGACCCGGGGACACCTCGCCCCATCCAATGTCGAAGGTGAGCGCAACTGCCTTTTCGGGTGTGATCACCCTGTATATAGGCATGATTTTCCCCGAAGCCACCGTGCTCGCGTACATCGGCGAGGCGTACCTCGCCACGATGATGATCGATGACAGGGCGAGCGCCGTGATGAGCCGAATGCGGGTGGCCCTCCGCAGCACAAGAAGTATCACAAAAGGAGCCCCCTTCAGGGATATGTGGTATATCTCTATTCCCCGGAGGGCCTTGCCATTACGTAGACGGGCGTGCGCGGTTTCCGTTCATCTTCCGTTCGAGCCGCTGAATCCTGTGGTGGATATCCGCTTCGAGGCGCGAGCGAGATGTCGACGTTATGGCCCGGCGGGCTTGAAGCAGCTCAAGGGCTGTGCGCGCCGCCGAAAGGGCCGCCGCGTAATCCTTGCTCCTATGCTCGTCATGCTTGGCTATCTCTATCCATGCGTGGACGTCCCCGCTGGAACCGGCCAATTCTCGTGCAAGATCGAGGCACTGGTCCCACTTTCGCAGGCCCTTGGATAGGCGCAAAGCCCCCCACAGCGCCCGCGGCAGCAGATTCCCGGGGATTCCGGAGGCGAGCGATTCCTGGTAGAGGCGGAGCGCTTCGCGTTTCAGCCCCAGCGATTCGCAGTGGAGGCCTGCTCCCAGCGCCTCTACCGCGCTCCTCGCTCCCCCGCGATCGACTGATTCGTTGAAACAGGCCGCGAGCCTCGCGAGCAGCACGGTGAGGGAAAGGATGTCCGTGCGATTGTGGCTCATCACCGGCTCGATTGCCCCCTCGCCCGCCCCCTCGTCGCGGTCGTGCAGGTAACTGGCGTAGATGCTGGGGATGAGCCAGCCTGGGATGTCGCCCTCCCTCCTGAAACCCAGCACGGCTTCCTCCAGGCTCGACAGGGAACATGATTGGAGTACGGGTGACCATATCCTCCTTGACGGGAATAGGAGGTCGACGTGAAATGGATCCGCGAGGGGGAATCTCATCCTGTTCATGGCGTATCTGGTTTCGAGAAGGGGGATGTCGAAGGATTTTCCGTTGAACGTCGCGATTGCGGCGGCGCCTTCCAGCGCCGAGGAAGTCTTCTCGAGGAATTCGGGTTCCCCGGCGGGGTCGTGGAGGAATATCTGCGTCACCTTGAACGATCCCGGTTCGAATCTTCCGATCCCAACCAGGAAGGCGAGGGTTCCCGTCCCGCCGGCCAATCCAGTCGTCTCGGTATCAAGGAAAGCCACTGACGAAAGCCCATCGAACTCGCGGAAATCCCTGGCTATGACCTGCACCAGCCGGTGGGAGGCGGAGAGGACCGATCCGACTCGGTACTCACCGTGAACGTGATCTAATGAGTAGGCCGTCTCGGTAACCGTTACCGCATCCCGAACGCCCCGCCCGCAAGGGACGGCGGGGACGGTCGAAGCGGGGTTCCCATCTCGCTCGCGGCCCCGCTCTCGGCCTCGTCGAGAAATGTCTTCGACCATCTTGCGCAGCGACTCCAGCCTGTCCCTATATTCCATCTCGGGACTCACCGCCGACCTCGAGTAGACCCTGCAGTACCCGAATACTCAGTTTCTTACCCTCCGATCCCACCTCGACCGTGGGACCGACGCACGACGGGCAGCCGTCCGCGCAGGGGCAGCCCGAGATGAGGTCGAGGGATGCCGCGAGTATCAGTCGGTGGATCTCGTATGCCTTCTCCGCCAATCCTATCCCGCCGGGGTAAGAGTCGTACAGGTACACGGTGGGGAGGCGGGTGTGAGGAGACCTCACCTCGCTCACGACGCCGATGTCGCGTGGCGAGCACATCAGGTGGAGGGGGGCTATGTTGGCCACAGCGTTACTTATCCCCAGCAGGGCGGATTGCACCTCCTCCTTGGACAGCCCTTCGGTCAGATCGGGAGGCGCGACGAACCAGTATGCGGCCGTCTGCATCTGTTCCTCGGGTACGTGGATCCTTCCGGATCCGACGTTCTCGTGCGTGTAGAACTTGATCTTCTTGTACATTGTGGCGACCGCCGTGACGACGACCTCGCCCAGGGATTTCGCCGGAACGGGGCGCTCGCCGTCCAGGTCGTCTCCGGCCTCTCCGGTGGCATCGTCGTTCGCGTCGTTTTCGCGGATGACGCGCACGCTCACGGCCAGGTTCGCGTCCGTGTAGTAGTCCACGTTCACCTTGGTGACGTACGCCTTCTGTTCGTTGAAGTCGAGCCTGTCCACGTGGTATTGCTGTCCCTCGTGGATGTAGATGGCGCCCTCGTGTATCAGCATCGGCGCGCTGAACCTATCCACCTCGCCGATCAGCCTGGGAGACGCGGGCGCTTCCGTGGTGTCCACGACGACGAAGTTGTCCGATGAGGCGGATCGCAGGCTGATCTCCTCGGCGGGGAAGGAGTCGTCCATCCAGAACCACTTGTTCCCCGAGCGGTGGAGGATCTTCTGGTCGGCCAGGTAATCGAGCGCGTCCGCCACCGCCGCCGGCGGGACCGTTCCGAAGGAATCGCCGTCTTCGAACGGAATCTCGAAGGCCGCGCACTTTAGGTGTGAGAGCAGGATATATAGGTTGTCGGGATTAAGGTGCCCGTGCTCCGGCGGTTTCCCGAAGAAATACGATGGGTTTTGGGCTATGAACTGGTCCACTGGGGCGCTGGACATCACCATCACGGCGAGAGACTCCCCGGACCTCCTGCCCGCTCGGCCGGCCTGTTGCCACGAGGAAGCCACGCTGCCGGGGTACCCCGCCATTATAGCGGCCTCCATACGGCCTATGTCCACGCCGAGCTCCAGCGCGTCCGTTGCCACGACACACGTCACGCTCCCGTCGCGGAGGCCGCGCTCTATCGCCCGCCGCTCGGCCGGAAGGTATCCGCCCCTGTATCCCCTGACCCTGCCGTCATCCACCGGCCCCTTCATGGCCGCGTCCTTGAGGTAGGTGACCAGCACCTCGACGGCCAGCCTGGACCGGGCGAACACTATGGTCTGGATGTCCTCGGAAATGAGATTGGCGGCGAGATTCTTGGCTTCCAGGAGACAGCTCTTTCTTATCCCAAGATCGCGATTCACTATGGGCGGGTTGTAGATTATGAACGTCTTCTTGCCGGAGGGCGCGCCGTTCCGGTCCACGAGACGGACGGTTTCGCTCGTCAACCTCTCGGCAAGTTCGAGCGGGTTCGCGATCGTAGCGGAGCAGCAGATGAATTGCGGGTGGGACCCGTAGAACGCCGCGATCCTTTTTAACCTCCTGAGGACGTTGCCCACGTGGCTGCCGAATACACCTCTGTATGTATGCAGCTCGTCGACGACCACGTACTTCAGGTTTTGGAACAGCCTGAGCCACTTGGTGTGATGGGGGAGAATCCCCGTGTGAAGCATGTCCGGGTTCGTCACTACGATGTGCCCCGCGCTGCGTATCGCCTTTCTCGCGGAAACCGGCGTATCTCCGTCGTAGGTGTACGTCTTGATTCCCATGTTGAAGGGTTGCGTAATCGCGTGGATCTGCGCCACTTGATCCTGCGACAGAGCCTTGGTGGGGAATAGGTAAATCGCCCTGGAAGAGGGGTCCTTCAATATCGAATCAACGACTGGGAGATTGTAACACAGTGTCTTCCCCGAAGCGGTGGGCGTGACGACGGCGATGTTCTCGCCCGCAGTGACACACTCGAATGCCTCAGCCTGATGAGAATAAAGCCTCGCGATGCCGTTTTCGGCGAGGGCCCGCTTGAGCATCGGGTGAAGCGATTCGGGGAGCGGCGCGTACTCGGCATCGCGCGGGGGCAGTTCGCGCACCGCCGCGACACACCTCTTTATCCTCGGATCGAGCAGAATTGACTTCGGCAAACGGCTGTTCTCCATGCGTCCTCACATTCTTCGGAACGGAGCCAACTCCTCCGAAGAGGGCGGGTCGCCCGCGGCTATCCAACGACGGCGCGCGGGGATACTAGGGGTGAGGCAGTCGAGAGGTGGTTAGAAAGTGGGCGGGAGGTCGATTTTTCGCGCCGCGGCGCGAAGGGTATACGAGATCGCCGTGGAGATGATCCGTGGCCTGGGCCGCGATTTCGAGCGGTATGCTGGTATCGCGTCGAATTTCCTGGAGAGGGTGAGGTCCGCTCCGAGCTTGCGGCAGGGCCTGGAGACCGTCGAGCGCGGACTAAATGGTTCAACCATCGGTCGGTACCTGGACGGTTTCTTAGGAAGGCTGGACGAGGCGGCACTCTGGTTGAGGCCTCGGCTCCTGTCCGCCCACCGGTGGGCGATGTCGCGCTCCCGGGAGGAGAGGGCGGCCATCGCGGTCGCCGCTGTTGCCGTGGCGTTCCTTGGGCGATCCCTATCGAGCCTCCCGCCTTCGAGATTCGTTCCCGCGCGGAACATAGAGACGTCCGCCTTCTTTGAGAACGGCTGGGGCGAGGTGTTCCCCAGCTCATTCCCGGCCCTCAAGGGACTGGCCGAGTCCGGCGCGGGGCGGGGCGTGGACGTCATCTATCCCGTCTGGCACACCGTGATGCCCGACGGCACAGTCGAGTCGGCGTCATCTCGGGAGGTGCTGGCGTACTGCCGCGCGAGAGGAATAGCGGTTGTGCCCGCCGTCACGAACGCCAAGATCCCAGGGGGCGACAACTCAGGCGTGCTCAGGGATCGCGGTGCGATGCGGAAGGCGGTGGACTCTCTGGTGGCGGAGGTCGAGGCCGGCGGGTACGATGGGCTCAATCTTTCGTTTGAGCTGGTTCCTCCTGAGTACAAGAAGAGGCTGACTGAACTCGCGTCCAGCCTGTCCGCGGCGATGAAGGATAGGGGTAGATCGTTCGTGGTCTCGGTATTCCCGGATGCGGAGATGCCCGCCGAAATAAGCGGCGCGTACGATTACAGGGCGTTGGGCGCGGTGGCCGACGTCGTGGTACTCATGGCTTACGATAGGCACTGGCCTGGAAGCACGGAGGGGCCGGTGGCGCCCTTTGGATGGGTGGACGCGGCCATCCGGCGGACCGCGAGACTCATCCCCGCCTCGAAGTTGTCCCTGGGTATTGGGTCATACGGCTATGACTGGCCTTCCATCGCGAGGGCGGGCAAGCCCGAATACATCTCCGCGGCCACGGCGGTAGCGAGGGCCGCCGCCCAGGGCGCCAGGATAGAATGGGATTCGGCGGGCATGGAGCCATTCTACACCTATGACTCGGGGGGGATTCGGCGAATCGTGAGGTTCATCGACAAGACTGCGGTCGCGCTCCGCGCCGGCTTGGCCAGGAGGTACGGCCTCCGAGGAGTGGCGTTGTGGAGACTGGGCTTCGAGGAGCAATGAAGCGCGGGGAACAGAGTACGATTTCCATCTACCTGATATTCTGCGATATGTGCCAGTTATGCAGGACGTTGGCAACCGCCCCTTGTTTCCTCCCGCATTGAGCGCGCAATACGCGACCTGACTAATTTGGCTGTATTCACTACAATTGGATAAGCATTTCAAGAGGAAACCACTTTGACCAGGCCGGGAGGAATCACATGAGACGACTATTCGCAGTATTCACGATGGTCGCCGTAATAGCGGTGATCGCTCCGGGCGGATTATGCTCCGCCGCGGCGATCATCGAGAGGGGCAGTTCGGGCGAAGCGGTTGTCGATCTGCAGAAAATGCTGAAGTCGAGGGGTTTCGACCCCGGCAGCCTGGATGGTGTATTTGGGCCGAGAACGGAAATGGCGGTAAGGTCATTCCAGGAAAAGTTGGGGCTCGTGGTTGACGGAATAGTGGGACCCCAAACAGCGGAGGCGCTTCGCTCCGACTTCGCCAGCAGGGCGCGGAGGCTCCTTGCGGGTAAGACGATTGCGGTCGACCCGGGACACGGCGGGTGGAACTCCGGCGCCGTCGGCCAAGGTGGAACGCGCGAGGCCGACAACGTGCTGGCGATAGGGCTGGAACTGGAGCGTATGCTGAAACAGCTCGGTGGCCGCGTCGTCATGACAAGGCGCACCGACAAGGAGCTGACGGGGCCGGGCTCCAGCGACGCGGAGGAACTTGGGGCCAGGGTGGCGGTCGCGGAGCGTGCGTGCGCCGATATGTTCATCTCGATACATAACAACGCCTACGAGAAGAATCCGGGGGTCTCGGGTGCGATGACCTTTTTCAATAGCGGCGATGAGAGTGGGCGACTAGCGTCGAGGCTGCTCGAAGGGATCGTTGGGGAAACCGGCCTTGCGCCTGTGGGGGTCGAGTGGGCGGGTTTCTACGTATTGAGGCACAGCCGGGTTCCCGCCACCCTCGTCGAAATCGGTTTCATGACCAACCGCCAGGATGAAAAAGCGCTCTCATCATCCGCGTTCCGCTCGCGGGCCGCGAGGGGCCTCTTGGTCGGCATCGTGGAGTATCTGGGCGGCCGGTGACGGTCACCTCGGCGTGGGAGTCCGCGCTTTATTGGGTGGCGAGCCACGCGATCGCCGTCTCCGCCATCACGGCGGCGCCCTTCCAAAGCACGCTCTCGTCGATGTCGAACCGCGGATTGTGATGGGGATACGCGGTCCGCGGGTCGTCCGATTGCGTCCCCAGGGTGAAAAGCGCGCCAGGCACCCTCTCGAGGAAATACGCCATGTCCTCGGCGCCCATGCACGGCTCAGAGATTTCGCCTACCCATCCCGCTCCGAACATCTCCTGGGCGACACCCTGGAAGAATCTCGTGAATCCGGGATGGTTCGTCGCGGGTGGATAACCCTCCTCGATTCTCACCTCCGCTTCCGCTCGCATAGCCGAGGCGACGGAGCGGGCGATTTCCCCGAGGCGCCGGTTCAGATAGTTGCGGGTCTCCGCGTTCAGGGAGCGCATCGTCCCCTCCATGACCACCTCGGGGGCGATAACGTTATGCGCGAAACCGCCACTGATCTTGCCTATGGTGACCACGCCACACGCTGTGGGATTGATCTCGCGGCTGACGATCGATTGTAGCGACGTGACGATGTGCGCCGCGACGAGCACGGAATCCACCGTGAGATGAGGCATGGCGCCGTGGCCGCCCTTGCCCTTAACCCTGATGAACAGGCCATCGCAGGAAGCCATCATTGGGCCGAACCTGACCCCGATGACGCCGGATCGCCTCGCATCCGGCCAGATGTTCCCGACATGGCATGCCAGGATGGCCCCGACGCTCGGGTTTTCGAGAACCCCTTCGAGGATCATCGGCAGCGCTCCGCCAGATGATTCCTCATCCGGCTGAAAGATGAACTTGACCGAACCGGCGAAGTCCGATCTTCGGCCCGCAAGGATCTTGGCGGCCCCCAGCGCCATGGCGACGTGCGCGTCGTGACCGCACGCGTGCATTACGCCCGGCTTCTCCGACGCAAACGAGAGGCCTGTGTCCTCCTGTATCGGAAGAGCGTCCATATCTGCTCTGATGGCGAAGCACTTCCCCTGTCGGGTGCCTTCGATGAGTCCCACCACACCGGTTCGAGCCTTCAAATCCTTCACCCCGATCCCTGACATGGCCCGCCTTACGAAGGCGCAGGTTTCCGGCAGGGCCATGCCGGTTTCCGGCCTCCGGTGCACCGCCCTCCTCCAGGTGACGATATCTCCCTGCAGAGCCTCGAACATCGCGGTATCGATCATCGTCGCACCTCCGTGCGTTTCGAACTCGACCTGACTGAACAGACATGCTTGGCGCAATATTCCATCCTCCAATACATTACGCAGTCACGCCGGAATCCCTCTTCTGGTGCGTTGTTCCCTTTACATACATCCGCAGGGACAATATGATCGAAGAGTGAACAGGGGCGAGGATCATACGAAGGATTGCCCGGTCGAGGTGGGTGAGGACTTGACGAAGGTAGGAATGGCGTCGCTGGGTTGTTCGAAGAACCTTGTGGATTCCGAGAGGATGCTCGGCCTTTTGGTTGAGGCCGGCTACGAGATAACGGCGGACCCTTCCGAGGCTGAGGTTCTACTGGTAAACACGTGCGGGTTCATTGAAGAGGCGAAACAGGAAGCGATAAACACCATACTTGAGATGGCCGGATACAAGACCACCGGCAACTGCAGGGCATTGATCGTGGCGGGCTGCCTCGCGCAACGCTACAAGGGGGAGCTCCTGCGCCACATCCCGGAGATAGACAGCATTATTGGAGTGGGTGACGTGTCCAGCATACAGGAGGTGGTGGAGCGCACTCTTAGGGGGGAACGGTTGGCCCAATTCTCCGATCCCGGGCGCCCCGGGCCCGGATCGCGGGGCGGCGACGCGCGCCAGCCAATGCCAAGGTTTCCCCTTACGCCGCGATACACTGCCTACTTGAGGATCGCCGACGGGTGTTCCAACAGGTGTTCGTACTGCGCAATCCCGTTCATACGCGGCCCCCTCAGATCGAGGCCCATGGAGTCACTGGTGGAGGAGTCGAGAGCGCTGGCCTCGTCCGGCGTCAGGGAGGTCGTGGTCGTCGCGCAGGACTCCACGGCGTACGGGGTGGACCTGTACGGCGAACCCCGGCTCCCCGAACTCGTGAGGGCCGTCTCGCGCGTGGAGGGGCTGCGCTGGATCAGGTTGATGTACTGCTACCCATCCAGGGTCTCGAACGAGTTGATCGACGTCATGGCGTCGGAACCGCGTGTGTGCCGGTACATTGACATGCCCGTCCAGCATGGGTCCGACAGGATGCTCCGCGCCATGAACAGGTCGCACGACGCGGAATCCGCGCTGAGGGCGGTGGAGAGGCTCAGGGATGCCGTTCCGGGCATCGCCATCAGGACGACGTTCATGGTGGGATTCCCCGGCGAGGGGGAGCGCGATTTCGAGGATCTCGTGGAATTCATAAAGGCGGCCCGTTTCGACCGCGCCGGTGTGTTCACCTATTCGAACGAGGACGGGACCGCCGCGTCAACTATGAAACCGCAGGTGCCATCGCGGGTGAAAAGGGAGAGGTATCGCCGCGCGATGGAGATACAGAAGGGGATATCCAGGGAGATCGCCGAGGGCCTCATAGGCTCGAAGATGGAGGTCCTCATCGAGGGCCGGGATGCCCGGGATGCGCGTACCCGCTGGATCGGCCGCACTCACAGGGACGCGCCCGAAGTGGACGGCGTCGTCCGAGTGAAAGGGGACGACCTGGCCCCGGGGCAATTCGTCACCGCCGTCGTCACCCGGGTATCCGCCTATGATCTATGGGCTACGCTGGCATGATAACCAGGGATTCCCTGGGGGGGACGGGTGTCATTGATTAATTCGCTCTGATATACTTATGTCAACAGTCTGCATCACAATAGGCTGTTGATTTGTTTTGCGGTCCAACAGGCAATCGATCGCGCCAACGACTACAGAATCGGTGGAGCTGGTGTGAGGGTGAAACCCAATCCAAGACAGGTGGCCGCGGTGGTGGCCAGCATCGCGGTGAGCTTCTCGGTGCTATACCTGGGCAACCTGCTGTATGGCAGGTTTTCGGTTGGCGAGCCCCTGGACAAGGTGTTCAAGCAGTCGCCGGCTGTATTGTCCTATACCGTCGCGAAGAGAGACCCTGTCATCGTGGTCCGCGTCAAGCTCGCGGAGGTCCAGGACTTGCATAAGGAGGTCGCCGGGCTTCAGGAGCGTGCGGAGACCGTGTCGAGGGGCCGGAAGGTCAGTGTGATCACGGAAGACGCCAGGGACGAGATCCTTTCAGAAGCCTACTACTCGATGCATTTTCACATCCAGGAGGCTCTGGCCACTGGTGGATTCTCCAGAATGGCCGGGGAGATCGAACGACTCGCGCGGGAGGCCGACCTGGAACGCTATAAGGTGTTCGTCGATGATGACAGCGTCTATGTGCAGTTGCATCTCAACGGACACTATCTCTATGAGGTCTTGCCGAGGCCCGTTGAGAGCCGCGATCCTCATGTGGGGGTGTGAATTGAAATGTGGAGAGAGATAGCCATTGGGACACTCGCAGGCTCGATTATATATCTTGCCTATGCTGGGTTCAATGTGCTGCCCGTCGTGTTTCTGGGCATTCTCATCTATGTGCTCGCTAAGACCTCGGGCTTGAGGGGCCTCTCCAAGCGATTCACGACTGTCACCCCGGGCAGGGCCTCTTCGGTCACGTTCAAAGACATAGGGGGGCAGGCGTCAGCCAAGAAGGAACTGCTTGAGGCGCTCGACTTCATCAATCTCAATGATGTCATCAGCAGACTGGGGATACGACCCCTGCGGGGCTTGCTGCTCACGGGCCCGCCTGGAACCGGTAAGACGATGCTCGCCAAGGCTGCGGCGAACTACGTGGAGTCGGCCTTCGTTGCGACCAGCGGCAGCGAATTCATCGAGGTCTACGCCGGCGTCGGCGCGCAACGAGTCCGAGAGTTGTTCAAGAGTGCACGCGAGACGGCCAGGAGCATGGGGAAGAAGGGAGCCATCATCTTCATCGATGAGATCGAGGTGCTCGGCGGCAAGCGCGGTCACAACGTCGGCCACCTCGAATACGACCAGACCATAAACCAACTCCTGGTGGAGATGGATGGGCTGTCTATTGAGGACGACGTGAGGATCCTCGTCATTGGGGCCACAAATAGGGCGGACCTCCTGGACACGGCCCTCATGAGACCGGGCAGGTTCGACCGCGTCATACGGGTCGAACTTCCCGACATGGACGGGCGGCTCCAGGTGCTCGGACTTCATACGAGGTGCAAGCCGGTTGCATCTGACGTGGATCTGACCGCCCTCGCCAGGCAGACGTTCGGATTCAGCGGGGCGCATCTCGAGAGCTTGGCCAATGAAGCCGCTATTCTCGCCATGAGAGAGGGGAAGGAACAGATCGAGCAGCGCCACTTCGAAGAGGCGATCGATAAGGTCATCCTGGGCGAAAAGCTCGACCGCCGGCCGACCGACGAGGATTTGAGGCGCGTTGCCGTGCACGAGGCGGGCCATGCCATCGTGGGTGAGACGTTGAGGCCCGGGTCTGTCGCTTCGGTGACGATATCGCCGAGGGGAGAGGCGCTCGGCTACGTCCGCAACGCCCCCCAGGAGGAACGATACATTCACTCCCGGGAACACCTGGAGGAGGAGATCGCCAGCCTGACGGCGGGCGCATTGGCCGAGGAGCTGGTGTACGGCTCCCGGAGCACGGGGGCGGCCGGTGACTTCGATAGGGCCGTGCAGATGGCGAGGCGGATCGTGCTCACGGGGATGTCGCCTCTGGGGATTATTGACCCGCAGTCCATACCGGGCGATGTGCTTGCGAGGGCTGTGGCCGAGGCGATCAACGGCCCCGAAAAGCGGGCTCGGGTGATACTGACGCGTCACAGGGCCGGTATCGATCGGATAGCCGGCGTCCTCCTGGAGTCGGAGAGAATAGACGGCGAAACGCTCAGGGGGGTCTTGTCCCGCGGCTCGGCGGTGCGGCCGCTTTCCCTGCCGCCGCGCGTGGTAGGTTTCCTCAGGCAGCGGCACCGCCCATTGAGGCTCCGCGGGGCGACGGCTGGGCGGCTGCACGCCATGTGATTTGCGGAGAGTATGGACTTAAACAGGGTGGGGTCGGCCCGTAGGGGGCCGGCCCTGATTGGTGTCTAAGGCAGGTCGGCAATCGGATATCTCTGGATTCATAGATCTTATCCACTCTGATGCCGTGTCACAATATGCCATTGTGGGGAGGAATTGGTGGAATCACGTAGAAAATGATATGACTAGTAGTCTCCAATCCGACATTTGTGTATATCTCAGCGATCATCGCTACGTGGATCTACGGCTTTCGGCAACCACCTTTCCAGTCCTACCTCCAACATCGTTGCACCCAGGAGACCCCAGGAGGACCCTCAATGGAAAAATGCGTCCGTTTGTGGTTCACCATGTCCAACCTCTGTCGGCCGCAACCCCCATCCTGATTGGCCAAGTCATTGCCACTGAGGTTCGGCTGCCAATCTGACTGCGGCAGGCTTCCACTCGACTCGCTCTTGTTTGGTTATCTCGGGAAGGGGCTCATCATCTTGTGAGGGGGTAAACACTGTGAATGGTCGTTTTCTCAAGAGGCTCGCTTCAATAGTGTTAGCTTGTTCATTGGTCGCATCGTTGAGTATTCCCGCTCATGCCAACCTGAACACAATCGACTATTCCAGTGACGCGAACTTCCACTATGACTTAAAGGCTTTGGAATTCACCTCAAATGTCGTTCGCCCCCGTCTATTGCCGAGCATTAGCGTTCCTGAAAACACCGTGAACTTGGTGAAGTCGCCAAGAATGATCTTGGATTCGAGCGGTGATGGGGTAGTGGATGACTTCACATCGGCGACCGGCGGAGTCACCGCGGCATATTCGTTCGAGCACGGTAAGCAGAGAGTCACAATCAGCGCGGGTGGACCAGGGACTGCCGTGGTTTACCAACGGGTCGCACTTGCGGCGGGAGAGCGGATATCCGTGTCCGCCGATGGCGAGATCGCGGATTTGGTCAAGGCCAGGGGCATTCTTCAGGTGAAATGGCGAGACGCCTCCAACTACATTGGCTCTCCTGTTCTGAAGGGCTTTACGGCTTCGGGCAGATGGAAATCTGAAGACGCCGCGTTGGTCGCCCCGGCGGGGACAGTGCAGGCTGAGGTGCAAGTCGGCCTTGAGGCTACGGCTGGCGGTGCGGGCGCCAAGGCCTGGATATCCAATCTGCAGGTCGAGAAGAAGTAGGGTGGACC
>Ga0334890_1003597_pt1 | contig 15407 bp, 12 predicted proteins | sample GraSluR1_MG_3_FD_207220 | JGI IMG/M metagenome (GOLD analysis project Ga0334890, IMG submission 207220) | Sludge microbial communities from methane-producing bioreactor in Wageningen University, Netherlands - Granular Sludge_31_08-R1 | ecosystem: Engineered > Bioreactor > Anaerobic >... | reverse complement strand
CGAGTAATCCCCATCCGCTCCCCGATCTCCTGATTATCCAGCCCGTCCGCCGCATGCAAAACGATCGTCGCACGTTCGGCCAAACGAACCGGAACGCGCCGGCCACGCTTGAGTGCTTCCAGACGACCACGCTCCGCATCATCCAACGAGATTACCACAGCTCGTCTCATGCACCCTTCTACACCTTCGCCCGCAATAAGTTGCACGATATCGGGCGGAGACCACTAGAAGCCCAGCCGTGAGGCGTAGCCACCGCCTTCGAGTGACTTGGTCGACCCGCAACAATATCGAGAGTAGCGGTGAACGCATCCTGGCATCGCCATCACACAGTCGGTTGCGTTTATTGCTAACACGCGCCCAATGCGCCACATCAAAAACGCCTCCACATAAGGCTTAGCCACTAAACGCCGTCACGGTGGAGGAAAGGGAGGCTTCACCGACGGCGGCAGTGGATTAGGTGTGGTCGCGCACCATGCATCCAAGGCAGGTCCAGGAGCCGGTGGGGGCGTGGGGGCCGGGGGCGTCGTATTCGGGCCGTAGATTCGAGTTACCGGATTCGTACAGGTCGTGGCAGGTTCGATGACCGTCCACCAAGCGGGCCACGTTGCTACGCAGCATCTGGACCAGTTCTGACATTGCTTCCACCAGCAAGTGATGAGTGAACCACCACTGGCTATACTCCCCCAAACTGTAGGCGCAGCTGCCCCAGTGCGCTGCCACCCCCCGCATGTTCTGGTTCCGTAGGCGTCGAGCTGGTGCAACGGATCGTTCCGCACGTATTGATAGAGGCTCAAGCCGTCCTGGTACCCATAGTCAGCTTCTTGGACGAGCGCCAGCGGATCTCTCTGCATGAACCGTTTGAGTCCGGGGTTGTATTGGCGGGCGCGGTTCTGGTAGCTGGCGATTTCGGCGTCGAGGGGCAGGCCCTGGTGGGCGAAGGGGTTGCCCAGGCGGCTGCGGGGGCGGCTGGGTACCCGGGTCCACGTCGTGTCGCCGGACAGGCCGGCCACGTAGGCGGCGATGGTCGCGTGGTCGTCGCCGTCCACGTCCCGATCGCCATCCGCATCCAGCCGCCGGCAGTCACCGCTGTAGTCGCCGCTGCAGTCCGCATCGATCATCGAGGCGTCGTCTTCGTCCACGTCCCCGTCATCGTCGTAGTCGAACGGGTGACTGCTGATCACCGCCTCAAGCTGGCCGTAGGGGGAGTAGAAGTATCGCTCCAGCACCCGGCCGGTGATGTCGGTGAGGGTGGTGACGTTGTAATTCGCATCCTGATGCACGTACACCCGCCCGGCGTCCTTCAGGAAGAGCTGGACCACTTCGTCAATGTAGCGCGTGCCGTGGATGACCTGCATGAGCACGTTCCCCGAGCCGTCGCGGGTCTCGATCATCTGCTGGCCATTGTAGTAATACACGGTGGTCCCGTCCAAATCGCCGGCGTTGGTGACCACCTTGCGGATGCGCCGGCCCAGGCCGTCGTATTCGGCCACCTGGACCACCTTGCTCGCGTCCTGAAGCGTTACTTTAACCAGCCGATTCCAGGCGTCGTACGTGTACTTGTACGTGCCGTCGTTGGTCAGGTTGCCGGCGTCGTCGTGGGTGGGGGTGATGGCCGTGCCGCTGAAGGTCTCGTTGACGACCAGATTGTCCGTGTCGGAATCGTACGCGTTGTTGGCGTTCGCGTCGTAGAACACGACGACGTTGGAGTACTCGGCCTTGTGGGAGGCCAGGGCAAAGCCGCCGGCCGTCAGGTCGGAATCGGTGGTGCTGATCTTCGGGTCGCCGGTCCCGACCCAGGCCGTGAGGGTGGTCCCGGAGATTTTGACCTTCACCGCGACGGAGGCGCCGGTGGTGTAGGTGCCGGAGGCCACGGTGGTCTGCTTGCCGCGGACGGTCTTGATGAAGTCGACGGGCCCGGTGCCGCCGCCGGTGTCCCTGGCTCGCGGGGGGCCGCGGAGGGCATGTCAAAAATCATCCTGAAACGTTTGTTCGTCCCTTCCACATCCCGCGCGCCCTATGGCTCTGCTGGACGCTCCTGAACGAGATGGCCGGAAAGACGGCCAAACCATAGACGTCAGCTTCGGCCGACACCGGGTTCCGCGTTTGGAGCGCCGCCACGAAGCGACGACGGAAACAGCCTGAGAGTCGGAATCGCTGTTGGGCGGATCACTCCGCCCCCGCCGCCACCGTTTCCAGTTCCGGCGGGAGGGGTTGGGTGGCGCGGCACGTGGGGAACGCGCTGCAGCCGAGGAAGGGGCGACCGCGGGCCTTACGGACCACCATCTTCTCTCCGCACTCGGTGCAGATGACATCGGTGGGAATCGGCTTGGGCCGATCGGGGCGACGCGGCGCCTCCGCTTCGGCCCGTTTCTTCGCCTCGCCGCGCAGGTTCACGTTCGTCTTGCAGGCAGGGTAGTTGGTACACCCAAAGAACGGCCCGAACCGCCCCGACTTCAGCGCCATGGCCGACCCGCAGCTCGGACACGCCAGCGTGCCCGTCGGCCAGTCCTCCACGACCGGCCGGCCGGTCCGCGTCCAGGCGTATCCCGCAGGCGGCGGGCCCAACTCCGCACTTGCTTGCGGTGCCGCCGCCTTCTTCGTTTTCGCCTTTGCCTTTGCCTTGGGGGCCTTCGCCTCACTCGCCTTCGCTTTGGGCGCCTTCCCGGTCGAGCCGGCCTTCGAGCCCGCTGCTTTCTTCGCGGCCGCGCGCGAGGACCGTGTGGCGGATTTCCGGGCCTTCGCCCGGAGATCCTTGCCCTGGTCCTTGGCCTTCTGCTCGCGTTCTTCAATCCACTGGACGGCCTGTTCCAGCGTGACCGCCGCCGGGTCCGTTCCCTTGGGAATCGTGGCGTTCACTTCGCCATCGGTGACGTACGGCCCGAAGCGACCGCTCCGGACCTGAATGGCCGCTCCCGTCTGCGGGTGCTTTCCGATTTCCGCCACCGTGGAGGCGGCCTGTCGCCGGCCGGCTTTGGGTTGCTTGAACAGAGCGACGGCCTCGTCCAGCGTAACCGTCGGCAGTTGCTCGTGGCGTTCGAGGCTGCGTGATTCGTTGCCCATTTTCAGGTACGGGCCGTAACGCCCGTCCTGCGCGGTGATCACCTCGCCCGTTACCGGGTGCGTGCCCACCTCTCGCGGGAACGACAGCAGCATCAACGCCTGCTCGAGCGTGACCTCCTCCACTTTCATCGAAGGCCACAGGCTGGCCATCTTGGGCCGGCTGCCCTTCTTCACCGTGCCTTTGGCCGTCAATTCCGGGTCGCCCAGTTGCACGTACGGCCCGAACCGCCCGATCTTCACGTACACCGGCTTGCTCGTCTGCGGATCCTCACCAAGCTGGTGATCGCCCTTGACGGCCGTATCGAGCAGTTCCAGGACCTTCTCGATCGTCAATTCGTCCGGAGCCAGGTCCGGCGGAATGCTGGTGCGCAGGTCCATCTTGCCGACCTGCACGTACGGTCCGTAGCGCCCCACGCGCACCACAACCGGCTCACCGCCGGCCGTGTGTCCGATCACCGTCTGGGACACCTGCCGTGGGTCGATGTCTTCCACGCTGGAGCCGATGAGGGCCTTAAGACCCACGTCTGCCGGATCGACCTCACCCCCACCGTTGCCGTTGGGCTCGCCGAAGTAGAAATCGTGAAGCCAGGGCACCGCCTCCCGCTCGCCGCTGGCGATCGCATCCAGGTCCGCCTCCATGCGTGCCGTGAAATCGTAATCCACCAGCGCCGCCAGGTGACGTTCCAGCAGGTTCACCACCGCGAAGGCGGTGAACGTCGGGATCAATGCCGTTCCGCGCCGCCAGACGTAGCCCCGGTCCTGGATCGTCTGGAGGATCGCCGCATACGTCGACGGACGCCCGATTCCCCGCTCCTCCAGTTCCTGGATCAGGCTGGCCTCCGTGTACCGGGCCGGCGGCAGCGTGGAGTGCGAAAGCGGATCCACGGACAACGGATCCAGCCGGTCCCCTGTCCGCAGCGGCGGCAGTATCCTCTCCTGATCGCCCAGTTCGGCCTCGGGATCGTCCGACCCCTCCACATACGCCCGCAGGAAGCCGGCAAACGTGATGACCTTGCCCGACGTACTGAACACCGCCTGGCCGTGAGGCCCGCCGTCCGCCGCCACGCGTACGGTGGTCCTCATCCCGGTCGCGTCTTTCATCTGGCTCGCGACCGTACGCTTCCAGATCAGCTCGTAGAGGCGCCAGGCGTCCGGATCCAGTTCGCCCTCCAGGCTTCTGGGTGTGCGGAAGGTCTCGCCGGCAGGCCGGATCGCTTCGTGCGCCTCCTGCGCGTTCTTGACTTTTCGCGTGTACTTGCGCGGTGCGTCCGGGAGATACTCCTTCCCGTACAGCTCGGCGATCTGCCCTCGGGCGGCCTGCAGCGCCTGGGTCGACAGGTTCGTCGAGTCGGTCCGCATGTAGGTGATGTAGCCGTCCTCGTACAGGCTCTGGGCCAGCCGCATCGTGCGCTGCGCGCCGAAGCGCAGCTTCCGGCCCGCTTCCTGCTGCAGCGTCGACGTGATGAACGGCGCCGGCGGACGGTTCGTGAACGGCTTCTCCCCAACCTCGCTGACCGCAAACACGGCGGACTTCAGCCGGTCCGCCAGGGCACGGGCGTCCGCCTCGCCGATCTGCACGGCGCCCGTCTCGGACTTCAGCCGGCCCGTGCTCTCGTCGAAGTCCTTGCCGATCGCCACACGCCGGCCGCCCAGTTCCACCAGCCGAGCGGTCAGCGTATCCGCCGGGGCCTTCTGCGACTTCAATCGCGCGTCCAGGTCCCAGTAGTCGGCTCGTACGAACCGCATCCGCGCCCGCTCGCGCTCCACGACCAGTCGCGTCGCGACCGACTGCACGCGGCCCGCCGACAGCTTCGGTCCGATCTTCCGCCACAGGATCGGCGACACCTCGTAGCCGAAGAGCCGGTCCAGGATGCGCCGCGCCTCCTGCGCGTTCACCAGACGCTCATCGATGTCACGCGTGTGCTGGACCGCGGTTGTGATGGCCGCCCGCGTAATCTCATCAAAGACCATTCGCCGGACCGGCACCTTCGGCCGAAGCACCTCACGCAGGTGCCAGGCGATGGCCTCCCCCTCGCGGTCCTCGTCCGTGGCCAGGTACAGGACGGACGCGCTCCCCAACGCCTTCTTCAGCTTGGCCACCTGGGCCCGCTTGTCCTTGGGAACGATGTAGACAGGCGTGAAGTTCTCGCTGACGTTGACCCCCAGCCGAGCCCAGGGTTCCGCCTTGATCTCCGGGGGGATCTCCGCCGCCGTTGAGGGCAGGTCACGGATGTGGCCGATCGACGATTCCACCCGATACCCGGCCCCGAGATGCTTGGAAATGGTCCGGGCCTTTGCCGGAGATTCAACGATAACCAGTTTGGTTTCAGAATGTTGCGGCTTCCTGGCCACCGCGCCTTCCTTTGCCCTCAATACAGCCCAATCGTCGGAACTCTGATCCTGCCCTATATCGACCGCCGGGGCCGAATGCTTCACCGGCCCGGAATTATAGGTCCGCCCTCCGCCTCGCCGGGCGGGCCGTGTAGCACGAAACCACCGCCCTGTCAAACCGCCGTCCCCCAACCGGGCGGATCGGCTCCCTGGAATTCGGGTTGCTTTTGCGGCGCAGACCGCTATAGTGTGCCAGTTTCTACATTCGTCGCCAAGTGGCGATGCATAAAGGAATTACGTCACCATGATGAAGTTCTTTCGCAAGCACAACAGGAAACTCCTCGCCGTTTTCATGGCGTTGCTGCTGATTGTCTGGCTCGGGGGCCCGGCCCTGACCGACCTGATCGCACCCGACCAGATGGGGCAGACGCTCGCCACCAGCCGGTTCGGCAAGATTCTCTACTCCGATCAGCACAACGCGATCGCGAAGACGAACCGCCTCGCCGAACTGGGCATCAACTGGCGGACGCTGAACGACCCGCCCCAGATGTGGCCGGCGGAGGAGCCGCTCTCCATCCTGGATTGGATCCTGCTGACGCGGGAAGCGGAAGAGATGGGCCTGCCGCTCCAGGGCGACGAACTGGACACGGCGATCAATACGGTGCTTCGCGCCTACTTCCCAGGCAGTCCACGACCGCTGGATGAAATACGGCGGCGGGCCGGCCGGCAGGACGTCCACGTCGACGCCTACCGAACGGCCCTAGCAGACTTCCTGGCCATCCGGCAACTGCTGTTCATGGTAACGCAGGCCGCCGTCCCCAGCGAGGCGGAGGTACGGACTGCCACGCGGGACGTCCTCGAACAAGTGACGATCGACGCCGTCTGCCTGCGGGCGTTGTCCTTCATTGACCCGGAACAGGCTTTCACAGACGAGCAGATCCGTCAGCAGTTTGAGGCGTACAAGGACTCCACGCCGGAGCCCGGCTCGCTCACCTTCGGCTACTTCCAGCCGCCGCGGGTCAAGGTGGAGTACGTGCGCATCCATCAGCAGACCATCAACGACACACTCCGAATGACCGATGAGGAAGTGGACCAGCGGGCCCGCGACTTCTGGCGGGCGAACCGCACAAACGAGGTCTTCAAGCGACCGCTCGCCACCACGCAGCCGACCACAGGGCCCGCGACCCAACCCGTTGTCGAGTATTTCGAAACGTACGCGCAGGCGAAGGAGGCCGCCCATCAGGCCGTGCGAAGCGCACGGGCCGCCGAGATCACCGAGAACCTCACCTCCTGGCTCGCCCGGCGCTTCGCGACCCCCTTCGACGACGCCATCGAGGGTCCGGACCGGTACCGCATCGCGCCGCAGCACACCCGGATCCCCGACTACGTCACGCAGACGCTGGGCGCCGTGCCGCCCGATCTGCGCTATCCCACGGCGGTCGACGTGCGCACGACGGACGGGTTCGACGCCGAAGGCGCCGCCCGGGTGCCGGACATCGGAACGGCGTTCTTCCTGACCCTGGACGGACAGCCGGTGCATCTGGCCCGTTTGGCCTTCTTCGTGCAGGGCCTGGCCGACTACCCGGCGGAAGCCAGGGGCGACATCCGCGAACTCTACACCTCGCTGCACCAGTTCCATCCCCGCACGCTGAGAGACCTCGAGGGCAACCGATATCTGTTCCGCGTGGTCGAGGTCATGCCCGCGCACGCCCCGGAGTCCCCCGACGTCGTACGCGACGCGATCATCGAGGACCTGCGCCGACAGGCGGCCTTCGACGCCGCCAAAGCCGCGCTCGAAGATCTCGCGACGAAGGCGAAAGCCGACGGGCTCGCCGCCGCGTGGGAACAGGCACATGAATTGCAGGATCGCATCGGCGACCCCGGGGAAGGAATCAGCTCGTTCGAGGGTTTCTTCGCGGGCATTTCCTTCTCCCACAGGGAATGGATGGCGCCGCCGGACGCGGACACGGTGAACGTGCCCTCCCTCGGGCGGGTCAGCCGCAACTTCGTCACCGAGTGTTTTGCGCTGGGCGAAGCACCGGGCGAAGGACCGAAGCTCGCCGTCCTCGAACAACCGGACGACGCCCGCGTCATCCTCGTGCAGTGGAAGCGCACGACCCCCATGTCGGAGAGGATGTACGGTGAGCTCCGCCGCACCACGAGCCAGCAGATACAGAGAATGAGGGCCTTCCAGTTTCAACGCGACTGGGTGGACCCGAAGCTGATCAAGGCACGCAACGAGCTGGAGTACCCGCGCGAGGAACGGACGAAGAAGAAACCCGACGTCGCCCCGGCTCAGCCCGACGACACCGTGGAAATGTAGAAGAAATCGACCACAACACCGTTTCGCACGTGCGTGCGTGCGAAGGTGCAGCGACGCCGAATCGACGGACGCCCCCCTCAGACTTCCAGACGCTGCAAGTGGCCGGCGCCGACGGCCATGGCGGCCGCACCCACGGCCACGGAAAACAGCATCACCGCCGCCGCCACGTGCAGCGTGGCCTCCTGCACCATCGGGCCATCCGACGACATCCCCGCCTTCACCGCGGCAAAGCCCATACCCGCCAGCACGCACACGATCAGACCCACCGTCGCGATCAGATTCACCGTGCCGCCGAAACCGTTGGCAATCCGTGTCGGGTTTCGCTCGCCGAACATCGGCATTCGCGCGCCCAGACCCACCGCCAGGCCGCACACGCCCACGCACACTCCGAACGTCACCGTCAGATACACGGCCGTCCAGGCGGCCGGCATCCGCAGGATGAAGGCGGCCAGCCCCATCGTGCCGACGGCCACCGTGGTGCTCACCGTCATGGCAAACGCAAACTTCGCGATCAGGATTCGCCGCCGGGGGATCGGCAGCAGGCCGATCAGCCACAGTTGATGCCCCTCCAGCGACACCAGCGGGAACACGAAGCGCGTCGTGAACGTCGCCAGAATGAAGCTCACGGCGCTGAGATTCAGAAACGGCACGAGCAGGGACAGCCGCTCGGTCACCAGTTCAACCTGGAACCGCGGCATGTTCAGCAGGTACAGCCCCATCAGGCCGAACAGAATTCCGAGCTGGCTCCACTGCATGGGATCCCGCAGAAAGGTCCGGAAGTCCTTCACTGCAATCAAACGAAGCGGCTTGGGCAGATAGAAGAACAGCACGCCCGCCACGCCCCCGGCGACCTTCGCCGCCGCCCGCCCCGGACGACCACGCGAACTGGTCGCCCGGTCATAGGCGCCCATCAGGCCGCGGGACACAACGCGAACGGCCAGCAGGCTCAGGAACAGGGCGTTCGCCAGCACGACCAGCATGTACCGAAACGCCTCGCCCGGCCGCCCGTTCATCGCCTGCTCGATCCCCAGGCTCACCCAGGCGTTGGGCAGCAGCACCGACTGCACGAACTCCATCTTCTGGAAGAAGCCCTTCAGCCACACGGTGGTATCGCTCTCACCCAGTTGCACGGCACGCAGACCCAGCACGGCCGCGACCACGATGATCGCAATCCCCACGGCCAGAAGCCCGTGTCGCACCGTGCGGGGCACGTAGCGGGCAATCAGCCAGGCCGCGATCAGCCCCAGGGCGCCGGGGATGGGCACAAACGCGAGGAACAGGCCCAGGAAAAGCCCGCAGAAGGCGCCGGTGCTCTGCGTCGACTGCATGTTCGCGATGGCAAGCATGAGCGGCAGGCCCAGCAGAAAGAACGACCAGCTCGAGAACAGCAGCGTCTCCAGGTACTTGACGAGCACCAGTGCCTTCGGAGGCACGGGGGCCGCCAGGAGATACGTGGTCTCATTCCGGGCAAACAGGGCCGTGTAGGCGATGATGGCGTTGGAGAAGGTCAGCAGCAGCAACATCGCCACAAAGAAGAAGTTGAACACCATGGGCACCGCCACCGCCCCCTCCAGCGGCGTGCGATCCAGGTAATCGAATACGGCCCAGAACAGGAAATACAGCCCCGCCCAGATGAGCACGAGAAACAGCACGGTGGACGCAATGCGGATCGGCGAGGCCTGCAGGGCCTCGATCACCCGGTTGCGCAGAGCGATCCGCTTGGCCCCCAACAACAGGCCCACACCCGGGGGCAACCAGACGAATGGGTCAGACCGGCTGCTCATCCCCCTCCTCCGTCAGCCGCAGAAACACGTCCTCCAGTGTCGCGCTGCCCGTCGCCCGCTGCTTCAACTCCCCAATCGTCCCCACCGCCAGCAGCCGCCCGTGATCGATGATGCCGATGCGGTCGGCCACCGCTTCCGCCACCTCCAGCGTGTGGGTGCTCATGAAAATGGTTCGTCCCTCCCTCGCCCGCCGGACAAACAGGTCCTTCACCGTCCGAACCGTGCGCGGATCCAGGCCCACCATCGGCTCGTCCACCACCAGAATCTGCGGATCGTGCAGCAGCGCCGCCGCCAGCACCAGCCGCTGCTTCATGCCGTGGCTGAAGCTCTCGGTCATCTGGTCGATGAACGACCCGAGCACCAGTTGAGCGTTCAGCTCCGCCATACGCTCGTCTCGCTCTGCCCGCGACAGTCCGTACATCTCCGCCACAAAGCAGAGAAACTCCCGGGCCGTCAGCTTGTCATAGAGGAACGGCTGGTCGGGCACGTAGGCAAGCAGGGCCTTGGCTGCCAGCCCGTCAGACCCCATCGGATGCCCGCAGACGCGCACCTCGCCCTCGTGGGGTCGCAGCAACCCGCAGATCATCTTGATCGTGGTCGTCTTGCCGGCGCCGTTCGGCCCCAGAAAGGCAAACAGCTCGCCCCGCGGGATGGTCAGACTGAGCCGGTCCACCGCCACCTTGCGGCCGAATCGCTTGGTCACACCGGTGATTTCAATCGCGGGTCCCATCTGGCTCGATCCGTTCCTCAACGCCGCCTGCCCGAACTTCCGTCGCCGTCCGGATCCAGCGGCGGCGGCGCCGCCGCTTTCGCACGTTCGTGCGCACGCTCGTCAAAACGCTCCGTCCGAATCACGATGGTACCCCCCACCGGCAACTGCGTCTCCTGACGGTACACCGTTCCGTCCGGACCCACCAGCGCCGTCGCGTTCGGGGCCTCCACCACAAAACAGTCCACGACCCCATCCTCCGTCTCCCACCGCTGTTTCCCGGTGACCCGGACGATCATCGGCAGGAACCGCTTTCCATATCCGAAGACCGTGGACAGGGGATTGAAGACCTGCATCCTCCAGGTCTGCCCCACCTCCAGCTTGGGCATGTCGGAAAACGGCTTGAACAAGTCCCCCACCATGCCGGCGTCGGTATCGCTGATCTTGAACGACTGGTTCACGGGGCCCGCCTTCAGCGCAAACGCCAACTGTGTCCCGAAACGCTCCGCCTGAAGCTCCAGATGCAGACCCGTGAACCGCACGTCCACCGACATCTCATCCAAGCGGCCCTGGGGATCGAACTGCATGTCCACAGCCACCCGGGCCGGTGAAATCGGCGGGAAATGGTCGATCACGATCAGGTCCTGCCGCCCGATCGTATCCCCCGACTTGCGGTACACGGTCCAGATCGTGCCGATGGGCTGGCCCGCCTTGTCCTCGATGGCGGCCTGCTGACGCATCCGGCCTTCCGTCAGCCAGTCCGCCGTGACGGTTCGCGGCGGATCCTGGGCCAGCCACAGGGGCCGGACGTCGTGCCAGAACAGCCACGACATGGCGGCAAGCCAGAAGAGGATGATGCCCGGACCCCAGAGTCGATTCACCATGATCGTGACCCCACAGGCCCCGGAGCCTCCCCCGGGGCGTTCCGCTGATTTTAGGAAGAACCGAATCCCGGGGTCAATCCGGGCGGGACTTCCGCTATACTCCTCATCGACGGATCGAGTCCAATGCGACGCAAGCGGAAAATGCGAAAACGATTCTGGGCGTGGTGCTGGCCCATTCTGGCCGCCCTGGCGGGCGCAACCGCCATCGCCTGTATTTTGTTGTGGGCGGCCCTGGCCCACGTCCCCGATTGGTATCGACCGCCGCAGGTCACCGACGCGGAGCACAACGACCTCAAGAAGACGCTGATGGATACCGTCGCCGGCTTCACCGACGCCCTCCCCGCCGGCAAGCCGTTCCGAATCACCCTGACCGACGACCAGGTCAGTCGCTGGATCGCCGTGCGGACCGATGTCTGGCCCGGAGCGGATGAATGGGTCCCCCCCTATCTGCACGAACCGGTCGTCGCGTTCGAGTCGGGTCGAGCCGCCCTCGGGGCTCGGTTTCAGCGGGACGGCTGGGAGGCCATCCTCAGTGCCCGACTGACATGCGACGTGCTGGACGACACCATCACGATCCGAGTGGACCGGCTGGCCTGCGGCTCGTGCCCCCTCCCGATCTCGGCCGTGGCCGGGCAATTGCGGCCCGTGATCACCGCGGAGGACAGCGACGTGGACATCATGCCCGACCCGATGGCCGCGGCGGTGCGGTTCCTGCGGAAAAAAGGCAACGCCAGCCTGCTGACCGACGGGTTGACCGTCGAGAACCGCCTCTTCTGGAAACCCAGCGAGCGCTGGTTCCGAATCCGGTCGCTCACGCTGGAGCCCGGCATTCTGCGCGCCGAGATCGAGCCGCTCGGCCCCCGGTAGCATGGACCGGAGCCCCATCACCCGGTCTGCCCGCCCTGTGAATTCGGCTCCACATCGGCGTCCAGCCGCCACCGGTACCCCCCCGCCCCGCAGGGCCGCAACGTAAAAAACCCCCGCAGACGCCCGCCCCGCAGCACGACCCGCCAGCCATTCTCCCCGGCGTCCAGGATATCACAGGCCCCGCCATCCACCCGTCGAACATGCCCCCGATCACCGCGGACCGGACCCTCGTAGTCCAGGTACACCTTGCGATGGTCGGCGATCCGCCGGCCCTCCGCCGGCAGGGCGCCCGGGGCCGTCGGGTCGCCGGGGAACTTCCAGGTCGCCAGCGCGGCAGGCTGCTCGATCAAAAAATCCCAGTGCTCGCCCGCCCGATCCTGATGATGTAAAATAGCGTATCGTAACGGATTCATGGTGGTGTTCCTGACGCGGTCCGGGAGCGCCGAATGATCAAGTACGATACCGGATTCGGCGAGGAATAGCGATGAGCACGCAACGGTCGAAGCGGCGTGGATGCACCGGCGGTCCGGCCCTGGTGCTACTTGCGATCGGAAGCCTCAGCGGGTGCGGGCGCGAGCTGTCGTACAGCGAACTGAGACAACTCGGCCAGGAAAAGATGATCCAGCATGAATACGGCGCCGCCCGCAACCTCCTGCTCGAGGCCCGCGAGAGGGTCCCGGAAGACCCGTGGAACCTCTACGACCTCGGCGACTGCAACATCTACCTGGCCAAGGAGCAATTCCGGCTGCGGAACGCCCCGGCCGCGATGAGATACGTCGACGACGCGGCCCGCAGCTACGCCCGGGCCGTCAACGCGCATCCCGGCATGCTGCCGGCACTCTGGGGCAAGAACATGGCCCTGGAGCTGAAACAGCAGTTCGAGGCGGCGCTGGCGGTCGCGCAGTGGGCGGCGGAGTTCGTCGGTCCGTCCGCACGCGGCCAGATCTTCCTGGCCCATGAACTGGAGAAACGCAACGACCCGGACGCCGCCCTGCTGCGGTACCGACAGGCCGTCGCCATGGAGCCGAACAACGCATACGCCAACGCGGAACTCGGCCGCTTCTACGCCCGAATCCACCGACGGACGGAAGCGGCCCGGATGCTCCGCACGGCGTACGCACTGAACCCGACGGAACCCGGCGTACTCGAGGCGCTCCGCGAGTTGGGCGAGACACCCTGAGCCAGGCCGGCCTACTTCACCGATACGGACAGAATACGCCAGTTGAGGACACACGGATGATTCTGGTCAACACAGAGACCGTGCCCGGATATACCGTCCGCGAGGTCCGCGGGCTCGTCCAGGGCAACACAATCCGGGCCAAGCACGTGGGCCGCGACATCGCCGCCGGGTTCAAGAACCTGATCGGCGGCGAACTGAAGGGCTACACGGAGCTGCTGACGGAGGCCCGGCGCCAGGCCATCGAACGCATGATGGCCCAGGCCCAGGAACTGGGGGCCAATGCGATCGTGAACGTGCGATTCACGACCAGCGCGGTCACCCAGGGTGCGGCCGAGCTGTACGCCTACGGCACCGCCGTGATCGTCGAGCCGGGAGTGATCTGATGGAGGCTCTGTGGCTCCAGGTTTTGCCTCTTCTCGGTCTGCTCGCCCTGGGATACGGCGTCGGGCGCTGGGTGGAGCATCGCCACCTCCGCTCCATCGAGGCCCGAGAGCGGCAATACCGCGGCTTCGTGGTGACGAATCTGCGAGTCGTGCCGTCGCCCGAAACCGTCCGGCAGTCGTCGCTGGTCCTGGGAGAAGCCGTCATCGCCACGGACTTCTTCAAAAGCTTCGCGGCCCGGCTGCGGAGCCTGGTCGGCGGGGAGGTCCGAACCTATCACACGCTGATGACGCGGGCCCGGCGCGAGGCCCTGCTCCGGATGCTGGACCAGGCCCGGCGGGCCGGCGCCCAGGAGGTCTACAACGTCCGCTACGAAACCTCCAACATCCGCAGCGCCAACCCTCGAAACCCCGGCGTAAGCGTGGAGGTCTTCGCCTTCGGCACCGCCGTCGTCCGCCAACCGGCCGCCGGCCGAAGCGAGTGCCACACCTCGGCAGTCTCATGACGAGGGGAGCGGGCGTTCTCTCCCCCTCCCCTCTGAGCAGACGGGATTCACCCACCGGAAAACGGCCGCATCCCTCGCCCCCCTCCCGCGCAGCGGCTTGCCCCCCATGTCACCCGCTTCCCCCTTGTCCAACCGGCTTCCGATGTGCAGCCAGCTTCCGGTGTGGGCCCCGCCTCTGGTGTGGGACCGGCTTTCCAGCCGGTCTTCTCCCCTCTCCGTGGGACCGTCCCGGCGCGCCGGGATCCAGCCGGTCTTCCGGGTGCCACGCCCGTTTCCGCCGAAGGCCGGATCGGGCATGACGACTCGCGACGTAGCCGATGCTCTTGACCCACCCGCAAGGGCTGGAGGCCCCGCCCGAAATCAGGAACCGAGGCGCGCGGAGACCCCTGGATTGACGTGCAAAACGGCGTGCAAACCGGAGAGTGAACCCGGCCTTGGAAGGCCGGTCTATCCTCGCGCCAGCCTACGGCCGAGACATCTTTCTTGTTTTTGCGTTTTTGCGTTTCCCCGTTTTTGCGTTTCCCCCTGTCCCTCCGTCTCTGTCTTCCGCGTCTCTGCGTTTCCCCGCGCCCCTCCGATTTCTGCTTTTTGCTTTCCCCTGTCCGTCCGTGCCTCCTTGCCTTCCCCTTCGTGCCTTCGTGCCTCCGTGCCTTCTTCCTCACCTCCGGCCGCGCTTCCGCGCCTTGCGACGGTCCTTCTTCGAGACCTGGCGCCGGCTGGCGGCCGTGCTGCCTTTGGCCTTCAGCGTGCCGCCGCCGGCCATCATCTGCGACAGGCTCGACGTCATCCGCATCCGGTCCAGCATCGATTTGCCGGCCATCATCTTCATCGCGTCCCGCATCTGACCGAACGCCTTTACCAGCCCGTTCACGTCCTGCGGCTCCGTGCCGCTGCCCTTGGCGATGCGACGACGCCGGGAATGATCGATCAGCGCCGGCTTCTCCCGCTCCCTGGGCGTCATCGAGAGAATGATCGCCTCAAAACGCTTGATCTCCCCTTCATCAATCTCCGTGTCGGGAATCTGCCCGCCCAGCCCGGGAATCTTCTTGAGCATCTCCCGCATGGAGCCCATCTTCTGCACCTTGCGGACCTGGGCCAGAAAATCGTCCAGGGTCATCTGGCCCTTGGCCATCTTCTTCTCGAGCCTGGCCGCCTCCGCCGCGTCGTACTGCTCCTGCGCCTTCTCGACCAGGCTCAGCATGTCGCCCGCCCCGAGAATGCGCCCGGCGATGCGGTCCGGGTGGAACGGCTCCAGTGCGTCCAGCTTCTCACCCACGCCGACAAACTTGATCGGCTTGCCGGTGATCCGCTTGGCCGACAGCGCCGCCCCGCCGCGCGTATCGCTGTCGAACTTCGTCAGGACCAGCCCGTCCAGCTCCAGTC
>Ga0334890_1003595_pt1 | contig 15412 bp, 8 predicted proteins | sample GraSluR1_MG_3_FD_207220 | JGI IMG/M metagenome (GOLD analysis project Ga0334890, IMG submission 207220) | Sludge microbial communities from methane-producing bioreactor in Wageningen University, Netherlands - Granular Sludge_31_08-R1 | ecosystem: Engineered > Bioreactor > Anaerobic > Unclassified... | reverse complement strand
GGGAACCGCAATGGCCTAGCAGTTTTCTTTTTCCCTTACGAAGCCAGGCGAAGAAATCTGCGTTTGCCGGCCTGTAGGACTCGTTCTCTGCCAGAGAGCGGTTCGACAATCAGGTTGATATCCTCTATCTGTACGCCATCCAGCCGCACGCCACCTTGCTGAACAAGCCTACGCGCATCGCTCTTGCTCTTGACGATCTCTGCTGCGTGCAATAAGTCGATGATATTGATAGGGTCGGACAGACTAAAGACGGGCGCATCGCTCGGCGCTTGGCCTTGATGCATATCCGCGGCGTCCTGTGCGGCGCGGTCCGCCGCTTGATTGCCGTGGAAGATGCTAACAATCTCCCAGGCCAACTGATGCTTAAACTCGCGTATACCGAGCCTGCCGGCGTCGATATCTTGGAAAAGCTGGTCTATTTTAGCCTGCGGCCAGCGGGTGATCAGTTCTGCATAGGAACGCATCGCCGTGTCGGGAACGTTGAGCACCTTGGTAAAGATGACGCCGGGCGGCTCATCGATGCCGATGTAGTTGCCCATCGATTTACTCATACGCACTTCGCCATCCGTGCCGACGAGGATAGGAGACGTCAACACGACCTGCGGGCGCATGCCGAAGGACTCCATGAGTTTACGGCCGGCCATGAGGTTGAATAACTGATCCGTACCGCCGATCTGGACGTCGGTTTCCTGGGCTACGGCGTCGTAGCCTTGCATGAGCGCGTAGAAGAACTCGTGCAGCCAGATGGCATCGCCGGCGTTGTAGCGCAGGCTGAAGTTTTCGCGGGCAAGGAACTGTTGCACGGTGAAGGAGCTGGCGAGGCGAATGATGTCGGCGAACGTAAGGCCAGCAAGCCATTCGTGGTTAAAGCGGACGCGCGTCCGTTCAGGATCGAGCACGCGCCAGGCCTGGTGAGCGTAGGTTTCGGCCTTGCCCATGGCATCCTCGAGCGTCTGCTGTTTTCGGGCGCTTTCTTTGTCGCTCGGATCGCCGATGATGCCGGTAAAGGTGCCGATCAGGAACGTCACGTCGTGACCGAGGTCCTGAAACTGGCGCAGTTTGCGCATGGTGATGGTGTGACCAAGGTGCAGGTCAGGCGAGGAGGGATCGTAACCGCAATAGACCTTGAGAGGCTTTCCGGTGTCGCGACTCTCTTCGAGCCGTTGGCGCAGCTCGGCTTCCATGTTTTTGTAGGTCTGCGCATCGCCGAAATCGACGCCGCGCATGAGGATTTCCATCTGCTCGTCTACTGGCGGAAAGCTTGGCATGTAAACGCCCCTGTCTGATTGCTTGTCTGACGGTTACGCTCTGAGCATCATACACAAGGGCGAACAGACGGTCAATCACGGCGGGGCGCTGCGTGAGAATGAGCCGCCTCTTTGGCGCTGGCGCGGCGTTATTAGTACAATTCGCCCATGACACGTTTGTGGAAGCGGTTGGCCCAACATCTCGACCGGGAAGGCGCGACGAATCACCGCGGCGCGGCGCATCCTGATTTCCGATGGACCTATGAGCCTGCCCAGGCGTCGGAAGATCCTGGCAGAGTTCATCGGGACGAAACGGAGCGTATAGTCGATGATCCCGCGCCGAATCCGGGCAAAGCGTGCAGCGGCATGAACGCGCCGGCAGCGAGTGAGGGCATACCACAGCCGTTCGCGGCCAAGCGCAAGACATCATTACCTGCGGCGAGCGAAGATCGGGCGCGGAGCCGGCCTGCACTGTCGTATCTGCTGCATCGCCTGGACGAGGCGGAGGCCCGTTGGCAGACCTCGCATGAATTCCCGTCAGTCGAATTACTCCAGGCGGGGCTGTCTGCGCTGGAAGACGGCTGGGAGTTGGATGCCGGGCGCCGCTCGTTGCTGCTGCGGGCTGCCCTATACCACGGCCGCGGCATACTGACTGCGTTGCGCCATCAAGATGATCCGGAGAGGACGGGCTTGGTGCTGGCCGATGCATTGGCTTCGGGCGAGGCCAGGGTTCCGGTTGAAACGGTGAGGGATCTGAGTGAACACGATCCTCACGGGCGTTTTTGGCGGCCAGCGTTGCTTTTTGAGTTGCGCGCAACGGCGAACAGCGTAGACAGCAGGCGACGAGTGCGCGCTGTACAAGCGTTGTGGGTGCTAGCGCCCGACGGCTCGGCATCGGCTGCGCCGGAGAAAGTAATCGCAACGCCCGTTGATGAGGCGCGCCGGATGCGTGTGCGATTCGGCCGGCGGCCGGCGCTATCGCTCTTCTTCCTCCTATGCTTGGCGGGGGCCGGCATCTGGGCGGCGATGGCACGCGGGCAGCAGGGCTTGATGGTGCGCGTGCCCGGAGGCGAGTATGCGCTGCCTCTGGCGCGCAGCGGCGGCGAACCGGTCGCAGTGACCATTGATTCGTTCACCATCGACCGGCATGAGGTAACCAATCGCCAGTACCGCACCTGTTATGGCCGCGGCAGGTGCCGGTGGCCTGTGAGCGGCGACGCGGTGGGGATCAAGGACTACTTCGTTAATCCGGCCTATGATATGTATCCGGTTGTGAACGTCGATTGGCACGCTGCGGCAGAGTATTGCCGCGCACAGGGGAAACGACTGCCGACCGAAGAAGAGTGGCTGGCTGCCGCGGTGGCTGCGCCCGCGATCAACCGCTTGTATACGTATCCGTGGGGCGATGCGTTCGGAGGCGGGCGGGCCAATACTCAGGAAAGCGGTCGCGGTTCACCGGCCATCGTGGGCAGCCATAGCCCGGCTGGGGACAGCCCCAGCCGGGCGGCGGATATGGCAGGCAACGCCGCTGAGTGGACGGCGACTAGCGCCTCCGAGCAGGCCGGTATCGTGGTGAAGGGGGGCTCCTATCGCGATGACCGATTGGCGGCGCAGGCGAGCGCTTACCGGATTGTAGCGGTGGACGCGGCCGAGGACTGGATAGGGTTCCGCTGTGCTGCCGACTGACTTGAGCCCCGCATCAGGCAAGCCCGGTTCGCTGCGCCCGTGAATCGCCGCTGCCCTTTTCCCGAAAGAAGCATGACTTGCCGCGCCGGCAAACAGTTGCTACAATCGAACAGCTTTTGCCGCTGACCGAATTATGAATGAGCTGGAAGAGGAATTATGAATCAGGATCCCGTTCGGGCGGTCGACCTAACCGCAGAGCTGGAGTTCGCCAGCAGAGTTGCGCAGGAGGCCGCCACAATCGTCAACACCTTCTATGTCGGATCATCGGAGGTGCGCTACAAATCTGACCGCTCCCCCGTAACGGAGGCGGATCGGTCAGCCAACCAACACATTGTCGCACGCGTGCGCGCCATGTTTCCGGACGATGGCGTTCTTTCTGAGGAGTCGAAAGATGATCTAGGCCGGCTCGAAAAGGAGAGGGTGTGGATTATCGATCCCCTAGACGGGACCAAAGAGTTCATCGCACGCAACGGCGAGTTTTCGATCATGATCGGCCTGGCTGTGCACGGCGAGGCCGTGATGGGCGTGATCATGCAGCCGGAAACAGGCCTGCTCTATGCGGGGGCGCAAGGGCTCGGCGCGTACCTCGAGGAGGGGGATGAACGCATCCCGCTGTCGGTGAGCGAAACGGATCGGACGAATCAGATGATCCTGGTTAGCAGCCGCAGCCACCGGCAGCAGATCACGGACAAAATGCGCAGTACGATGCGCATTACGAGCGAGCGCGTGAGCGGGAGCGTCGGCTTGAAGGTCGGGCTGATCGCTCGGCGGCTCGCAGACCTATATTTGCATCCCAGTCCCGGGTGTAAGGAGTGGGATCTGTGTGCTCCGCAGGCGCTTCTTGAGGCTGCCGGGGGACGGATCACTGACTGCTGGGGGAACCCCATCTGGTATAACAAACGCGATGTGCGCGCTCACAATGGGCTAGTGGCAAGTAACGGCGCTATCCATGAGATGATAGTGGACACAGTTGCACACATCTGCGAGGAGTTCGGTTACAATGAGGAAGATGGTTTCTGGTAACCGAAGCGCAACGCTATCGTGAAGGATTTGGATAGCCTATAGGATGCCGCATTCGCCTGGTGAAAGCATGTGGCTGTATGGCATTCATGGCGCCGGCGGCGAGCAACTCATGCTGGATGCCGGAAAGCCCGGCTGGATCGTCTGCTCAGAGTTCATCGGTCACGACCCTGAGGACCTGAGCGGAAGGGACTTCCTGCGATACCGGCTGCACAAACTCGGCGTGATCTGCCGGTTGAGTAATGGACGTTTTCCTCAGGGGACCATTCCCCCTCGAGCGCGCCATGAGGATTTTGCGCGCCGTTGCGCCAATTTCGTCAGCGCAAGCCCAGGATGTAGCATCTGGATAATCGGCAACGAGCCGAACCGCGCCTACGAGCGTCCGCAATTGACAGCGAGCGTGCGAGCCGGCCAATCAGGTCGACAAGACGATGCGACGTCTGCCGGCGGTCGGAAGCGGGCGATTTGGGGCGGCATAGACGCGGCCGCGAGATCATTGGCCGCTGCGTGGACCGGGCGACGCAGCACTATCCTGACCCGGCCAGCCGCGGGACATGCGCCAGAGGGGCGAGGCGCACCGGAACGCTTCAGCAGCTTGTGGCCCAGTCACGGGATGCGATCCGCAAAGGGCGAAGCCGCGACAGGCGAGATTCTGACGCCCGCACTTTACGCCCGCTGCTATGCGCAGTGCCGGGCGGCTATCCGATCACTGCCCGGTCATGGCGATGATCAGGTTCTTGTGGCGGCGGTTGCGCCGTGGAACGACCAGACGCGGTATGCAGGCAACGAATGGGGCGATTGGGTTCTCTATTTACGTGATGTGCTTGCTTTGCTTGGCGCGCAGGGATGCGACGGATTTGCGCTGCATTGCCATACGCACCAAGCTGACCCGCGATTGATCGAGAGCGCGTCGACGATGGGAGCGCCGTTTTCCGGGCGACATGTCGAGTTTCGGGTCTACCGCGATTTTCTCTCCGCAGTTCCGCAGGATATGCGCCACCTGCCCGTCTATATTACGGAAGCTGATCCGACTGTTGCGTGGCCGGAGCAAAACACGGGCTGGATACGAAGAGCCTATGACGAGATCGCGGGGTGGAACCGGTCGCCGGGCGCGCAGACCATTCGTTGCCTTGCGCTTTATCATTGGGATAGCGGTGATCGATGGCGCATACAGGACAAGCCAGGAACGCTCAATGACTTCCGGATGGCGCTTCGCGGCGATCATCGCTGGCGATTGCCGGCTGCCGAGATGTGGCAGCGAGGGGATCGTGCGGTTACGCTGGCGTCGGCGGCGCTCCATGCGCTGCCGAGGCGAGGCGATGGGCAGGGAAAAAACGGCGAGGGCGAGCTACAGGCTTATTCGTTGATCGAGATGGTAGATGGCCGGCCGGTGCGGGCAGACGGACGAATCTGGCGGGCGGTGCGTGAGATATGGCAAGGCGATGAACCGCGCCAGGGATGGATTCCGCAGTATGGCGAGCGTGATGAGCCGCTGATCGTGCGGCTGACCCGCAGCGACGCTGATGCGGCGGACCAAGACGGCTCGCCGATTAGACCGGGTGATTCGGTACGCACATTGGACTGGGTGCGCATGAGGCTCACGCCCGGATATGTGGGTAAACCGGCGGAAGATGTTGTGACAGACATCGCTCCGGGCGTGTTGTTGGCTGTGACGGGCGGACCCCAAGCCGCGGACGGCTTGACTTGGTGGCTGTTGCGCCCCCAGAGCGGGCCGGAGGCGGCGTATGCGGGGTGGATGGCGGAGTATGCGCCCGATGGGCTGCGCCTGTTGGCGCGCGAAGACGGGTCTCCACAGCCGGAGAAGGCTCGTTTTCGTCCCGGAGATGCAGCGGAGACGCTCGCTTACGTGCGCTTGCGGCGCTCGCCCGGCTTTGTGGACAAGCCGGAGGATGATGTTATCGTCGATATATGGCCCGGAACGCCTGTGACAATCATACGCGGACCGAGTACTGCGGACGAGTTGGCATGGTGGGAAGTGCAGGCCAAGACCGATGCAGGCCAGGATGTACGCGGCTGGATGGCAGAGGCAAGCCCGGAGGGAATCCCCTTGCTGGGTGTACGCACCTTGTCGCCGCCGCCTGACTTCGCTGTTGGCGAACTTGCGACCGTCGGCACAGTGCCTGTGCGTGCGCGTAGAGAGCCGGGCTACCTGTTAAAGCCGGAGAACGACGTGCTGGGCGAGTTCCGTGTGCGTGCGACGCTGGTCATTCAGGGCGGGCCAGTGTGTAGCGACGGTCTGGTCTGGTGGCGCGCCGGAGGCATTGCGGCATGGGGGAGTGAACTCGTCGGTTGGACGGCGCAGACGACGCTCGGCGGCGTTCTTCTCGTAGGTCGGCCGGCGCCTCTTCCCGGCACAGATATGCCAAACTTCCAGACGGGGGCGTTTCTGGGCATGCCCTTCACAGGAAATTTCGGCGTAGGCCAGCTTTGGGGCGAGAATCCCGCGTTTTACCGGCGTTTCAGTTATGACGGCGCGCCGCTTTTCGGCCACAACGGCATCGACTTCTTGACGCCGCTGGGCACGCCGCTATTAGCAACAGACGCGGGAACGGTGCTGACGACAGGTTTCGAGCCGGGCGGCTTTGGGCATTTCGTGTTGCTGGCGCATACGTGGGGCGAATCTATTTACGCGCACATGGAGCGCATTGTAGTCGTCGAAGGGCAGCACATCGCTCGCGGACAAAGGATCGGCGTTTCCGGAAACAGCGGGGGAAGTACCGGCCCCCATCTGCATTTCGCCATTCGCATTCACCCCTACGAACGTGCCGACGGCTGGGGCGGCTATTCCGACCCGTTGCCGTACCTGAATCCGGACGGCGTGATCGTGCCTGAATATGTACTGGATGAGGAGCTGCGCATCGTGCGTACAGAAGACGAACGCGCGTCATTACGGCTGGAACCATCGCCCATGATCGACGATCAGCCCGGTCTGATCCGGCCATAGCGGAGCAATTATGGCGCGCCAGGCGACAGACCCCCCCTATATTTTCGGCATTCACGAACCGGGCGGCGAGGAATTGATGTTGGCTGCGCGCAGACCGGGCTGGATCCTGTTTAACGAGTACATTGGTCACGACCCCGAAGACCGTACTGGCGTCGATTACTCGATGTACAGCGCCAAGGGGCTAGGCGTGATCTGCCGATTGAACAACGGCCGCGAGCCCGATGGGACCATCCCGCATAGCAGCCTCTACCGTGAATTTGCGCAACGCGTCGCCAACTTCGTTGAGCGCAGCCGCGGCTGCAATAAATGGATCATCGGCAACGAGATGAATTATGCGGTGGAGCGCCCCGGGATCGTGATCGACTGGTCGCGCCACGCTTCGGTACGCGGCGGCACGCCGCAGGAGTCGGATCCGCTGCGGCACGGCTTGCCAGTACGGTTCAATGTGATGCCTGATTATTCGACCGAGATCCGGACGACGCGGGCGGCGATCGTCAACCCGGGTGAAGTCATCACGCCGGAACTGTATGCGCAGTGTTTCAAGCTCTGCCGTGATGCGATCCGCCGGTTGCCGGACCACGATTCAGACGAAGTGCTGGTCGGCGCGGTCGCGCCATGGAACACCCAGACCATCTATGGCGCCAATGCCAATGGCGACTGGGTGACATACTTCCGCGATATTCTTGAAGCGCTCGGGCCGGCGGGCTGCGATGGATTCGCCCTGCACGCCTATACGCACGGTCAGGACCCGGGCTTTATCACAACCGACGAAAAGTTGCCGCCGCCTTTTCAGTCCTACCATGTACACTTCCGCGTCTACCGCGACTTCATGTCGGCTGTCCCCGCCGACATGCGTCACCTGCCCGTATATGTAACCGAGACTGACCAGTCGGAGCCGTGGCTTGACCGCAACACCGGCTGGGTGCAGGCTGCATACGCGGAGATTGATGCGTGGAACAAGCAGCCGGAGAACCAGCGCGTTCGGGCGTTGCTTCTCTACCGTTGGCCTAAGCGCGACCGGTGGCATATCGAAGGCAAAGCCGGGGTGATCGAGGACTTCACGGTGGCGCTGCGCCAAGATTTCCGCTGGAAAGAGGCGAGCGTCCAAGCGGGCGAAGTCGGCGTGCCGGTTACACCCGCTGTACCGGCAACACGGCGGCGACCGGCTGTCCCGGACTACCGTGTCCAGTGGGTCGACGACCGTTTTCCGAATCGCCTAACGGTAGGGCAAGTTGTGTCGGTGCCGATCACGGTGCGCAATGCCGGCGCGATTACCTGGGAGTGGGGTGGAGAACGACCGTTTCGCCTTGGCTACCGCTATTTCAGGAACCGGCGTCTTTTGGCCCTCGGACCGGACAAGGATGTTCGCACCGATGTGCCCAATAGCGTCGCGCCCGGCGATGAGTTGACGATGGATGTGCGGCTTGCGCTGCCGGACCAGCCTGGCAACTATACGCTGGAATTGGACTTGGTGCACGAGGGCGTGACTTGGTTCAAAGAGCAGGGATCGCCTGTTCTGACGCGGTGGGTGACGGTCGAGCCGCCCGAAGACTCAGACGCCAACGGGAGGCGGACCGAAAGTAATTTGCCTGTGCCGCTGTTTGCGGACGTAGCCGCGCGCATGCCCCGCTCCGGTTCTCCTTATGCGCGGCGCAGCCTGGATCATATTCGCTTCCTGGTGATCAGCCATACGGCAACGAATCCGCGCGTGCGGCTGGATCACATCGCGCAGACGCATATTCGCTATGGATACCCCGGCATTGTCTATGACTTCGTGATCGATCCTGCCGGTCAGGTATTCAAGGTCAGCGAGTTGGAGGATGTGGCGCAGCCGCGTGAGCAATGGTCCGAGCGGGGCGTGAATATCTGTCTTGTGGGTGATTTTTCCACGCAGTCACCGCCGTTGCCGCAGCTGGATGCCACCAGCCGGCTGTGTGCATGGCTGGCGCAGAATTTGGGGCTTAGCCCGGAGAGCATCGTCGGGCTGGGCGAGCTTTCGCGCGGGCGAAGCCCCGGCGAAAGCTTCTACGCGGGTGTGAGCTGGAAGGGCATCCTTACACGGCAAGTACGCCTGCATTTGGCCGCGTTGACGGGGCACGGGGATACAGGCCGTGTTCAAGAGCTCAATACCGTCCTGGCCGATTTCAAGTCCAAGCAGGCAAGCCAAGCCGAGCAAGTTCGGCGTCTTGAGGAGGAGCGAGCCGAACTGATCCGGCTCAACCAGCGTCTGCAGGACGACCTGCAGGAGTTGGAACGTCAGGCGCACGAACAAGCGACTGAAACCATTGGCGGCGTGCGCATTCACAATCGCATAGAGCAGTTCCCGCGCGAGAGGGGACGCTATCGCCAGCGGCGATCACAGGACATCCGCTATGTGGTTATTCACCATAGCGGAACCGACGCCAACGCGCCTTTGGAACGGATCGCAGCGGCGCATCGCGTGGATTGGCCGGGCATTCTGTACGATTACTACATCCACGCCGACGGAGAGATCTCGCAAACGCAGCCTTTGGATGAGGTGGTCGAGACCCGCGAAGAGTATCTCGCCAACGCGGTCCATGTGGCTTTTGCCGGTACGTTCGACGAACAGATCCCAACCAGGGAGCAACTTCGATCAGGCGGGCGGTTGTTGGCTTGGTTGCTTGAACGATTTCCGCAGGTTCGCCTGGAGGGCATTCGCGGCGTTTCGGAGTTCGTAGAACATGCTTCGCCGGGTGCGCAATGGATGGAAGGGCAAACCTGGAGGGAGATGTTGCTCGCCGCTGTGCGCCAGCAGCGCGGGATGGTGGAGCCGAGCGATGTTGAGAAAAACCTTAGGCTGCGGATCGAGGAACTCGAAGGCGACATCGAGATCGCCCAGCGCCATAGCGAGGATCTGATCGAGCAGCGCGTCCGGCTGCAGGCGGAGGTCCAACGCATGCAGGTGCAGCTTAGCGAGCGACAGCAAGACGCCAAGCAATACATGACGCCCCAGCCGGCCATGCGGACGATCGTCGATCAACTGCCACGGCATCCGACTTTGCGTTATGAGCGGCGACCGCTGAGCCAGATCACGCACATCGCCATCCATCATACGGCCACCCCGTCGACGATGGGACCGCGCCGGATCGCCGAGCTGCATGTTGCTCCCGACGCCAGCCGCGGCAAGGAAGCCTGGCCTGGCATCGGCTACCATTACTTCGTCCATGCGGACGGCACGGTCGACCAGACGAACCTTCTGGAAACGGCCAGCTACCATGTGTATAAGCACAACGTGTACTCTGTGGGCATCGTCTTTGCCGGCAGTTTTATGAACGGCAAGATACCGACGTCAGCCCAACTGCGTTCAGGTGCGCACTTGGTGGCGTGGCTGATGCAGGAGTTGAACGTGCCGTTGGCAAGGGTGTGGGGACATCGCGAGTTTCCAGATAACAGCACGGTGTGTCCCGGCAGCGAATGGACGCTGGGCAACCGTTGGCGGGATTTGCTGTTCGAGCGTATCGAGCAGATCCAAGCAGGCGTAGGCATCAAGAACATCAGGCACTATTTGCTCTTCTGGCAGCGCGCCTATCCGGGGCCGTTTGCCCGGCAGGATTTCGTCAATGCGATCAATTACATCATGCGCTTTCGCCCGGCGATGGGGTTCAGCGTACAGGACGCGCGCAACGCTGAGTACGTAACGATCATCGGCAGTGAGGCCGGGATCAGCGAAGCCGAAGAGCAGATGTTGCGCGAGAGCGGCTGCAGAGTGGAGCGCATTGCCGGGCGCAATGAGGAAGAAACCAGCCGCATTCTAGCGGAGATGGCGAACACGGGGCGTCGTTTTCGCACGTTCGAAGCGGACTTCTAGAGAATGGTGCGCGCCCGACTTTGCGGCGTCAGAGCGTAGAACTGAGGCATAAGTGGCGCACAGCTCGGCGAATCTGATCAATCGAGACCAAACTCTCGGCGCCGGCTACGCGGTGGACCTGCCTGCGTTTCAGGGGCCAGTGCAACTGCTGTTGCATCTGATCGAGCGCGAGGAGTTGGACATCAGCGAGATCAGCCTTGTGGCTGTGACGGAGCAGTATCTGCGTGCTATCACCCAACTTGAAGAACTAGATCCGGATGCACTGGCCGGTTTCCTAGATGTGGCCTCACGTTTGCTCTACATCAAATCGAACCGGCTGCTGCCGCGACCACGCGTGGATGAAGAAGAGGAGGAAGATGCCGGAGATGCGTTGATCCGGCATCTGATCGAGTACCGGCAGTTCAAGCAAGCAGCGAACAGTCTGAAAGATCGCGCCGCCGCGGGGCGCAGGGCTTTCGTTCGGCCGGCAGCGCCGCCGCCGTCCGGCCTGCGGACGCCTCGTCCGCCCGACTTGAGCGGCGTAGACCTGCCTAGCCTGCAGGCGGCCTTAATGCGTGCGCTAGAGCGCATCCCGGTTGAAAGACCCGCGCCAAAGTTGCAGCCCTATACGATCACGGTCGCAGATCAGATAGAGCGAGTGCGGAGTCATGTGCGTTTGGCAAGCGAGAGCGGCGCGACGCATGCGCAGACGAAGATTGCTTTCTCGGCTCTGCTCGGCAAAGGGTATTCGCGCATCGAGGTGATCGTGACCTTCTTGGCCGTCTTGGAACTGATTAAGCTCCGCGAGCTACGTTTTAGCCAAACAGGCACATTCGGGGAAATCATGCTTCAGCCGGAAGCCGCCGTGCCTGACTCCGGGTTCGATGAAGGTAGAGCGGCCGATCTTGCTGGAGCCGCCAATGACGATTCCTAAGGGATTCCTAGCGACGGCGGCGCAGGAAAAGAATCGAACCGCCAAAGAGGCCTGCACCGCCTAGCCCTAATACCCCAACAACGAGCAGAATAGAAGGTCTGGCAGCGCGCGCCAGATTGAGCAATTCGTTTTCGGCGCGGCTCCAGTTGACGGCGCCTGAAGACGGCGTCGCGCTGGGCCACGGCGTCCATGTGGGTGTAGGCGACGGGGTCGGGCTTGGCGTTGGAGTCGGCGTTTCAGTCGGGGTTGCGGTAGCCGTCGGCGTTTCAGTCGGCATCTCAGTGGGGGTGGCAGTCGGTTCCGGGGTGGCGGTCGGCGGCAGCGGTAAAGGTGTCGGGGGGGGCGGCGGGGCTACGGCTGCAGCGATCTCCGGCGTGGGCGTTTCGGTGGGAGGCAACTCGACGGCGGGTGCGCTTTCGTCCGGGTAGAGCGCAATTGCGTCGACGAAGATGAGATTGTCACCGGTCGAAGTTGGGTGATCGACCAGGAAGAAAACAGTCACTACGTCGTTGACGGCACGCGCTCGCACGTCGATATTGACATCGGGCGGCGGGTAGTTCAGGATGCGCCCTGGCCCCCAGTGCATCGGTCCCCAGATAACGGCCGGGCTGTTTGGGTCCGTGCCGCCGGTCGGATCGATGCCAAGTTGGCGACCGAACGTTTCCGGCGCGTTGGGCGCGCCCCAGGCGATGCTGGCGCGGTAGCCGGCTCCCGGCGTCACAGGGACCTGCGTGTAGATTCCGGCCTTAAATGTGCCGCCGCTGCTCCAGATGCGCAGGCTAGGCGGCCCCCAAAACGTGTCGACGTCCTGCATAAAGGTGGGGTCGCCGGAAAGGACGAACTCGGACCACCCGTTGGGGATCTGCCGCGGCGGCGAACCATAGAAGGAGTCCATATCGCAGACGGGCTGCGGAATGATATTAGGCGGGTCGCACGGCTCCGAGGCGAACGCCGGTTTGCCGGGGTAAAATAGCAAACAAAGAGACGCCGCAAGGGTGACGACCGGTGTGCGAAGATTTCTGGCGAGCATCATGGTACATAGTATAGGCGGACTCGCTGCGGTAAGGAAATGAGCGAGCGGCATGCGCGCTGCTGGAGCCGGCTCGTAGCGAATCGTAGTGACGCCAGGCGTATCCCTCATGTAAGTCTTAGAGCAGGTTAATGCACTCTTAATGTGCTGGCGGCATAGTATAGGTGCGCTGTTGTTCAGACGCCGAAGAACCCCTCCTCGGAGGCGTCTATTGAAGAGTCCGGAGCGATTCCCATCAATCCGGACTCTTCTGTATTTACCGGCTCAGTATCCCGATCGACTTGCGGATTGGCCGAGAGGACGCGGTTGATCAGAGATAACAGCGGCCCGCGCTGCTCGAACCCGCTCTCGCTAAAATTGGACAGGGCTAGATAGATTTGCCGGCGCGTGCGCCGGAGCAGTCCGAGCGTCAGCCTGCGCATGTTGATCTGGCGGGTCGTGTATTCGTCGTAATCGGTCCACGGTTGATCCGGGGGCCAGTTGTACGACATGACGTGGGGATGCGTGAGGGGCTGATAGAGCCTTTCCCACCAACCCGATGAGCCGATGTCCAGCCAGAACTGGATGTCTGCCGGGCGATTGCGCATGAGAAAAGTATAGGCCGGCGCGATGAGGACCGCATCGCCAGCCTCGCGCCAACCGGGCGAATAGAGCGCACCCACGGCGCCGCTCGTGAGAAGATGCAGGTATTCCCGGCCCATGTGGGGTATGTGTTCCGCCTCTTGTCCGGATGATTCGAGCGCCCACCGGAAGTTGCGCGCCGAAATGACGATCTGATGCGCAATGCGTACGGCGTCGAGGTTGTGATGGAAACCGAATCCGGGCTGGCTCAGCACCTCGCCGAACAGAAGCGCCCAGAATTGGTCCAGAGGCAGCACTTCGCCGCTGCTGCGATATTCGGCCAGCCAGTTGCGCAGCCGGTCGTAGACTTCGCCCATGCGATAGGTAATGCGTTGTTGGATTCCGGCATGTAGGCCGTCAAAGCTCTGAAGTTCACCGGCGCCGCGGCGTGTGTTGTAGGCGTGCTGCGCAAGGAGATGGGCGCGAACAGGATCGAGGTCGTCGAGGGCGGTTGAGAGGGCCAGCGCCACATCTGTTGCGGACGGGGACGCGCCCCACAAGGGATGGGCCAGCGCAGCCAACGTCGTTAGGCAGCGGGCTGCGGGCTCGGCGTGGAGGGCGCGGCTCGGGCGGTGCGTGGTCGAGGGGATGCCGTGTTTGTCCAACTCCGTCTGAAGACTGAAGCGAAGTGCGTCGCTCACGTAGGGGGCTAGCACGACAATGGCGCCGGGGGCCACGTTCTGATCGACGACCAGCGCACGGATCTGTTCCGATACCCAGCCGAGCATCTGCGGATAGAAGCGAAAGCCTGCCACGGGCAGACGTATCGGGCCGTTGGCTTCAATGTCCGGTTCGGTCGCGCTCGGCGCGCGTCCAGGCGCGAGGTGTGTTGCGGGCAGCAGCCGGTCTATCAAACGCGCCAGCCGGCGTATGTCCGGCGGCATGACCCAGGAGCGGTTGAGATGGATAACCTCGTCGCACTGTTCGGCCAAGCGGGCAACTCCGCTCGGCGCAGCGCCGAGGAAAACGCGCACGCCGCCATCGTCGTCGGACACGATCAGGGCGCTGTCGAGATGTGGCAGCCAGTGGGCTATGACCGTGTGCGCGGCAAAGGTGTCCTCTTCGGCGTTGTCGAAGATCAGATGGCGTCGCGAGCGGAAGAAGTGGGTCCGGCTCCACTCGTTTGTCAACACATGGCGGGTGAGCAGTTCAATCTGTAGGCTAAAGTCGACCAAAGACGCATTCAGGCAGAACGTGCGGAACTCGTGGCTGATGCGGCGGGCGGCGCGCAGAGCGTTGAGCCGGGCTGTGCGCGAATCACCTGGCGGAACGGATAACTCCAGCCGAGAGTAGGCTTCATCGATGGAGAAGCCGTTGAGTGCAGACTTGTTGAGGTTGTCTAGTATCTGGCTGATCACGCGGCTGCGTTCGACGCGAATGCCTTCGAACTCTCCCCGATCCAGAGCTTGATCGACCAGCGGCCCCATGTGATACTGGCTTGTCTCCAGGTCTAGAAAAACCGGCTCGCGGCCCGGTTCGGCGAAGCCTGCGGCGGCTGAGAGCAGCGGCCAATATAACTCCACCGATTGGCGCGCCATGCTGGCGATCGTCGTGATCGCGACAGGCGAGCCGGGGGGCATGTCCGGCTGTCGGATCGCGGCGGCATAGGGCTGCGCTAGCGTGCGCTGCGGCGCCAGCACGAGGATATCATCTCCGCGGATGCGTTCTTGTTCTAGGAGATACAGCAGCCGCTCAACAGCTAATGAGGTCTTGCCCGCCCCGAACGGGCCGGATATGAAAAGCTTGTTGAGCGACCGCAGGCTAGGTACAATTGAGTCTGTCATTCATTGAAGTGTGGCTGAACAACGCCCAACTTGTCAAGGCGGAGGTCCTGATGGAAAAATACGATATCCCGCTTGTACCCGGTCCGGTTTCCATACCGCATGATGTGCTTGCGGCCTATGCCGTGGATTATGGCAGCGCAGACGTGGAGGCCGAATTTTTCGAGTTGTACGAGGAGTGCGAGCGCAGCCTACAGAAGATGCTGGCGACCAAGAACCAGATAGCGATCTTGTCGGGTGAAGGGATGCTGGCATTATGGGGCGCACTTAAGAGCGTCGTGCGGCCGGGAGATCGGGTGCTGGCTGTGGCGACAGGCGTT
>Ga0334890_1003594_pt1 | contig 15413 bp, 12 predicted proteins | sample GraSluR1_MG_3_FD_207220 | JGI IMG/M metagenome (GOLD analysis project Ga0334890, IMG submission 207220) | Sludge microbial communities from methane-producing bioreactor in Wageningen University, Netherlands - Granular Sludge_31_08-R1 | ecosystem: Engineered > Bioreactor > Anaerobic >... | reverse complement strand
TTCCCGACGGCCGTTATCTGCACGACTTTCTTCCATTCTACTTCGGTACTCGTTCTCCCATGCTCTACAGGCTGTTTAAGAACTCGGTCGAGGGCTATAATGAGGGGCAGGAGCCGATCATCTATCTTGTGCTGCGGGCTCAGGACTTCGAAGCGCCCGGATTCGACTTTCTCTTCACGGACAGCCAGGCGAACAAGAACTTCACCCGCTACTACGACGATCTCGCGGATCTCGACAAGCTGGATTGGATAACAATATACCGTAAATACTGGGGCGACGTCTCCGAGGACGTCGGGCGAAGAGGAAGAAAACAAGCGGAATTTCTTGTTTATAAAGAATGTCCTTTCGAAGCGGTTCGGGCGATCACGGTTTTCGACGAAAGATATAGAGAGAGAGTTATGGAGGTTCTTGCCCGCCACGGGCACGATCTGCCGGTGAAGATTACGAGAGAGTGGTACTACTGAAGGGAGGCGCCGACGATGATCATTTTGGCAAGGGGAAATCTGTTGAGGTCCGAGGCCGACGTCCTCGTGAACACGGTGAACTGCGTCGGATTCATGGGGAAAGGAATAGCCCTGCAATTCAAGAAGGCGTTCCCGGAGAACTTCAAGGCCTACGAAGCCGAGTGCCGGAAGGGAAAGATCGTCCCGGGCAAAGTGTTCCTCTTCTCTACTGGAAAATTCGTTCCCCCGCTGTATATCGTCAACTTCCCCACAAAAAACCATTGGCGGGAGAACTCGAAGCTCGAATACATTTCGTCCGGCCTTGAAGATCTGGTGAAGACGCTGAAGGAGCTGGACGTGTCTTCCGTTGCCGTTCCGCCGTTGGGATGCGGTCTCGGCGGTTTGAAATGGGGGATGGTCCGTCCTCTTATCGAGAGGGCCTTTTCGGCGCTTCCCGATCTCGACGTGTATCTTTTTCAGCCATCGGGAACACCGGAAGCCGACGACATGCCCGTCAACACGAAAATACCCCAGCTCACCCGCAACAAGGCCATGCTGCTTCTCCTCATGGACCGGTACCTCGTGGACGATTACTCGCTCTCGTTGCTGGAGGTGCACAAGCTGGCGTATTTCCTTCAGGAAGCAGGAGAAAACATCAATCTCGAATTCGTGGAGAACATCTACGGTCCGTATTCGAAGCGCCTCTCCCACATGCTTCAGGACATGGACGGACACTATATCTCGGGATGCGGCGACGACAACAACCCTTCGAAGCCCATCAGGGTGTTCCCTCATGCCGTAGCCGGCGCGCGCGCGCTTTTAACCGAAGACGTACCCGGCAGAAAACATCTGGAGAAGGTTTTCGCGCTCATCGACGGATTCGAAACTCCGTTCGGGATGGAGCTTCTCGCGTCGGTGCACTGGGTGGCTTCCGATCACGGGTACTCCGTGCCCGCGGCGAACGAGAAGGAAGCGTACCGCAAGCTCGCCCTGTGGAACCCGAGAAAGGAAAAACTTTTCGACGAGTACCACGTGATGAAGGCCTTCGAACGTCTCCGGAGCGACGGCTGGCTCGAGCCGTCGACCGCCCCGGTGTGACGTCCTCGACGCCAATAAAAAGAGCCCCCTCGGATCGCTCCGAAGGGGCTCTTTCATTTCAGCAGTTCGTCCAGCCAGTCCGCCCACCATTGCATCATTTTGCGTCGCTCCGGCAGATACTCCGCGAAATTGTACGCCGCCCGCACTTCGTCCTCCTCCGCGTGGGCAAGCTGCCGCTCGATCCAGTCCCGGTTCCATTGGTGCTCGTTTAAAATCGTGGACGCCATGCTGCGGAATCCGTGCCCTGTGAATTCATCCTGGGCGTATCCCAGGCGCCGGATGGCCGCGTTCACTGTCGCGTCGCTCATGGGCCTGGAGGCTGTCCTGTTGGACGGGAACATATACTTGCCCCGCCCCGTCCACGGCTCCATCTCTCTGACCACGGCCGCCGCCTGTGTGGAAAGCGGAATGATGTGCGGCTTTTTCATCTTCATCTTCTCACCGGGGATCCGCCACTCCATTTTGCCATGGTCGAACTCCGTCCATTCCGCATGGCGCAACTCGCCGGGACGGACGAACGTGTACGCCTGGAGCAGCAGGGCGCACCTCGTACGGATCGTATTCATGCCTCGAATAGCCCGCATCAGCGCCCTTATCTGGTCCGGATCCGTTATCGTGGGGTGGTGCTTCGTCCGTACCGGAACCAGGGCGCCCCGAAGATCCCCCGCGGGGTCGCGATCCGCCGCGCCCGCCGCCACACCGTACCTGAATACCTGGCTGATGATCTGCATCACTCTGTGTGCCAGTTCCGGGGCGTTCCGCGACTCTATCTCCCTGGCGATCCGCAGCAGATCCTTCGGCTCGATCTGGTTCACGGGTCTGCCGCCTATGACGGGGAAAACGATCCTCTCGAGCCGTGAGCGCTTCATCTCCACCGTGATCGGTTTCATGACCGGAACGACCTTCACCCGCAGCCATTCCTCGGCGAGGCTCTCGAACGTCCGTCCCTCCGCCTGTGCGAAGGGGTTCTGTCCTATGGCCACCTGCAACCGCACCTCATCGCGCGCCTTTCTTGCAGCGCTCAGTGAAACGGCCGGGTACTTCCCCAAGGAACGCTTATAGGTCTTCCCCTGTATTTGTACCTTCAATCTCCAGAACTTTTGCCCCGAAGGCATAACTTCCAGAGAAAGGCCCCCTTCGTCCTGGACTTCGAAACGCCGTTCCCGCGCACCCAAACGCCTGATCCCGGTATCCGTCAGCATTTGAACCCCCTAGTCGCCCACAGAAAAAGCCCGTATTCCCTGTGGGCGGTTTGTGGGCGGTTTTTGTTCCGAAGCTATCCTAATTCATCCGAATGATTTTTTCAAGAGTAGGGGGAAAATGCGGTGTTTCCAAGGGGTTGTTAGAGTGTATTCTACCGTGTTCCGAGTGGCTTGGTGCCGGGGGGGGGACTCGAACCCCCACGTGGTCGCCCACGGCGGATTTTGAGTCCAAAGAAATTTATAAAACTAAACAAACCATTGAAATCACTGACTTTATTCGGTTTTTTCTTGCATCGTACCCGAACGGATTCGATATTTTTACACCACTACGGATTCTGAAAGATCATAGCCGAACGCCTTCTTTTTGTCAACACTTACTAAAATAGCTTTTATGCACTTATTGTTAGTAATTTTCCTTTTCGCACTTCCCTCCTGTTTAAAAACAAAGCTTCTCCGTCGAAGATGTTCGTTCTCCAAAATTCTCTGAGGGGTTATTCTTTGGTCCATATCGAAAAGACTTGGCGTCAAGACGAGTATCTGAGTTCTGTCCGCACCCCCATTCTCTCTTCGAGTAAAGGACTATCCTCTGAAAACAGGATTTAACGTATTCGAGGAACGGCCTCCTCTCTCCGGGAAACCTTGAGTAGGGCATCATCTGTTTTTAGGACCATTCGAAGAAAAAACATCTCCATCTTTTCATAGAAGCGCCCGTCTCTCCCGAAGGACCGAGGCGCAGAGGTGAGGAGCGCAGATTTCTTCCGATGAATGCTTTGTGGAGATTAATCATTTGTTCGATCCCTGCAATTCAATCAACTTTTTGGTCTTTGCCCGGAGCAACGCTATTGTTTCTTCATATTCTTTCTGCCTGGAATAATCACGTGCTGTTGGATTCGAGATGCGCTCAATATTCATATTATCCTCGACATCAGCTATTTTCACGGCGCGAGCCATCGGGTTTTCGGACGCCCTGACTGCAGCCTCGACTCGTGTCTCGTCGGCTCTTTTCGTTAAGGCATCTACTGAGTCTATGATAACTTGCCCAAACCCCTGTTCCCTTAAATCTTCAAGGGTTGTTTCCGTGTCCTCCACAACGTCGTGGAGCACCGCAACAATACGTTCGTTCTCACCTGATACGGCGAACATCAAGCGAAGAGGATGAAGGATATATGGAGCGCCTGCTTTGTCTACCTGTCCAGAATGAGCACGGGCCGCTATTTCTATCGTTTTCTCCAGCGTACTCATACTACCATCCCCCGAGCGGTTCTTTGGGATTCATCCCCTCGTCCTCGATCATCTCGTCGAAATCTATTTTCCACTCCTTGAAGTCGTTCGCCGCAAGCGCCTTCTTCATTCGTTCCGACACGGAGAGCGGACGGACCTCCCTGTACTCCGCGCGGAACAGACCGTTCGCGCCCGCCTCGAAAGGACGGGACTGGAGATGATAGTGGCCGAAGCACCAGAGCGAAAACTCCAGCTCTCCTGCCAGTTCGTCAAGGTAGCGCGAGACGGGGTCGTCCTTCTTCTCTCTCTGCAAGTGTGCGACGGCGTAGTGATTCTTCATCAAGTGGTCGAAGGCTCTGCAGGGAGCGGCGTGCGTCCAGACCCAGTCCACCTTCCAGCCGACCCGGCCGAGCGACTCGAAACCGCGCTCGGTTTCCTCGTGCGAGGGCAGTTCGCGCGACCACCAGCTCTTGCCGGGGATTCTTCCGTCCCTGTCGATACTTTCCCCTCCCCCGAAGACGAAGACCTTCTTATTGGCGATCTCGTAGACGTAGCCGCGCTTCAAGTAGTAGACGTCCGGAGCGATAACGCCGACGGGACCGCCCCACCGCTCTTCCTCAGGCAGCGAGTCGAACAGGTCGAAGTTCTCATGGTTGCCGTCGACCACAAGGGTGGTCCACTTTTTCTCCGAGAGCCACTTCATCCAGTAGCGCTCCGAGTCCTTAGGCGGATTCCCCCAGAGCAGGCCGAAGTCGCCAAGTATCACGACGAAGTCCCGCTTCGTCAGAATGTTTCCTGCGGGAAAACACCGAACCCCGAGATCCTTTATCTCAATCTCCCCGTGCTTGTCGCCTGTGATGAAAAAATCGGGCATTCGTATCATTCCTTTCTTTCGGGGCTCCGTGCGCGAAAACCGCTCGTAGAGGTGTTTTATTGTACTGAATACAGACACAGCCCAACGGGACCTCCGCTTACAGGACACCTTCGACAACGCTCCAGTTCCTCCCCTCTTCCAGTCCGGCCCGGCAGTTCTTCAACCGGTCGCCCTTTGCGGGAAGCGACGAGGAATCGAGCCGCAGAATCCGCTCGTTCAGGAAGTGAACCCCCGCGTCGAGGAAGTCGATGTCCCTGTGGTAGTGCCCGCAGAACCACTTCGTGAAGCGCAGCCCCTCGTAGATCCCGTCCAGCCGCTTCGACACGGGGCATCCGTTGTACGTTCGGTACAGATGCGGAAGAAAACGCTCCGGAGCCGCGTGGGTCAGCACGAAGTCAACGTTCCAATCGCGCTCTTCAAGCGACCCGAGCGCACGCTCCCACTCCCTCTCCGAGGGGATCTCCCGCGAGTCGAAGCCGTACCCGGCCATGTTGCTCATCCCGCGCGCCCCTCCCATCGCGAAGAGGGAGACCTCGCCTATCTCGTAGAAGGTGCCGCGCCTGAGGTGGAGGACGTTCGGACGGAGCGCGCCGACCGGGCCTTCGAAGCGGTATTCGGTCTTCAGCGAGGCGAGGAGTCCGAAATGCTCGTGGTTGCCGTCGATGAAGAGCGTCGTGTACTTCCGGGAGGCGAGGTCGTCGAGGTAATAGTCGGCTTCGCTGCGGGCGGGCAGAACGGGCAGGCCGAAATCACCGGCGACCAGCAGTACGTCCTCCTCCGAGAGCGACGGCCCCTGAGGGAAGAATCGCGGGTGCAGCTTTTCGAAATCAAGCTTGCCGTGAATGTCGCCGGTGATGAAGATTTTCATGGAACCCGTCTCCCCCTCTTTGAAGAAGTCGTTTTTTTCGCATGGATCAGGTCGGACACCGAGCGGGAACGCGCCCTACAGATCGTTCTCGTGCTGCCTGAAAGAGAATAAAGAGCCGTCCAGGGTAATCAGGCGCGAAGCGAGTATGCCGGCGATCACCGGCCCCATACAATCGCCGGGATCCTCGTCCAGAAAATACCAGGGCCTTCTGCCTGCGGAAAAATCAAAGGAATCGATCAGCATCAGCGCTTCGTTCGGAGTGGCGCCGGAGAGCCTCCCCAGGCTGCGGTCCGTGAATCTCGCTGTGAAGCCCGCCCTTTCAAGATCCCTCGCCGCCAGCGTGGTCAAGAAGACCTTCACCAGAGAGCGGGAAGCATTCTCGTACTTCATTTTCGCCTTTAGAAATGCAGCCTCCGCCTCCACGGACTCTCCGAACTCCCGCCCCTCCCGCAACTCCTGCAGCAGCTTTTCCGAACGCAGGACAAGCTCCCCGCCCGCGTCGAGACACTTCTTCTGCTTCGGATGCAGCAGGAGATGGAAGCGTATCGAGTCATCCATATCCGGAGCGCGAACCGCCAGCAGCTCCTGCACCAGAAAGACCCTTCGCGGCTCGAGCCATGCTCCCGCGACGAGCATCTCCCCTTCCTCCGCATCGCACGGAACGAGCGAACGCGACGCCGGTATCACCAGAGTGACATCGTGCCCCAGAAAAGGAGCCGAAACCGTAACCTTCCGTTTCCCCGCTTGTCCCGCCTGCTCCGGATGAATTTTCGTATCCGGCGTCGTCTCGAACAAAAGCCAGGAGATCATGCGCGGCTCCGGAGGAGTGTACCCGGCTGACTCCTCCGCCGTCCACAGCTTTTCGCAAAGTATCAAAGGCTCCGCCGCATCCTCCCCGTTCGCCGGAAGGAACGCGACGTGAATTCTCCCGGAGACGGGGGCCTTCCGGTCCACAACGAACCGGCGACCCTCGAGAGAATAGAGCGCTTCCCCGTTATCCAAAGACCCTTGCCGCTCAGGAACGCCCTCCACGCAGACGACGGCGCCCCTTTCCCCGTCCCTTTCCTCGAGATAGGAGAGTGTATCCTCCTCGACGGGGGCGACATCCTTCTTCAACGCCATCCCTCGCTCGCTTTCGATGTTGCGCTCGAACCGCTCCTTGTACGAATCCCGCTCTCCTTTCCGCTTCGGGAAGAAAAGACGCTTCGTGTCGAACCCGTCGCACTCCACCACCGACCACCCCGCACGGTTGCGAAGGATGGCGTGGCGTTCGTCGAGGGCGGCGGGCGTCTCGAAGGGAAGAGCCGTAAGCCGCTCGTCTCCCGCTCCGGTCGCCGCAAGGCGTTGCCTGAAGAGGGAGAGCACGCTCACGGACGAAGTCGCGCCGTACAGCTCCCAATCCGGATCAAAACCGGGAAAGGAAAGGGGGAAAGCGGAAGAATAGAGCGCGTCGACGCTCCCCCTCCGGGTGCTGAAGACATATCCCACGCGCGAAATCTCCAGGGGGCTCCACCTGTGAAGCTCAGGAAGGACGAAGAACGTCCGTGCGCTCAGGATGCAGACGCGGAGCAGCAGCGCGAGCGGCCCTTCCCCCCAGTCGGGCGTATGAACGAAGAGTGGCTCTCCGTCGGGGTCCGCCAGCAAGGGCTCTGTCCACATATCCGGAGCTGTGGCGCGTATCTCCTCAAGGAGCGGCATCAGCGTCCTGAAATTGGACCTCACCGTGTCGGAATGTCCTTTCAAGTATATCCCCTCCAGATGCCGTCGAATCTCCTGCGGAAGCGCATCCATCCACCGAGGCGCCTTTGAGGAGCTTTTGAATTCGGATCTGTCGCCCGCAAGAGAATTCATGTCGTCGACACAGTCCGTAAGCGTCCGGACAAGTGAATTGCCGTTCTGCGCCGAAAGAATTCCGGAGGCGCGGAAAAGATTCTGCAGTCCTAGGCGGAGATTGCCCGACCAGTGACGGTCGTTGGAAGTGCGGTTTACGGAGGCCCCTTCCGTCGAAAGACAGCCCTCGGCGAACAGGCTGGCCGCCGCCTCTGCGCCGGAGACCGCCGCGTAGCACTCTGCGGCGATATCGACGGGATGCGACTGCTCGAAAGAAGGCGCAAGAAGACGGGGAGAGCAACCCGAAACAGGCGGAACCTCCGGCAGGGAGCTGAGCACAACAACCCTCCGCCCGGAGAGGGCCTCCAGATCGGCGTCCTTCAACAACGCGCCCAGACGCATGGAGGGGGTCCCCCCGAAAACCGCACCTATCATGACGCATCCCCCTTTCTTTCCGCTCCGCCCACGGATCCGCGTACAGGACGCGCTTCTCTTTCCTTCATCAGACGCCGCATCTCCGCCCCGTGCCATTCGCGAACATCCTCCACCCCGTACCCTGTCCCGCCCCGCACGGTATCCAACTCATCCCCGGAAAAGGGAAAAGGCGTGGGGGCCAGCAGAAATGCTATATAGGGAACCGGCGGAGGAGGAGAAAACATTCCGTTTTTCTCCTGCACTCCCCTTCCGCAGTTCCAGATCCGGACCATGTGAAGGGCTGCGTCCACAGAAGGCGAGTTTCTCGTCAAAAGAGGGCGGAGCCTCTCGGGCTGTACTGCGGAAAGCTTCCGGGAGAGCAACTCGAGATTGTCGAGAAGCGCATCGCGGTCGTTCGTCCACAAGAAAGAGTCCAGAACGGCCAGCATCGCCGACTCCACCGAAGCGAAAAGGGTGTCGTACTCTCCCGCGCTCCGCGCATTCCGCCCGGCGCCCCGACATGTCTCGCCCACGTTGGCCATGCTGCACGCGTTTTTCTTTCTCACGGGGACTCCTCCTTGTAAAAACCAGAACAGCCTCTGCGGCGGAATATCCGCCGCACAAGAACACGCTGAGCAAAATATACCTATTTTATATCTACCTGTCAAGGGCATTTCCTGAGGAATTGAAAAGAGGATGAAAAACCGGAGTAAAGGCCGGGCGAAGAAGAGACGGAAAGAACCCGGCCTTTGCGGAGTCACATCAAAAACGAATCAAAAAAGCGGCACTAAAAAAATGACTCAACGGGAACATTGAGTTCGCTCTCATTCACCGCATAAGCGGCCGCAATTCTTCCTACTATTTCTATTTTTTCATTTTCCCAGTCGTTTTCCTTCTCTCTTTTCCGATATTCGGCTTCGCGGAAAATTGAGCAAATCTGCTCCGTTGCTGTCTCAGAAAGAAAAGCGGATTGCACAAAACGCTCGATCCGCTCAACCGTACGCCACCGGATATCCCCCCTACACCCAGGCGAAACATGCTCCGTCAAGTACGCACACGACATGCTCCCGGCGGTTTCCCACGGTCTTCCCTTGAACGTGTACGCATACAGATTCAGCGCATCGTTGATCGAGCGTGGTACGCGCAAACAGTCTTCCACCGAGGAAAGAGCGGGCGCGCCCCCTCCCCCGCCGTTGAACCCTGTCCACCACTCGTAGGGTTGCACACACTGGGTAATATACTCCCCGCAGCGACCGTTCGGCACGGGCCCCGCGGCAAGAAGCGCCGGAGTCGCCAGGCCGCCGAGCAGTTCCTCGGCATACTTCGCAACCACAAGCCCCAGAGGCCAGTACGCATCCGGCGTGAACGGGACGTACGCCAGAAGGTCCTCAGGGGTCAGCGACCGTTGCATCGCCGGTTTGCCGATCAGGCCGTGCTCGTCTTTTAAGAACGTGGTTTCGCCGTCGCGCCACAGCGTCAAAAAACAACGGGCGGGGCGGGCTTGCGCATTCGACCGAATGCCGATCGCGGAATGTACCGGAGCCCCATCGTCGTCTCTTTCAATAAAGAGCAGCTCCAGCCTGCCGTCGGACATATCCTCGACGGACACCCACGCATCGCCTATGGACGATCTTCGCACCCCGTCCCCCTGAAAAAGAACGGACGGCTCTTCCTCAATTCCATCAAGCGTAACGACGGCGCGGAAACCGAGCGACAGCAGCTCATCCGGCGAAAGCCCGGCGAGTTTTGGATTACTGCGACGGATCATTTCGGTGTCATCGTCTCCCGCTCCGATAAACTCGTTCCAGGCCGGGCCGAACTCCCCCTCCATCATCCACTCCTCCGCGGACAGGTTTTCTATGGCCCAAGCACCCAGCAGCCTTGCTTTTTCAACATACACCCCGCCGTTCCAGCAAAGCGCCACGCGCCCGACCCATCGTCGGTCGAAACGTGCCGTGGAACGTCCGAACATCCCCCAACCGCTGTGTGTATCCGTCGTCATCGAAAACACCTTCCTTGACAGAATTTTCCCTTCACCGCGACATCCGGTGAAAACCGGTCGAATGTACTTCTTCGGATTGTTCTATGGGCAGAACCTCCTTCAGAGAAACCTTTGCGCGAACCATCGTACCAGTGGATCCGGACAGAATAAGGGGTGCCGTCATTTCTCTTTGCCGTCGTTCATCGGAACTTCCGGATTCTTCAGAATTTCCGGGTTGTGGATGAACATTTCTATCAGCCCGCGCATCACGGAGTTCGCCGAATAGGGCGCTCCATAGCTTTTGTCGTTGAGGATCTGCACAGCATCGTAAAACTTCATCTTCAGATCCTCGTCGAGACGGACCAAAAGCTGCACGGTACCCTTTGCGTACTGGTTCGCCATCGAACTTCACCTCCTCCCGCAAAAAACGCTTTGGTATATTTACAATATATACCCTAACACTCATATCTATATCAGTCAAGAGGCGCAGGGGAGGGCTATGCTCGCCCTCCCGCAAGGAGAAAGCTACACGGCGGCTTTGATGCCCGTGTTCAAAAGCAGCATTGCGAAAACACGACTAAAGGCAAGGATACACTCGTTGTTGAATCCGCCATCCTGGAGCTGCGTCGTGTACTCGGCAGGCGGCAGGTCTTTTATATCGACTAACGAGAAGACATTCGACGGATGCCCGGGCGCCCGGACGTCGCCCAGGTCGTACCTGAGGAACCCTCTCCTCGCCCACATCCCTTTCAGAGCATCGCTCTCAAGCAGTTCCTCCATCATATTAAAAGCCTCGTTGTCCAACCGGGACCGGATCGTCGCTATCTCGTCCTCCTCCTCGAGTACTGCGGAAAAATCCCCTTCTCTCTCCAGTCGCTCCAGAAGGGCGCAGGAACGCTCGGACAACGCCCGGCCATCCTCCAGCACGCGCGCGGAAACGCCTGGAAGCGCCGAACGCATCGTCCCGCCGGACTCCGAATAACGTCCGCCGTCGCCGGAAGGCTCCGGAAGAAAGACGCACTTCAGCAACGAACGCACCAGAAAGACGCTCTGCGGCGCCAACCATGTCCCGAACGCCACCGGATTTTCCCTGAACGAAACGCTCTCCAAGCCGTGCGTCAGCAGACGGACGGTTTTCCCCAAGAGCGGCGAAAAGAGCTTCAGCTCTCCGTTTCGCGGACGGAGCGTGCTTCCGCACTCCACCGAAAGAGGGAGAAAGGCGTTCACCCGCGGCCCGAAAGGCTCGCACTCGGGAGGAATCACCGCCTCCCACAACTTTTCGTACAGTGCGAACAGCTGTTGCGGTTTCCCAGGGTATCCGCCGAGAACGGCCAGATGCGCCTTCTCCGAAAGGACGGCGGCATCTTCCAGCAGGATCGTCTCCGAACCCAATGCGTAGAGGGAGCATTTCCCCTCCTCTGCGCACAACTCGGGAATTTCCTCGACGATACGCACTATGTGACCTTTTCCTCCGCTGTTTCCCGTAAGGCGTTTCTTTTCGAGCTTTTGCCGGTCTCTCTGCCTTTTTAACTCGCTCATATTCTCCTTCAATGCGCCTCCGTCGCGCGCAGCTACGGACCGCACCGAGAGCCTGCCGAGTTTCTCCATGGGGAAAAGCGACGCAGGTCGCACTTCCCAGCCCGAGGCGGAACGGAGCAGCACATGCCCGTCATCGAGAGAAGCGGGGGTCTCGTAGGCCAGATCCTTCAACCGGCTCTCCCCCTCCATTCCGCTCATGTGCAACCGCTCCCTGAAAAACGAAAGCACATCGTAGCCGGAACTCCTTCCGAACATCTCCCATCCGCTCTCGTACCCCGGATGGAGAGGGCGGGACAACGACGTCCAGACCGCATCCGTCCGGTGCGACTCGTACTGCAGAAAATGCCCGACTCTAAGGCGTTCTTTCTCCGGCCAGAGGTGAAGCTCCGGCATCAGAAAGAACACGCCGGACTTCAAAGCGACCTGAAGCAGCGCATAGAGAGGCGCATTCCCCCACGAAGGCGCATAAATATAAATCGGTTCTCCGTCCGGGGACGCGACAAACGGTTCCGTCCACTTCCGCGGAGCGGTCCTGTTGATTTCCGACACGGCGATGCTGAGAGTCGACAGATGCGACACGGCCATCGGCGTTGCCTTCCCCAGGTAGTTCATCGCGATCTCGCTCTTGAGCACCTCGGGTAACTGCTCCATCCATTCGGGGTATTCAGGCCTCGAATTTACGGCCGCGCGGGCGACCTGTCCCCGCAGATCGACGACGCACGAATTCATGATATTCCCCAACGACCGGCCGAACTCCTCCTCGCACGCGAGAATCCCCGAGCTTTGGAAGAAGTTCATCAATCCGCCGTGCATGCTCTGGCTCCAGAAACGATCGTTCGAGTCCCGGTGCGTCTCGTTCCCCTGACCGAAGCAAACCGCATCGGCGAAGAACCGCGCCGCGGCCATCACGCCCCGCTCCGCCTCAAAGCACTCGGCGACGACGTCCACATCCCGGCTTTGCTCGAATCCGGGCGCAAGGAGCAGCGGCGCCCTCCCCACGACGGGGAATGTTTTCGGCATGCCGCTTACCACAACCACCCTCCGGCCGTCCAGCGACTCCAGCTCCGCGCTCTGCAGCGCGCTCCCCATCCGCATGGAGGGCAAGCCCCCGACAACGGCTCCGATCATTACTCCCCATCCCCCTTCCCGTAGACGATCCCGGAGTTTCCGCGTCCCCGGCGATGCATTCCGCGGATATCCGCGACACTCTCCCCCCATCCGCTCCGGATCCGGGTCAGTTCCTCGGGAGTAAACGGGAATTCCGTGCCCGCAAGCAGAAAGGCCATAAACGGGGTCGCGAAATGCCTTGGCGCAACTCCAAGAGAAGAAGAGTTCTCTTCGTCAAAAAGCATGCCCGACCCCGGATTGCCCCACAAATCGGTGTGGGGAATCAGAGCGTCTATATCCGGGGAGCTCAGGTTCAACAACGGCCGGAGCACATCCTCGGGGAACGCCTCCGCGCACCGGGCGATCGTTTCCAGATGCCGCGAGAGCAACCGGCTGTCGTGTGCGAAAAGAAAGCAATCAAGAGCGCAAAGAAGCGCCTTCTCGACAACGTCCCCGATATCGTCCGTGCTCCCGGCGGCGATGCTCTGCGGGGCAAGAATATGCGATACACTCCTGTCCTCGTTCATTTCATCCATCTCCTCGAGAATGCTCAGAATGTATTTCATGTTACAGCCCGTGCGGTCGCTCTCCATGGCACTTTCCTCCCTTTGCAGGACTCCGTGTCTCCGGCAGCTTTCGCTACATCCGTCTTTTTCCTTCGTCTACAAAAACTTCAGATCATCGTCGTCCGAACGTCTAAAACGGGGAGTTGGCGGGAGCCTGCCGGGGCCATCGTTCAACGCATACCGGGGACTCCCGAGATACATGTCGAACTTTTTCGACAGCCACAAAGGCATCGCGTCCCTCCGGCTGTTCAGAAAGGCGAAGTTCTCCTTGCTCAACTTCCGGTGAAAATACTCCATCATCTCCATGTCCACATACTGCCTCCCCCACTTTGTTCGTCCCCTCCAGAGAAGAGCCATGAGAACAGGATGCACCGGGTGATCCGACAATCTCATACAACGCGCGTTTATATGAACGAGAAGGAGAGTGCGCTTTCCAAAGACGGAAACCATGCGGCTGCGGCCTGTCGTATGAAAGATCGCCCTCATCGGGACATCGGGAGAAATCCCTGTACCGTTGCATGCGACCGCGCCGTGCATGCCGATAATCTCGCCGGTGAGCGATCCGTAGAATCGTAGAACCTCCTCGTAGGAAGGAGATGCTGCAAAAGGCTTCGTCTTCATCCAGGAACAAGAGACAATCCCGGGACGGTAATAGACGCCCCGCATGCAGCGCATCACCACATCGTTGTCCGTCAACCTTCGAAGCGTCCGCTGGATAGTCCGGGAACTTGCCATCCCCGCAAGACCCGCGGAGCAAAAAAAGGCGCCCACGGGAAGACCGCGTACGAACTCCTCGACTGCGTTGCTCTTGTTTTTTCCACTCAGTGCCACAGCGATTCTCCTCTCCTGCTCCGAATGAACGATCCCCGTCTGTTTCTCCGCCATCACGCCAACGGGACGCAGCGGCAAATTCAACAATATATATTTACGCTATAATTATATAATAGAAACACTATCACGTTTCTCTGCACCTGTCAAGGCATCTCTCTATAAAAAAAGGCACAATCTTTTTCTTTGCCGAAAGAACCGCGGGAAATCAAGTAAGAAGAGTATCCGCGTGTTTCTATGCCGGGCCTTCCGGATCTTTCTTGCCCCCCTTAAGAAGGACCACCAATCATAAACTGGCACATGGACAGAATACGGGGAACCAAATTTGAACGGAAAAAACCAAGAATGGCATACTGAATGAGCGAATGCGATTGAAGAGGCGTAGGAGTGCTGGTAGAATGAAGAAGAAATCGCGCTCCGCCGTGGTTCGTCCGCTACGGCAAATCTCGAGCTGTTCGCCGGAATACCTTTGGAAGGAACGATGGACATGACGCTGCAACCGTTCGATGAAAATCAAAAGGAGCACTTATACGCACGCCGCTCGGGTGAAAACATGCAAAGAGAGGGAGACCACCGGACCCCCTCAGAGCGCGACTACAGCCGCGTCATCCACTCCGCAGCCTTTCGCAGGCTCCAGAACAAGACGCAGGTACTCGGCCTGGGCGAAAGCGACTTCTACCGCACCCGCCTTACCCACTCCATGGAGGTCGCCCAGATCGGCGCGAGCATCACCAGGCATCTGGAATGCATCTGCACGGACGAGGAAAAAGAATGGCTTCCCGACACACGGCAGATTGAGGCCGTCTGCCTCGCGCACGATATCGGGAATCCACCGTTCGGCCATGGAGGAGAGATCGCCCTCGACGCCTTCATGCGCGACAAGGGCGGTTTTGAGGGGAACGGGCAGACGCTCCGCATCCTCGCAAAGCTGGAAAAGTACTCGCAATCCCACGGAATGGACCTGACGCGCAGAAGCCTCCTCGGAGTACTCAAATACCCGGCGAACTACAGCGCGGTCGCGAATAAGAAGGTCTTCGAGAAGGACGGGAACAATCCTCCCCCGAAGTGCTACCAGGACGACGAGATCGACGTGGTGAAGTGGATACTGGAGTCATTTCCGGAGAACGACCGGAAACGCTTTGTCGAAGTAACTGAAAGGCAGGACACACCGGAGGCGAAACACGGAAAACCTCTGCACAAGGGGCTGGACACCTCCATCATGGAGATCGCTGACGACATCGCCTACGGCGTCCACGACATGGAGGACGCCGTAGCGCTGAACATGCTGAAGGAGCGAGACTGCGAGGGCTTGAAGGAGAGAATCCCCGATGATCTACAACAGGGCGGGGATTTGATAACCGCCCTGTTTTCGGACAAAAAATACGAGGCGAAACACGCGGTCGGGGCGCTGGTGAACTACTTCATCACACATGTTGCACTGC
>Ga0334890_1003591_pt1 | contig 15418 bp, 11 predicted proteins | sample GraSluR1_MG_3_FD_207220 | JGI IMG/M metagenome (GOLD analysis project Ga0334890, IMG submission 207220) | Sludge microbial communities from methane-producing bioreactor in Wageningen University, Netherlands - Granular Sludge_31_08-R1 | ecosystem: Engineered > Bioreactor > Anaerobic >... | reverse complement strand
ATAAGTGATGACGATTTCGGCTGTCGATTTTCCAAGCAGGCTGCCATCTATGATTAACAATCCATTTTCAACACGATAGGCATAGTCAGATCCGTTGATGGTTAGCGAAACAATTGGGATATTTAACGTTTCTTCTTTATTGATGTGATATTTCGTCTCGTTTTCACTTTGATTCTCCAGAATCAGGTGGTTGGTATACATCTTCACAGCAACGCTGCCGTCGCTGTTTGTTTTTTCAAGATACAGGCGTTTGAGGATGTAATCGAGGCTTTGCCACTGCACTCCTCCCTGCAACTGGTTCATCTGGTCAGCAACGATATTAAATGTGGTCATTCCTGTTTCAAAGATTTCATTGGCGTGAGAGTAGAAAAGAGCCGGTTTCCCGATGAACAGGTCAAACAGGATTAAGTCGATATCGGGTGTAAACGGTTCATAAGTGCCGGGATGACGGCGGCTCAGGGTTGGAAAATTGCCGAAGTCCATGTTTGCCTGGTACATATCAAAATCCCAACGAGCGGGTTCTTCCTCGACGCCAAGCGGCAATTTTTGAGCGTTGACGGTTGCCAGGTAATTGTATTTCTTTAAAAGGACCAGAGTCGGTTCGGGAGAAATTCCATAAGGGAAGATCATTATTTTCCCATATGGGATTCGGGTGCTCAGTTGATGTTTTTGAAGCCTGGATAACCCTTCCTGGATATCTGCTTCCTGCATGGCCAATGAATTGGCCGGATAGAGGTCTCCCGGTTCAGCGACATATTTATAAAATTCATACCCATCTTGATTGTTGCCATGTTGAACCAGTGAAAGGCGGTCAGGATTGTTAACGAACAAATGTATGACCGATGCCTTTGAGCTTTTGTAATGAATGGGAGGAAAAGCAATGGTGGTGTGAAAATTGTGCGTGAGCATTTGTTGCAGCAATTCGGAATAGCTCATGGCTTCAAAGGGCTCAATCAAAGCCGGGTCATCGATGGTGAGATTAGCAAAGTGATAAACCGAATGCCACGCGCTGTTTCCCAATGCGTAGCGCATGGCCATCATGGGCGGCACAATTTGCGAAAAGCGGTTGGAGGCATAATACATGTCAGACAGGCGGAACGTTTCGCTGGTTGGTTCTTGTTCGCCGGTGTTTATAAATATCGAGCCGAGCCCCCGGATAACCCGGGCGAAAATGGGATAAGGCTGGTTGAGATCATCTTTGGACGAGACAAGGATGGAGGTATTCGTTCCGCTTAAGGTAAGGGCAAAATCTTCCTGGTTGGTGGTGATTTTTGAGGTGAATGTGCGCCCGGTGAATTGCTGCGTGATGTCTGGATCATCCCCCGATACATCCCAATCGCGCACCGAATCAGCCGGTTTGGATATATCGGTGACAGCGCCGTTAGTCAGACTGGACAGCATGGCTCTATTGGTTTGATCATTCACTGTTCCGATGAAGAGGTTTGAGCCATATTGCTCAACAGCTTTTCTGATCAGATCAATATCACTGGTAATGAAAAGCGGATAAGGCCCCAGTAATTTTCTTGCATCGATAATGATCAACGGATAATGTTGTCCTTGCTCATTCTGGATCAGGTAGTCGGTCAAATGAGTGGTGTCAAGAGTTATGGTTTTGGATTTGACTCCATAATAATTGGCTAAGGATGTATAAAACTGGTCGAATGAATTGGGCTTTACGGATGTGGTGAGAATTAGAACCTGGTTGGGTTCCTCTTTTTCTGAATCGACGGAGGGGATGGGGAAAAACACGGTATTCACTTGTTCGAACAGTTTGCTTGAACTCGACGGTAAGTTTTTATCTGAAGATTGAGCTTTTTGTTTTGTGGGAGTCGGAAAAACGACCTGCGCCGCGGAAGAGGAAATATCGGGGTTGGTTCCAATTTCCCATGAACCGGGACCATTGATCTGCGAGAGAACAAACACACCCAGTAGAATGGACAACACAACAATGATAATGATTTCAAACTTTTTCATAAAAAACCAACCCGATGTTTAATACATTTGAAAACCGAGTATATAAATCCATAATGAATAAATCCGGTACAAACCGTATATGCCGGTTCGACCGGTATTTATTCAATGGTCTTTCTTTATTATGCGTAAAAGCTTTTAATTGACTCGCACACCTCTTCTATTTGCATATCTGTCAACTCAGCAAACATGGGCAGAGATAAAATTTTCCCGACCACAGCTTCGGTGACCGGCAGATCGCCCGGCTTGCATCCTAGAAAACTCATTGATTTTTGCATATGGATGGGGACGGGATAATGGATACCCGTGCCTATGCCTTTCTCTTTGAGATAGTTTTGCAATTCATCACGTCTGGGTGTTTGAATTACGAACATATGATAAACATGCCGGTTTCCGTGTAACTCCATCGGGGTTGCGGCCGGTGTGCCTTTTAATAATTCGCAATATTTTAGGGCGTGCAGGCGGCGCTGGTTGTTCCAATCTTCCAGATGAGGGAGTTTGGCGCGCAAAACCACAGCCTGAAGCTCATCCAACCTGCCATTAAAACCGATCAGGTCATGATAGTAACGGCGGTTGGAGCCGTGATCGCGAATCATGCGAATTTTCGCGGCCAGGTCATCATCGCTGGTTGTGATGAAGCCGCCTTCGCCATAAGCCCCCAGGTTTTTCGAATAGTAAAAACTGAAGGCCGACGCATCGCCCAGGCTGCCTGCCCGGCGATCTTTGTATAAGGCGCCGTGAGCCTGGCAGGAATCTTCAATTACTTTCAACCCGGCGCTGCGGGCAATTTTCACCAGGGAGTCCATATCCACCGTTTGCCCGTAAAGGTGGACTGGCATGATGGCTTTAGTACGGGGAGTGATTTTCGCTTCAATTTGTGAAACATCCATCAGGCAGGTGTCTGGATGAATATCGACAAAGACGGGTTTGGCGCCAGCCAGCACAATAGCTTCAGCCGTGGCAATGAATGTGTGTGAGGGGGTGATTACTTCGTCTCCTGGCCCGATCTCCATTGCTCTTAAAATGATGTGAAGCGCTGTGGTACCGTCGCTGACGCCAATGCCATGCGCCGTCCCGCAATATTGCGCGAACTCCCTTTCAAGCGCCTGCACGTTCTCGCCGAGAAACAGGTGCATGCTTTCAAAAACATGCTCAAATCCGGCGATTATTTCTTTCTGCAGTGGTTCATATTGTTTGCGTAAGTCAACCAGCGGGATAGGCATGTTTTCTACTCCTTTTTTTCTGCGATTTTTCGCAAGATGCGTCCGGGGTTTCCTGCAACGATGGTATTGGGAGGTACATCATGGGTGACTACTGTTCCGGCGCCAACGATGGCGTTTTCGCCAATAGTAACCCCGCAAAGAATGGTTGCATTGCTGCCAATGGATGCCCCGTGTTGGATGAGCGTGGGTACGAGTTCCCAATCGTCATTGGTTTGCAGTTCTCCCGATGAGGCCACAGAACGGGGATAACGGTCATTGATGAACATGACGCCGTGGCCGATGAAGACTTCATCTTCAATGGTAACACCTTCGCAAATGAATGTGTGACTTGAAATTTTTACGCGGCGTCCAATTTTCGCACCGCGTTGAATTTCGACGAAGGTTCCAATCTTACTTTCGTCGCCAATTTCGCAGCCGTACAGGTTTACGAAGGCAAAAATTTTTACATTTTCGCCCAGTTTTACATCGGCTGAGATTCGGGTAAACTCTCCGAGGCCCATTTGAATATCTCCTCACGCCCGTTGTTGATAAGTGATTGTTGTGCAGTCTCGATTATTTTGACCACCCTTAATCCATCTTCGCCGTTGCTGATGGGCTGTGTATGATTGGTGATGCAATCTAAAAAGTGTTGGCATTCCAATCGCAGGGGTTCTGTGAAGCGGATATTAGGAATGAGAATGTCGCCGTAACGGTACAAATATTTAAAATTCTGGATATCTCCCGTATAAACCGGAGTTTCCACACCTTCATCATAGATTTTTATTTTTTCCAGGCTTTCCACATCATTGTAAACTGCCATTTTTTTGCTTCCCACCACGGTGATGCGGCGAACTTTACACGGATCCAGCCAGCTTACATGGATGTGGGCGAGTATGTCATTGGGATAGCGCAAATTGATGTAGGCGGTGTCGTGCAGCCCTTTGATCACACAGGTGGTTCCCTGGGCGCTGACGGAGACGGGAGCGGAACCCATTAAGTAATTCAGAATGGAGATATCGTGAGGCGCCAAATCCCAGATAACATTCAAACCATTTTGGAACAACCCCAGATTTAATCTGGCGGCATCCAGGTAATAAATATTTCCCAATTCACCGGAATCGATCAATTTTTTCAGGGCATGCACGGCGCCATTAAACTCAAATGTATGTCCGACCATAAGAATAAGATCTTTTTCTTGGGCGGTTTTAATCATTTTTTCTGCTTGAGCGCTGATCACGGTGATGGGTTTTTCAACCAGCACATGCAGGCCGTGATTCATGCAATCCATGGCAATTTCATAATGCGTGACCGGCGGAGTTGCTATGGCGACTGCATCCAGTTCCATGTTGAAAAGGTCTTGATAATTTGTGGTCACGTTGATTTGCGGAGAGCCGTTTTTGACCTTTTTCAGGCGCTCTTCGTTTAAATCTGCAACTATTACAACTTCAGAGTCTGGAATCTCGATGAAATTGCGTGTCAGGTTAGGCCCCCAATAGCCGAAACCAATGATCCCCATTCGAATTTTGTCCATATATTCCTCCCGTTTGAAACAAACAAACTCTTATACTGCACCTTTGCACGATAATACAATCAGGGGGGTTCTCAATAGAATCCAGATATCGAATAACGTTGATCTGCGCTCAATGTATTCAATATCCAGTTTTACCATCTCATCGAAATCGGCTGAACTGCGCGCTGTAACCTGCCACAGGCCTGTCATGCCGGGTTTGGCTTCCAATCTGCGGCGGTACCAGGGTTTATACATTTCAACTTCGTATAAGATGGCGGGGCGCGGGCCCACCAGGCTCATTTCACCTTTGAGAACGTTGATCAATTGTGGAAATTCATCGATGCTGGCTTTTCTTAAGAATCTCCCAATTCGTGTGATGCGGTGATCAGTGGTCAACTTCTTCAGTTTCGTGTCACCATGCTGCATAGAAGCGACCTTGTCATCTTCATTGTTAATCAATGCCTTGACGAATGCCTGATGGACGGATGGATCGGCATTGTGAACCATGGTGCGGAATTTGTAGCAGAAAAATTCTGACAGGTGATACCGTGTGGCGCCATTGACCTTGGTCTTTTTAATACTAACTCTTTTTTGTACAAAGAAAACTGGTCCGGGTGAATCCAACCGGATAATCACTGCCACGATTAAGAGAAAAGGAAATAAGATAATCAGCCCGAATGCAGCGCCAATAATATCTATGGTCCTTTTCAGGATAAAATATCCAGCCGGCTGATCACTTGCTTCAGCAAATGACCGTTCTAAGGCTTCATCGATAATTTTTGAGGTAAGTTCATTTTGCACAACGCCTCGCTTCCTTACGGATAATGTTGATATTATTTCAATGCAATACTCTTATTCTGTATGGGTAATGATGTTGGAATTCTTCATCCTCGTTGACAACAATTCTCAGGTTGTTTTCATGAACAGTTGACAATTGGTTTACGGATAGTTTAAGGTTTTCCTCCTGAACTTTTCCACACTTCGCAATGATTAAAATCTGGTTGACAGCCGGAGCAACAATTCTCACATCGGCAATTCCATGTGCAATGGGAGAATCAATCAGAATGATTTCAAAGCGCTTTTCAAGGTCTTTAATCAGCGACTGCATTTTTCCTGAATTGAGCAAAATAGAGGGGTGGTCATCCGGTGTGCCGCTGGTGATAACCTGAAGATTGGGATTTTTGCTTTCCCGGATGATTTCATTCAGGTAAGCGGTTCCATCCAGATATTCGCTCAAACCAGGTTCAATGGGTAACTCAAACAAACTGTGCAGCATGGGCGCACGCAAATTAGCGTCAATCACTACCACGTTTTTCCCCTCATGGGCAAAAGCCTGTGACAGATGCAAGATAAAAGTGGATTTTCCTTCACCCTGTTCCGAGCTGGTGACGAGAATGGAAAAGGGTGTGTGTGCTGTGTTGATGTTGGTGCGTATGGTTTGAATGGATTCGATGTAGTTGGAATCTGAAAAATCTTTCACATCCTTGACTTTTGGAATCACTCCCAGCAATTTCAATCCAGAATGTTCAACAATCGCTTCGGCTGAGTAAAGTGTCTGGTCGAGGTATTCAAACAAAAAAACCAACCCCAATCCTCCTGCCAGGCTGGCAAACAAACCTATAGCCAGATTGAGTGGAATGTTGGGTTTGGAAGGTCTGGTGGGGAGTACGGCAGGCTCTACGATGGTTATGGCATTGTCGCGGATGCTTTCACGAATGCGAACCTGTTCGTATTGGGTCATCAGACTGGTGTAGATCTGCTGATTCACTTCAATTAGCTGGTTTACCTCTGCGATTTTGTTGCCGTCTTGAGGATTTTGTGCGATCAATTTGTTGTACGAATCGCGGTTGCTTTGCAATTCGCTCTCAACAGCCTGAATTTGTTCATTGATGATTTCCAGTGAGTTCTTTCCTGAACCGGAGAAAAATTCAGCGCTGCGCGATTGAAGAATGGACGCCAGGGCATTTACCGTGTTGAATGCCAACTGTCGGTCGGGTGCCTGCACCGATATTTTAACAAGTTCAGTATTGGGAATTATTTCAGCTTCAATCTGAGGGTCGCGGGTCAGGCCAAGCTGCTGTCTGATAGCCTGTTTTACCGGTTCACTGGTTATGATATTCAGTGAAGTGTTCAGAAGAGTGTCTGCATAAGGATAATCTGTAAAACTGACGGTTCCTCCTGAAGCGGTTGCCACCCTGAGAACTATGGAAGCCGTATAAACACGGGTTGTCAGCAGTGTTCCAAGTATTATGACAGCCATGGCTACACCCATGGTGATGAAAATGATTTGCCTGCGACGCCAGATAGTATTAATAATTTGAATATGTTTCATTGAACACCCCGATGCAATGCCCCGGAAGATAATTAATAAATTTGGTAATCGATGGTAACTATGATGTTTTTTTCTGTTGTGATAATAATAATGGGGAGAATAAATAGTAACTTGAAACTAGGATTTCGGGTTACCCAGGAAACTTAATTTCCAAATTGATTGTAGCATAAATTCATTAGGAAAGTCTATATGGAATTTAATGAATTTCTCACTGAAAACAGACAAAATTTGGACTAAAAATTCGGGGGATAATGGACAAAAATTGGTCAAGAAATAAATATCCTGGCGAGGTTATAATTCTTAAGTGGATTAGTGAACAAAAAACTTTGCAACGAGGAATAACATGAATGATCCCAGGGAAAATTTTGTAAAAGAACTTTTAGCTCAATATCCTGATTGGTTTAATCAACCTGAAAAGATGGAACTGGCCCGGATGACGCGCAAGAATTATCCCTACACAGCGCTGTTTTCACCGATCCGGGTAAACAGGTTGATCCTGAAAAATCGCATTGTAATGGGACCCATGGGGAATATCTCCATGGCGGAGGAAATGGGACGCCCCACCAATAAGATGATCCAATATTTTGCCGATCGCGCACGCGGCGGCGTTGGTCTGTTGACTTCAGGTTTGGTGCCCATTTCTCAGGCGGTTGACCCAACCGTTACCGAACGCGGCGATAAGACTTATTTTCCACGCATCGACAGTTCGCGCACCGTTTTCGCCGGTTGGCGTGATCTGGCAGAGGCGGTGCACGCTTATGGTTCGCGCTTTTTTATACAGTTGACAGCCGGTTTGGGGCGGGTTGGATCGCCAGAATCACTACTGACCAAATTAAAAATGCCGGTTTCTGCATCCTGGAATCCCAATTTTTACATTGCCGGCATTCCCTGCCGCCCGATGACTGACGGCGAATGCCGCAAGATTATCAAAGCTGCCGGGCAGGGTGCGGCGGATGCCAAAGCTGCCACCATTGACGGCGTATATTTGCATGGCCATGAAGGTTATTTACTGGAGCAAATGACCAACCCGGCGTTCAACCGAAGGGCTTTCGGTCGTTATGCCAACTGGCAAAATTTTGGCCTGGATATGGTGAAAGAGATCCGTGACCGGGTAGGGCCGCATTATCCCATCATGTACCGCATTGACCTTTCACTGGCGTTGAATGAAACCTACGGCAAGCGCATGGATGAAGTGGTTTCCTTAAAGAAGTTCAAAAAAGAACGCACAGTGGCGCAGACTTTGGATTATATGGTTAACCTGGTGAAGGCCGGGGTTGATTTCTTTGATGTGGACCTGGGTTGTTATGATAACTGGTGGCTGCCTCATCCCCCCAACAGCATGCCGTCGGGCTGTTTCTTGCCGGTTGCCCGGTTGGTCAAAGAATATTTTGCGCATGAGCATATTGTAAGTAATGCGGGCTTGCCGGTGCCGGTGGTGGCAGTGGGGAAACTGGGCTATCCTGACCTGGCCGAACAGGCGCTGCGCGACGGAGACTGCGATTTAGTCATGCTGGCACGTCCGCTGCTGGCTGATGCAGACTGGGCTGCAAAGGCTTACGCGGGCAAGGTGATGGATATTCGCCCCTGCATTGGCGACCAGGAAGGCTGCATTAATGAATTTGTGGAAGGCGGGCATCCGCAGTGTTCAGTGAACCCACGCACGGGTTTTGAAGATGTTATTGCCCGTGATTTAATGCCTGCTGTCCATCTCAAGAAAGTGGCGGTAATCGGCGCGGGCCCGTCGGGAATTACCTGCGCCATCACGGCAGCCCGCCGCGGGCATAGGGTGACCCTTTTTGAAAAGACCGACCGTGTGGGGGGCATGCTGATTCCTGGATCCACTCCTAAAATAAAATACGAGGTAAAGAATTACCTGGCTTACCTGGAACATGCGCTCGAAGAGACTCAAAAGAAATATGACCTCGATGTGAAATTAAACCGTGAGATAACACCCGAATCATTTAATAACGAAGAGTTTGACTGCGTGGTGGTAAGTGTGGGCGGCGGCGCTGTGACGCCCAACCTGCCGGGAGTTGATCAAAAGCATGTCATCCAGGCGATTGACCTGTTCCGCAACCCTGAACTGGCTGCTTCGGCAAAGCAGGTGGTGGTAGTGGGGGCCGGGGCGGTGGGCTGCGAAGCGGCGCACTTTTTGGCTGCCGAACTGGGCAAACAGGTGACCATTGTGGAAATGCTGCCCCAGGTGATGCCAGGCCTTTGCACAGCCAACCGCGGCCATTTGATTAATGAATTGGAACGACTGGGTGTGGCCATCTGGAATTGCACAAAACTGAAGTCCATCGAGGGGAATACGGTGCGGGTCGATCGCAATGTTTCAAGCACTGTTCCCAACCCGTATGTCACCTGGGCGCCCATTTTGCCAGAGAACATCCACAACCCCTTTGCCAAACCTATCCAGGATGAATACCAGGAACAGACTGTTCAGGCTGACCTGGTGGTGCTGGCGATGGGGCTGCGCTCGGGCAACGCTTTTTATGAGGCATGTGTCAATGCCCGGGTTGCACCTGAAATTGTGCAATTGGGCGACGCATTCCAAATTGGGCGTGTGTTTGAAGCGGTGAAATCGGGTTCGCTGGTTGGACGGAATTTGTGAGGATAACATGCCATCAACACACATGACCTTAACTTCTGAAGAGCAAAGCATACTGGACGGTAAGCAGGGCGATGTGCTGGCGAAAGCCATGAAATCGATTGTTGTTTACGGCGAGACGTTTGGCGCCACCCGCCTGGTGGACATTAGCGGCAGCCAGCACCTGGTGACTTCCTTTGGTGCTAACACCATCAAACCCTATTTCGCCATGATGGATGAATTAATCGAGGCTGGCTTGAGAACACAGGAACCGTTTACTGTCGATCCACGCCCGATGGAATATGCAGCCGTGGATGTCAATCCCATCCAAAAATTGGTGAACAAGCTGGTGTTCGGCAAACAGGCCGATTATGAACAGCAGCTCCAGAAACTGGGCTTGAAAAACCAGAACGGCTTCACCTGCGCCTGCTATTTAGATGAGGTGGGGAACACACCAAAGAAGGGAACCATGCTGGCCTGGTCAGAATCGTCGGCGGTGGTGTATGCCAATTCGGTTTTGGGGGCGCGCACCAACCGCAACTCGGCCGGCATTGACATTTTGTGCGCCATCCTGGGCAAGGCGCCTTGCTTTGGCTTTTTGACAGATGAAGGCCGCAAGGCCGCCTGGAAGATCGAAGTGAAAACCAGCAGACAACCCAACGCGCAACTTTTGGGCAGCGCCATTGGCTTGAAAGTTATGGAAGCTGTGCCGTACATCACAGGTTTGGATCGCTTTTTGGGAAGCGAGCTGACCCCTGTGGTGGAGTCCTTCTTGAAAGACATGGGCGCCGCCACGGCGTCGAACGGCGCGGTGGGGTTGTATCATGTGGAAGGATTGACGCCGGAAGCGAAAGAACTTGGCGAGCAATTGCTGGTGAATGATTATCAATCTTATGTGATTGATGATGCTGAACTGGCTCGCGTTTATGACAGCTACCCGGTGTTGTGGAAAAACCAGGAAGCCGCACCCAAACGCATTTTCATCGGCTGCCCACACCTCAGCCGCCAGCAGTTGCAGGGCTGGATTGACCGCATTACCGCATCATTAAAGGAGCGCGGTTTAACCCGCGCCAAAATGCAGGTGGTGCTGTCAACTGCGCCGGATGTGGCCGATCTGTTCCGCGAGGACGCCGCCCTGCAAACCCGTCTGGCCGGGATGAATGTGAGCATCACCACCATTTGCCCGTTGATGTATATGAATAATCCATTGTGCGCCAAAGAGCCCATTGCCACCAATTCCAATAAGTTGCGCACCTATTCGACCGCCCGTTTTTACCTGGATGATGATATCGTGGAATTGATGTGCAGCGGACAAAGCAATCAAGGAGGTAAATAATCATGGCTGCCACCTTTACTGGAAGACCCGTCCTGGCTGGAAATTGCAAGGGTGAAGCATTGGTAACGCACGGCGGTTTGAACACCCTGGCCTCTTATCAAAAGGCGGTTATTTTGCACAGCAAGAAAGCGGTTTGCTCTGACCAGAATAACCCTGATCTTTATCAGAAAGACATGGCTGGAAAGATCATTTGTCTTCCGCAGACCATTGGTTCGACCACCGGCGGATTGGTGCTGATGACCATTTGCAGCCAGGGCAGCCAGCCCAAAGCCCTGTTGTTTGCCGACCACATCGATTCACTGGCGGCGGCCGGCGTCATCCTTTCTGATATCTGGTTGGAAAAACGAATTGTGGTGGTGGATCAACTGGGCGCAGATTTTTTGGATGCTGTGCAAACCGGCCAAACGGTTGCAATTGCTAAGGATGGTACAGTTACAATCGGTTGACCATAAGGTTGCACATATCTTGCAACGAATAATGAGAATTTTTGGGATAATTCGATAGAAATCCTGTAGAAATAAGGCGACCGACCATGAAAAATCGATTGACATCCTTTTTATTGATTTACCTGGTTGTGATTGTTCTCACAGCCTGTAGCGGAGTTCCAGCCGAACCTGTTGTTAGCCCTGACCTGGCAGCCACCAATGCCGCCCTGATGAACGTGGTGGCAGAATTGGTGGCGCAGTCTACCAGCCAGGCGGCGGCGATCAATGCCGCAGCCGAAACAGCCGCGGCTGCCCCTGTTGACACGCAAACCCCGGTGACCATCACAGCCACAAGCGCACCCACCCTGCCGCCAACCGAAACGGCGCTTCCGGCCGACACCCCCACGGCTGAAATCACTGCCACGATGACGGAAGCTGAAATGGAAGACTACCTTTTGGCAAAGGTGAAAGCAGCCAATGTGCTGGTTTATGATAATCCCGATGCCAAACTTCGCCTGGCGCCGCGCCTGAACAAAGCCCTGACCGATTTTGGCTTCTCAGGCGGGCAGGTGGTTTATGCGGGCAACACCCTGGGAACATTTGAAAAATTGCTGCGCCTGCAAACATGGGACCTGGTGATTGTGGCGGTCGAAAGCCGTGACACTGTGAAACTGGGCGAACTCGGCCTGCACAATCAATTGTATGAGTATCTTAACAACGGCGGCGCGCTGATTGTGGAAACCTGGAACCTGGACGAGGACGATTCAGCCCTGGCCGGTATGCTGCTTACCGCCTGTGAAGCACATGTTGAAAAAGACTGGCACCGCGTTGAAGAAGATCCTTATGATGAATTTGTCATCTATACCAATCCACCGGATAACACCGACATTTTCTCTAAACCTTACGCAATCAAGATGCCGATGTTGCCCACTTTCTTCTGGGAGGGGGATGCCGGCGATTTCATCCGCCTGGACAAGGGCAGCAGCGCCCGTATTTTGGCCAGCGTGCCGTCGCCCGACCCCAATAATTACGGTTTGCTCACTTCTTGCATGGATGGACGCTTGCTGCTGCAAACTTTCTCGTCACATGATTACCCGCTCTTTACCTCGGTTCGCCTGTGGCAGAACATGATGCAGTACGCCTTGATCAATCATTTTGAGGCGCAACAGGAGTGATTTTTCATCGCACGATAACAAGGCGGTTTTCCAACCCGGAAAACCGCCTTGTCTTTTTTGAATTGGATGGTCATTGTTGGAATAGAACTGCTTCCGATTCTTCCTGGTAGGGTTCCACGAACCACTGACTGAATAAATTGACTTTTTCTCCAGCGAACTGCAGGCGAGTCATACGCCGATCTGCTTCACGCAGGTTTTGCTGCATCACTGCAAAAGTATCGGGCGCTTCCCAGTAACCCAGCATGGCGACCGGGCCGCATTCTTCTGTTTCAGTGATGCGGTAGATTCCATCCAAGCCAACCTTCAACGGCATGCTGTCGCCATCCAGGGTGAGGACCAGTTGAGCTTCTGTTTTGTTCACCTGGTGCAACGTGAACATGCTCCAATCACCTCTGCCAGTGACCAGCCACTGCTTGCCATCCACTTCATACGCCATGGGTGAAATTTCAGATGAAGGGAAGGTTCGCGTAGTGGATAAAGCGTTGACGGCAGTTTGCAGGCGTTTGAGGGCAGCGGTGTTATCGGGCAGGGGATTGTTCGATTGAACGGCGGGAATCAAATAACCGTCCACCAGGTCATTGTGCAGGATATACTCACCGCTTTCGCCGGCAGTGATCACGATCACCATATCCTGTTTGGGCAGCACACGAATTTGCTGCCCGCCCCAGCCCAACGCGTAATAATCACCCTGCGGGCGCAGCCACCACTGGTAGCCGTATCCAACATCGGGTGAAGGTTGAGAGTGGATTTGCGTGGAAGTCTTGATCCAATCGGCCGAGAGAATTTGCTCATCCTGCCACCTGCCGTTGTCCAGGTATAACTGTCCAATTTTGGCCATGTCAACAGGCAGCAGTGCGAGGCCGGTGCCGCCCACGGTGTGACGGGTGTAATCCTTATCCCAGGTAAAGTCGGTGATGTCTAGCGGGGTGAAAAGATGCTGCCTGGCAAAATCAGCGCCGGTGGAACTGGTTTCTTGTTGCAGAATGATGGAAAGCAAATGAGAACCACCGGAGTTGTAATTGAAAACCTGGCCCGGTTCGGCGACCAGGGCGGGACTAAAGAAATATTCTACCGGGTTGCTGGATTCCAGGATGCCCCAATGATCACTTAGCCCTGAATGGAGCGGCTCTGTCCATTCAACACCGCTGTTCATGGCCAGCAGGTTTTCGACGGTGATTTCTTTTTTGCGCGGATTGTCAATGGGAAGATTGGGAAAAAAGTCAGCCACGGGTTTGTTTATCGATTCCAACATGCCTTTGTCCAATGCAATACCCACCAGGGTGGCGGTAATGCTTTTGGTAACAGAATAAACCGCATGGCGTGTTTCCGGGCGGAAGGGATGAACAAATACTTCCAGGATCAACACTCCGTGTCGAATGATGAGCAGGCTGTGAATCTGGCGGTTATCTTGATGAATCTTTTCCAGCATGGCAGCCAGGATGTTTGATGAAACTCCCTGCGCTTCGGGTGTGGAACGCGGCCATTGCCAGGCAGGTTGTGGTGAACTCGGTGATGGGACAATTGGTTTCTCTGTGGGTGTTGATTCAATGGCGGTGCTGGTTGCTCCGGGCTGCGGTACAGCCTGAGAATTGGAAGTATGCTCAGGGAGCACATTAAGTGTGACTACCTGCGCATTGCAGGCAAGAATAAAAGCTAGGCAAAAAATGCATAACCTTTTCAGCCACATCATAATTTGATTGTAGCAGAATCGAATGCACAGGAATAGATTGGGCTAATGAATATATAATGATAAATAAACATCTGAAGAATACTATTCTCATAAGGAAGGAAATTTTTTCGCCTAATTATTGAGGAGGAAAAGTATGTCCAATATTCCCGAGATCGATGTAAAACGCCGCAGAAAAGGAGAACGGCCCACCGGGCAGGCCAGCGCACCGGTGCGCCGAGATTTTGGTGAACGACCATCTGGAACCAGCGGCGGGGGTGGCTCTACCGGTTTCGGCGGTGGCGGCGGGCTGATGCGCTCATCGGGCGGTAAGATGGGCGGCTGCGGGGTTCTCTTGTTGATCATTGTGTATGTTGTTTTTCGAATGTTGTTTTCTGGCGGCGGCGAAATCCTCGAGACGCAAGATTATGAAAGCTATGAAGAACCTGCACAGGTGAGTGAGACCAATACGCCGCGTCCCACCCGCCAACCAGCGATGGGAGGAGATGCCGACCAAACCTGGCTGGTGATGTTGTACCAGGATGCGGATGACCAGACTCTGGAACAGGATATCTTCCTGGACTTGAACGAGGTGGAACGGGTTGGTTCCACCGACCAGGTGACGATTGTGTCGCAGATGGACCGTTTTCGCGGCGGGTTCAGCGGCGATGGTGACTGGCGTTCAACCCGGCGGTACCTGGTTAAACCTGACGATGATTTGAATACCATCAGTTCGGAACTGGTGGAGGACCTGGGTGAAGCCAATATGGCTGACGGCGACACACTGGTCGATTTCGTCACCTGGGCAATGGAAACCTATCCGGCTGATCGCTATGCGCTGATCCTGTCAGATCACGGCATGGGCTGGCCGGGCGGCTGGAGCGACCCTACGCCTGGTGGACAGGATACGGGAAAAGCGCCGCTGATTAAAGCCTACACTGAAGATTCTATTTTCCTGTCGGAGATGGATGAAGCGTTCGCGAAAATTCAATCGAAAACCGGTGTGGAAAAACTGGATTTGATTGGATTGGACGCCTGCCTGATGAGCCAGATGGAAGTCTATGCCATGTTGCAGTCCTATGCCAATGTGGCTGTGGCATCCGAAGAGACCGAACCCGGCCTGGGCTGGGCGTACGCGGCCTTCCTGGGGCAGTTGGCAGACGATCCGGGCATGGACGCTGCCGCACTGGCCAGTGGGATTGTGGATACTT
>Ga0334890_1003587_pt1 | contig 15440 bp, 9 predicted proteins | sample GraSluR1_MG_3_FD_207220 | JGI IMG/M metagenome (GOLD analysis project Ga0334890, IMG submission 207220) | Sludge microbial communities from methane-producing bioreactor in Wageningen University, Netherlands - Granular Sludge_31_08-R1 | ecosystem: Engineered > Bioreactor > Anaerobic > Unclassified... | reverse complement strand
GTTGAAGCGTTTTTCACCGCAGAAGCCGAATTTGCAGGCATTTACAAACGCTTTACGATAAGCGGCGAACCTGATGAAAGAGCGCGCTTCGACGAAACATCCGTTGAAAAGGAGAATGAAGATGTGGAAAATACCGCAAGTGCATAAAATTCGACGCTTCGGGGAGAGCGCGTCATGCTGACGCCGTTCGAGTGCGCGCAGCCACGCAGAGTGGTCTTCGGCAGAGGGCGTCTCCGGGAGGCGGGTGAAATCGCCCGCGAGTACGGAGAACGTTGCCTCGTCTGCACAGGAAGCCGTCCGGAGCGGGCGGCGGAGCTGCTGGACTCCCTGCGCGGGGCGGGACTCGTCTGCGAGCTGCTGACCGTTTCGGGCGAACCCACTTTCGAAAGCGTCCGGCGGGCAGCTGCTCGCGCCGCGGCCTTCTCCCCCGACGCAGTGGTCGCCATGGGGGGCGGGAGCGTGCTCGACACCGGCAAGGCGCTGGCAATGCTGGCGACCAACGGCGGCGACCCGCTCGACTACGCGGAGATCGTCGGCGCGGGGAGGCCCGTAACGAAAAGCTCCCTGCCGCTGCTTGCGATTCCGACCACGGCGGGAACCGGCTCGGAGGCCACCCGCAACGCAGTGCTCACCCACACCGAAAAACAGGTCAAAGTCAGCCTGCGCAGCCGCTCCATGATGCCGGAGGTGGTCATCCTCGACCCGCACGCCATGAGCGGGCTGCCGGCCCACGTCGTCGCCGCGAGCGGAATGGACGCGCTCTGCCAGCTGATCGAGGCGTTCGTCTCGTGCAAGGCGAACGCCTGGACCGACGCCCTCTGCCGCGCGGGAATCCCCATGGCGTTCCGCGCGCTGCCGAAGGCGTGCGACGACCCCGAAGACCTCGGCGCCCGCGAGGAGATGCTGCTGGCCGCGTGCTGGAGCGGCGTCGCCCTCGCCAACGCGGGGCTCGGGGCTGTCCACGGCTTTGCGGGAGTGGTCGGAGGACTGACCGGCGCGACGCACGGACTGATCTGCGCGACGCTGCTCGCGCCCGTCTGCAGGGCGAACATCGCGGCGCTCAGGTCTGAGGGAGCGCACCCGGCGCTCGGGAAGTACGCCGAACTGGCGGCGATGCTCGCTGGGCGCGATGCGGAGCCGGAAGAGGGGGCCGAGGAGCTCGAACGACTCGCCGCCCGCCTGCCGCTCAAGCCGCTGCACGTTCCCGAAGAGGTCGACGCGGAGCGGGTCGTCGCCGGGGCCATGGCCGCGAGCAGCATGAAGGGCAATCCGGCCGCCCTGCCGAAGGAGACGCTTGCAGCCGTCTGGAGGAGCGTGACGACGAAATCATGACGCAGAACACTTCGCCGGCGGCTTTGAAGCGCGCTGAAAAACGTCCACTGCTCGGCCTCGCGCTCGGCGCGGGGGCGGCGAGGGGCATGGCGCACCTGGGCGTCCTGCAAGCACTCGAAGAGGCGGGGCTCGCACCCGACGTCGTCGCCGGGACGAGCATCGGCGCGCTCGTCGGAGGAACGTACGCGGCGGGGAAGCTTGAACGGCTGACCGAGGTCGCGCTCGGACTGGACTGGAAGCAAATCGCCCGCTACTTCGTCGAAATCTCTTTCCCTCGCTCCGGGCTGATCGAGGGAAACAAGCTCACGGCGCTCCTTGCGGAGATTGTCGGCGAAGTCGAGTTGACGGAGCTGTCGCTCCCCTTCCGGGCCGTGACCACGAACCTCATGACGGGGGAAGAAGTCGTCGTCGGCGACGGCGATCTTGTGGAGGCGATACGGGCGAGCATCGCGGTCCCGGGCATCTTCACTCCGGCGCGCCGGGGCGACGACCTGCTGGTCGACGGCGGGCTGGTGAACCCGGTGCCGGTGAGCGTCTGTCGGGCCATGGGCGCCGAGCGCGTCATCGCTGTGGACCTGAACTACGGGCGCGTCAAGGATACCCGCGTCAGGAATTCGACGGACAAGGAACACAACGCGCTCGCTTCGCAGCGTCCGAACTTCGACGCCGGGCAGATCTTCGAGTGGCTGGAGCGCAACACGAAGCAGTTCGACATCGAACTTCCCAACCCCCTGAAGGCATGGATGGAACGGCACTCCATGCCGAACGTCTTCGACGTGCTGGGGAACACGCTCGGCATCATCGAGTCGCAGATCGCCGCCGTCAGGTTGCAGGTCGACAAGCCCGACCTGCTGATCCGGCCCAACGTCGGCGACATCCGCTTCATGGACTTCGTCCACGCGGCCACGATGATCGAGGAGGGACGCCGGTCGGCAAGAGAGGCGCTTGCCGACTGGAATCCGAAAAACTCCATAGGCGGGGTGAAACGATCGCCTGTATAATGCTCTTTCCGAACCCCAAAAAGCGAGGTGAGCGTCATGGCGAAAAAACCGACCTACGAGGAGCTGGAAGCGCAGGTACTGCGGCTAAAGGATACGGAGCGCGAACTCCGCGAAATGGAGGAGATGCTGCAGGACAAGATCACGTTATGGCAGCTTCTGATCGAACAGTCGAAGGACGGCATCGTCGTCCTCGACGAAAACGGGTCGGTCTACGCGGCAAACAAACGCTTCGCCGAAATGCTCGGCTACACGGAAGAGGAGCTGCGCCGGCTCAAAGTCTGGGAGTGGGACGACAGTCTTCCGAAAGGAGAACTACTGGCCTATCTCCAGTCTTCGGACGAATCCGGCCATTCGATGGAAAAGCGCCACCGGCGCAAGGACAGCTCGCTCATCGACGTCGAACTCAGCTACAACGGCGCGCTCTACAACGGTCGGAAACTGGTGTTCTGCGTGCACCGGGACATCTCGGCACGAAAACGGATGGAGCAGGAGCTCAGGGAAAGCGAACGGAAGTACCGGGAACTCTGCATCGTCGACGATCTCACGAACCTCTACAACGCACGGCACTTCCACAGCCACCTGAAGATGGAGATCAACCGCGCGAACCGCTACGTGCAGCCGTTGTCGCTTCTCTTCTTCGACCTCGACGATTTCAAGAAGTACAACGACGTCTACGGCCATGTCGAGGGAGATAAGGTGCTCTCAAGAATCGGAGAGGTCGTCAAGCGCGGACTCCGCCAGACCGATTCCGCCTTCCGCTACGGGGGCGAGGAGTTCGCCGTCATTCTGCCGACGACGGATCTCCCGTCCGCGATCACGGCGGCGGAACGCCTTGCCGACGAGCTGTACCGCGAAGTCTTCTCTCCCGTCTCGGGAGAGAATGTGCGTATCACATGCAGCATAGGCGTCGCTCTCTATCGCCCGCACGAAGATCCCGACGATTTCGTCCAGCGAGCCGACCTCCTGATGTACCGGGCGAAGAGCGAAGGGAAAAACCGCGTCTGCGCCGAATCCGTCCTGTAGTCCTGTAAGCGGAAGACTCCGCTCTACTCGCCCGAAGTCTCCCGTATCGCCCGCAGAAGCTGCTCCCTCGTCGTCGTCGACCCGGTGCCGCGAAATTCGCCCGCGTCGTTTATGGGCCATACTTCCTGCACATCATTCCAAGTGGAAGCGAGATTTTCCGGCGACTCCTCTTCGACGATGAACGCGACGAAAAACTGCCCTCCGTCGGGGAAAACCACGTCCGCCGACGTTCCCTCGTGGGTCTCGACCGTTATAAGAGCGCCGGCGGCGATATTCCCCTTGAAGACCTCCTGAACCAGCAGGATGCTCTCGACACGTTGAATTTGCGCGTCCCGCTCGTGCTTCCCCAGCACGCGCCTGCTCCGGACCGACGCGACGACGATGCAGTCCGAGCGTGCGACAAGCTCCTCAAGAGAGGAAGATACCACCATGCCCGCGCCTTCCGGCGCGAGCGCGCCCGACAAGAAACAGAGGAGCAATCCCGTAAGGAAAAAACGTCTCATTCCCTCACCTCCTAGAATGCGTCTCCTCGAACTCTTCGGATCGAATCATTTCATCGACTGAATGTACTGCTCCAGCTTCTCCGCATGCTCCGCCACATTCGGGATGTTGTAGATGAGGAGGCTTTCCTTGTATTTCCGCAGCGCCTCTTCGAGTCGCCCTTCCTTCTGAGCGGCGATGGCCTGATGCACAATCTTCATGGCCCGCTCCCGTGCAGGCTCTTCCGAAACAAGCGCCTGCCCGGCGGACGTATCCTCCGCCTCGTCGTTCAGTACGGGCTTTTCCTTGTCCGGTACCACAACCGGAATATAGAGGAAAACGGACTCGTCGGCGGTGCTGGCGATTCGAATCCGCGTTCGCCCCGGCGCTTTTGCACGAACGGCGCCTTCGGAGACGGATGCAACTTTCTCGTCGAAGGAGCGCCACTCGATCCGCTCGGAGGCGAAGGGAGCCCGGACTTCGATTCCGGCCGTCTCCCCGGGGACAAGCTCGAGAAGCAGAGGATTGAGCGACAAAAAGACTTCCCTGCCTACCCTGCCCCCCTCGGAAAGCGTAATCTCCCTGTCCTCCCGGTTGACAACGATCAGCGTCTGAAACCCCGAACGTTTCGGACTCTCGAAGGAGACGTCCTGCCTGCCGCTTCCCGAGAGAACCACCTTATGCGCTCCGGAGGCCCCGAAGGCCGCTTGGTTGGACTTTGTCTCTTTTTGAGCGAAATCGCCCTTCACCTCCAGAACGCCATTCGTCAAGCTGTTGTGGTGAGAGTACCTCGAATGCGTCACGAAACTCCCCCCGACCAGGACATAATCGTCGTCGTGCTTCATGAAAAGCGCTCCCGTGCTCTCTCCGTACACCATGTTGCCTTCCTCTTCGGATACGGACTGAATGCGGTAGTCGCCGCGCACAATCAGACTTCCTCCGCCGGGAATCATCTGCCCCGCGGCATGGAGGAACCCTCCCTCGACAACCAAATTTCCTCCGGAGATCTTGAAAACCGCATATCCGTCATATCTGTCATCCAGAAGAAGATCGCCTCGTATCGTCAGCGTCTTTCCGTTCAGATCCATGGTCTTGGTAAACCCCCGATGAGGCGCTCCGTCAGGGGCGTTCATCACGGTGTCCGCATCCAGCGTCCACCCCCTGCAGGGCGTCGAAAAGAAAACATGCTCATTGACGATCGAACAGGCGGCGAACCCCGATCGCACCGGGCTCTCGAAGGAGACGTCCTGCCTGCCGCTTCCCGAGAGAACCACCTTATGCGCTCCGGAGGCCCCGAAGGCCGCTTGGTTGGACTTTGTCTCTTTTTGAGCGAAATCGCCCTTCACCTCCAGAACGCCATTCGTCAAGGTGTTATGGTGAGACGATCTCGAATGCGTCACGAAACTCCCCTCGACCAGGACATAATCGTCGTCGTGCTTCATGATAAGCCGCCCATCGCTCTCTCCGTACACGACTTTGCCTTCCTCTTCGGATACGGACTGGATGCGGTAGTCGCCGCGCACAATCAATCTCCCTCCATTGACGGACATGATACCGCCGGACTGATAGACCGACTCGGTAACGGTAAGCGTAAAACCGTTCAGATCGATCGTTCCGGAAGTGTGCTGAAGACTGCCTTCGATCATCATGTCTTCTTTCAGGGTTGTGTCCCGGCGAATCTCCGTACGCTTTCCCTCCTCCGGAGCGACATACGAAGGGTTGACGGCGAAGGCGACGCGCAGCGGGGCGGCGTATTGCGCCTTCTCTCCGTTCGATACTTCAAGGCGCAGATAGAGAGTCCCGGCGTACTCTCCTTCGCCCTGCCCGCTCAAGCGAAGTTCTCTATAGTACCCCCTCGCTTCGCTCCGCCAGTAATAGGCATGGATGATTCCATCTCTTCGAGCAAGACGAAGCTTTCCGGAGAAATATTTCCCCGCGGGATCGGAGTCGTGCCGCATGCTTATCAGGGGACTGTATTCCGAAGTATTCCAGTGAAGGACACCGTAACGCACCCCTCTTCCGGAATCCTCGCAGCCGATGCCCAAGCCGACTTCGTTTTGCGTGACCGCCGCCAGGGTCCAGCGGCGGAACGTTTCGGGCGCGCTCTCCCATGCTTCGGCGTCGAACGCGACCTCCACGTCGAAATCTCCTTCCAGCAACTCCGTACGGAAAGCGCGAACCGTCCCCGGGGCGCCTCCGTCGAGGCTCAAATGTATCCGATCCTCCTTGGCCTCCGCCGCCCCGTTCATGGCGAAAGTCTTCCATTCGGGCGACGGCAATGTGTTCAAAGGAGCGCTCCGAAGCCGTACATCACGAACGGTGAAGACTGCGGGAACCGACGCTCTGGTTGCATTGACGAAGCAGAATCCGACCCAGAGGGTTTCCGGTACATCGGGGTGAATGATCGAACTCATATTCCAGACCGTTCCATCGCGACTCCAGAACGACGTCCAGACTCCCCCGCGCCGGGAGAGGCGGATACGCACGCTTTCGGACTGCATCTCGGGCCATCGGGAATGCTTGCGTTCATTGAGGGCGGGAAAACATGGCACTCCATCGCCGGTCCGCAGGATCCCGCTTCCGCCCGAGAAGTAGTGCTGTCCCGGTCCGTTCGCTCCCGTTCCGGGGAAGTGTCCGAGCAGCGCTCCGGCGTAGGAACCCGGCGCCCTCGCAAGGAAATGGACCGCAGTCCATTCGAGGCCCTCCCCTTCGAGCCGAACCTCGGCCTCCAGGTCGAAGTCGCCCGTAATTTTGTGCAGCAATCGCGGGGCGGTGTTTCCGCGATCATCCAAATAGCTGTTATGCGTCACGGTCAGACGGGCTGCGCCCTCATCGATCACCTCGACCTCGCTGCGCCGGACTCCGGAACGCGCCTGGCGAATCACAGGATCGGCGAACAACCACCCTGCATCGGCAGCGTGGCGTCCGAACGGCGGAGCTTTCTCCCCGTAGGGTTCCGGAGACAGACTCCAAAAGTCGAAAGCCAACGGGATGCCGTCGTACGACGTCGCCGGCTCTCTTTCCGCAACATCGAAGACCGTCGTCGCACCATCTTTGAAAGTCAGTCTCTCTCCTCCGGCGAGCGACGTGGTCCCGCCCGCGTCGATGATTTCGACCTCCCCGTCGAGCACCTCCACACCCTCGCGGTCCACGATGAACTCCGTTCCCTTCGGGCGTATTCTCCGGTCCTGGCCGGAGGGGTCGACGACCTCCACTCTCTCGAACTCGGTACCCATGGTTTTGAAGTGTCCGCTTGAACCCGGAGCCAACAGCACCATGCGGGGAACGCCTTCTTCGCCCTTCTCGAACCGAACCTGACTACCCGCCCGAAGCAGCGTGATCGTACCGTCGGCCAAAAGGATGGTTACGTCCTTGACGCCGACCCGCAGTACATCTTTTTCGTTCAGAGCGGCGCACACCTCCGCGGCCTCTTCTTTCACAGGTTCCAGATAGGAGATCGTCGCCTTGTAACTCTGTTCATGCTCGACATAGCCGCCCGCATGCCCATGACTCGCCCCCACATAAAACGTCAAGACGATCTCTCCGGGGCGGTCGATGACGAACTCCCGGCTCGCCTCGCCGCTCGGTTTGTTGCCGGCGGATTTTCCAATGCGGGCAACGACCTTTGTTCCTCCTCTGAAAATGTGCCTCACTGTCATTCCGGTATTGAAGTTATTCGCTGTCATCGCGACAGGAATATCGGGAACGAAGGAGATGTGCCCGAGGTATTTTCCGGGTGTCACACCAATAGGCCCGATCTCCACAGGATGATTCGGAGGATCCTTCTCGATCCGCCATCCTCCGTAGGCCTTCACCCAATGCCCGGAATGACCGGCGATCACCGTTCCCGGTTCCGTTTTCGGTTGCCGCGACAGATCTCTTTGAATATATGCGCCGGGGCCGTCCAGGATACGAGCCAAGATTTCGGCCCCGTCCGGGCGCACCCGCTCCTCTTCTTTCCCGTTTTTCATGAACCATTGGAACACACGGTTGTCGACAATCTTTCGAAGCTCTTCTATACCGATCTGTTTATGTTCGCTCAGTTCAGCGAGTTCCCGCCGCTCAAAAAAAAGCTCCATGGGCTTATAGCTCAAAGGTGCATGCAGCAATTTTAAATACGTTGCCGCATCTCCTACGTCTTGAAGAGTCTGAAAATATTCCGAAAGATATTGGTTGCGCACAGGCGCGAGAACAGTAAAACCATATATCAGCAACGCTCGCATTCTCAGCGCGTGTTCGGGGTCCTGCGGAGGGTGCGGCCAGTTCGCCGGATCGTGAGGCAAAGCCAAGGCTTCCTGCACAGCGACAATATCCGCCATAGCACGAATTTGCTGACCCAAGGCCGGATCCTGAAACGCCTCTTCAAGTTGATCGGCAAGCTGGTATGCAAAATCATGACGCATGGTGAGAGCATCGAGAGAATCAACAGGGGGCATAGGGCCGACTCTGTCCTTCAGCGTGCTGCCGCCCCACCAGCCCGGCGAGAACCAGTTTCCGTAGATGATATTATGATGTCCGCCCTCACGTATTTTGGCGAAGAAATTAAGAACCTCCTCTTGGGCCTGCATCGAAAAATCCTTGCCCATTTGCAGATTCTTGTACAGCTCGAAAGCAGCTTGAGGGTCCAATGCTTTCGCGATATCCAATGAATCGTCCAAACCAATAATCGGACGAGAAACACCCGGTATTGTGCCAAGAGCCTTTTTAAGATCAATGGGAGAGATATCCATCTTGTATTTCCGCATTCTCCGCATCGCTTCATCCTCGCTCAGTCCCCGTTTTTGGCGAGTTTCGTCGCATATCGAGCGAAGCGCCTCCGCAGCAGAATCTTCCATAGGAAACCGTTCCTCTCCTGGAAGAGGAATGGCCTCCGCGGCCTTCTTCCTTGCATCTTTTTCCAGCGCATGAGCGAGCTTTTCCCGAATCTCAGCGGCGAGTTCCGGATTCGAACGGGCAAGGTTCCCCAAGACTTTCTTTACATCTTCCATTTCAGCTGGTTCTTTAACGCCGATATCGGAGAGCAGTTCGGCGTACCGTAAGATATGCTCTTTCAAAACAGCCATGGGGAATAAAGCCATATACTCGACAGCATCCCGCGTTTCCGGTCCTCTGCCTTTTGCTTTAAGCTCCTCGAGGGCTTGCTTCCAATTACTCGCCAGATAGTCCGGATTGATTTTGAGGCCACGCTGGTCTGCAAGCTTGGAACCGGCAGTTTCCATACGCTCCAAGTATTTCATCATCTGCGAATAGGCCAACTGCGCTTCCGCTTCGCAGTCGTCGATCCTGTTTTCGACCAACGATATCCGCCTCCGAAGCTCTCTCATGCGTCTGCTAACCTCGGGATCGGTCTCGTTATCCCTCAGCCTGTCCGCCTCGTCTTGAAGCTCGCGCAGATCATTCTCCAACTTTTTCAGATCTGCGCGGCGTTGCTTCGCATACTCGTTTTTTTTGAGAAATAAATCCCGCATCTCCGCAACATACTCCCCGGTCCTGCTAATGGCCAGCGGCGGAATTTCGCTTCCCTCGGGCGGGCGAAGATCCGATTCCATCCGGGCCGCTTCGGGACGAAGATAGGCGGTGCCTCCTCTCATATTGATAGTTTCATTGATTTTTCTAAACTCTTCAGGCGACGTATGGTCGGGATGAGGCATGAAGTCGGTATCCGTGTCAATCTTTCCGGCGGGTGTCCAAGGAATGTCGAACTGCTTCAAGTGTTCGCGAATCGCCCCCTGATAGTTCGATTCAATTTTGTCTATATCGGACAGAAGGATATCTCTCTTTATCGCACTCGGAGGATGCTGGACTATGACATCGGTATCCGTCCCGGGATTCGCCCTCGAAGGCTTCCCGTCCTTCGGCTTCTTAGGTTCCTGGAGCTTTGCTTCTAAACCGGCATCTCTGACCGCGTTCACCACAAACTCCCTGTTCATTCCTTCGAAGACCGCCTGACACGCTTGATACTTCTCATCGGGAATCTTGCCGAGGAGAGCGAGCCTGTTGATCTCCCTGTTGAATAAAAAAACGATCGCTCTGTTTCTCCTGAGCGTCTCGTCATTCTCATCCGGCTTCTCCGCATTTTCAGCAACGTACTCGATCGCGGCTTCCAGCGCCTGCAGACGCTGAATCTCGCCTAGCTGTCCGCCGACACCGTATCCGCCTGCAGGTTGCAGGAGAAGCGCAGCGACGGTCAATAGAAGAAAGAAACACAGGAAACGGAATTTCGCAAACGCATTCATCATAAGAAAACACCTCCACAGGTTGACAAAAATCCCACTAAGCAGTCTCCTTCACCAAAAAGACACAACTGCGAGAGAACTCCGCATTTTTTGGTCCATCTTTCGGGATATGTTCTGGAAAGACAGATAATAACAATCCTCTTCGGTGTATTTGGTCTACCACCCGCCGCCGCCCCCTCCGCCTCGCCCTCCTCCGGAGCCGCGTCCGCCCACGAAGCCCGACAGCAAGTCCAGGAAAAACCCCGCGGAACCGCTCCCGGAACCGTTCGTTTTTTCCTTCGCAACTGCGCCTAAGCCTTCTGGCGTGAGGATGGGAAGCGATTTGATAACAATCGAGAAAACGGAGGTGTCGTTGAAGAGCTCGGCGCCGCTCCCCTCGCACCAATCCGGCGCATACTGCGCTTCTTTGAGGATGCCGTCGAAACGCTGCGCCCACGTCTCGGCGACGTCGAGCGCGAATGCGTAGGGCAGGAGCGCTTCGTAGACTTCCGGGGTGTCCTGCGGAGGGTTGAACATTTCAAGCCGGCGGCGCTCCGCGGTCTCCATGTACATGACCAAGCCTTCGGCCTCCGCAAGGACTGCGTTTCCTTCCGGCGTTCTGATCGTCATCAGTTCGCGGAATACCAAAATGATGACGGCCATCGCGAAGGAGGTCAGCACGACGAGAAGAGGCGTCAGGGTAAAAAGGGAAAAGAGCAACCTGATCGCACCGGCGAAGAAAACAACGATCGATCCCAGCCCTATCAGGAAGAGAATTCCCGCCAGGAGGGCGAGAGAGAGTATACAGGTCAGGCTCGTGAGGAGCATGCCGATGAGGAATTCCGGGAGGAGGCGGGCCGCGATGTACGAGATCAGATCGCTCCCCTCGTAGCGTCGAAGGGCTCCCGAGGAAATGAGATCGGAACCGGCGTAATAGCAGGCGACGCCGAGCACCGTCGTCATGAACGCCGAGGCGGCGGCCAAGTCTTTTTGCCCCAACGCGCTCAGCAGCAGCCAACCGAACACGGGAACCGGAAGGGCGGAGCGCCAGATCCGGGTGTTCTTGGAGAAAAAGGCGTTTTGCTCTTTGCAAAAGAGCCGTTCCATTCTGTCTTTCGCTCTTTCGAGAATGGTGCGGTTCTCGTCTTGAAGCGCCAGCTCCTCGTTTCCCCTTCCAAAGAGGGCGCTCAGCAGCGTCTTCTCGGTTCCCGGAGCTTCGGGAGGGGGTTTCGGCGTTCGAACCAAGGAGAAGAGGGGCAACGCTCCGTTCTCTTCCGGAGTGCGCTTCTTGATGAGGATATACCCCTTCACGGCGAGATTCAGAATCTCGGAGGAGAAGCACGCGTCGTCCAAGCCCATTCTGCTCACGTACCGCAGAAAGCCCGGAGTTCTCCCCGGAGGAGGGGAGAAGAGCGGGATGACGACGGGCATCGGGGGGTCTTTTCCCCAGCGGAACCAGAGCGCAAGGTAGACGTACAGGAGAATGAACGGCAGCGCGACGACAAAGAGCAGGTGATATTTCCAGAAGAATTCGATGAAGAAAGGTTTTTTCGGAGGAGATACAATCCCCTTGGGCCACGTAGAGACGACCGTAAGTCCCTCGCCCGGCTGGAGGGGGGCGGTTGTGACGACCGAGTTGTCGGGAAGCAACCGCGCATTCCGGCCTCGGGCGCCCAGCCATCCCGTGGAAAACTCGACGGAATGGAAGGCGGCGTCGCCGGGAAGAGAGAGAGAGAAGCGCGCTTCGTCGATCGAGAACTCCCAGTTGTTGCCGGTGACGTTCCAGTCGAGTCCGTCGTGTCGCGAAAAAAACTCTATCTGATCCGTGACGCTGTAGACGAGCGTGAACGTGCGCTTCCCGGGCGAAACCTGTTTGTTCGGATTCCCGAGATAGACGCGGACGTTGTTCGTTCTGCGCTCCACTCTATACGGGATTTCCCCGCCGTCCAGCAGGACGCGCTCCACCGTGAAGTCGGCATGACCTATTCGCCCGAAGGCGTCTCTGTAGGCGGTCGGAAAGTCCCGGTAAATTCCGTGGCGAATCCTTTTCCACTCGACGTTCACCGTGATCTCCTCGCGCACTTCGAGCACGGAATCGGGATGGAGCGTCGCCGTTGAAGAGAAGAGGAGGATCTTCTCCTGCGCCCGCCCCGGGAGCGGGAGACAAAGGAGCGAGAGCAGCGCGACGATTCCGGCAAGCCGTTTCATAACACTCCCTCCCGTACGGGGCGGAAGGAGATGTGCGGCGCCATGCCCATTCTGCTCACGTACCGGAGAAACCCCGGCGTTCTGTCCCGGGACGGGGAGAAGAGGGGGATGATGACGGGCATCGGCGGGTCTTTGCCCCAGCGGAGCCAGAGCAGCAGGTAGACGAACAGGAGGAGAAGCGGCAGAGCGACAAGAAAGTGCGCGTGGTACCGGGAGAAAAAGGTACGAAGAAACGGCTCTTCGGGGGGGCTCGCAAGTCCTTTGGGCCATGCGTACACAACGGTAAGCCCCTCGCCGGGGGGAAGCGGCTCGGTCGTGACGACGGAGCCGTCCGGCAGTTGCTGCGCGTCCTGTCCTCGCGCCCCCCGCCACCCTGTGAAGAACTCGAGCGCGGTAGGGCGCGCGCCGCCGGGAAGAGAGAGCGAGAAGCGGGCCTCGTCGATCGCGAAGGCCCAGTCGTTGCCGGTGACGTTCCAGTAGAGTTCGTCGTGCTCGTCGAAAAAGCCGAGCGCCCCGGTTACGACATAGACGAGCGTATACGTCTGCCGGCCCGGAGGGGCTCTTCTGTTCGGGTCGCCGAGGTAGATCCGAACGCCGTCCGCGATGGAACGTACCGAGTACGGAACTTCCCGTCCGCCGAGCAAGGCGCTCTTCACCGAGAATCCGATGGCGACGGCGCGTCCGGTCGAATCTCTGTACTTCGTCGGGAAGTCTCGGTAGATACCGCGTTGAATCCGCCGTCCCTCGACATTCACCGCAATGTCCTCGCGCACTTCGAGCGAGGAATCCTCATGCACCGTCGCAGCGGAAGAAAACGAGAGGATTTTTTCCTCCGCCCGGGAGGGGAGAGGCGCCATAAGAAAAAAGAGCAGCGAAATCACTCCGGCGAGGCCTCTCATAACAGGCGTACGCAAGAAAAACTCATTACGGCTTCGAGAGGCGTGCGCTTTTTTCAGTTTGCCGCAAAAGCCGCAGGGTCCCGGCGGCAGGATCGGCGCAACAAAGCCGACGAAGGGAACATGCGGATGCATTTCCCCGTCTGATCGGCGGCTCTTTCTTTCGAACAGTACGGTAAAGAGAAGCGCATAAAGAATCATTCCGCTCCCTCCGTTTGACTGAATACTTTTCCTTGAGAGTTTATTCTATCATATTTTTGAAGAAAAATTACACTCAGAATAATTGATTGACAATAACATTGTAGGCCATTTTTTAAAAAACAACACAGCAATGGCGACGGTGGATGAATCGGCGGAGCGCGCCATTGAATCCCGCCTCGTTGGGAGGAGGCGGGACCCCATGGTGCACGAGCTGAAGACTCTCTTTTCCGCTATCGGTTTGCTTCGACGAGATTGAAGAAGGCTGTCCGCAAACGTACCGAAACAACGGACGCTTCGTCCGCTGTTACCCCTCTACAATCTCCTTCACGCGCCCCACGACGCCGCTTTCAAGGCGGACCTTGATGCCGTGCGGATGGTGCGGGCTCTTCGTCAGCAGCGACTGTACCACTCCTTCGGTGAGCACGCCCGAGCGCTGGTCCTGCTTCTGCACCACCAGCACCTTCATTCCGGGCTTGATATCGGCACGTTCCGTTCCTTGCATAGACTCCCCCCCTCTCTCATGCAGACGCTTCAACGCACACGCTATCTTACAGCAGGCGCGGCAGCCGCGAAAGGAGCGGGAGCGCGCAGTACGCGGGAAGAGCGCGCCGCGAACCGCAGCGATGCACCGAACATCAAAAGCAATAATTCAGACACATAGATTCTCATTCAGGCGTGCCGTATAATTCGTCAGTAGGGGGAAAGAACCAGTGCGCATACAGAGCGAGATGCTCTCGGAAAAACCAAATTTCCAGCGGGAGTGATGTTTGTGAAACACACGAAACACATCCTTACCCTTCTTCTTCTCTTCTCCGTTTTACTTTCCGGGCTTCCGTCGCTGGAGGCATCGGAGAGCGAAACCCCCTCCGAGTGGACCTTTTCCACGACGTCGTACGTCTGGTTCTCCGGTCTCAACGGCACGCTGGGCGTGAAGGGACACAAGACGCGCGTCAACCTGAGCTTCTCCGACGTCCTTTCGAACATGGACGCCTCGGGAATGCTTACATTTCAAGGCCACAAGGGGAAGCAGTACTTCTTTTTCGACGGGATGTACCTCGACATGTCGGCGAGCGAGCAGGTGTCCCCCCGCCTGTTCACGGACGTCGGCGCGACCACGACCAGGCTTCAGGCCGCATGGGGAGTTCGCGTGAAAGAATGGGAGTCGTCCACCCTCCACCTTTTCGGCGGCCTGAGATACTGGAACCTCAAAAACGAGCTGACATTCAGGACGGCCTCGGCCCCGCTCAGGCACTTCAGCGAAAGCGAATCCTGGCTGGATCCTCTCGTCGGCGTCCGCTTCGCGACGCAGCTTTCGCCGAACCTGACTTTTCTCGTCATCCTCGACGCGGGCGGTTTCGGCATCGGATCGAACTTCACCTGGGGCGGCATGCTGGATCTGTCGTGGAAGCTCTCGGAGCGGACATCGCTCGAAGTCGGCTATCGCTATCTCCACGTCGATTACGAGAAGGACGGCTTCGTGATGGACGCCTCCAACGACGGCATCTTCATCGGCTTCACGTGGAAAGTGAGGTAGTTCGGCGTCGACGATCTTTTTTGAGCACGCCTCTTCGCGCAACGCTCCTCTCTATCGAAAGTTGTCACATCACACACGAAAGGGAATGAGACTATGAGAAAAACAGGTATCATGAGCATCATACTGGTGGCCTCGCTGCTGTGCGCCGCGACTCTTTGCTTCGCCTCGGACTTCGCCTTCACACTCGACGAAAGCGGCATTCCTGCGCTCGGCGGCGAACGCTCCGTCGTCGTCGTCATCAGCGACATCCATCTGGGAATGGACGACCGGTACGCGGAGATTCAGCAGAACCGCGCCCCGCTCGCCGACTTCCTTCAGAAGGTCCGGCGCGCGCCGAACATCAAGGAGCTCGTCGTCGCCGGCGACCTCGTCGACGAGTGGTTCATCCCCGCCGGCGTGGACACGTACGCCGGAAAGACCCAGAAGGAGTTCGCGCAGCGCGTCGCCGAGAACAACAAGGACGTGGTGGACGCGTTCAACGACATCATAAAGGACGGAAAGATCAAGGTGACCTATGTTCCGGGGAATCACGACCTGCTGATCTCCTCCG